>Ga0209398_1000758_pt1 | contig 18822 bp, 17 predicted proteins | sample AshMeaBigSpring_FD_184125 | JGI IMG/M metagenome (GOLD analysis project Ga0209398, IMG submission 184125) | Groundwater microbial communities from Big Spring, Nevada to study Microbial Dark Matter (Phase II) - Ash Meadows Big Spring (SPAdes)... | ecosystem: Environmental > Aquatic > Deep... | reverse complement strand
TGTAGAAAGAATTTTGGGCAATGCGCGTTTGCAACGTACGGTCATGCAAATGGTAGCCGATGGCAATAAGCCAAATGCCGATGGCGATTTACGTGCAGAAAATTATTTGCTACAAGCGTTAACCCAATGCACGTTTACCTATCCCGGATTTACAGATGCTGAAAAGCAGGCTGAGTTGTTGCAACAACCTTGGCCCGAACTGCACGATATTTTGTTCAACGACAACAGATCGGGAAGCTTAAGCAGTAATTTGGCTTGGTTTTACAAAGCGGTATACGCTGTACGGGATCATTGGAGTACCGATACTTGGCGCGTATTGCGCAATATTGAAGATGCTTGGAGCGAGGCTGCGAACGCTACTAGTACCCGACACCTGACCATGCTACATTGTGTTGATGAAATTATTACCTATTTAGTGGCATTTGTAGGACTGAACAGAGAAAACATATCGCGCGAACAAGGGTGGGCAATGATTGATATGGGTCGAAAAATTGAACAAAGTTTGTTGTTGATCAATTTACTCAAAAGTACCCTAATTGCAGTACACGATGAACAGGTAGAATACGAATTGCAAGAGGCCGTATTGGCTAGCAATGATTGTTTGGTTAATTATCGGTATAAGTATCGGGCACACCTTCAGTTGCCCCTCATTGTGGAATTAATGCTGTTTGATGCCAATAATCCTCGATCGCTCATATACCAAATACAACGCTTGAAAAATTATTTGCTGCAATTGCCTCTACTTGGTAGCACTACCGAGTATACGGCACATCAATCGTTGATTAATCAAATTGATGCATTACTGAAGCAGGCCAATATTTCCGAATTGTGTATACTAGATGCACAATTGGGATGTTACCAAGCATTAGATACTTTTTTACAAGAAATAATCAATTTGCTTTGCGCCATTCCCAATGCCATATCTACACTGTACTTTGTACATAGCCAAACACAAAAGCAATTGTTTACAGCCCAAATTGATCAAGAAATCGACAATTGATTACATGCAATACACAGTACAGCATACAACACTTTACACTTACGATCAGCCTGTTGGGTTGTGTCACAACGTTGCAAAACTTTTGCCCCGAAATACGGCTGAGCAAATAGTTATAGAATGCGATGTGCAAATACTGCCACAGCCAACCATGCTGCATGCGTACGAAGATTTTTTTGGCAATCAAACAAGGTATTTTGCCATACAGCAACCACACAAGTCGTTACAAGTTACCGTTACATCTATCATTGAAAAAAAGGTGTTGCCTCCAATACTGTCGGCAGCAGCTTTGGCAATGAGTTGGGAGGAAGCCCAAGCCCAAGTGGCTGTACAAATGAATCAAGAAGTAGCAATTGCGCAATATGTTTTGCCCACGCCGGCTACACAAGCCAATTCCGAAATAGCCCAATTTGCCCGAATGGCTTTTACTCCAGGGAAAAATGCCTATCAGGCATGCAAGGATTTAATGGAACTCATTTTTACCCAATGTACCTTTCAGCCTGGTTTTAGTACCATATCTACACCTGTTTGGTTGGTTATGAAGGAACGAAAAGGGGTATGTCAGGATTTTGCACACTTAGCCATTGCCTGTATTCGGAGTGTTGGGTTGCCGGTTAGGTATGTAAGTGGTTATATTGAAACCCTGCCCCCCAAAGGCAAACCAAAGTTGGTTGGGGTAGATGCTTCACATGCTTGGTTTTCGGTTTATCTACCCTATATGGGATGGGTAGATTTTGATCCTACCAATAATCAAGTACCGGGTTATCAGCATTTAACGGTGGGTTGGGGGCGCGATTATTTTGATGTAGCACCGTTAAAAGGTGTTATTCAAAACAGTGGCCCGCATCAGCTGACGGTTAGTGTAGATGTACGTCGTACCAACTTATATCACCCGGTAGCCGCAATGGAACAATAATTCTTTATTTCTATTTACGGATACTTTTATTTTGAATCCATGCACATTCAACTCAACAATGTAGGCAAAAAGTACCAAAAAGAATGGATTTTCAGGCATTGTAACTACCAATTTAGTCAAGCCAATGCTTATGCCATTATTGGACCCAATGGTAGCGGTAAAAGCACCTTGTTGCAAGCAATTGCAGGCAGTATGCACCTGCAAGAGGGCACTGTTACTATGATGGATGATCAGTCCAAAATCATTCCCGTTGAAGAGTGGTACCAACAAGTGGCCATTGTGGCACCTTATTTAGAAATTATTGAAGAAATGACGGCCACCGAATTTTTAACCTTTCACTTTCAGTTTAAAAAGCGTGTGCACGAGGTGTCGATAGCTGATATTATTCAAATAATTGGTTTACAACAAGCGGCAAACAAGCAAATTAGGTATTTTAGTAGTGGAATGAAACAACGCATCAAGTTGGCACAAGCCATTTTTTCGGATACTAGCTTACTATTGCTTGACGAACCTTGTACCAATTTAGATGCATCTGGCTACGCACTTTACCAACAACTCATTGCGCAGTATTGCCAAACTAAAATAGTTGTCGTTTGCAGCAATGACTTGCAGGAATACAGTTTTTGTAAGCACCAATTAAAAATTACAGATTATAAATAATGAAAAACGTAGATGGAAGCAGGTTTGTACAAAAAAATAGGCAAAGCACCTGTCAACGGTAAAGCATGTTTCCGTTACAGCAGCCTTTTTTTTGCGGCTACACGGTAGCCTTTTTGGATGATGAGCCCACCGCCGGTACTACCTATGAAACTGCATGGGCGTTGGCACCATTCATCGATAGTAATACTATTTAACCTCCACGGATAGGTTAATTTAATTGAGGATCAGTTGGGTAATTGGACATAAGTGCATATTCGCCTCCTAAATTGTGCAAGGCATTTTTCCAGATTTGTTGTTCTTGTTTTGCAAATACCAACGATGGTGTTGCTTTGGTAGCAATCCACGCTTTTTCGTTGAGTTCTTCCTCTAATTGCCCTTCGTCCCAGCCACTGTAACCCACAAAAAAGCGGATATCAAATTCATTCAATTGCTTTTCTTTCAATAACACGGTTACTTCTTCAAAGTTGCCACCCCAATAAATGCCATTACCAACCAAGGTGCTACCGCCAATTACATCCGGTCGTTTGTGTATAAAATGTATGGTATCTATTTGTACAGGGCCACCCAAATACAACGGAAAATAAGTATGTGAAAAGTCGTCTATGAGTTCTCCCAAATGGTATTGATAGCGTTTGTTAACCACAAAACCAAAACTACCGGTTGCTTCGTCGTGTTGGCAAATTAATATTGCCGATCGTATAAAATTCGGGTCTTTTAAAAATGGGTCACTTAATAAAAGCATACCCGGTTGTATTGGGGTGTTCATACACTGAAAATAATACAATTAGGTATGTGAGGCTACTCTTGTTAAACAATAAAAAACCCGATATTCAACAAAATAGTTGATCGGGTTTTTTATTGTTTGTACAGTAAATAATTACAAAGCCGGTTCTTGTTGGCTTAAACAGTGCCAACTACCAAGACCCCAAATAACATCTACACTATCTATGCCCACCACTTTTCTGTCGGGAAATACAGATTGAATAATTTGTAAAGCTTTGTCATCGTTTACATCCCTAAATGTAGGCACAACAACAGCCGCATTGCTAATGTAAAAGTTGGCATACGATGCAGGGAGTCGTTGGTCTTCATAAATCACCGGCGATGGCATAGGCAGTTCTACAATATTGAGTTGTTTGCCATTTTGTAGGCGCATTTGTTTTAAACTATGAAGATTGTCTTGCAATAGTGCATAGTTGTCGTCCTGCTTGTTGCTTTCCACCACTGTTAATACGGTATCGGTATTAACAAAGCGGGTAATATCGTCAATATGCCCATCAGTATCATCGCCCACAATGCCCTCACCTAGCCACAAAATATGGTTAATGCCGTAAAAATCTTCTAGGTATTGTTCTATTTGCTGTTGGTTTAAATGTGGGTTTCGGTTGGGGTTCAATAAACAAGCGGTAGTAGTAAGTAAGGTGCCAGCGCCATTAAATTCTACCGAGCCTCCTTCCATTACAATACCCGGATGAAACACGGGTAAATTAAGTGCTTTGCCAATAAGTGAGGGAATTACATCGTCCAAGTCGTGTGGTGGGTATTTACCGCCCCAAGCGTTGTAGCCCCAATCTACAATGGCTTTTTGTTGTCCGTTTTGGTGTAGTAAAAATGCCGGTCCATGATCGCGACACCAAGCATCGTTGGTGGGATGTATAAAAAATTTGATACGGTTTAGGTCTACACCCGCTGCAAGCAAATGTTGGGTAGCAAACTGCTGCATAGCGGCATCGGCTACGTTAATGCATACCATTTCGCCCTCAGATACTTCTTTGATAAAAGCACAATAGGGTGCAAAAATAGTAGCCAATTTGCCCGGCCAACTAGCTTCCTTGTGAGGCCAACTGAGCCAAGTAGCAGTGTGTAAATGCCATTCGGCCGGAAAATAATAGCCTTGTTGCTTGGGAGTGTGCATAAGCATGTATAAGGTTATAAGCCTGTTAAAATAGATATACTGGTAAAAGTGATTATTGAAAGCAATGCTGAATAGCTATTGCATTACTAATCGGCATCTACAAAACGTTTGGTAATGTTTTTGTAGCTGTCAATGCGTCGGTCGCGCAAAAATGGCCAATGTGTACGGTATCGGTCGGTGGCGTCGGTATCTACTTCTACCACAGCCACTTCTTCGTTATCGTGTGAGGCATTGTATAAAAGTGTGCCAAATGGATTTGAAACAAAGGAACCTCCCCAAAATTTCATGGCACCATTTTGTTCTAAACCTACGCGGTTGACACTAACTACGTGTACACCGTTTGCTATAGCATGGCTACGCTGTATGGTTTGCCAAGCATTGAATTGTTCGGTATTGGTAGCTTCGTCTTGCGAAGTAGCCCAACCAATAGCTGTGGGGTAAAACAATATTTCGGCTCCCATCAAGCTAGTAAGGCGAGCCGCTTCCGGATACCATTGGTCCCAACAAATGAGTACGCCAATTTTGCCATAAGCAGTATCAAATGTTTTATAATCTAAATCGCCTGGTGTAAAGTAGAACTTTTCATAATAAGATGGATCGTCGGGTATGTGCATTTTTCGATATTTACCCAAATAGGTTCCATCAGCATCTAAAACGGCAGTGGTATTGTGGTATACGCCTTGCGTTCTTTTTTCAAAAAGTGAGGCAATGATGACCACATTGAGTTCTTTAGCCACATCTGCCAATAGGTTGGTGCTTTCGCCCGGAATTTTTTCCGCTAGTTCAAAGTTTTCGTAGGCTTCTACATCACAAAAATAAAGTGAGGTAAACAGCTCTTGTAAACATACAATTTGCGCTCCTTTGGCGGCAGCATCTTTAATTTTTGCAATTGCTTTTTGCAAATTGTCGTTTTTATCGGCTGTACAACTCATTTGTACCAAACCTATCTGTACTTTGGGCATGTGTATTTGTATTTTGCCGCAAAAATAATAGATAGCGGTGGCTGTTGCGCGAATATTTTATAGGCAGTGCAACAAAAAGGCAAATACGGCTTTTGTTGAAGGGGAACTGCTAAATACTGTAATGGTTTACACTGCCTTTGTTGTTTGAATAAAGTGTGTTTAGGTATGTGTTTCGGCAGTGGTATTGTATTGAATTATGTTGAGTATGATTTGTTTATAAGTATATATAATTGTTGATGCTGTGTGATGATAAAGTGTTTGTGTAGGTTGTTTGCTGCGTTAAGGATTGCAGCGGTTACCCCACAGCCGGCATCCTGAAAGGTGACGGCGAGGAGTATGAGCGAAAAGCCTGACCCGTGAGGGGAACGCCCAAATATATTTTTAATATGTTGTTTGATGACATTATGGCCATACATAACCACGTAAAAAGTCGGCAACCGCCATCCGTTTTTTCCCTTCTAGTTGTACTTCTGTTGCACTGATAAAGCCATCGGTACAGGCAAAGTGCAAGTAGGTTTTTTGATCGCTCACTACTTCGCCGGGCAAATAGGTATGAGCAGCAAGTATTTTTTGTCCCAAATAAATTTTTAATATTTTGCCATGAAGTTGCGTAAAAGCTGCCGGGAAAGGACTCAATCCACGAATGAGGTTGTGAATTTGAGCGCAAGACTGTTGCCATTGTATGCGGCAGGTATCGGTAAAAATTTTGGGGGCGTGCTGCAAATTGGAACTTGGCAGTTGGCTTTGTGGTGTTTCGGTAAGTGAGCCATCTATTAGTCCTGCAATAGTTTGCACGAGTAATGAAGCTCCTACTTGTTTCATGTGATCGTGTACTTGGCCACAGGTATCGTTTTCGCCAATGGCAAAGCTGCTTTGCAGTAAAATGTTGCCGGTATCTATTTCGTGTTGCAGTTTAAAGGTGGTAACGCCGGTTGTGGCATTGCCGTGTATGATGGCCCAATTTATAGGGGCTGCGCCACGATATTGGGGTAATAGCGATCCATGTACGTTGATGGTGCCCATTGGGGGCATGCTCCAAACCACTTCAGGCAGCATTCGAAAAGCCACCACTACTTGTAAATGGGCATTGTATTGCTGTAATTCCAATAAAAACTCAGGATCTTTTAGTTTTACGGGTTGTAAAACGGGTATGCCTTGTGCTACTGCGTATTTTTTTACCGCACTTTCGGTAAGCTTCAAACCCCTGCCTGCGGGTTTATCGGGGGCTGTAACCACGGCTACTACCGGGTAGCCGGCAAGTACCAAGGCTTCCAAAGAGGCTACTGCAAATTCGGGCGTGCCCATAAACACAATTCGCGGATAGGAAAGAGAAGTAGGTGCCATCATAGGGTGCAAAAATCGCTATTCGAAATCAGGATACAATAAATATTTTTTCCTGATTTTTTTAAATGCAGCCAACTGCAATTGCCAAGAGGCGCGAATGTTGTCTTCCGAAAGGCCTTGTTGCATTTGTGTCATGAGCAAGTTGTTACCGGCAAGTTTGTTAAAAAAATAGTCGGTGGGTAGTTTGCTTTTAGGAATGATAAAAAAACTGTCCTTAACAGGAAACAATTGATAAGCCTTCAATAAATACTGTAATTGCAACTGTTTTCCCGTGTGTTGTAGTACGCTAGGAAGGTGGTTGTTATACAAGTTCCAACCATAGCAAAGCGTGTTTTTGTGTTTAGGCTCGGTAGCACCTTGTTTGCTTATTGGGGTAAAAGCCAATAAAGTATCTGGTAACTTAGGATGACCAAATATGCAAAATGGATGTTCGGTGCCTCGCCCCTCGCTCAGTACCGTACCTTCAAAAAAGCAAGTACTTGGATACCAATATACACTAGCCATGTTGGGTAAATTGGGCGATGGAGGAATGGGTAAAGCGTATTTGCTGTGGTGTGTGTAGTTTTTACATTTGATAACGGTGAGTTTAAAATTGCTGCGAGGTTCTTCAAAACCCAATACTTCGGAAAGCGATAGCCGTTTATCTTGTTTGCGGATATATTTCCATGGAAGCATTTCTTCGCCTAACAACATTTTGGCATATTCGCCTATGGTCATTCCATATACAACGGGAATGGGTTGCATGCCAACAAAACTTTTATAGGCGGGTTCCAACACCGGGCCATCAACATAAAATCCATTCGGGTTAGGACGGTCGAGCAGTACAACAGGCTTGTTGTATTTGATAGCACTCTCCAATATTTCCTCTAACGAAGAAATGAAGGTATAAAAACGTGCCCCTACATCTTGGATATCGAACAAGAGTACATCTACCTGCAACCAATCTTCGGCATTAGGTTGCTTTTTTTTGCCGTATAACGATACCACCGGTATGCCCGTGGTGGCATCTGTATAACTATCTATTTTAGCGCCAGCATCGGCTTTACCCCTGAAGCCATGTTCGGGGGCGAAAATTTTTACAATGTGTATACCCCTCTTGGTCAAGCTATCAATTAAATGCGTTTGCCCAATAGTGGCGGTATGATTGGCAAAAACCGCAACCTTTTTTCCCTTAAGTAAGGGTAGGTATTGGTTCAATTGGTAGGCACCCGGTAAAATACGACTTGGTTGGGTGGCCGTAGTGTTACGTGTGGAACGTATTTGGGCAAAGCCAACCATACTAATAGTAAGCCATCCACAAAGCCAACATACGAAATAACGAAAGCGGTAAGGATACATAGGTATAGGTAAGGGTTTCTGTAATAACGAAATTATGGCTGTTGTATTGTTAATGGGTAAAATCAGCCCTATCTCAACGTCGGTAGTTGATTATCCGTTAGAAAAGTGCAAGGCTAGTCAAAAGTACATTAGGTATGCAGGTTGTGCCATTGCCCATGTGGCTGTGCTGCTAAAAACTGCTACCCGTGCAGGCAATCTGATTACCTTTGTCGGGGAGTCCTAGTTCAAGCAAAGAATACATCCATATGCAGAAAAAAGTGATTGGCTATCAAAAATATTTACCGCAACCATTGTACAATTGGCTTATTCGTTTTGAGATGATTCCTTATTTAATCAAATGGTTGATTTTGTCGATAGCTATTGGATGCCTAGCGGGCAGTTCATCAGCCATTTTTTTAACTACCCTCGATTGGGTCACCGCTTATCGCAATGCCCACAATTGGGTCATTGTACTACTCCCGTTGGCCGGTTGGGTGGTGGGTATCTTGTATTGGCATTTTGGAAAAACGGTTGCTTCGGGAAATAACTTATTGATAGATACGTTGCACCATCCTACACAAAAGCCCATTCCACTATTGATGGCACCAATGGTATATGTGGCTACCCTAATCACCCATTTGTTTGGTGGTTCAGCCGGCAGAGAAGGGACTGCTTTGCAAATGGCCGGCTCTTTGGCCGATCAACTGCATAAGCCACTTGGACTAAATAGTTACGATAGAAAAATAGTATTGATAGCCGCAATAGCAGCTGGTTTTGGCAGTGTTTTTGGTACGCCCTTGGCTGGAACAGTGTTTGCATTAGAGGTATATTGTATTGGCAAAATCAATTATCAGGCCCTGTTTGCTGCATTAGCCGCCGCATTGATAGCCGATTGGGTAACACAGCACTTATGGCAGGTTGGGCATACCCGGTATTTGATTGGTCAAGTTCCTGCACCAGATTTAGCCTTGCTTGGATGGTGTGTTTTGGCCGGAGTTGTTTTTGGTATTTGTGCAGCCGTTTTTAGCCAAGGAATGCATAGGGCGACGGCTTTTTTTCAACGCTATATAAATTATGTACCACTTAGACCAGTAGTCGGAGGCACACTAGTTGCGGGTGCTGTATGGTTACTAAACGATACGCAATATATTGGTTTGGGCATACCTACTATGGTGCAAGCCTTTCAAATGCCCATGCCCGCAGTGGCTTTTTTGCTTAAAATGTTGTTTACCATTGTTACATTGGCCTCAGGTTTTAAGGGTGGCGAAGTAACGCCCTTGTTTTTTATAGGAGCGCTTTTGGGCAATGCACTATCGTATGGTATGCCTTTGCCGGTAGGGTTGTTAACCGGTATGGGTTTTGTGGCCGTTTTTGCAGGGGCAGCCAATACACCTATTGCGTGTATTTTCATGGGGATAGAATTGTTTGGGGCAGATAGTGGCGTTTACATTGCGGTTGCGTGTGTTGTAGCCTATTGCTGTTCGGGTAGTGTGGGTATTTATAGTCGGCAACAAATTGGCGAACCCAAGCATCCTTCATGGCAAGTCCACGCCAATGCAGCAGAAAAAGACACAAGTAGTAGTTAATAGGAAAAAGCATTTGTTGTTTTAGGTTAGTGTGAATGCCTTTGGGCATTTATTTATGCGAATACATCAGTATTTGTAATGACATTTCTCATGTTTTCTAGGATAGGTTGTAGGTAGTTTTGGCATATCAATCAATGTGACCTACTTGTATGAGTTATTTACAACCTTCAGAAATTGCTATTCAATTTTGTAAAAGTGCCCATCTCAAAAATGCTTTTTCTAACAGCAAATTGTTGGTGTATGCATTGTTGGGCGGCGCGTACATTGCATTGGGAGGATTACTTTCATTAGTAGTGGTTGGGGGTATGCCGGGCATTGCAGCCGCAAATCCGGGTATTACCAAATTGTTGTTTGGTAGTTTGTTTCCATTGGGATTGATTTTAGTAGTCATTGGCGGTGCCGAATTGTTCACAAGCGACTGTGCCGTTATTCCTTTTGCGGTATTACACCAACAACTGCGTGTCAAAAATGTGCTTCGAATTTGGACCATCGTTTATTTCGGAAATTTTATAGGCGCACTATTGGTGGCCTATTTTTTTGCATTTCAGTCAGGCATATTAAATGCCCAACCTTGGCACAATGCGGCTATCAGTTTGGCTATACACAAAACAGAGGGAAGTTTTTGGGTTACTTTTATTAAAGGCGTAGGGGCCAATTGGCTCGTATGCATGGCCGTTTGGCTTGCTTATGCTGCCAAAAGTATAGGCGGTAAAATTGTGGCCATGTGGTTTCCGGTCATGTGTTTTGTAACATTTGGTATGGAACACAGCATTGCCAACATGTTTTTTATACCCACAGCCATGTTTTTGGGTGCCCCAATTCAGTTACAACAATTGTTTGTAGCCAATTTGTTACCGGCAACTTTGGGCAATATAGTAGGTGGAGTTGTTTTGGTATCGTTGCCCTATTGGTGGATGTTCCGACAACAAGTACAGGCAGCAAATACCAACGAACCGGCCTGCACAACTTCTCCCGAAAGTGTACCTAGCCATTTAATGACCCCCTCATTCAGCAACCAACTAAATTAAAATAATCATGGAAAGTGTAATTGATGTACGTGCGCCCTTTATTAGCGGCAACTGGAGTACAAATATAGATGTGAAGGATTTTGTGCGGAAAAATGTATCGCCTTATGAAGGAGATGCTTCCTTTTTAGCCGAAGCCACCGAGGCTACACAGCAATTGTGGCAATTGTGTTTACAAGCCATGAAAGAAGAGCGACAAAACAATGGCTGTAGAGATATTGATACCCAAACCATTTCTACCATAACTAGCCATGCGCCGGGTTACATAGATAGAACGTTGGAAAAAATCATTGGTTTACAAACCGATACGCTTTTAAAGCGAGCCATCAAACCTTTTGGAGGTGTTCGGGTAGTAGAAGGTGCTGTAAAAGAAAAAGGAGCCACTATTGCCCATCAGGTGAAAGAAATTTTTGAATATGTAAAGGACCATAATAGCGCTGTATTTGCTGCGTACGACCCCGAAATATTAAAATTTAGATCCAAAGGTATTTTAACTGGTCTGCCTGATAATTATGCGCGCGGTAGAATTATTGGCGATTACAGACGATTGGCTTTGTATGGTGCCGATGCCCTAATTGCTGCCAAGCAAGCTGACAAATTGGCGATTGATGGCGAACTAACCGAACACCAAATTCGTTTGCGCGAAGAAGTGAACGACCAAATACTGGCACTTAAAAGTATTAAAGAAATGGGTGCTATGTATGGCCTCGATTTAAGCAGGCCGGCTCAAAATGCACAAGAGGCAGTACAGTGGGTTTATATGGCTTATTTAGCCGCTGTGAAAGAGCAAGACGGAGCGGCTATGTCGTTAGGGAATGTGTCTACTTTTTTGGATATTTATATTACTCGCGATATTGCCGAAGGCTTTTTAACCGAAGTAGCCGCACAAGAATTAATAGACCAATTTGTGATGAAGCTACGCATGGTACGCCATTTGCGTCCGGGTGCCTACGACGATATCTTTGGCGGAGACCCTACTTGGGTAACCGAAGCAATTGGCGGACAATTTAACGATGGACGAACCAAAGTAACCAAAACGGCTTTTCGCTTTTTACAAACCTTATACAATTTAGGTGCTTCGCCCGAACCCAATTTAACGGTACTGTGGAGTCAGCAATTGCCCGAAGGATTTAAAGCTTTTTGCGCACAAGTTTCCATCGACACTTCTTCCATCCAATACGAAAACGACGATTTAATGCGTCCGTGCAGAGGTTCCGATGATTATGGCATTGCTTGTTGTGTATCGTATCAAGAAATTGGTAAACGCATACAGTTTTTTGGTGCCCGTACCAACTTGCCCAAAACGTTGTTGTTGGCATTGAACCAAGGTAGGGAGGAAAAAGAAGGCGCCATAATGGTAAAAGGGATTCCTGAAATAAAAAATGATATTTTACAATATGAGGAGGTGTTGGCCAACTTTAAATTAGCCATGCAGCAAGTAGCAAGGGTATATTGTAAGGCCATGAGCATCATTCACTACATGCACGATAAATACTATTACGAAAAAGCACAAATGGCATTCATTGATACCAATCCCGGAATTGATATTGCTTACGGTGCTGCCGGTATCTCTATTATTGCCGACTCTTTATCTGCTATCAAATATGCACAGGTAACAGCAATACGCAACGAACAGGGTTTAACCACTGGCTTTTCTGTAGTGGGCGATTATCCAAAATATGGCAATGATGACGATAGGGTAGATACCATTGCACAAGAAATTGCAGCGTATTTTTTTGAACAATTAAATGCCCATAAAACATACAAAAATGCCGTTCCTACCATGTCGTTACTTACCATTACCTCTAATGTTATGTACGGTAAAATGACGGGTGCAACCCCTGATGGTCGTTTGGCGGGCGAACCCTTTGCTCCGGGAGCTAACCCCATGCATGGCCGCGATACTAACGGTGCTATTGCTTCGCTCAACAGTGTGGCAAAGCTTAACTACCGCTATGCACAAGATGGTATTTCCAACACCTTTTCAATGGTGCCAAAATCGTTGGGCAATACTACCGAACACCAAATTGATAATTTGGTAGCCGTATTAGATGGCTATTTTGCCAAAGAGGCGCAGCACTTGAATGTGAACGTGCTGAATAGAGAAACATTGATGGATGCATACGAACATCCGGAAAAATATCCCCAATTAACCATTCGGGTTTCTGGATACGCAGTTAATTTTATCCGACTCTCCAAAGCGCATCAATTGGAAGTAATTACGCGCACTTTTCATGAAAGTATGTAAGTAGAAGGCAGAAGGCAGAAGGCAGAAGGCAGAAGGCAGAAGGCAGAAGGCAGAAGGCAGAAGGCAGAAGGCAGAAGGCAGAAGGCAGAAAATTTTTGGGCATTTAAGGTACAAAAAATATAGCTCCTTCCTCCTGCCTTTTTCCTCCTCCTTGTGTTCTTTGTGAAAAACTCCGTGTTCTCTGTGGTTAAAAAAGTAAAACATCCACAACTCCTTTCTCTTTTTTCTTCCTCCTTTTGTTTTTTGTAAGTAAAACTCCGTGTTTTCCGTGGTTAAAAAGAAAGACATGCATAACTCGTTTCTCTTTTTTTCTTCCTCTCTGTGTTCTTTGTGAAAAAACTCCGTGTTCTCCGTGGTTAAATAATAGTTGTAGGCAATTTCCGAGAACATTCTCAATCTTTAAGGGCATAATCGCAGTATAATATTGACAGAGTTCATTAAGTAACTTTAATTTGACCATTTACCAATATTTGGTAATTTCGATAAAAGTTTTGAAGATGAAAAACACATCAATTTCTCTCGGTAATTATTTTGACAATTTTGTTAGTAGCCAAGTAGCTGTTGGACGATATAAAAATGTAAGCGAAGTTGTTCGTGCTGGACTTAGGTTATTAGAAGATGAAGAAAGCAAAACCATTGCACTTAAAAAAGCAATACAAGAAGGAATAGACAGTGGTATTGCACATAATTTCAATCCCAAAGACCATTTACAAGAGTTAAAAACCAAAAGAAAAGAAAATGCCCAATAGTTATAGACTTACAAATAAAGCAGTTGATGACTTAGCGGCAATTTGGAACTATACTACTGAAAAATGGTCTGAGCAACAAGCAGACAAATACTATTCTTTATTACTTGACAGTTGCCAAGCCATTGCCAATAATCCTGATTTAGGTAAGAACTATTTTGGTGTTACTAAAGATTTATTAGGCGTTAAAACAAATCGACACATCATTTTTTATCGAAAAATAGTTGACCAACCAATAGAAATAACAAGGATTTTGCACGAAAGAATGGATTTACAATATAGACTTAGCGACTAAATAATACTGCCTACAACAGAGGTTGGGTGATAGTGGGGGGCGACAAAACTCGTATTTCAACTTTTGAAACTTTATGGAACTTCGGTTCCAGCTCGACAGAACTCGACCGAACAATAGGATTTTAAACTAAACTTTATATCATCATTCAACGGCAGACGGCCAAGCGTGTCACAACTCGAAGCTCCACCATCGCCAAGCCTTGTTCGAAATATGCAGATCAGCTTTCTCTTTTCTTTTTCCTCCTCTCTGTGTTCTTTGTGAATAAAACTCCGTGTTCTCTGTGGTTAAAAAAGTAAAACATGCACATCCCCCAAAATTGGTTATTACAACAAGATCCTAGCCCCTTAAATGAAGATGCCCCCGATATGTTGCGCATCCATTCTATTGAAACCTTTGGTACGCACGACGGACCGGGCATTCGGATGGTGGTTTTTGCGCAAGGCTGTCAGTTTCGATGTTTGTACTGTGCCAATCCCGATACTTGGGATGTAAAGGGCGGAACCTTTAAGCCAATTGACGATATTGTACAAATGGCCGTCCATCAAAAACCTTACTTTGGAAAAAAAGGTGGGGTTACCATTTCGGGTGGCGAACCCACTTTGCAACGCAGCAAACTACTTACCTTGTTTCAAAAATTGCACCAAGCTGGTATCAATACAGCCTTGGATTCTAATGGCCGCTTATTGAATGACGAGGTAAAAGCCCTATTAAATGAAACAGATTATTTGTTGCTCGATGTGAAACACATTAACGACGAGTGGCACCACCAACTCACGGGTCTTTCTAACAGCAGCGTGCTAAAAGTGGCGGAGTACCGCGAAAGTACGGGCAAACCCATGTGGCTGCGTTATGTGTTGGTACCCGGTTGGAGCGATCAGGAAGAATACCTGCACCAATTAGGGCAACATTTTAAAGACTATGCAACAATTGAAAAAATTGAAATTCAGCCTTATCACCGTTTAGGCGTACACAAGTGGGAAGCCTTGCAAATGGAATACCAACTTAGTAATGTGCCGCCGCCAAGTAAAGAATTGCTTGCCAAAGTGGCCGCTATTTTTCAATTGTATTTTAAAGAAGTACAAGTGAATTAGTTTATAGAACTAATCGTATTCATTATAGAAGAAATGAATATTAGTTAAATAGGGTTGCTTTCACTAGTATTATAGTTGATTGCATTACTTAATTTTACCTTCAAATTTGTTTAATTCGGTTTGATATTCAGTTAGTAGTTTGTTGTTCACAGGTACTGTTTTTCGTTGCAAGAGTGTGATTGCCATTTTTTCATACTCAATGGCTTCCTTAATTTTTTTAAGTTTAAATAAGAGATGCGCATAGGTGTCAAAATAAAAATGTGTTGGGTTGAGCTTAATACTCAATTGCGACAATGATAATGCCTTTTTAAGGCTTGCTTCACTATTAACGTTTAAGTAGAAGTTCCATGCAATATTGTTAAAGGTACTTGCCTCTTCATTCATAAATTCTTGTTTCAACACCGAATCCTCGTTTTGCATAATTTTTTCAGCTAATGCTACATTACCTTGAACAATAGCCGTATCAAGACCATTTGTACGTATGTTGTTCATCAAAAAGAAAGTTGAGAACGCATCGTTTCTTTCTTGTATTTCCTTAAATTTAGTTTGCCCTGTTTTCATTAAAAAGTCGATATACATACCTCCATAATAATCTATATTTTTTGCTTTTTTAATAGCACAAGAAAATTCAAATTTCGACTTTAACAAATACTCATCAATTTCTCTTTGTCGCGGAGTAAGTGCATACAGTAAAGCATTTGAATGGTTATTAATAATGTTATTATAATGATTTAATACTTGCTCAAAACCCTTTATAGCTAAATCGTGCATGTGTTGGTCTTTGAAAAAGATAGACATATCCATGGCCGTACTTAAAACACTTGTCACAAAGTTGATTTCATCCATTTTTTTATTTTCCTTGTAAATCAATGATTTCATAAAATAGCAGTCAAGTGGCAACCATTCCCCTCTATCCACTAACTCATGAATTTCTGTTGTAAAGTGCGCCCCTTTTTTGGCATATAGATTTAAGGAATGGGTAAAGTCAACACCTAGTCTAGCTTGTAATCGAATCCATTTTAATAAATCCAATGTGTCAATTGTTTTATTCGAAACCCCTTTCATATAGCCACGAATTATTGGCAAATCTGTTTTTTGACAGCTATCAATACACCTAATCAGTTTTGATGCATTGCAATCAGATTTGGAAAAATAATATTGCACTGAAAAAGGGATAGCGTCGTTCGAAAAACAAAAAATTTGATTTGGATATCGCCTAATCACCTGTTTCATGCTCGCATGCTTACATTTATTGAGCTCATTAATTTTGATTTTACACAATACATACGATTTGTCCATTTGCTGAGAAAAAATGGAATCGTGCAAACAGGAGTCTAATGTATTGGCTGCATTTATTGGAGCCTTATCGTCATGTGTAATAATAACTAAAACAGATTTGCCGTTTTTCTTGGCTATTGCAAAGCTTTTTTTCAAGTCTCGATGATAAACGGCTTGAGAAAAAAGTAAATGACTACATAGTAATAAGATTGTTATTGAAACTATTTTATTCATTTTGTCAATTATGATTTATTTTTTGTATACATATACCACTTTGCCATATCGTTAATTCGTCTTTCGTGTTGTGATTAGCAGATTGGTGAATATCGCACGCGGTTATCCAAAGTGGCACTTGCAATTTCTGCAATATCGCTCTTTATTGCTTCTACTGAAAGTTGTTATAACAAATGTAACTAGCATTAATACTGTTTAATGGAGTGCAAAGTATATCCTATTGCTAAGTTTGTCATTTACTTTTTCAAATCTTATTTGATACGAACAAGATGCTTTTTCATTTCTTGCGAAACAGTAGCAATGTCTATTGTTTGAATTTTTGAGGTTTCGGTGAAGTAGTTACTTTTTGAAGTGAAACATTTTTAGTAATGTATAAATATGTATGCAATTAAGTACATATCAAAGCCGAACGCAACGTACTTTTTTGGCTTCTTGGTTCAGTATGTTTAAATTGGTTCTGTAGCTAGAGGTTAATTCCAATCCACCCCTGATTTTGGCACTCGTGCTTAACTGCGATAAAGTGGCATCGTAACTCATTCCTACTACAAAATGATTGTATTCTAGTTTAATTACAGGTATCAAAGCATCTTTCCAACGATAAAATCCACCAAATGATAAAACGGTTTTATAGTTTGAATAATAACCTGGCGATACTTCAATAGCGTAGATGCCTCCGGCAATAAATTGTTGGTGGGCACTTTGCCGAAAATAGTCTGCATGAAACATGAGTTTATTTACATCGCTCGTGGGCAAGGTGATGCCGGTATTGATGGTAAATTTTCTATGTAGCGTTGTGCTGAGTTCATTATTGGTGAAAAATGCTATTTTGGGATTGTTAAAATGAAAAAGCGAAGCCCCAATGTAACAACTGTTGTTATTGCCCCACGCAGCACTATACACCAACCCGGTGCCTAAATCCCAATAGGTTTTTCCGGTATTGTTAAATACTTGCTGACTCGGGTTGTTGGCATTAAATGAACCGTTAACAAATTGATCGTCTAAGTGCAATTTGGTGGCATCAAATTGACTATTGACTGCCCCGCCCATGAAAGCGAGCGATAAATAGCTATCGTATGCTTCGCTAAGCGATTTGTGAAAATTAATAACCGGTAAAATTTGCGTGCGTTTAAGGTTGATATCGCCTGCGGCATCTTCCGTTAATTGTACACCTACAGTAAAGAAGTCGTAGGCATTACCAATGGCAAATTTTGTTTCAATACCCAATCCGGCTGTTCTAAATGGCGTGGTAATGCTTTGCCATTGATTTCTGAATATACCCGATACTCGAAAGTCACCATCAAAAATACCTGCTAGTGCCGGATTTCGTAACAGCGGGTTTTCATAAAATTGAGAAAAGGCAGCATCCTGTCCAATCGCGGGCGAATACTCTACGCAAAAGATGAGGATGAGTAGGGGAAATATTTTTTTCATTTTAGATAGAATTGTCATGGTTATTTTATAATCGCAATGTTTCCTTTGTACGTGTAGCTAGCATCATTATCACAAACAACTTCGCATATATATACATATACATCCGATGGTTGTGCTTTGCCATTTACTTGGCCATTCCAACCCTGCGAAGGATCGTTTGGTAAAATATTGGCACGTTCAAATACCACTTGTCCCCAACGATTAAATATTTTAAAGTGTTTAACCGATTTAATGCCCGAAGCACGTACCATAAACACATCATTATGGCCATCGCCATCCGGCGTAAAGCCATTAGGGAAATACACTTGCGCACTTTCGCAGAAAGCCTTAATGCACATGGTATCGGTATTGCTTTTACATCCGTAAATATTTTCCACGTTTAATGTATAGCACACATCTTTTTTAACGGTAGCCATTGGAGAGGGACAATCTAAGCAGCTCAAATTGGTATTAGGTGTCCAATGATACTGCGCAATAGGTCCTGCCGTAGCAACAGGGAAAACAATTTTTGGTGTTACGTCTACTTGCTGTCCGGTTGCAACTACTGTATTATTGGGCAATTTTATTTGAGGGAAATTACCTACGGCTACCACCAACGTTGCCGTATCGCTAAAGCAATTTTCTCCATCATCGCCAATCACTTGATAATGCGTAGTTAATAAAGGCTGTGCTTTGGGCGTTGCAATGTTTGCATTATCAAGCCCTGTGGATGGTTGCCAACGGTATTTAAAGGCATTAAAGGCTTGAAGTTGTTTAGGAGCATCGCCAATACACATG
>Ga0209398_1000757_pt1 | contig 18840 bp, 28 predicted proteins | sample AshMeaBigSpring_FD_184125 | JGI IMG/M metagenome (GOLD analysis project Ga0209398, IMG submission 184125) | Groundwater microbial communities from Big Spring, Nevada to study Microbial Dark Matter (Phase II) - Ash Meadows Big Spring (SPAdes)... | ecosystem: Environmental > Aquatic > Deep... | reverse complement strand
AACGCGAAGCCGCCGCTGGACATCGCCGAGGCGAAGATCGACGTGTCCCTCGACCTGGTCGCCGTGTACACGCAGGCCACCCGCCAGGTCCTCGAGGACATCGCGATGGCCCGGTCCATCATCGACACGCACCTGCGGCGCGCCGTGCTGAAGAAGTTCGAGGAGCTGGCCGTGGCCGCGCTGCTCGACGCGACCCTGCCGACCGCGCAGGCCCCGTCCGGCGGCACCCTGCAGGGCGCCATCCGGCTCGGCATGGCGACCGTGCAGACCGCCGGGTGGAACCCGACCGTCGTGGCCGTCAACCCGGCCGACGCCGCCGGCATCGACGTGGCCGCCCTGGGCAACCAGTGCTGCTCCGGTGACAACTTCTGGGGTCTGCGGGTCGTGCCCGTGTCCGGTCTGACCGCCGGAGCTGCCATCGTCGGAGACTTCTCCGCCGGCGCGACCACCTACGAGCGGTACTCCGGGGTGTCGCTGTTCGTCACCGACTCCCACGCGGACACGTTCATCCACAACGTGTTCACGTTCCTCGCCGAGGCCCGCCGCAAGACGGTCATCGAGCGCGCCGACGCGTTCGCCAAGGTCACCGTGTCGGCCCCTTGATAGGCGGAGGGACCAGCGCGGCCCCGCCGGCTGATCCCGACCCGGCCCCGCCACCCAGGCGCCGGACCACCAAGAGGCCCACGTGACCGTCGCCAGGCCGACCCTGGCCGAGGTCGCCGCCCGCATCCCCGGCGGCGACCCCGGCCAGGTCCGACCCCTGTACGACGCGGCGTGGGCGCAGCAGTGCCACCACTGCTACACCAACCCGTACCACCCCGACCTGGCCGAGGCGCTGCACCGCCGGGTCGCGAACCTGTGGGCGTCGAAAGGTCACACCCTCGGCGTGCTGGACACCGGCACCGACTTCGGGGTGCAGTTCGTGCCCCGCTACGACCCGGTGATTGAAGCCCTCGAAGGCCCCCACCGTCGCATGGTCGTCGCATGATCGCGACCAGCCTCGTCGACGCCGTCGCCACGTTGGCGGCCGCCCTGGACGTCAACGGCGGCGGGATCGGCCCCGACGGGGTGCCGTTGCACGTCCCGCCGATGGACCAGCGGCCGATGGGCCTGCCGGCCATCGTCCTGACCGTCCCCGACATCGTCGAACACGTCCGCGCCGGCTGCGGCGACCCGCACTGGCGATTCACCACCGAAGTGGTCGTCGTCGCGGAGTCGACCGTCGGGCTGCGTCTGCTCGGCATCACCGACGCCGTCATCACCGTCCTCGACGCAGCCGGCTACAAGGTCACCTCCAGCTCGGTCACCACCTACGACGTCCCCGACTTCCCAGCGCCGATCCCCGCCCTCTCACTCACCGTGGAGTAGCCATGCCCACCAAGACGCAGACCGACGCCGTCCTCCGGCTCATGCTGAACACCGGCACCGGCACCCCCGTCGACTTCGCCTGCCAGCTGTCGGCCGCGTCATTCACGCAGCCCGGCCCCGGGTCGGTCGAGTCGGTGAAGGTGGCGTGCGGCGGCGACCCCGTCGTCGTCGCGTCCGGTCAGACCAGCCCCGGGTCGATCACCGGGACGGTGTTCAAAGACTTCACCGCCGCCGGCATCTCGACCCTGCTCGCCCAGGCCGTCGAGACGGCCGCCACCACCGGCACCGTCGACCTCACCTACACCTACACCGAGAACCCGGGCACCGACCACGAAGTCTCGTGGACGGGCAAGGCGACCGTCGACCCGTTCGAGATTCCGTTCACGCCCGGCGAGCTCGGCACCCACGACCTGAACCTGCCCGTCCTCACAGCCACCGGCACGTACAAGACGACCCCGTAGATGGGCGTCATCGACGTGGACGTGCACCTGCTGGCCGGCGCCAGGGCGGCCATGCGGAACCTTGAGGCGGACGAACGGAAGAAGGTCGCCGCCGCGACCCGCAGCACCCTCACCCCGGCGTGGCAGCGACTCATCCGCAACAAGGTCACCACCCGTCAGCAGCGGGCCACGTTCGGCACCGCGAAGGTCAACTTCTCCGCCGGCGGCAAAGGCACCCTGGTCGTGTGGGACGGCCGCGGCATGTCCGGGGTCCGAGCCCGCGACCTGGGCAAACCGGGCCGGTACTGGATGGAGCTCGTCGACTACGGGTCGCGCCGCACCTACGGCCGCGACGGCCGGCTCCCACCGCACACCACCGGCGGGAGGATCACCCGCCCGTCGGTGCGGGCGTTCTCCGGGTACGCCGCGCAGGTGTGGCTGTGGGCGCTGGCCGAGTCGCTGCGTGAAGTCGTCGGGGTCGACTGATGGCCCGCGGCATCCAGATACCGTTCACGCTGGACGTGCGCGAGTGGCGGCGCGGCATCCGTGTCGTCGAGGTCGACCTCGACGGCCTGGCCGACGAGCTGCGTGACCTGGAGAAGGCCGGCGACGCCACCGAGAAGGCGCTTGAGGACAACTTCCGTGACATCGGCCGGGCCGCCGAACGGGCCGGGCAGGACGTGTCGACCGGCATGGGCCGCGGCATGAAGGGCCGGCTGGGGTCGGTCGGCGCGGAGGTCGGCGACGAGTTCGTCGAGTCGTGGGGGGAGGCGGTCCGCTCCGGGGACCTGTCCGGCGCGGTCACCGAGACGGTGTCGAACGCGGCCATGATCGGCATGGCCGCCGGCCCGGTCGGCGCCGCCGTCGGCATCGGCGTGTCCGCCCTCGTCGGCATCATCACCACCCAGTTCCAGGCCCGCAAGCAGCAGTTCGAGGAGGCCGTGGCCGGGCTGGTGTCAATCAACTGGGAGCCGCTGGTCGTCGAGGCCGGCCTGGCCGGGCAGCGGCTCGTCGACGCGGTCACCGGCCCGTTCCGCACTGCCGAGCTCGACGAGGGACGTATCGCCGCCGCCCTCAACGTCGACGAGCCGGCCAAGGCGTGGGAGCGCATCGGGCAGCTCGTCGAGGACACCGGCCTGTCGGTGAACACCGTCACCAACGCCGTCCTCGGCAACGAGTCGGCCGTGGCCGCCGTCAACGCCGCCTACGCCGAGCAGAAGGACCGCCTCGACCAGCTCGGCCCGCCCGGCGCTGCCCGCACCGCCGAGACCGTCGCCGCCCGCAAGGCGTTGGAGGAGTCGGTCACCGCCCTCGGGCAGCTGAAGACGACCGCGGAGGCGTCGGTGACGTCCGCGCAGACACTGCGGACCGCCGCCGAGGCCCGCGCGGCCGCCGAACGGGGCGCCCAGCCGGCCGTGCGCGACATCATGACGAACCTGGGCCTGGCCGCCGGGTACGCCAACAGCATGGACGCGGCCCTGGCCCGCGCCGGCACCCGCCGCATCACCATCCCCGTCGGCATCGACGCCGCCGCGTTCCGCCGGTCGGTGTACGCGGCCACCGCCGGCCTGCCGTCCTACGTCACCGACGCCCTGCTGAACGACTGACATGGCCGCCACCCTCACCGTCATCCCCGACCAGGCCGGTGGCCGCGTCCAGGTCGCGTGGACCGGCGCGACCGTCGGCGACACCATGACCCGCGACGGCCTGCCCGTCCGCTACCCGCCGGTCACGTCCACCGCCGGCGTCCTCTACGACTACGAGGCCCAACCCGGCCGCACCCACACGTGGGCGCTGTCCGGCGGGCAGGCCACCGGCACGCTGCCCGCCCCCGACTGTGACGGCCTGTGGCTGGTGCACCCCACCAACCCCGACCTGTCGATGAAGGTGAAAGCACGGTGGGACCAGCCGCAGCGATGGACCGCCCCCGGCACCGTCCACGAAGTCATGGGCAACCGCCCACCCATCGTCACCCACACGGTCCGCACCTACCACTCCGGGCAGATCGAGTTCTGGACACCGATCACAGCCGAGGCCGACGTCATCGCCCTGTTCGAGGCCGGCACACCCATCCTGGTCAACCCGCCGACGTGCTGCACCCCCGTGATGCGCTACGAGTGGACGTGGGGCGACCTGGAGGCCAAGCTCGCCGGAGACGACGTCACCGGCAAGTCTGGGTGGTGGTGGACGTACACCTACCAGCGGATCGGCACCCCCGCCGGGCACATCGACCGGCCAGGGCAGGTCGCCAACACCTACGGCGCCGTCCTCGCCGACGTGGCCTGCCACCCCGACTACGCGTCGTTCCTGACGGGCGGCTGCGCCCACACCGACTACGCCGACCTGCTCACCACCCCGCACCCGCACAGCGCCACCCCATGAAGACCCAGCCGGCGTTCGACCAGCTCGTCGGACACTCCCACGCCGTCGACACCAAGGTCGAGCTGCGTGCCGCCGACGGCACCGTCGTCGCCGCCCTGCCCGTCGAAGCGGGCACCGTCGTCGGGGACGCCACCCGCCGTGTCGGACGCTGGTCGGGCACCGTCACCGTCGCCGGGCTGGACTGGGCACCCGACGGTCCCACCCATCCGCTGGCCGGCATGTCCGGGCACTACTGCTCGGTGCAACGCGCCGGCACCGGCTACGGCGCCGCTGCGGCGTGGGTGGAGGTGGCTCGCCTGTGGGTGGTGGAGACCCAGGTGCAGATGTCCCGCCGCGGCGGCACCCTGCAGGTGCGGCTTGAGTCGCCGGCCGCGCTGCTCGACCGGGCCGTCCACGACGACTACCAGCTGCACCGCGCCGACTCCGCGCAGCAGACCATCACCCGGGTCCTGTCCCAGCACCTGCCCTACACCCCGGCCGTGCTCGACACGTCGACCGCGGCGACCCTGCCGGCCGACTGGGCGCCCACCGACACGACCCCCGACCGGGTCGCCGACGACCTGGCCGCCGCCGTCAACTGCCGCGTCTACTTCGACGCCCTCGGCCGCATCGTGATCCGGCCCACCCTGCCCAGCCTCGACCTGACCACGTTCACGCCCACCCGGCACGTCGACGTCGACGTCGACGTCGTGTCCTACACGCTCACGTTCGGCCGCGACCAGTTCGCCAACGACGCCACCGCCCGCTACGACTGGCAGGACAGCGCCGGCGCCCGGCAGACCGTCGTCGGCCGGGCCGCGACGACCACCGGGCCGCTGCGCAAGGACGGCCCCGCCGGCAGGCTCACCGTCGACCGGCGCGTCGACGGGCCCACCACCCAGCAGCAGGCCGACGGCTACGCGCAGGCGATGCTGACCGCCCAGTCGCAGGCGTGGGTGCAGTCCAGCATCGACGCCGTTCAGGACCCCCGCGTCGAACCCGACGACGTCATCGAGACCCGCTACCTCGACCGCACCCTGCGGCACCGCGTCGTCCAGGTCCGGTTCGACCTTCGCACCGACGCCATGCAGATCACCGCCCGAACCACCGTTGGGAGCCCCTGACATGCCATCGTCGAACCCGGACCGCACCCCCGTCCTGGGCCTGCCGTCGCCCAAGCCGGCCGACCCGCCCGACGTCCCCGGCGACATCAAGGCCCTCGCCGAGGCGATCGACCCGCTCGGCGGCCGCGTGACCGTCCTAGAACGGGACGTGCTGTACGTCCGCAAGTTCTACGAGGGCAACGTCACCACCAACGGTTTCGGAGAGTTCGGCATCGCCACCGGCTTCACCCCGGCCGCGGTGTCCGTCATGGGCATGCAGCCGGAGTATCCGAACGTGTTCGTACTCGTGTTGATGGGCAGCGACCAGGTGAAGGTGAAGGCTGTTGCGCTCAACGGGGCGGCTCGGGCCAACGCGAGCATCCGCGTCGCCGTAATGATCTACGGCAACGGGCCCGGCAACACCCAGACCGGTGCCACCGGCGCGGTGACCTCATGACCGGCCCCGGAGGCGGACCGCAGAACCTGCCCGAAGGTGCAGACGTGCCCGACCACCCCGACTTCCACCCCGACCTGCCACCCGCCGCCGACGACGCCGGGCAGGACCGGTGAGGACCGCGGCGCAGGCCGTCGCCGAGGCGCGACGGTGGACGACGAACCGCGACGACATGTGCCTTTTCACCGTGCAGCAGTGGTTCGCCGCACCGTGGTCCGGGCCGTACGCCGAGGAAGCGTGGCGCCGGTGGGGCGGGCAGCACCCCGGTGACACCAACCCGCCCGCCGGCGTCCCCGTCTACTGGCACAACCCACGATCCCGCTACGGGCACATCGCCCTGTCCGTCGGTGGCGGTGTCGTCCGCTCGACCGACTGGCCGCGCGACACCCGCGTCGGTGAGGTCACGATCGCCGAGCTGACCCGCCGGTGGGGTGTGCAGTACCTCGGCTGGTCCGACCGGTTCTCCGGCGGGCCCATCCAAGGCATCGGCGGCCGCGCCGCCCCAGCCGGCGTTCCGTCCTCCGCAGCGTCCCACCCCACCATCCACGGAGAGGTCCCCGACATGCTCGTCCTTGCCCGCCGCGCCGACACCGGCGGCTTCTTCCTCATCGGAAGTGCCGGCACCTACCAGCCGTCGCAGGCCGACGTCGACGCCCTCGTGACCGCCGGCCTGCCCGTCCGCGCCCTGTCCGCCGACCAGATCGACAAGGTCGGTTGGCTGATCCGCAAGGTGTCCGGGCCGTGACCACCGACCCCGAAGGTGTCGGCGCCGAGCTCGCCGTCGCCGCGGTCGCCCTGGCCGTCATCGCCGGTGTCCTCACGTTCGCGCTGCTGCGGGCCGCGTCGAAGAAGGCCGACGCGATGATCGTCGTGTCGGTCAGCCTGCTCACCCTGGTCGCCGTCGTCGGGTTCATGTTCACCGAGAACGAGGCGCGCATCACCCTGGCCGGCACCGGTGTCGGGGCCCTGGCCGGCGCCATCACCAACCTGTTCGGCGACACCACCGACGATGGAGGCCCACCGTGACCATCCACCTGTACGACACGTACGTGCACGTCGACGGCACCCCCGCACACGGGCAGGTGTCGGTGCGGCCGGTGACGTCGTTCACCGACGGCACCCGCACCGTCGTCGGCGAATGGGTCACCGTCGACCTCGACGACCACGGCCACTTCACGTTGGACGTGGACGTGCCCGCCGGCGCCGACCCCGGCCCGCAGTGGCTGCAGATACTCGAACAGGTGTCGTGCGGGCGGGGCGGCATCTGGCAGATACAGCCGCAGCTGCTCGTCGACGGCGCACAGCTGAACCTGGGCGCGCTGCGGGAGCTGTCCCCACCGACCGTCGCCGCACCCCGCTACACCGTCGCCCCAGCAGGCCCGCAGGGCCCGCAGGGGCCACCAGGAGCCGCTGGCAGCCCCGGCCCGGCAGGACCACAAGGACCGGCCGGAGCGGACGGTGCTCGTGGCCCACAAGGCCTTCCCGGGCGGGACGGGAAGGACGGCGCCGGTGTCACGATCCGCGGCACCGTCCCCACCGCCACCTCCCTGCCCGCCACGGCCACGGCCGGGGACATGTACATCGCCGTCGACACCGGCCACGGCCACACCTGGGACGGCACCCGCTGGGTCGACGTCGGCCCGATCCGCGGCCCCCGCGGCGACACCGGCCCCCAAGGCGCCGACGGCCCCCAAGGCCCCGCCGGCCCGCAGGGCGCCGACGGCCCCCAAGGACCGGCCGGCGCGCAGGGCGTGAAGGGCGACACCGGCCCGGCCGGCCCTGCCGGCCCGACCGGCCCGAAGGGTGACACCGGCGCCGGGCTGAACATCGCCGGCGCCGTCCCCGGACCCGACCAGCTGCCCACCCACGGCAACCACCCCGGCGACGCCTACCTGAACACCACCAACGGCGACCTGCTCGTCTACGTCGGCGCCGGCAACGGCAACCTGGGCCCGGCCGGGCACACCGACGAGTGGAAGGACGTCGGCCACATCCAAGGGCCCGCCGGACCGGCCGGCCCGCAAGGACCGCAGGGCGACCCCGGCCCGCGGGGAGCCGACGGCTCCCAGGGTCCGGCCGGCATCCAAGGCGTCAAGGGCGACCCCGGCTCCCAGGGCCCGGCCGGCCCCACCGGCCCTGTCGGCCCGAAGGGCGACACCGGCCTGCAAGGCCCGGCCGGCCCGGCCGGCGCCGACGCCGTCCTGCCGGCCGACCTGGTGCACGTCACCGACATCGTCGGCATGAACCCGGTCCCCTACGACCCGGCCCACGCCTACGCCGAAGGCGACATCATCATCTACAACGGGTCGTGGTGGGTCGCGAAGACGGCCACCCAGGCCGGGCAGGACCCCACCACCCACCCCGGCAAGTGGCAGGTCCTCGACCTCGAAGCCATCGCATCCAAGGCGGCGCACGCCGCGAACCAGAACGACGACCTGGCCGTCCGCGTGACCGCCGTCGAGGCGAAGAACACCCAGCAGGACGCCGCCATCGCCGGCAAGGTCGGGCTGACCGACCTCGCCACGGTGCTGGCGCAGCTGCCGCCGCTGCCGCACACCCCCGGCGACGACGGGAAGGTCCTCACCGCCGTCGCCGGCCACCCCCGGTGGCAGGCGGCCGCCGCGACGCCGAGCGCACCGCCCACCATCAACAACGGTGATCCAAACCAGTGGTTTGCCTTGAGCCCGGTCCTGTTCATGGGCAACTGGCCCGCCGTCGACGACCGGATGATGAACTTCGTCCCTCTGCTGGTCGGCGGCACCGACGTCACCGTGACACACGGCAGGCTGGACGTGCAGACAGCGTGGCCGGCCGGCACCCGCGGCAGGCTGGCCATCTACACGTCGTCCCCGACCACCGGAATGCCCACCGACCTGGTCGTGGACTGCGGGCAGGTGCCGCTCGACGCGGGATACGAAGTGTCGTTCGCCGCGACCACCCTCACTGCTGGCCGCATGTACTGGGCGGCCGTGGCCGTGCCAGGCGGCGGCGGCGGCAACCTGCGGTCGTACACGCTGGTGCCGTTGCCGGGGATGCCGCAGTCGCCCAGCGAAGGTGGTTTCAGTGGTCTGCTGATGGGCGGCGGTGCCGAGTTCGTGAACGCGGCGCCGGCTCACATCACTCCTGGCTGGTCACAGGGAAAAGGCGACTGTTACCTGGTCGTGTGGAGACGGTGACACCGACGGCACTGGACCGGTCGGTGTCGAACGCGGCGGTGACGGCGTCCCGCAGCCGCGCCGCGGACACGTCGGCGTACACCATCGTGGTGGCCACCGACGCGTGGCCGAGCAGCCGCTGCACCGCGACCACGTCCCGGTCGGCGGCCAGCACACTGGTGGCGTAGTAGTGGCGCAGCTGGTGGGCGCTGTACGGCAGGCCCAGGCTGTGCAGCACCCGCCGCAGCCGCACCGTCAACGCCCGCCCGGTCGTGTCCGGCCACGAGTACCCGGCCAGCAGCTGGTCGAGGGCGTCGACGACGGGCACGTCACGTTCCCGGCCGCCTTTCCCGCACACCAGCAGCCACGGCCGGCCGTCGCCGTCCAGGTGCACGCACCCCGGGGTCAGGCGGGCTATCTCCGACACCCGCAGCCCCGCGTAGGCGGCTAACGCGAGCTGCACGCGCACGTCCCCACCGGTGACCGCCAACGCCAACGCGACGTCCCGTTCGGGGACCGGGCGGGGCAGCCGGTGCGGCACCCGCGGCTCGGCCAGGTGCGCCGACGGGTCCGTCCCGGCCCACCGCCAGTAGCGGCGCGCCGACCGCAGGTACGTGGCGCGGGTCTGCGCCGAGCAGCCCCGCAGCGCCGACCACCACCGGTCCACGTCCACCGGGCCGGCCTGGTCGATGCCGATGCCGGCCAGGCGCACGAACCTGGACGCGACCAGCTCGTCCAACGCGACCGTCGCCGACGACCGGCCGACGTCCCGGCACCACGCCACGTACTCGCCGTGCTTGCCACCCCGATACATACCTGACACAGTACAGACATGACAGATGACATGCGCACGGTTACGTCCAGGGTCGTGGCCGCGTTGCTGGCCTACGACAACATCACCCAGCAGCAGCTCGCCGACATGATGGACCTGAACCAGGCCACCATCAGCCGCAAGATGTCAGGCCAGCAGGGGTGGACGGAGAAGGACATGCTGCTCCTCGCCGACCTCCTGGCCGACACCCGCACCCGGCTGCTGGCCGTCCTCGAGTGGGTGTTGCGGCCGTTGCTTACGGCACCGTATGCAACACCCGGCGACGCGGCCGCACCCACCGAGAGTCACATCGCATGAGCTGGGACGTGCGGAACACGCCGCTCGAGGACCCCGACGTGTGCGTGCACTGCGGCACCAGCCCGTGCACCCACCCACCGACCGGGCCGTGGCGGGCCGTGTACGACGTCGGGGTCGGCTACGCCGTCGTCGTCGTCGCCGCGCTCGTGTTCTGGCTCGTCGTCATCGGTGGCGGCATGTGGCTGGCCGGCCGGTGAACGACGACACCTACGCCATCTGCTGGGTCGACGGGTACCACCAGCAGCTCGACGACGTCGAAGCCGCGGCCGACAGCATCGACGACCGCATTGCCCGCGTGCAGCTGGGGCGCATCATCAGCGCGCTGCGGCGAGGAGTCGGGACCAGGGTTGCCGTCGGGAAGATGGACGAAGCCCTGTGCACCCGCGGCTGGGTCGACGGGTCCAACCAGGCGTTGATCGACGTAGCCGCCGAGCAGGACCGGGTCCTCGACGCCGCCGCCCGCGTGCAGCTGCAACGACTCATCGAGAAGCGGCGCTACCAGACCGGCACCGGGATCGTCGGATGAGCCTGCAAGCGTTGACGTGGGCCATGTACACCACCCACGACGTCGACACGATCAGCCGGTTCGTGCTCGTCGTCCTGGCCGACCACGCCGGCCCCGAGGACGTCGCCTGGCCGTCCCGGCAGCGCATCGCCGACGCCATGAACGCCTCCGTCGACACCGTCGACCGGCGGCTGCTGCGGCTCGCCGAGGCAGGGCTGATCGAGAAGCTCGCCGACGACGACCCGCGCGTGCCCGAGTCGTTCCGGTCGATGCGCGCCGACCGGCGCACCCAGCCGTACCGGCTGTGCATCTCCACGGGGCCGCAGACTGCGGCCCCGTCCGGGTCACGGGGCCGCAGCAGTGCGGCCCCGCAGCCGTCCACGGGGCCGCAGGACAGCGCCCACGGGGCCGCAGCTGTGCGGCACGAACCCAAAGAACCCAATGAAGAACTACGCGCGGGCGCGCGCGCGCGAGGCCTGGACCGGCGACCAGACTCCCGCCGCCCCCACCGCACATGCGGACACATCCACGCCGACGACGAGCCCTGCCCCCGCACCCAACCAGCCGACGTCGCCCACACCGGCGCGACCAGAGCCCGCCAAGCACTCGCCGCAGCCACCCAAGGACAGCCATGACCGCCACCGGGCCGTGCCGCCGCTGCGGCACCGACGAGTGGGGACCCCGACGCCGCCCCTACCGGCGCGCCGACGGCACCACCGTCGTCTACCAGGGCCGCTACTGCCTGCACTGCTCCCGCACCAGGCAACGCCGCCGCCGCGCCCGCACCACACCCGACCTGCGGCCCTGGCTACGGACCGCGCCGTCGTCGCAACCAGACCGCCCACCCCAGCCCCTGTGGTGCGACACCCGCCGGCACCAAGCCATGACCGTCACCGCCGGCCGCACCGTCACCTGCCAGGTGTGCGGCACCCAGCTCCGGTTCTACGCCTGGGCCGACACCACCCGCACCACCATCACCTGCCGCCGCTGCCACGACCTCAGCTGCGACCAATGACCACCGCCCCCGCACACGGCGGGGGCGGCAACCCCGAAGTCATCCACCGGCTCCTACGGCACGTTCGCCGTCCGCGGCGGACAGGAAGGAATCCTGCTGTGAACAACGACCGGCTCCGCCACATCCTGCAGCAGCTCGCCGACCCGCACGGCAACCTCGACCCGGCCACCGTCGTCGACGCCGCCACCCCAGCCACGTCACCGCTGCACGACTACTTCACCTGGGACGACGGCGAAGCCGCCGACAAGTGGCGTATCGACGAAGCACGGCAGCTGATCCGCCGGGTCCGCATCACCGTCATCCCCCAACCCGACACCCCACCCATCCGGGTACGCGCGTTCATGACCGTCCCCGCCGGCCGCACCGTCACCTGCCAGGTGTGCGGCACCCAGCTCCGGTACTACGCCTGGGCCGACACCACCCGCACCACCATCACCTGCCGCCGCTGCCGCGACCTCACCTGCGACGCAGTCTGATGGCCCGCCGACTCGCAACGTGGACCTGCCCGCTGTGCCACCTGGACGGGCAGGTGTCCTCAGCCAACCCGGCCGGCACCGCCCTCGGCGCACACCTGGCCGTCGTCCACCCCGACGTCACCGTCCACCCGTCCGTCATGGCCCGGCTCCTCACACCCCAGCCGAACCCGGACGACCAATGACTACCGCCCCCGCACACGGCGGGGGCGGCAACCGCCACGACACACCTAGGAGGACACCGTGGCCGAGAAGAACATTACGACGACCGCCGTCACGTGGAACTACAACGCGGTCGACAAGGTGAGGCTGTCCCACCATTTCGGTGTCGACGCAGCCGAGCAGACCGTGCCCCTGGCCGCCGTCGACTGGGACCGCAGCCTGAACAACCAGAACCGCGGCCAAGGCCACCACGTCGTCGCCGCCTGGGTGGAGGACATCGCGTTGGCCATGCTCAACGGCGACATGGTCGACGCCATCGTCGTCCGCCAGCTGGACGACGGAACGTTGGTCATCCTGGACGGGAACCACCGGGCCAAGGCGTGCCAGGAGCTGGACGTCGCCGACGTGGCCGCGTGGGTCGTGCAGTGCGACGACATCACCGCGCAGATGATCGCCAAGGTGGCCAACGTCGGCCGGCACGGCATGACCGTGGACCGCCGTCACCGCCTGGAACTGGCCGTCGAGCTGGTCCGCCAGGGTTACCCGGTCGACAACGTCGCCCGGCTCGTCGTGGTCCGACCAGCCACCGTCCGCCACTACATCAAGCAGCAGGAGCTGGAGGTGCGGCTCAGCAACGTGTTCGCCCGGCCCGTCACCGGCGGGCTGAGCACAGCGAAGGTTGACGCGCTGGCCAAGCTGGAGGACGACCAGCTGAAGGTGATCGGCCCGGACATTCTCACCGTCCCGACGTCGGCACTCACCGACATGGTGCGCGACATCGTCACCGCGCCGGCGGCGCAACGCCAGGCCAAGGCGCACGAGGTCAAGGGAGCCATAGCAGCGGCGAAGGCGCCGGCCGGGATCGGGCAGCGCAAGGCCGCCCCCGTCACCCAGACCAAGCACGCGTTGACGCTGCTGCGCAAGAACCTGACCAAGGGGTTGCAGCAGTGCACGTCGAAGGAGTTCGACTACATCGCCGACCAGGTCCACGAGCTGTGGCTGGAGGTCAAGGCCGCCCGCGCGGCCAGAGAGGCAGCGGGCAATGCCAGCGCCGCGTAACCCGTGGACACAACGCGTGTACGACATGGCCGCCGAAGGCAAGTGGACCAAGGAGCAGATGATCCGCGACGCCATGCAGCTCGTCCCTGTCGGTCGAGGAGCTCGCCAGACACAGCGGGAGCGTGAGCAAGCGGCCAAGTTCGGCGGTTACCGATGGTACGAGCAGGGTGAGCACTACAACCACCACCCGGTCATGTGGCGGCGAGGGCAGCGACGGATCGTGTCCCGGACTGTTCTACAGTTGCTGCGACGTCGACGTCTGATTGAGGGCGACGACGGCATCGTGCGTCTGTCATCGTCCTGAACCACACCTCTGGTGCTGTGGCGGGGCACACTGCCCCCATGTCGAAGGCGTGGGAGCGGGTGCCCCGCCGGCCCTGGTCCCGGGTACGCCGGGCGGTGTTGGAGCGGGACGGGTGGACGTGTCAGCTGCGCAGGCCTGGCTGTCTGGGTGTGGCGACCACGGTGGACCACATCGTGCCGGTGTCGGTCGACGTGTCCGGTGCGTTGGACCCGACGAACCTGCGGGCGTCGTGCGGTCCGTGCAACCAGTCGCGGAACCGTAAGGCTCCGACGCGCGCGCGCATCGGCTGGTGATCGCGTTTTCTTCGGGGGGGCCGGGCACCCCTGCCCCTCCCTTTCCGTTGTGTGTCCCAGGGCCGGCTGGAAACCCCGACCCCTGTAACGAACCATCCCGATATATCGAGACGGTGGGGTGGGATGATCACCGTTCATGGGCGACACGCTGTTCCCGACCCCCCGCCGGCACGTCGGCCGCACCGAGACGGCGCTCAACCGGCAGCTGGCGGCGTGGCGCACCGCCGGGCACCTGACCGGCGACGAGACGGCCGCGTACCGGCGGCTGCTACGCGGCCTGGCCGAGACCGTCGACGCCGCCGACCGTGACCACCTCGACGGCACCATCACAGCCCTGTCCCGGGCCCGCACCCACACCATGCTGCTGGAGGCGCTGACCACGCTCAGCCCGTCCGTCGGGCCCGTCGACGCCGTCGACGAAGCCCTGGTGCAGCTGCTCGCCGACGCCGATGCCGCTGCCGGCTGACGCCCGCTGGGCGCACGCCGTCGCCGCGCTGCTCGGCCGCCCCCAGCTCGGCTACCAGGCCGACGTGTGCCGCGACCTGTCTCAGCCGAACCTGGCCGGCACCGGTTACGCCCACCCGACCGCCGTCGTCCTCATGCCCCGCCAGACCGGCAAGACGACCACCCTGTTCGTGCTGGCCGTGGCCCGCATGATGCACCGCGCCGGCTACGCGGCCGCGTACACCGCGCAGACCGGGCACACCGTCACCGAACGGTTCACCGACCCCGGCGGCTGGCTGGACCTGGTCGAGGGGTCACCGCTCGGGGACCGGCACCACACCCGCCGCTCCCAGGGCACCGAACGGGTCACGAACACGCGCACCGGCTCGTACCTGAAAGCGTTCCCACCCCGACCCGGCAAGCTGCGGTCCAACGCTCTCGACCTGGTCGTCCTCGACGAGTGCCAGGAGCACGACTGGCAGGTCGGCCGCGCCCTGGACGCCGACGTCGGCCCGGTGTTCGCGACCAGGCCGCTGCGGCAGCTGATCCTGTGTGGGACGGCCGCCGGGCCCGGCTGGTGGCGCACCAAGGTCGACGCGGCCCGACGCGGCGACCATCTGCTGCTTGAGGTCGGCACGTGGCCGGCCGACGCCGACGTGGAGGACCCCGCCACCTGGCACGCCCACCACCCGGGGCTGCGCGCCGGCCTGACCGACGACGGGCACCTGGCGTCGCAGCTGCGGGACCTGGGGCCGGCCGCGTTCGCCCGCGAGTACGGCAACCGGTGGGACGACGACGCGACCATCGACCAGGTCATTCCGCTGACCGCGTGGGACGCGTGCACACCGGCCGTCCCGGTCGGCGACCCGGTCGCGGCCGCGTTCGACGTGTCCCCGGACCGGTCCAGGTGCTCGCTGGTCGTGGTCACCGACGCCGGCCACGTCCGCCTGGTCGACCAGGGCGACCCGCGCACCCTGCCGGCGATGCTCGCCGAGTGGGCGGCCGGGCTGCCCGTGCACTGCTTGAAGGGGCAGACCGGCACCGCCGACGACCTGGTCCACGCCGGCCACCACGTCGTCGTCGACCACGCCGGCATCTACCAGGCCGCCTGCCAGCAGCTGCACGACGCCGTCGTCGACGGCCGCGTCCACCACGACCACCAGCCGCAGCTGCGGGAGGCGTGGCAGGTGGCCGCCCGGTCGTGGCACGGCGACGCGTGGGTGATGTCGGCCCGCCGCTCCGGTGGGGACATCACCCCGGCTGTCGCCGCCGCACTGGCGTGGACCCACGCCCGCACCACCGCTGCCGCCATCTACTGACGGTGCTGCTCACCGGCGCTGTTTCCCGCTACGATCATGGTCGTGACCTCGCCCGCGCGGCTCACGCGCGCCCGCTGGGGGTCCATGTCGTCCCCGGTCCGCACGAACCTTCCCTACCCCGGCTACGTCGGCGGCATCCCTCCCGGCGTGGCCCCGTTCGTCCCGCAGGGGCAGATGCTCACCAACTACCCGGACGGGTGGGAGCTCGACCAGGGCGGCCCGGTGCCGTGGCTGGCCGACATCGCCGACGACGGCAACCCGCCGGCGTGGTGGATCGGCATGTCCATCGAGGACGGCTGGTCACCCATCGGGCCGCACGGCCCGTGGCACCACCGGTCGTGGGCGCGGGCCGTCGTCGTCCGCTGCACCGAGCTGATCTGCGACCCGCTGGTGTCCGACCCGTTCAAGGTCACCCGCTCCGGGCAGGTCAACATCACCGGCGGCGACGTCCTCGACCCGGACCGGTGGATCACCGACCCGCAGCTGCTGCGCCGCGACGACCGTGTCGGCCGGTCCGCGATCCCCGCGTACCGGCGGCTGGCCCGGTCCACGTTCTGGCGTGAATGGGTCCGCCAGGCCCTGTGGCACGGCAACGGCTACGTCCTCACCCAGACCCGCGCCGACGGCCGGCCCCTGGCCGGCACCATGCAGCTGGTGCCCGACACCGCGGTCTGGCTGGACGAGGACACCGGCCGGTGGTGGCTGGGTGACCCGCGTGTCGACCTAGAGCTGGCACGGCCGTTCGACTGGGACAACCGGCTGCCCGACGGGTCGCGTCTGATCACGCTGCGTAACCCGCACTCGCCGGTCGACCAGTGGGGCCGCGCCCGCGGCGTGTTCGACCTCAACCCGGACGTGTTCGCCGCCGCGTGGATGATCGACCAGTACCTGGCCGGCGCGTTCCGTTCCGGCGTCCCCAACGGCTACCTGAAGGTCGTCCAGCCGCAGCCGCTCACCCAGCCGCAGGCCGACGAGTTGAAGGCCCGCTGGCTGGGCGCGCACGGCCGCCGCCGGTCCATCGCCGTCCTCAACCACGCCACCGAGTTCGTGCCGCTCACCTGGTCACCGGTCGACGCGAACGTGCAGGAGATGAAACGGCTGGCGATGGCCGACATCGCGTTCGCGTTCGGTCTGGCCCCCGAGGTCCTCGGCCTGTCCCTGGGCCTGTCCGGCACCTACTCCAACATCAAGGACTGGTGGCGGCTGCACCGCGACTTCTCCCTGTCCGGGTGGGTCGACCAGATCGGCGGGGTGCTGTCCGCGCAGGTCCCCGACGGCACGAACGTGTCGGTCAACCTGGACGCGCACACCCGCCCCGACATCGCCGACCGGGTCGCCATCATGGCGGCAGCGTCGGGCACCAGCATCGACCAGGCAGCCCTCGCCACCCTGCTCGACCTGCCCTACGGGGGACCCGATGAGCCTGCTGCACCGTGACTACCAGGCCCGTGACCTCGACGTCACCGGCCGCACCCTCACCCTGGCGTGCGTCCCGTTCGACACCCCGACACCTGTCGTCGACGGTGACGGCGACCCGTACCTGGAGCAGTTCGCGCACGGCGCGTTCCGCACCGTCCTGCGCGGCATCAACTCCATCCACCTGCGGCTCGAGCACCGCCAGGACGGCCCCCCGTACGCGTACGGGTTGACGTTGCGGGAGGACCCCGACTTTCTGATCGGGCAGTGGCGGGTCGCCGACTCGTCCCACGGTGAGCAGCTGCTCGCCCTGGTCCGCGACGGGCAGCTGCGCGGCGTGTCCGTCGGGTTCGTGCCCGGCACCGCCGACGGCGACAACACCTGGGACGACAACGTCCTCACCCGCCGCTACGTCAAGGCCATGCCCGAGGTGTCGCTGACACCGCAGCCGGCGTACCCCGACGCCCGCGTGCTTGAGCTGCGCCACCAGCAGGCGCCCGCCCTCGCCGCCGCCCGCGAACGGGAGTGGTGGACGTGGAACGCCCTGGCCCGTTAGCCTGACCGCAGGCGTGGCCCCCGGTTCGGTCCGGTCCCCACGGAGACACCCACCCGTGTTCCCGTGAAGGAGACCACCGATGGCCGCCATCGACACCCTTGAGCAGCAGCTCGCCGACGTCCGCGCCCAGGCCGAGGACATCATGTCCCGCGACGGGTTCAACCCCGACGACCCCGGCTACAAGGCCCTCAAGGACGAGGCCGAGCAGCTGACTCGGTCCATCAAGGAGCAGTCCGACTGGGTCGCCCGCAAGGCGCTGTCCGACGAGGCGTCGACGGTGATCCGCCGCGCCCAGCTGCGCGCCGACCAGGTCCGCGGCGCCGACGAGCCGTCCGGGTCGTGGGGTGAGCTGTTCACCCGTTCGCAGCAGTTCCAGGGCTACAACGGCTACGGCACGTCCGGCCGCGTCGACGTCCCGAACCTGCACACCCGCGCGGTGTCGCTGCCGATCAAGACGACCGACCTGCCGTCCGGTCTGCTCGCCGGCAGCCGCTACCTTGAGTCCGCGCCGGGCCTGTACCCGCTGCTCGACCTCATCCCCACCGTCCAGACGTCGCTCAACGCGTTCCCCGTGTGGGGCACGACCGTCACCGACGGCGGCGCCGCGGTCGTCGCCGAGGGTAACGCGAAGCCGCCGCTGGACATCGCCGAGGCGAAGATCGACGTGTCCCTCGACCTGGTCGCCGTGTACACGCAGGCCACCCGCCAGGTCCTCGAGGACATCGCGATGGCCCGGTCGATCATCGACACGCACCTGCGGCGCGCCGTGCTGAAGAAGTTTGAGGAGCTGGCCGTGGCCGCGCTGCTCGACGCGACCCTGCCGACCGCGCAGGCCCCGGCCGGCGGCACCCTGCAGGGCGCCATCCGGCTCGGCATGGCGACCGTGCAGACCGCCGGGTGGAACCCGACCGTGGTCGCGGTCAACCCGGCCGACGCCGCCGGCATCGACGTGGCCGCCCTGGGTAACCAGTGCTGCTCCGGTGACAACTTCTGGGGTCTGCGGGTCGTGCCCGTGTCCGGTCTGACCGCCGGCGCGGCCATCGTCGGCGACTTCTCCGCCGGCGCGACCACCTACGAGCGGTACTCCGGGGTGTCGCTGTTCGTCACCGACTCCCACGCCGACACGTTCATCCACAACGTGTTCACGTTCCTCGCCGAGGCCCGCCGCAAGACCGTCATCGAGCGCGCCGACGCGTTCGCCAAGGTCACCGTGTCGGCCCCTTGATAGGCGGAGGGACCAGCGCGGCCCCGCCGGCTGATCCCGACCCGGCCCCGCCACCCAGG
>Ga0209398_1000756_pt1 | contig 18844 bp, 12 predicted proteins | sample AshMeaBigSpring_FD_184125 | JGI IMG/M metagenome (GOLD analysis project Ga0209398, IMG submission 184125) | Groundwater microbial communities from Big Spring, Nevada to study Microbial Dark Matter (Phase II) - Ash Meadows Big Spring (SPAdes)... | ecosystem: Environmental > Aquatic > Deep... | reverse complement strand
ATCTGGAACACCGTCGCTTACGCGTGGAGTCTGCACACCAGCGCCGCGGAGAGCGAAGCCGGGGCGACGCTGTATGCGGCAAGCTGCGCCGCCTGTCATGGCGACGCCGGCGCTGGCGATGGGCCGCAGGCCGAAGGGTCGATCAATGATTTCACCGATCTGACGTATACAACCTTTGCCAGCCAGGCCGATTGGCTGACCGGCTGGCAAAACGCGCACCCCGACATCGGCGCCAACTGGTCGGAGACCGAGCGCGCAAGCACACTCGAGTACATCCGCACCTTCAGCTATATTCCGTCCTGGTCGGCGGCGTATCGCCCCGGCGCCGGCGTGCTCACAGGGACGGTGACATTTGGCGCCGATGCGTCGCAAGTAGACGGCGGCAATGTCTTTCTCGATGCATATCTGGGCTTTGAGCCGGTGGCAGGCTTCACAACAACGCTGAGCGTCGACAATACTTTCGTCTTTACGAACCTCGCCACCAGCCCCGACCTGACCTACATCGCCACGGTGCTGGCCGCGGGCGTCAGCTATAGCAGCGACATGGTCAGCCTGACGCCAGAAGCGCCAGCCGCAGAAGTCAGCATCGACGTCTACGGCGCAACCGACAGCCCAGATGCGATCCGCTTCAACCGCGTCCACTGGATTTTGGAGTCACAGCCGGGTGCGTTGGTGGTGGCGCAGATTTACCTAGTCGGCAACACCGGCGCACGCACCTTTATCGGGCAGACAGTGGAAGGGGTGGACGTTCCCGTAACGGCGGGCATTCAGCTCCCGCCCGAAGCGGTGGAAGTGACATTCGAGAACGGCGCACTGGGCAATCGTTTCCAGCAAGTGGGCGACATGGTCTACGACACCATGCCGATCGTGCCAGGCGAAAGCACGCAACAGATCATTGTGCAATATGCAATTCCGTACGAAGGCACAAGGTTTGATCTCGAACAAGCGTTTGCCTATCCGGTGGATTCGCTCTCGCTGCTGATTGCCAACTACCCCAACCTGCGCGTCGATGCGCCCGAGTTGACCTTTGACAGCATCCAGAACATTCAGGGGGCGGAATACCAGATCTGGGGCAAGGAAGCCTTTGACCCTAGCGCGGTCGAACTAAAGCTGCAAGGGCTGCTCGATGCAGGGGCGGCGGATCCACGCATAGTCAGCGGCGCGACAGACGGCGCCGGGCAACTGGCGGGAGTCGACCCGCCGATGGAGACGTGGGTCACCTGGGCAATGCTTGGCATTGTGGCGGCGATCCTGCTTGGGCTGGTGGGCGTCGCCCTGCAACGCGGCGCACTGACTACTGTCTCAACGCGGCAGGAGTTACAGGCACAGCGCGAGCAACTGTTGCGCGCGATTGCACGCCTCGATGACCGCCACGTGCTGGGTGAGCTCAGCGACAGCGAATGGCTACGCAACCGCGCCACCCTGAAGGCGCAATTGATGGATGTGATGCGTCGGCTGGAAAGCGTCGCGCAAGCGGCGTGATGCAAATTGCGTGACAAGGTTTCAACGCCTGCCGAACAAGGAATATGCCGACATGAAACGAATCTTTGTACTGCTGGCGCTCCTGTCGGCGCTTGCGCTGGTCGCAGGTTGCGCCACCACGCCATCTGTGCAGATCGGCCCGCCCGGTGAGCCAGGGCCAGCCGGTCCGCCTGGGCCGATAGGACCACCCGGCGCCGCTGGCGCACAAGGTCCCGCTGGCGCCAAAGGCGACCCTGGCCTGGACTACGCGGCGCCAACCTACGTCGGTAGCATGGCCTGCCAGGAATGTCACACCGCGTTGTACGAAAGCTATCAGGGCACAGGACACGCGCATGCGCTGCGCAGGGTCGTCGATGGCGCCGCACCCGAGTTCCCAGAGTCGGAAGTCGCGGAACCGCCAGCAGGGCTGACTTGGGACGACATCCACTACGTGATCGGCGGCTATGGCTGGAAAGCCAATTTCGTCGACACGCAGGGCAACCTGATTACAGGTGCCGCCGACGCACAGACACAGTATAACCTGGAGAACAAGGCGCTCGACACTGAGGCGGGTTGGGTTGCGTTCCATGCCGGCGAAGAGGTTGTCTTCGACTGTGCGCGCTGCCACACCACCGGCTATGTCGCCGAGGGCAACCAGGACGGACTGCCTGGGCTGCTCGGCGCCTGGGTGGAGAATGGCGTCGGCTGTGAGCGCTGTCACGGGCCAGGAAGCAGCCACGTCAACGCGCCTTACCAGGTGGCGCTGTCCGTTCTGCGCGACGGCGAAGCGTGCGGCGAATGTCACAGCCGCACCGAAGCGACGACGATCGAAGCGCACGATGGCTTTATCGACCATAACCAGCAGTACAGCGAGTTGTTCTCTTCCAGGAAACGCGTGATGACGTGTGTGGACTGCCACAATCCGCACGCGTCAACGCTCTACGGCGACGGCGCCGACCGGGCTGATTGTGGAACCTGTCACTTTGCGCAGGAAGAGTACCAGAAGATCAACGACCGCCGCCACGCTTCGTGTACAGACTGCCACATGCCGGAGATCACCAAAAGCGCTATCGCCGAGCCGGCGCGCTTCAGCGGCGACGTGCAAACGCACATGTTCGCCATCAATCCGCTGGGGGACGATCAATTCAACCGCGACGGGACGGCGGCAAAACCTTATTTGACGGTGGCATCGGCCTGTAAAGGCTGTCACAACGCCGATGGGCGCGGGCCAGAATTGGAGGACGCACGCCTCGCCGAAGTAGCAACTGGCTTCCATGATCGCGCCCTGGCCGGCAGCGAGAATGAGCAAAAATAAGGTTGCGGACCAGGTTTGCATACGTGACGATGCGTACACCCATGGTGCGACAAAACAGCAGCATTCACGCACGTAGCACCCAGCGGGTTGGTCTCGGGCAGGTCGCCGTGTGGTGCGTCGCGTTCGGGATCGCCCTGCTGTGGCAGGAATCAGCGGCGGCGCAAAGCCCGCCCGCGCCAACTTCACCTATTACTGCGCCCGGCGCCGCACCGGACGCAGCGTGCCGGCTCTGTCACGCTGAGAGTACGGCGACGATGACACTGCCATCGGGTGAGGCGCTCCACGCTGGCGTCGATCTGGCGGTAATCGGACAATCGGTGCATGGCAGCAGCGCCGACGCGCCGGTCTATTGCACCGACTGTCACGCACCGCGCCAGCGCTATCAATACCCGCACGGCGCAAACCCGGCGCCGGACAGGGCGAGCTTCAAGGCGGAGGTGGCGCAAAATTGCGAGCAGTGTCATGTTGCGGCGGAACAGCACAACCCAGGTCATCTCCAGGCGGCGGCGGATGCCAACGTGCCCACCTGTGTAGAGTGTCACAACGGGCACGACGTGGCGCCAGTCGCCGCCATGCAGACCGACCCGGTGGGAACCTGCCAGCGGTGTCATCAGGAATTTGATGACCCCCGGCTTGGCGACATACACGCCGAGTTGGTGGCGAACCTCGGCGCGGGTCAGTCGTGTGAGACCTGTCATGCCAGCACACCACAGAGCGAAGATGCACAGTGTCAGAACTGTCACAGCCTGCTTACCAGCCAGTTGACGCTGCCTTCGGGCGACACCGTTGATCTGCACGTCAACCCGGAGGAGATCATCGATTCGGTGCATGGCGAGCAGATGTTGGCGGGGGTGCAATACACCACGCTGCGCTGCACCGACTGTCATCAGGCGCAGGGGCTGCGCGGCTTTCCCCATCAGACGATCGACGCTGAAACGCGCCGCGACTTCACGATTGCGCTGCAGCAGGTCTGCCAGGAATGTCATCTCGACATTTACGACCGCACCGGCGACGGCGTCCACGCACAGCATATCGTCGAGGGTAGTTTGGAAGCCGCCACCTGCGCCGACTGTCACGGCAATCATGCGATCCAAGACCCGGCCACCCCGCGCGAGCGCGTGTCGCAGACGTGTGGCAACTGTCACGCCGAGATCAACGACCAATACAGCGCCAGTGTCCACGGCGCGGCGCTGCTGGGTGAGGACAACCCCGACGTGCCGGTCTGCACGGACTGTCACGGCGTCCACGACATCCCCGACCCGACGACGGCGGCGTTCCGGCTCAGTTCGCCGCAGATGTGCGGACGCTGCCACGCCGACGTTGACTTGATGCAGAAGTACAACATTTCGACCGACGTGCTCGACACCTACGTTGCCGATTTCCATGGCACCACAGTCACGCTGTTCGAGCACCATTCGCCGGATGAGGCCAGCAATCAGGCGGTCTGCTACGACTGTCATGGGGTGCATAACATCCTGCCCGTGACGGACGCTAACTCGTCGATCATCAAGGCGAACTTGTTGCAGACCTGCCAGCAGTGTCACCCGGATGCGACGGAAAACTTCCCAGATTCGTGGACCAGCCACTTCAAACCCTCGCTGGAGCATAACCCGCTCGTCTACTTTGTCGATCTTTTTTACATGATCGTCATCCCGGCGACAGTGGGCGGCTTCCTGCTCTTTATCGGCACGGATATCTTCCGGCGCATCCGCGAGTGGTTTGGACGTAGAAGGGCGGCGAAGGATGAGTAATAGAGCGCAGAGCTATCCCCGCTTCAACATCTTCCAGCGCATTGAACACATCGTGCTGCTTGTCAGCTTCAGCGTGCTTGCCATCACCGGGCTGCCACAGATGTATTCGTTGCAGCCCTGGGCCGCCTTCATGATCGACGCAATGGGCGGCATCGAGACAGTGCGCGTCATTCACCGCACCGCCGCTGTGCTGTTGATCTTGGGGACAATCTACCACTTCGGCGCGCTGACCTATCGCATCTTTGTGCAGCGTGTGGCGCTGACGATGCTCCCTGGTCTACAAGATGTCAAGGATGGCTTGCAGGCGCTGGGTCACAATGTTGGACTGGTCAAGACGCCGCCGCGCATGGGGCGTTACAACTTTGGCGAGAAGGTCGAGTATTGGGCGGTGATCTGGGGCACGGTCGTCATGGTGCTCACCGGCTTCATGTTGTGGAACCCAATTGCGACCACCTCGATCCTGCCTGGGCAGTTTATCCCGGCAGCCAAGGCAGCGCATGGCGGCGAGGCGCTGCTGGCGGTGCTCTCGATCATCACATGGCATTTCTACAATGTGCATGTCAAGCGCTTCAACCGCAGCATGTTCACCGGCAAGATCAGCCACGCCGAGATGGAGGAGGAGCACGCCCTCGAACTTGAAGCGATCGAGCAGGGCCGCACGCCGCCCGAAGCCGACCCGACGGGCGTGCAGCGCCGGCAGCGACTCTTTGTCCCCTTTGCCGCCGTCATCACCACCATTCTCCTGATTGGGCTGTACATTTTTGTCACCTTCGAACAGACGGCGATCACCACCGTACCGCGCCAGGAGATCGAGGCGTTCACGCGGGTGACGCCAGAACCGGGTGTGGTGCAATAAGTACAGTCTTGCTTGATCCCCAGGCCTTCAGGCATCACCTTCCCGAAAGCGCTCAGCTTCCGGGAAGGGTGCTGGTCAACTAGATCAGGACGCATCATCTCCGCTGCCATCCCACAAATTTAAGCTATGGCTTGCCCTCAAAATCCGCCAAATGTCGGATGTTCCACATAAAAAGCTATAGCCTTTTATGGTTGAAGTTGCTACACAAAGCGTGTAGTGTAGTGACGCGCCTGGTGCTGTTCTGTCCAGGACATTGCGCATGACAGCCGATTACATCGGAGGCGACATTCATGTACAGGCAACTTCTCGGCCTGCTTATCATTCTTGCCCTGACAGCCACAGCCATGATGTGTGTGACCGAACGCCCGGCGGCGGCGCAAGATGATAACCTGCCCCCTGACATCACTGAAGATCTGCCCTTTTTTGAGCGTTGGCAACAAAGCGCCCACGCCGACCTCACTTCACCCGCTTTCAGCTATTGGAACGACCTGGAGCCATCGCTGATCCCGAAAGGGTGCGCCAAATGTCACAGCCGCACCGGCTTTGAGGATTTTCTGGGCATCGATGGCTCCGCTGCCGGTCAGGTTGACCGCCCACACCCGATAGGCACGGTGATCGACTGTGCCGCCTGTCACAACGACGCGTTCACCGACAAAACAATTGTGACCATGCCTTCCGGCGTCGATCTTCATACAGCGGCAGACGAGACGCGCTGCGTCGAATGTCACCAGGGGCGCCAGTCGGCGGTGGGCATCGACGCCATGATCACGAGCGCCGGCGCGTCGCTGGACAGCGTGACCGATGCGCTCGACTTTGCGCGCACCCACAACAACCCTGGCGTGGCGCTCAAATATGGGACGCTCGTCAAGGCTGGTTATGAATACGCAGGCATGGTCTACGATACAGAATTCACTCACGTCGCTGGTTATCGCACCTGCACGGAATGTCATGAATCGTTCACGCTGGAAGTAAAGCTGGAGGAGTGCCAGCAGTGTCACACTGAAGTGAAGACGGCGGCGGATCTGGTCAAGATTCGCACGGACGGCTCGGCGGTCGATTATAACGGCAACGGCAACGTGGATGAAGGCATCAACGCCGAAATCGTCTCATTGCAGAGCATGCTCTATCAAGCCATCCAGACCTACGCCCGGCAAGTGTCCGAAGAGATGCTTGTGCATACCCCCGACACCTATCCTTACTTCTTCATTGATACCAACGCAAATGGCAAGTTGGAGGCAAGTGAGGCTGAATACAATAACCGTTTTCTGGCATGGACGCCGCGCCTGCTGAAAGCGGCCTACAATTACGAGACCTCGCTGCGCGACGCTGGGGCATATGTCCACAACCCCAAGTACGTAATCCAGTTGCTATACGACGCCATCGTCAGCCTGAACCAGGCGATCTGGGATTCGATCGATACGCAGATGTTGCATCGGAACGACATCGGTCACTTTGCCGGTTCAGATGAGACCTTCCGCCACTGGGATGCCGAGGGCGAGGTGCCGCGCCTGTGCGCCAAGTGTCACTCGGCGCAGGGGTTGCCAACTTTTCTAAAGAATGGTGTGAACACATCACAGCCGCCATCGAATGGGTTCGATTGCAGCACCTGCCACGACGACCTCACCACCTTCTCGCTTTATCAGGTCAAGTCGGTCGTTTTCCCTTCCGGCGCTGTGATCGACAGTGGCTACGCTGAAACCAACCTGTGCATGAGCTGCCATCAAGGGCGCTACTCGATTGCGGGTCTGACCAAAATGATTGGCGACGGCGAGCCGGACACGCCCATCGCCGAAATGAACTTTGTCGACTCGCACAATTTTTCGGCAGCGGCCACGCGTTATGGCACTGAGGCCAAGCCTGCCTACGAGTATCCTGACAAAAGCTACAAAGGCTTCAACGATCATGGCTACGGCTATTTCAATCAATGCACCGACTGCCATCGCACCCACGCGTCAGAGGTGAGGGCGCATGACTGCGTCAACTGCCACGAGGAGATCGAGCATGGCGCCACCTTCCGCGACATTCGCTTCCTGCCCGGCGACTTCGACGGCGACGGCGATGAGATAGAAGGCATCTATTACGAGATTGAGACACTGCGGGCGTTGCTACTCACCGAGATTCAGCGGTATGCCACCGAGCAACTCGACAAACCGATCGTCTACGTACCGACCGGCTATCCCTACTTTTTTATTGACCTGGATCGCGACGGCAAACCTGATGGCAAGGAAATCACGGCGGAGAACGCCTTTGACGCCTGGACGCCGCGCCTCCTGAAAGCCGCCTACAACTATCAGAACGCCTCCGGCGATGCAGGTGCGTTTGCCCACAACAGCCCGTACATCATCCAGACCCTTTACGACAGCATCGAAGATTTGGGGGGCGATGTTTCAACACTGTTGCGGCCTTGACCATACGCTGAATACTGCTCGCCGCCTGACACCTCTGCGCTGGGCGTTTGATGGAATGTGACAACTATCAGAAAAGGAAGGGGTTATGCAAAGGGCTTCAATCTTCATTGCACTGGTAATTTTGCTTGGGTTCGCCATGTGGATGACGAGTGGGGCGACACAGGCGGCGCCGTTGCCTCAAGCAGAACCGGCAGTGCCACCAACGCCGCCGGTGGCGCATTTCCCGATCTGGGACGAATGGGCATCCTCCCGCCATGCCAATACCGATACACCAGCATTTGCTTATTGGAACGAGGAGACACCGCCGCGCATCCCGATAGCGTGCGCCAAGTGTCATAGCGGCGCCGGCTTCCAGGATGCGCTCGGCGCCGACGGCAGCGCCACCGGCGTCGAAGACTCGCACGCGCTCGGCAGTGTCATTGATTGCGATAGTTGTCACAATGACGCCACCATCCTCAAAGATGGGATGGTCATGCCGTCAGGGATTGAGCTATCGGGCATTGGCGCCTCAACGGTGTGCATGGAGTGTCACCAGGGAATGGCCGCCAAAAGTACGATCGATGCTGCGATCACAGCCGCCGCCGTTGAAGAAGATGAAATCAGTCCAGCGCTTGCACTTACTGCATATCATACTGACGCCGGCATTGCCCTTCATTATGGTACACTGGCAAAAGGCGGCTACGAATATACCGGGCAAAGCTACGACGTGATGACGACGCATGTCACAGGGTATCAGGAGTGCGTCGATTGCCATGACCCACACACGCTAGAAGCCGATTTGGAGGCGTGCGCCACCTGTCACTCAGGCGTTGCCACTGTCGCTGACCTGCGCAACATTCGCATGGATGGGTCGCGCCGTGACTTCAACGGTAATGACAGCGTAACTGAGGGCATCTACTATGAACTGGATGGCTTGCAGGCGTTGCTGTTGACTAGCATCCAACGCTATGCGCATGAAATCGTCAACGCGGAAATCGTCTATGCAGCGGCGACGCCTCCCTACTTTTTCGCCGACGCCAACCAAAACGGCCAGGCCGACGCCGCCGAGATCACGCCGGACAATCACTTTGCCGCCTGGACGCCACGTCTGCTGCGCGCCGCCTACAACTATCTTGCCGTGCAGGCGGACGCCGGCGCCTACGTCCACGCCAGCCAGTACGCGATTCAACTTCTCTACGATGCCATTGCCGACCTCAACACGGTGCTAGTGGCGCCTGTCGATCTGGCGGTGCTTGCGCGCATTGGGCCAGGGCACTTTTCCGGCGCTAAGCGTTCCTTCCGGTATTGGGATGACAAGGGCGTCGTGCCAGGTTCGTGTGCGCGCTGCCATACGGAAACTGGCCTGCCTGTCTATCTTAAAGAGACTGTCAACATCCTCACACCGCCAAGCAACCGACTGCAATGTACAACTTGTCACGATGACCTGGCAACCTACACCTTGCGAGCGACCGGCCCCGTGCGCTTCCCCAGCGGCGCGGTCATCGATAGCGGCGACCCCGGCGTGAACCTCTGCCTGAATTGCCATCAGGGACGCGAATCGACGGTCAGCCTCAACCGCATGATCGGCGACGCCTCACCTGACGAACAGGTCAAAGGCATGCGCTTCCCCGATGTGCATTTCTTTGCCGCTTCCGCCACGCGCTGGGGCGCCGAGGCACAGGGCGCCTATGAGTATTCCAACAAAGAGTATGGAGACAAGGAGTACGTTGGCTTCTTCACGCATGGTTTTGGTCAACTGAACCTGTGTAAAGATTGCCACGACCCGCACACGCTGGAGATTAAGGCCACGTTGTGCGTCGGGTGCCACCCCAACTCCACCACCAGCGATGGGCTACGTGGCATCCGCATGAACCAGGTTGATTATGACGGCGACGGCGACAGCGCCGAGGGAATGTATCACGAAATCGAAACGCTGCAGGCGTTGCTGCTTGCCGAGTTACAGCGTTACGCCCTCGATGTCACTGACCGAGCCATCGCCTATGCACCCAATCGCTACCCCGTTGTTTTTGTCGCTGATCGCAATGAGAATGCGCTGGCGGACCCCGAAGAAGTCAAGTTGGATAACCTCTTTAGTGGGTGGACGCCACGATTGCTGCGTGCTGCCTACAACTATCAAAATTCGCTTGCCGACCCTGGCGCGTTTGCCCATAATGGGCGCTACATTATCCAGACGCTTTATGACAGCATCGAGGATTTAGGCGGCGACGTTTCGGGCTTGACCAGACCATAACGACACAAACCGTTGCCCCACCTTAGCCGAGCCTGGCGTTGCACAACGCCAGGCTTTTTTGTGCGTGCTGCGCCCATGCCCGGCAAGTTTTACGCAGCGCCGACCCGCCAAAATCAGCAACTACGCCTAATTGCGTTCTGCTAAAAACCAATATAAAATTGTAATTAGTCTTACACTCTTGCCCCCACCTTGCAATTCAGCCTGGTGCTTCCTGGCGGAAGCAATTTCTAGGCAACCGTGACCATCAGTCAAGCTCAAGCAAGCCAGCAGAAAGGAAACAATCCAGACAACCGAGAAACAACGATCCTTTTTCATTTGTCTAAACCTGAAAGATGCGTGTATTTCGGAACCCGAGAGGGGGTAACAAGGTGAGGAAGAGCAAGATATACGTTTGTGCAGTCATGACGGCTTTGCTTGCCATGTTGGTGGCAGCTGGCGTTGCCAGCGCAGCGCCGCCCCAACAGGACGAGCCTGCCGCACCGGTTGATGTACCATTTTTGGACGCGTGGTTGTCGTCGGCGCACGCTGACGCCGCTTCAGAATCGTTCACACATTGGAACGAGGACGATCCTGCACAAATCCCCGAAACGTGCGCAAAATGTCACAGCAGCACTGGCTTCCAAGATTACCTAGGGGCGGATGGCAGTGAGGCCAACAAGGTTGATGCGCCCCATCCGGTTGGAAGCGTGGTTGACTGCGTCGCCTGTCACAATAGCGCCACCGTAAACAAAGACAGCGTGATTATGCCCTCCGGCCTCGAGATTACAGGATTAGGCGGTGAGGCGCGCTGCATGGAGTGCCACCAGGGGCGCGAGTCGAAGGTCAGCGTCGATAAGGTGATTGCAGACGCCGCCGTCGATCTCGACACCGTCAGCGATCAGTTGAGCTTCCGCAACATCCACTATTATGCGGCGGCAGCCTCCAAGTATGGCACGTTAGCCAAGGGTGGGTATGAGTACGACGGCGCCAGCTACGATGCCATGTTCGCCCACGTGGCAGGCTATGAGACGTGCATCGATTGCCACAACTCACACACGTTGGAGCTTGAGTTGGAGGGCTGCACCGAGTGTCACGAAGACGTTGCCACCGCGGACGACCTGAAGAACATCCGCATGGCTGGCTCCGCCGTCGATTACAACGGCAACGGCGACATCGAAGAAGGCATTTATTACGAAGTGGCAGGTCTGCAGGAGACGCTGCTCGCCAACATCCAGGCCTATGCCAGCGAAGTTGCGGGCACAGCGATCGGCTACGACAGCGCCAGCCATCCGTACTTCTTCATCGACACTGACGGCAGCGGTGCGCTGGAAGAGGCGGAGATCAATGGCGACAATCGCTTTGCGTCGTGGACGCCGCGACTATTGCAGGCAGCGTACAACTACCAGACCTCGATCAAGGATCCGGGCGCGTATATGCACGGCGGCAAGTACATCATTCAGTTGCTGTACGACTCCATCGCCAGTCTGAATGAGAAGGTCGCCGCACCGGTGGACATGACCGCCATGCGTCGCATCGACGCCGGTCACTTCGCCGGTTCGGAAGAAGCGTTCCGCCACTGGGACGCCGAGGGCGTTGTGCCAGGTTCATGCACCAAGTGCCACGTGGCGGACGGTCTGCCCCAGATGCTGGCGGAAGGCGTCAACACGTCGATGGCACCCTCCAACGGCTTCCAGTGCGCCACGTGCCATAACGACCTGGTCGAGTTTACACTCTACGAAGCCGGCGCGGTGGACTTCCCCAGCGGCGCCACGATCGACGGCGGCAACCCAGAAACCAACCTGTGCATGAACTGCCATCAGGGCCGTGAATCAGGCGTCAGCGTCAACCGTCTCATCGGCGACGCCGCTCCCGACGATCAGGCCGAAGGTCTCCGCTTCCTGAATCCGCACTACTTTGCCGCCGGCGCTACCGTCTGGGGCGCCGAGGCGCAGGGTGCGTATCAGTACGATGGCAAGGAATACCTGGGCTTCTTCGAGCACAGCGAAGAAGAAGAGGGCAACCAGTGCAAGGATTGTCACAGCGTCCACGGTCTGGAAGTTGAGGTGGACAGCTGCGCCGAGTGTCACGAAGAGATCGAGGATGGCGCCACCCTCCAGGACATCCGCTATAACTTCGTTGACTTCGACGGTGACGGCGACGACGAGGAAGGGCTGTACTATGAGGTCGAGACGATGCTCGCGACACTCTTTGCAGGCATCCAGACCTATGCCGCCGACACCCTGGGTGCGCCGATCGCATACGACAGCCACACCTACCCGTACTTCTTCATGGACAGCAACGCCAACGGCGTTGCCGATCCAGAAGAGGCTGTCCGTGAGAATGGCTTCACCGGCTGGACGCCACGCCTGCTGCGCGCCGCCTATAACTACCAGTGGGCCAGCAAGGACCCCGGCGCGTTTGCGCACAACGGTCAATACATCCTCCAGACCCTCTACGACAGCATCGAGGATATTGGCGGCGATGTCTCGGCCATGACGCGACCATAGCCCACGCACGACACTAAGTTGCTTCCGCCATCGCGGGGGCGGGCGACCACAGATCGCCCGTCCCCCTTTTTTTGCGCCGTGCCCGGTGCATCCTCCAAAGCATTAGCGATTCGAGTGAAATTGCCGGCGGTTGCGGCCATTGCTGGAAAGGTGTGCTATAATGCCTGCCATCAATCGCTTTGGTGGGGCGCAGCGGCGTAATCACCCTCACGCCGGCCACGCCCCACCATGAATCCGGTGTTCCGCACTTGTGCGGCGAGTCCAAAACCTGTCTTCCACTTACCTATGTTAAGCATCAATCTCCGTCGCCAACCACACTTGTTTTTCATATTGCTCTTGCTGCTCCTACTCGTGAGCACGCGATCAGGGCTTACGCAGGACGCCAGCACCACGCCAACCGCCCCAGTGACCGCCAACGATGTCCGCGACGTGGCGGACGAGTTGTGGTGCCCACTCTGCAGCGGCGTCCGCCTCGACGCGTGCGAACTGAAAGCGTGCGAGCAGATGCGCGACGTAATCGCCGAGAAACTCACTGCAGGCGAACCCAAAGAGACGATCAAGGACTACTTTGTGGCGCAATACGGCCCGCAAGTCATGGGGGAGCCACCGATGGAAGGCTTCAACTGGCTGGCGTGGATTCTACCTGTTGTGGCGCTGATCGGCGGCGGCGTCTTCGTCTGGCAGCGCACGCGGAAAATGGTTGTCGCCCCAGATGCTGAGACAGAAGCTGCACCCGCCGTCTCGCCCGATGCCTACCAGACCCAACTCGACGAGGAGTTGAAGCACTATGACTGAAACGACCAACTCTCTGTCAGGCCCGGAGGCTACTGCCCAACCCGGACATCGGCGCGCCGTGCGTCTCTGGCAGGGCGTCTTTGTGCTGATCCTGCTCGGCTTTGTCGGATTATTAGCGCTGCGGTTGGTGCAAACCACCCAATCCGAGCAGCGCGCTGACGGCGCCGCGCCAGCGTTCACCTTCACCACCTTTGAGGGCGAAACGATCACACTTGACGACCTGCGCGGTAAGGGCGTAGTGCTCAACTTCTGGGCCAGTTGGTGCGACCCCTGTCGCGATGAAGCGGCATTGTTGGAGGCAACCTGGCGGCGCGAGCAGGCAAACGGCATCGTCTTTATCGGGCTGGACTATCTGGATCAGGAGCCGGCGGCTAAGGCTTATCTGGAAGAGTTCGCCATCACCTACCCCAGTGGACCTGATCTACAGAGCGCCGCCGCCCGGCGGTATGGCATCAAAGGCGTCCCCGAAACCTTTTTCATCGACCCGCAGGGCAATATCCAGGAACTCGTCATCGGCCCGATCGTCAGCCAGGCGAAGTTGGACGAGCTGCTGGACAAGATTCGCCCGTAACCGCGACAGGGCGCCGTGCATCGCGCCAGACGCCCCACGCTGAGTTACACGTAGAGAAAGAGACGCACACCATGATCTTTGACATCGGTTATTTGGTTCTGCTGACTGCCCTCGTCTTGGCAGCGTTTGGCATCCTGGCGGGCTATCTTGGCGGGCATCGCCGCAATACACGCCTGATTCAGAGCAGCTTCAACGCCGTCTACGCCGTGGCGGGGCTGGTGCTGGTCGCATCCGCCATTTTGTGGTACGGCCTGTTGAGTGATGCCTTCCAACTCAGCTACGTCTGGAACCATTCTGAGCGCGCGCTGCCGGCCTTCTATAAATTTTCGGCGCTGTGGGGCGGGCAGGCGGGCAGCCTGCTCTTCTGGTGTCTGCTGCTTTCCGGCTTCAGCGCCATCGTCGCCTTTGCTAACCGCCGCCACCATCAAGTGCTCATGCCGTTTGTCAACAGCGTCCTGCTGACGACTTCTCTCTTTTTCCTCATCCTGCTGGTCTTTGCCGCCAACCCCTTTGCGCGCGTCGGCTTTATGCCGCCAGATGGTCAGGGACTCAACCCGCTGCTGCAAAATTACTGGATGATCATCCACCCGGTCATGCTCTACCTAGGCTACGTCGGCATGGCGGTGCCCTTTGCCTTCGCCGTCGGCGCGCTGATCAGCAAGCGGCTGGACAATGAGTGGGTGCGTACTGTACGCCGCTGGACGCTCATCCCGTGGATGTTCCTTTCCGCCGGCATCATCATGGGCAGCCAGTGGGCGTACATGGAACTGGGCTGGGGCGGCTACTGGGCGTGGGATCCGGTGGAGAATGCCAGCTTCCTGCCCTGGCTGACCGGCACCGCCTTCTTGCACAGCATCATCATCCAGGAGCAGCGCGGCATCCTCAAGGTGTGGAACGTGGTGCTGATCTGGCTGACCTACTTCCTGGTGATCCTGGGCACCTTCACCACGCGCAGCGGCGTGCTGGAGAGCGTTCACAGCTTTGCACGCAGCGATGTCGGCCCTTACTTCCTCGTTTTTCTCATTATTATCCTGTTCGGCTTCTTATGGCTGCTTTTCGACCGCCTGCCACTGCTGCGCGGCGAACACACGATCGACTCTTATTCCAGCCGTGAAGCCGCCTTTCTTGCCAACAACTGGCTCTTTACCGGCATCGCCTTTGCGACGCTGTGGGGCACCTTCTTCCCCATGTTTAGCGAGATTCTGACCGGCGAACGCATCAGCGTGGCGGCGCCCTTTTTTAACAAGGTGAACGGGCCGCTCTTCCTGCTGCTGCTGCTATTGATGGGCGTGGCCCCCTTGCTCGGCTGGCGCCACACCAGCGCGACCGCCTTCCGCAAGCAGTTCACCATCCCCATCCTGGCAGCAATCGTGGTAGGCATCTTCGTCTTCGTGGCGGCGCGCAGCCTCTACCCAGTGATCGGGTTGGCGATCTGTGGCTTTGTGGCTGCCGTGATCGTCCAGGAGTATGTGCGTGGGGCGCTGGCGCGCCGCGCTACGACCGGCGAAAACCTCCTCGTCGCCGTTGTCAACCTGTGGAGCCGCAACGGTCGGCGCTATGGCGGCTACATCGTTCACCTCGGCATCGCGATGATCGGCGTCGCCGTGATCGGCAACGAGTTCTACCAGCAGTCGCTCAGCGTCACGCTGGCAGCGGGCGAAAGCACCACGCTTGGGCGCTACGAGCTGGTCTTCCAGCGCATGGAGAGCAACCGTGAGGCCAACCTGATCGAGTTTGGCGCCGTGGTCGATGCTTTCAGCCTGGATAGCGGCAAACAGGTGGGCACGCTGATCCCCAAGCGCAACATCTATGACAAGACGCCAGACATGCCGACCAGCGAAGTCGGTCTGCACATGTCGCCGATCGAGGACATCTACGTTGTGTTGAATGGGTGGGACGATGGCGGCGCCTCCGCCACCTTCACGATCTACGTCAACCCCCTCACGGTGTGGATGTGGATCGGAGGCATCGTGCTTGTCATCGGCACCTTGATTGCGGCCTGGCCACATTCCGCGCGACGGCGCACCGAAGCCGTGCGCAGTCTTGCCTACGCTGCTGGCGACGATTGACAGGCCGGTCGTGTATGAACTTGAACAAATCAACGAAGGAATGGAAGCATGTCGGTGACGCTTGGGATCTTGATTGCATTGTTGTTGTCAGGGCTGGCAATTGCCGCCGTGACATGGCCGCTGCTAAAAAAGGGGCCAGCGCCGGTCTTGATCGAGGATGACCGGCTGACGGAACTCCTGCACCGCAAGGAGCAGGTGCTGGCATCGATCAAGGAACTCGAATTCGACTACCGCGTCGGTAAGATGAGCGAGGCCGATTATCAACAGTACGACCAGCGGCTGCGGCGGCAGGCGATCGGCCTCATCCAGCAGATCGAGCAGGTGGCGCCGGAGAGCGCCGGGCTGGACGCCACGCTCGAACGCGAGATCGAAAAGCGCCGCCTGGTCAAACCAACCGGAACAGCGATTGACGAAGACGCGGGCATGGAAGCCGAGATCGCTCGCCGGCGGCGCGTCCTGGTGACACAACCGGCGGCGCCCGTCAATGGCAGCGCGGCGCGCTTCTGCACGAACTGCGGCGCAACCCTGGCGCCGCATCACAAGTTCTGCGCTAATTGTGGAACGCCAATTGAACAGGGGGAACCCTCAGCCGCCGTCGAAACCGCATGAACGACGCGGGTGGGCAGTTGCTGATCAAACTGCCCACCCGCAACGACTCCCGCTGTCGTTTACTTCACTTCAGCCTCAATCAACGCCACTGCACGTGCAATCCCATCCTCGCCGCGAATTGCGGCGCCTAGCGCAGCGGCGCGATCCTGCATTGTCTTGTTACCGATCACCGTGAGCAGCGCATTCGCCAGTTTCTCTGCGGAGAGTCTCTTCTGTGCGATCGGCTGCGGACCGACCCCAAGCGACGCAACACGCCGTCCCCAAAACGGTTGATCACCGAAGAATGGGCAGATCACCGTTGGGACGCCTGCGCGCAGTCCAGCGGCTGTGGTGCCGGCGCCGCCGTGATGCACGACAGCCGCCATGTGTGGAAAGAGCCAGTCGTGCGGGGCAGCTTCAAGCGAGTATACCGTTTCTGGTAGATCGTTTGCACTCAACCCACCCCAGCCAGTGGCTACCACGCCGCGTTGTCCAGAAAGCTGCAGCGCCTCCAAGATCAGCCGTGTCTTGGCAGCAGCATCCTCTGAGGGCATGCTGCCAAAACCGACATAGACAGGTGACGTATCGCGCGCCAGAAATTCGACCAGATCATGAGGCGGTTGCCAATCGTTGGGGCGGTCGAGAAACCAGTAGCCGGTTGCCACGCTGCGCCCGCCCCAATCCGGTGGTATCGCCAGGATGGCGGGGCTGTAAGGATAGAGGCGCAGCACGGGTCGCCCGCGCCAGGTCAGTTCGTCTTTACGTGGGGGAAGCCCGAGCGTTTCCTTGCGCCATTGATTGACCATCCCCTGCATCGACACGGAGGCCAGCCAGATGGTGATGCGGTGGCTTGCCCGGTTTAGCATTCCACCAAGATTCTCGAAGGGCAGCAACGGGCTGGGAAACGCAGTGGTCGGCGAATAGAGCGGCGCCGGAAGCACAAGAATCGGCGGGACACCCAGTTTCTCGGCGATGCTGTAGCCACCGAGCGCCTTCGGATGGTAGAGCACGACATCATTGCCGGCCGCAACGCTCCATGCTTCATCCATCATCCGCCGCATCATCGGCTTCACCGCCCGCATCAGTTTCAGTGCATTGCCCTTGCCAGCGACGGCGGCCTTGCCCTCCGAAGTGTCAATCAACTTGAGAAATTCGCCGCTCAAGGGTGCAAACTCAAGACCCTGTTCGCGGACAAAAGCGCCGAATTGTTCGGCGGTTGCCAGCTTGACTGCGTGACCAACTTTTTGCAGCCCATGACCCAACGCAACATACGGCTGAACATCGCCGCGCGATCCCAGCGTCAAAATAAGCACGTTCATACATTCCCTCCAATCCTCGTTTCGGGCGAATCCTGTGCCGAAAGACCGCTGCGCAAGATGTCGATCACCGCATCATAGATGGCCTCGACTGCCGGTGTGTCAAGCTGCGCAATATCATCGACCGCGTCGTCAGGGGTCAACCCTAGCCGGCGCAGGATGAAAAACCCTAACTCGCCCGTCATGCGCTGCACAAGGTAGGCCGCAAGTTCCAGGTCAAGGTCGGGGGCGATTTCGCCGCGCGCTTGCGCGGCGCGCAGAAGGCGGTCGAAGTGACCCTCGCCGGCGCGGTCAAGTATACGCTCCACCTCCGGCTGAAAGGGCAGATTTCCCTCCACGGCACGGCGCAAAAGCCGAACCAACTGTGGCGCCTGTACACCAACACGCACACTCGCGCTCATTTGCCAGCGGATCGTGGCAAAGAAGTCCATCGGCTGGTCGGGCGGCGGCAGGTTGGCGAGCAGCGACAATTGTGCTTGCGTCGCATACGCCAACAGGTGCAGAAAGAAGTCCTGCTTATCCTGAAAATACTGGTAGACGCTCCCTTTTGCGATCCCGGCGCGCACAACGATCCGGGATACCGAAGCGGCGTTGTACGGATGCGCGCCGAACTCTTCGATGGCAATGTCGATGATTGCCTGACGCTTGGCTGGTGGAAGATTCTCGAAAGTTGCAGTTGGCACAGCTCCCTCACAGTGTATGTGACTGGTCGGTCACATGACCAACCAGTCACATACTAGCATACCGGCGGTGGATGTCAAGTCCGGTGCGGTGAGATATAATCACGACAATATTGAGCGGTGTCCATGATACTTTGGTGAGTCTTCGCGAGAGGTTGCAGAGGTGGAGCGGGTTGTGATTGTGCTGTATCGCCCGGAGAACCCGACGAACATCGGCGCCATTGTGCGCGCCATGAAAAATATGGGTTTTCAACGGCTGCGGCTGGTGGCGCCAGCGCCGTACACCGATGACGATCTCTTGCGGCTGGCGCATCGCTG
>Ga0209398_1000755_pt1 | contig 18854 bp, 14 predicted proteins | sample AshMeaBigSpring_FD_184125 | JGI IMG/M metagenome (GOLD analysis project Ga0209398, IMG submission 184125) | Groundwater microbial communities from Big Spring, Nevada to study Microbial Dark Matter (Phase II) - Ash Meadows Big Spring (SPAdes)... | ecosystem: Environmental > Aquatic > Deep... | reverse complement strand
GGACGCGGCAATCAGAGCTGCACAATCTTGGGAGGGCGAGGCTCCTGCCGAGCCGGCGCGCTGAGCCGGTTCTCGGCTCGGCGGGAGCCTCGCCCTCCCAGAATCACGAAGACCTATTCAGCGCAGACGCGCAGGCCGGAAACATGTACCTGACCCCCTCGAGTCCGGTGAAATGCTCAGCCGGGGTGTGAACGGTAACCCAACGATCAGCTCCGTTCACGCTCCGCCCGGCGCGCGTCGACGTTCGGTCTTACGATGAGCCTCCCCCCGCCACTTGTCACCGCAGGCCTCACCCGAAGCCTCTTGGCCACGCCCGCGGGCCGTGGAGCTGTGGCGACCGTCCTGGTCAGCGGCCCCGACGCCCTGCGGGCCGTAGCGACCAGCTTTGCGGCGGCCGGCGGTCAGCCGCTTGGCGACTGTCCCTTCGACCGCGTGGTGTTCGGGCGCTGGCTCGGCGACGGATTTGCCGAGGATGTGGTCGTCTGCCGGCGCGGGGAGGAACGGATCGAGCTGCACTGCCACGGCGGCCAGGCTGCCGTGAGTAATGTCCTCGGAACGCTGGCGCAGGCGGGATGCCTGCCGCAGGCATGGCAGGACTGGCTCGTCACCGGCCGCCACGTGCCGATCGAGGTTCAGGCCCGCATCGCCCTGGCCCACGCCAGCACCCGGCGGACGGCCGCGATCCTGCTGGACCAGTTGCGGGGGGCGTTCCGCGACGCGGCGGACGGCGTCGTTGCGCAGGTGCGGGCTGGCCAGACCGCGGCCGCCGCCCGGCGGCTCCAGGAACTGCTGCATCTCGGGCCACTGGGCACGCACCTGACGAGGCCCTGGTCCGTCGTGCTGGCCGGGCCGCCGAACTCGGGCAAGAGCAGCCTTGTCAACGCACTGCTGGGATATCCGCGGGCGATCGTGTTTGACCAACCAGGAACAACCCGCGACGTGCTGTCGACAGTCGCCGCCCTTGACGGCTGGCCGGTGGAGTTGTGCGACACGGCGGGATTGCACGCCAGTATCGATCCGCTGGAGGTCGCGGGGATGGCGCGTGCCCAGCGCCAACTGAAATCCGCCGATCTGGTGTTGCTGGTCGCCGACGCAAGCCAGCCCTGGACCGCCGAGCTGGATTCGCTTGTGCAGCAGTGGCCGGAGGCCCTCCTGGTTCACAGCCACGGCGATCTCGTCACAGGACCGCTCGACGACCGGCCGACAGGGCTGGTGACCAGCATCGTCACCGCCGCGGGGCTGGATCGGCTGATGGGGGCCATCGTTGAGCGGCTGGTGCCGCGGCCTCCACCCGCCGGCGCGGCGGTGCCGTTCACGACCGCACAGCTGCACCAACTGGAACGAGCGGCGACCGCCCTGGCGCGGAGCGACTCTGCCGCGGCCATCGCCGCGCTCGAGCCGCTGCTGGTCCCAGCTCGCGCGGAGATCTCGCAAGATTTGACCGCCCCGTAGGCCGGATCCAATAGGCGTTCGCTGGGCCGAAACCGCGACCGCTTCCCTGCCAGCCGCGGGAGCCGCCGCGCGGGACCCTCGAAGGGATCCGCGGACCGCCCGGCCAACTACACCTCATTCAACCCGTCTTGCCCTACAACGCTTGGGGTCCACCTCAGGGGTAACCGTTCACGGGTCGGGGTCTGGTCCATTTTTCGGCCCATCCGCCTGACCAGGCGGAGGTGCACAGGCTGAAAACATGTACCTGACCACTCGAATCCGGCGAAATGCTCAGCCGGGCTGTGAACGGTTACGACACGACTCCCCGATCTCTCTTATTGGCCTTTTTCTGGTCACTTGCTCGACAGCGGGATGACGCCGTTCCAGCCCGGGGGCGGCGTGCGATTGTGCTGGGCGATGAAAACGGCCAGGAAGTCCTTCACCTCGTCTTCGGCCGGCACCTGGTGCAGCCACTGGACGGCCCGCTGCCAGTCACCCGAGCGAAAGGCGGCGACGGCGTTCTCAAAGGCCGCCAGGTGCTCGTCGGTCAGCAGCCTGTCCTCGCCGGACGGCGGCAGCAGCTGGCTGACCTCCAGCGGGTTGTCCATGCCCAGCGGCTGGACGACGGCGACCCGCCGCACGCGGGCCTGCGAGGCGGGAACGTGCTGCCGCACACTGTCGGCCGTGGCCTGGTCCAACAGGACCGGGCCGCGGATCAGCTTGGTCATCCCTTCCAGCCGCGAGGCGAGATTGACCACCGGCCCGAAGACGGTCACCTTCACCTGGTCGGCCGTCCCGATCTTGCCGGCCACCGCCTGGCCGGTCGCGATGCCGATGCCGATGCGAAAGTCGGCCAGCGGGTCGTGCGGATCGGTGCGGGAACGGGCAAACTCGCGGCAGATTGCCAGGGCCGCTCGGCAGGCCCGCCCGGCCGCGTCGGCTTGTGGCAGCGGCCAGCCCCAAAACCCCATCGCCGAGTCGCCGTGGAAGTCGCCGACGACGCCCCCCTCGGCCAGGATGTGGCGGGTCAGAAAGCCCAGGGCGCGGCTGACCCGCTCGAGCAGTCCGGGCAGGTTGCCCACGGCCAGCTCCGACTGTCGCGAGAAGCCGCGGAGGTCGCAGAACAGCACCGTCACGGCCGCCTCGCGCGGCGCCAGAACCTGGTCGGGATCGGCGGCTGCCAGCAGCTCCAGCACGGGGGGCGAAAAGAACGCCGCCAGGCTGGCCTGACGCCGTTCCAGCCGCCGCAGCTCCCTGAGACTGTGCAGCGTCGTCGCCGCCAGTTCGGCGAATTTCACCTCGTCGCGTACCGGCCAGGCATCGCTTCCCGCCGCTGCTACCCCGGGTGACCCTCGGCCCGCCACGTAGATCGCCCAACCGCGGCAGGCGTCCCCCCGCACGGGCGTGCAGAAGGCCCAGTCGGTCTGCTGGTCCAGCGTGAACGGGTCGGCCGCACCCGCTGTCGCTGGCCCCCAAACATGCGCGACGCTGTTGCCGCTGGCGACGGCCGCCCGGATGAGTTTCGTGCTCGGCTGAAATCGCGCCCCCGTCAGCGAACGCCGGTCCCAGTGGAGCACCTCCATTTCGCTGGACGCCGTGCCCCCCGGCACGTCCCGTACCAGCGCCACGGCATCGGCCGTCGGGATGCCGCCCAGCAGCAGGCTGACCAAGCGCACGTACAACTCGGCGTCGTCGGCAGCACCGGCGATGATCTCGGGCAATCGGCTGAGCACGTCGATCCGCTGATCGGCATCCCGAAACCTCAGCTGGGCGAGTTGCTCGGGCCGGAAGGTCTGCTCGGTGGCCGGCTGCGGGAGGTCGAGGGACGGACAAGCCCGTTCGTCGGTAAGCGTGAAGGTGGTCTGGCCGATCACCACGTGGTCGCCGGGCAGCAGGAAGCAGTGAGGCACGCTCCGACCAAGCCAGAAGATCGGATTGCGGGCGGTGGGGAGGGCGCGGACTTCCAAGCGGTCGCCGTGCCAGCGCAGCTCGGCGTGCCGGCGGGAGATTTGCTCGTCCCACGGCGTGGACCACGCGCCGGCGTCTCGTCCCAGCAGGATGGTGCCCTCCCCCGCCAGCGTGCGGCGCCAGCGATGCTGCAGTTGCGGGCCCTGGGCAATCAGGTCGGCCACCGGGATGTCCTTGATCGGAAGCGGCAGGAAAGCTGGGTCCGCCCTGGGTTGCCTGGACCGTGGGGCGCATGTCGGAGGCGGTGCGGTCCGGACATCAACGGCGGGAAACGCGCCGCGGCGGTTCGATCGTCTCCATGCTGTGCAGCGAGCTGGGCGTGGACGTCGATGCCGCGGTGGCCATCGCGGACGCGTGATGCTCGCGCATCGACCGGGCCACGACGTACCAGAGCACGATCACGACGGCCACGACGACGGCGAGGGCCACGAGGCCTTCGCGGGCCAGCCGCCGCCCCAGTTGGTGCACGGGCGCGGCCGCCTCGCGGTACGACTCCTGGGCCAGCACCACCAGCCCCGTGTCGCGTCCGGACATCTCCTGGCCCGCGTCGTGCGCGGCCGGCCGGAGCAGGACATCCGCCCGGGCAGCGATCCAGTCTTGGGCATACGCGGCGCCGGCCTGGTCCTCGCGGAGCGGATCCTGGTAGCGCACGACTTCCTCGGAGCGCCACTGGTCGAGCGACACGCGGTAGCGGCTGAAGCGAGCCGGCAACGCGTCGCGCGTCTGCAGCATCTGGTCGTAGAGCGGATGTTGCAGGATGACCCCGCGATTGGGGCCCTCACGTCCGTCGACGAGGACGGCAAACTGCCGGGGCGTTCCCGCGAACTTGACAAAACCGCCCAGCTCGACCGTGAGGGCGACGACCCCCAGGAATCGCTCCTCCTGGAACACGGGGGTCGAAATCGCCACCTTCCAGGTTTTCGTCGCCGTGCTCTGGAAGACGGCCGAGAGATGCGTGTCGCGGATCGCCTGGGCGGGCGGCCCCCGCGAGTCGGGCGTCAAGTCCGCAGGGCCGCCGTGGAAGTAGCTCCGCCAGCCGAAGTTCCTCCCCAGCGGGGACTGCCGCGGCGGGCTGTCGAAGGCCGAGGCCAGGTGCGTGCCGGTGGGGCCGGTCACGAACCAGCTGGCAGCCCGTGGTCGTCGCGGATCGGCCAGCAGGTCTTCGATCCGCTGCTGCAGCGGCTGGCGGTGCGGGTGCGCGACGAAGGCCGCGCGGTGCTGCTGAGCGGTCTCCGGATCGATCTGCGGGTCGTCGGCCGCCCCGAGCAGCGGCGCGAGTTCCGGGTCGTCCAGCACGGCGGCCGTGGCCGCCTGGAACCGCCGGTCGCGGGCCACCTGTTCCACCGCGCGGAAGTAACGGTCGATCTCCCGCGCGACCACCTCGGCTACGAACTTGGCGGCAAAGCGATTGCTCTCCGCCGCCCGCTGCGTAAGCACCCGATCCGAATCACCGATGGCGCGGCGATAGCCTCGCCCGCCGAAAAGGCCCATGATCAACAGGAACAGCAGCGGAGCGACGAATCCCAGCAGGACCAGCGGGCGCTGCTGCCGGGCCAGGTCCCGGTCGCGCAGGGCGTCCAGCACGCTTTGCACGTTGGGATAACGCCGCCGCGGATCGGCCGCCAGGCAGCGGTTGATGATCTCGGCCAGCGCCCGGTCGACCCCGGCGGCCCGCCGATGGGCCGAAGGGGCGGGGGAGGTGCGGATCCGTTCCCGGTAATGCTCCAGCCGCTGGTGCAGGTCGACGGTGGAATCGAGCCCCGCCACCGCGCCCTCCGTGCGGTGGGGCGGGACGCCGGTCAGCATCGCGTACAACAGGGCCCCCAGCGCGTAGACATCCCAGGCCGCATCGGGAATCGCCTTCAGATCCGCCTGTTCGGGCGCCATGTAGAACAACGTCCCCAACGCCGGTGTCTGCTCGTGCGACAGCCGCGACTGGCCGAAATCAGCCAGGCGCGGCTTGCGGTCCTGATCCAGCAGCACGTTGGCGGGCTTCACGTCGCAGTGCAGCACGCCCTTGCCGTGCGCGTGCAGGAGCCCCACCGCCACCTCGCGAAACAGCGCCACCGCCTCCGCCGGCGGCAACGGCCCTCGCTGCTCGAGCAGCTGCTCGAGCGAGCCATGCTCCATGTACTCCATCACGAAGTACGGCGGCTCGGCCTCCCAACCCACCTCCAACAGCTGGACCACGTAGCGGTCGGCCGAGAGAAACACCAGCTTCTCCACCTCGCTCGACAGCAGAGACCAGTCGACGGCCCCGGGATGTGTGTAGAATTTAATCGCCACGCGGCGCCCCGTGTTCAGGTCGACCGCCACCCACACCTCGCCATACGCACCCGCCCCCAGGAACTGGCGGATGTCGTAGCCGGGCAGCTCCCGCGGGGGTCGGCTACGCGTCAGGCTCAGCTGCCGGGACCGCGCCTGCTGGCTGTCGGTCTGGGGTTCAGTACGATCGGGCATCATGCGTGGGCGTCTTCCGCGGGGGGTGATCAGCAGCGGCTCCCAGGGCACCTGGGACCATCGTAGCAGCCGCTGCACGGCCAGCAATCGCAGCTCGTTCCAGCGAGAATCGCCATGCACCGCACACTTGTCCCGGCCGCTTGCCTGCTGCTGGCCGCCGCAGCCGCCTGGGCAGGCGCGCCGCAACCAGCCGCCCCGGATCTGCCGCTGAACGGCCGCGCGGGGCGCAACCTGGCACTCGATCAGTTCCGCCCCCGCGCCATGCTTCGGGTGGCCGAACACCCGCGGACTCAGGCCCGGTTCCCAGCCGTCGATGTCCACTCGCACTTCCGCTTCCGGATGCACCACGACCCCGACCAGCTCGACCAGTTCGTGCGACTCATGGATCGACACCGGATCGCCGTCTGCGCCAGCCTGGACGGTGGACTGGGGGACGCCCTGGAGGAACACCAGAAGTTCCTCTGGACCAAATACCGCCAGCGTTTCGTCATCTTCGCCACGATCGACTGGCAAGGGTCCGGCAAGGCCGACGACCCGGCGACCTGGGACTGCCACCGACCCGACTTCGCGGTCCGGACGGCGCGGCAATTGGTACAGGCCCAAGCCGCCGGCGCCAGCGGACTGAAGGTGTTCAAGCAACTCGGCCTGGAATTCCGCAATCCCGACGGCTCACGGGTCCAGATCGATGACCCGCGCTGGGATCCGATCTGGGAGGCCTGTGGCCAGCTGGGATGGCCGGTCCTGATCCATACCGCCGATCCGGCCGCGTTCTTCCTGCCGATCGACGAGACGAACGAGCGGTGGGAGGAGCTGCGCCGGCGGCCGGAGTGGAGCTTCCACGGCGGTGGCTATCCGCCCCGCGACGCCTTGCTCGCCAGCCGCAACCGGGTGATCGCGCGGCATCCGCGGACGGTGTTCATCGGGGCTCACGTCGCGAACAACCCGGAGGACCTCGCCGCCGTGGGCCGCTGGCTGGACGAGTACCCCAACCTCCATGTGGACCTGGCCTCGCGGATCAGCGAACTGGGCCGCCAACCGTACACGGCCCGCCGGTTCTTCCTGAAGTACGCCGACCGCATCTTGCTGGGCACCGACGGCCCCTGGCCCGAGACGCGGATCGGCCTGTACTGGCGTTTCCTCGAGACGCGCGACGAGTACTTCCCCTACTCGGAGAAGCCGTTCCCACCCCAGGGTTTCTGGCAGATTTATGGTCTCGGGCTGCCCGACCGCGTCCTGCGGCAGGTATACCACGAGAATGCGGCCCGCCTGATCCCGGGCGTCAGCGAGCGATTGGCCGCCTGGCGGCAGCGTCCCCCCGGGCGACCGCATGCGCCGCCCTCGTCTCTTCCGTAGCTCGGTGAGCGGGCCGCTGGCCGCCCGAGAGAACTACCACGAGCGGACCCCCGTCCACCCCATCGTAACGGGCCTGGGTGCGGCGGGGACAAGTCGGCTCTGCCGGCACCTGGTACCCCTCGTTTTCTGGCACCGGCCGGCGCGGCCGCCCAAGGCACGGTCCGATCGAACCTTGGGCGGCCGCACTGCTGACCCGGATATTTCCCGCGACGTTTTCTGACATTGACCCCCGCTCTGGTTTCACTAAAATCTTGCGATTCTTAGGGTTAACTTGGGTCCCGCCCGGACGGACCGCGATCCGGGCTGCCGGATCAAGTCAAACCTGGCGCACGTCCCACATCCGTGCCGACGGCTGACGGGGCCGCTTGCGGCCAGACACGATTCCGATGCACCACACGACAACGATGGCCGCGCGCGAACCTGTCTCGGCGATCCACGAAGCCTCCCGGCGCGAAAAGCTGCGGAGAATCGTCCAGCTGGGGATCGACCCCTGGGGCGGACGCTTCGAGGGTCGCGCCGAGATCGGCAGGGTGCGCGCGCGGCAAGACGAGATCCGGTTCCGCGGCTTGGACGGAACGGAACGCGAGCTGCCCGACTTGGAAGCCGAGGCGGCGAGCGATTTCCGGCAATGGCTCAGCGCCCAGGGGCCGGGCGAGTTGACCGGTCCCCAGGTCCGGGTCGCCGGCCGGATCGTGTTGAAGCGGGACGCCGGCAAGCTCCGCTTCGTCGACATCGAGGACTGGACCGGAGGGGTCCAGCTGTTCATCGGCCAGCAACAGGTCGGCCCGCGGAACTGGGAGCTGGCCGAACTGCTCGATCTGGGCGACCTGGTCGGTGCCGACGGCCAGTTGCGGCGGACAAAGACCGGTGAGTTGACGGTGTTCGTCGAGCAGCTGCACATGCTGTGCAAGTCGCTGGAGCCGCCGCCGGAGAAGTACCACGGTCTGACCGACCCGGAACTGCGCCAGCGCCTGCGGTACCTGGACCTGAACTATGGAGAAGGGGTGCGGGCCCGCTTTCAGCGGCGGACGCGGATCGTCCAGTCGCTGCGGCAGACCCTGGCGGAGCGTGGTTTCTGCGAGATCGAGGGCCCGACCTTGCACTCGATCGCGGGGGGCGCCGCGGCACGGCCGTTCACCACCCATCACAACGCGCTGGACATCGACCTGTTCCTGCGGATCGCCCTGGAGCTGCACCTGAAGCGGCTGCTGGTGGGCGGCCTGGAGCGGGTCTACGAACTGGGGCGCGTCTACCGCAACGAGGGGATCAGTCCACGGCACAATCCCGAGTTCACGATGCTCGAGGTCTACGAGGCCTACGGCAATTACGAGACGATGATGGAGCTGACCGAGCGACTGATCGTCCGGGCCCTGGACGCACTGGGCGGCGGCTACCGGCTGGAATGGGGCAGCCAGGCCATCGACTTCACTCCGCCCTTCGCCCGCAAGACATACCATGAGCTGTTCGCCGAGCAGACCGGGGTCGACCCGGACGACACGCCGGCCGTGGCCGCGCTGGCCCGCCGGTTGGGACTGGAGACGGCCAATCGCCACCCCGACGTGATCAAGAACGACGTGTTCGAGATGCAGGTCGAGGACGCGCTGGCGGGTCCCGTCTTCGTCCTCGACTACCCAGCCAGCATCTGTCCGCTGACCAGGCGGAAGGCGGATCAGCCCCAGATCGCGGAGCGGTTCGAACTGTTCGTCCAGGGAATGGAAATCGCCAATGCCTACACGGAGTTGAACGACCCCGATCTGCAGGAGGAGTTGTTCCGGACGCAGCTGGCCGGACTGCCGGAGGAGGACTCGATGGCCCGCATGGACCACGATTTTCTCCGCGCCTTGCGGCATGGCATGCCCCCGGCGGGAGGCCTGGGGATCGGCATCGATCGTCTGGTGATGCTGTTGACCAACACCCAGACGATTCGCGACGTGATCCTCTTTCCGCTGTTGCGCCCGGAAGCAGGCTAAGGCGTTCCGGAACAACGGGGACTTTCCAGGGGTAACCGTTCACGGCCCGGTTGCGCGGATTCGAGGGGGTCAGTTACATGTTTTCGGCCCGCGCGTCTTCGGGGGGTGGGGTTTACTGCCCGAAAAATGTACCAGACCCCGGCGTGTGAACGGTTGCTTCCAGGGAAGCACCGTGACCTCCGCCACGGCTTCCTTGCAAGGTCGGGCGTGAGGTCCTTCGACAGGAACCGTTCACACCGGGGTTCGCGATTTGCCTTGATTCCAGGGGGTCAGGTAGATGTTTTCGGCCATCGCATGTTCGCAGTAGGCAGCGTCTTTGCCGAAAAATGTACCAGACCCCGGCCTGTGAGCGGTTACCCTTCGACACGATGCCAAAGGAATGGCCATGTACAAGCTGCTGCTCTGCGGGCGCTATCTCCGCACACGCTACATTGCCCTGGCCTCGATCGTCAGCGTGACCCTGGGTGTGGCCACGATGATCGTGGTCAACAGCGTGATGGGCGGTTTCCGCGCCGAAATGCACCGGCGGCTGCACGATATCCTCTCGGACATCGTGGTCGAGTCCCACAGCCTGGAGGGGATTGAGGACCCGGAGTTCGTGCAGGCCGAGGTTCGCCGGATCGTCGGGGCGGACCTGGCCGGCATGACCTCCTCGGTCCACATCCCGGCCATGCTCAGCTTCCAGGTCCAGCAGCAGTGGGTCACCCGCCAGGTGAACCTGATTGGCGTCGACGAAGAGACCTATGCCCGCGTCAGCGATTTCGGCAAGTACCTGCTGCACCCGGAGAACCGCGGGCAACTGAATTTCCTGCTGCGCGAGGGCGGGTACGACGCGCGCTTGCAGGAGGCGGGCTGGACCCATCGGCGGCGGCGCGTGGCCTACCAGCGGGCGTACCGCCAGCAGCAGGAACAGGCCAGGCAGAGCTTCGAGGCGGCGCAGACCTCGTTTGGGGAGGAGCCTGCGCGTCCCGCCCCGCCCGGCCCGGGCCCACCGGCCGAGATGACGCCGCCCCCCGCCGTCCGTCCTGCGTCACCCGCGGCCGAGCCAACTCGATTCCAGCCGGCCCGCGACCCGTTCGCCGCGGCGACGGGCGGGGCCGAGCCGGTCTTCGACGAAATGACGCAGCAGCATACGGGGATCATCCTCGGCATCGCCATCGCCAGCGTCCGGCAGCACACGGCCGACGGCGGCGTGGCCGACTTCTTCCTCTGCCGGCCTGGCGACGACGTGAAGGCGACGTTTCCCACGGCCGGGACCCCGCCGCAAGCCGTCAGCGACGCGTTCACGGTCGTCGACCTGTACGAAAGCAAGATGAGCGAGTACGACTCGAGTTTCGCCTTCGTGCCGCTCCGCAAGCTGCAGCAGTTGCGGGGCATGATCGATCCTCGCACCGGGATGGCCAGCGTGACGGCGATCCAGATCAAGCTGCGCGACGGCGCCAACCTGGATGCCGTGCGCGACCGGCTGCGCGAGCGGTTTCCCCCGTACGAATACCGCTACCGGATCGAGACCTGGCGCGAACTGCAAGGCCCCCTGCTGGCCGCGGTGCAGATGGAGACCACGATCCTGAACATCCTGCTGTTCCTGATCATCGCCGTGGCCGGCTTCGGCATCCTGGCCACGTTCTTCATGATCGTCGTGGAAAAGACGCGCGACATCGGCATTCTCAAGTCGCTCGGTGCGCCCAGCGGCGGCATCCTCTCGATCTTCCTCGGCTACGGACTATCCCTGGGGGCCGTCGGTTCGGGCGTGGGCTTGATCCTGGGGCTGCTCTTCGTCACCCACATCAACCAGATCGCCGACCTGCTGGAACTGGTCACCGGGCAGGAGGTATTTGACCCGACGATCTACTATTTCTCGGAGATTCCCACCGTGATCCACCTGCCGACCCTGGGCTGGATCGTGGGCGGCGCCCTGCTGATCGCCGTGCTGGCCAGCGTGCTGCCGGCCCTCCGCGCGGCGCGGCTGCATCCCGTGGAGGCCCTGCGCTATGAGTAGCCTCGTACCGTTACGCCGCGCGTTGCCGGGGGGCGGAGTCGACGGCGGCCCGCACCTGCGAATCGACCAGCCCTGGCCCCCGGCCGGGCTGCCGGCCGACCCGTCGGCCGCCCTGTTGTCCGCCCGCGGGTTGCGCAAGAGCTACCGCAAGGGAAACGTGGTGATCCCGGTGCTCCGCGGCGTCGACTTCCACACCGCCGCCGGCGAGTTCACCGCGGTCGTGGGGCAGAGCGGATCGGGGAAGAGCACCCTGCTGCACCTGCTGGGTACGCTGGACGCCCCCGACACGGGCGAAATCCACTTCCAGCAGCGGCGGATCGACAACCTGCCGGCCGCCGCCCGCGACCAGCTGCGCAGCCGCCAGCTGGGAATGATCTTCCAGTTCTATCATCTCCTGCCGGAGCTCTCGACGCTGGAAAACGTGCTGGCACCGGTGATGATCTCGCACGGCGTCTGGCGTTACTGGAGGACCCGCAGCCACCACCGCCGGCGCGCCGTGGAACTGCTGGAGATGGTCGGCCTGGGACACCGCCTGCGGCATAAGCCGCGGGAACTCTCGGGCGGCGAAATGCAACGGGCGGCGATCGCCCGCGCGCTCGTGTGCCGTCCGCGGCTGCTGCTGGCCGATGAACCGACCGGCAATCTGGACCGCGCCAGCGGCCAGGAGATCCTGCATCTTCTGCGCTCCTTGAACGAGCGCGAGAACCTCACTATAGTCATGGTGACCCACGACGAGGGGATCGCGCGCCAGGCCCACCGCGTGGTGCGGCTGGTGGAGGGGCGGGTCGAGGAGACTTAGCGCTGGCGGCGGGCGAAGGTGTGAGATCTGCCCGCGCCGCGCGAGTCATCGAGCGTGACGTTTCAGTCCCCGTCCGTGCCGGTACCAGGGTCGGAATGGGGCCCCCGAGGAACGGGCGGTTCGGAGACCATCCGGTCACGTCCGGCTGCCGCGCCTGCATGGCACCTGCCCGTCCCGCGAGGCCCGACCACCTGTCGGACGGCCTGCGGCGTAGCGTCTCTGGCCTACAGGATGTCCAGCGTGTTCAAGGTTTATATCAACGGCCGCCTGTACAACAAGGAGGAGGCCCGGATCAGCGTCTACGACCACGGGCTGCTGTACGGAGACGGCGTCTTCGAGGGGATGCGCAGCTACCACGGCAAGGTGTTTCGCCTGGAGGCACACCTGCAGCGATTATGGGACTCGGCCAAGGCGATCTGGCTGGAGATCCCCATGTCCCGCGAGGCGCTCGCCGACGCCGTCCGCGACACGCTCAAGGCCAACGGTATCGACGACGGCTACATCCGGCTGGTCGTTACCCGGGGCGCCGGGACGCTGGGGTTGGATCCCAACCGGACCTGCGATCCGCAGGTGATCATCATCACCGACCACATCACGCTCTACCCCGAGGAGTTCTACCGGAACGGCCTGGAGATCGTCACCGTCAGCACCACGCGGAATCACCCGGCGGCACTCAGCCCCCGGATCAAGTCGCTGAACTACCTGAACAACATCCTGGCCAAGATCGAGGGGCTCCAGGCCGGTTGTGTCGAGGCGTTGATGCTCAACCACAAGGGCGAGGTGGCCGAGTGCACGGGCGACAACATCTTCCTCGTGCGCCGCGGTCAGCTGTACACGCCGCCGGTCGAGGCCGGCATCCTGGAGGGCATCACCCGCGACGCCGTGATCGAGTTGGCCCAGGAAGCCGGCCTCGCCGTGCACGAGGTCGCGCTCACCAAGCACGACGTGTACATCGCCGATGAGTGCTTTCTGACGGGCAGCGCGGCCGAGGTGATCCCGGTGGTCAAGGTCGACAGCCGCACGATCGGCGACGGCGCCCCCGGTCGCGTCACGCAGGATCTGACGCGGCGCTTTCGCGAGCTGACGCGCCGCTGAACCGCGTCGCTCGAGGGCCCGGGACGCGCGGGTTCATTTCGCGGGGGTCAGGTACATGTTTTCGGCCTGCGCGTCTGCGCTGGGTCGGGCGGATGGGCCGAAAAATGTACCAGACCCCGGCCCGTGAACGGTTACCGCCATCGCCACCGTTCACGCCACCGTGTAACCGTTCACACCCCGGCTGAGCATTTAGCCGGGTTCGAGGGGGTCAGGTACATGTTTTCGGCCTGCGCGTCTGCGCTGGGTCGGGCGGACTGGCCGAAAAATGTACCAGACCCCGGCCCCGACGCGCTGGCCGACAAGACCTGGACCGGACTCCTTGGATTCGGCCGATGTCCCGCGCCGCCAAAGCACGGAGACCCAGGATCACCACCGGCAAGGCAGTCAGGCAGGGTTCCGCCCCACGAGCGCTCGGACGACCTGGATCACCCGCTCGAGGTCGTCGTCGGTCAGGGCACTGCCGCTGGGCAGACAGAGACAGGTCTGGAACAGTTCGTCGGCCACGCCGCCGCCGCGGTAGCGGCAGCCCGCGAAGACCGGTTGCCGGTGCAACGGCTTCCAAACCGCCCGGGCCTCGATGTTCTCCGCCTCCAGGGCCAGGCGGATCTGCTCGCTCGTGGTTCCCGATCGTGCCGGGTCCACCTGAATCACGCTCAGCCAGCAGTTGGCGCGGCCGAACGGGGCCTCCGGCGCAAAACCGATCCCTGGCAGCCCACCCAGCCGCTGGCGGTACACCTGGTTGACCCGCCGCCGCGCGGCCACGCGCTGGTCAAGGACCTCCAGCTGGGCCAGGCCAACCGCTGCCAGAACGTTGCTCAAGCGGTAGTTGTAGCCGATCGTGGAGTGCTGGTAGTACGGCACGGGGTCGCGGGCCTGCGTGGCCAGCGACACGGCACGGCGGATCAGCGTTTCGTCCGTCGAACAGAGCATCCCGCCGCCGCTGGTCGTAATGATCTTGTTGCCGTTGAAGGAAAAGATGCTGGCCCAGCAGTCCGTGCCGACCTGTCGGCCGCGGTAGGTTGCGCCCAGGGCCTCGGCGGCATCTTCCATCACCGGCAGCTCGTAGCGCGCGGCGATCTGGTTGATTGCGTCCATGTCGGCGCTTTGGCCCAGGATGTCGACCACCACCACGGCCTTGGGCAACTGGCCCCGCTTGGCGCACGCGGCCAGTTCCTCCTCGAGCAACTGGGGGTCCATGTTCCAGCTGGTCCGCTCGGAATCCAGGAACACGGGCCGCGCCCCCTCGTAGACGATCGGGTTGGCCGAGGCGCAGAACGTGAACGTCGAGCAGAGCACCTCGTCGCCGGCGCTCAGGTCCAGACAGCGCAGGGCCAGATGCAAGGCCGCCGTGCCGCTCGCCACCGCGGCGGCGTACGGCAGGCCCAAATAGCGGGCGAACTGCTCCTCGAAGCGCGTCAGCTGCGGGCCGACCGGGGCCACCCAGTTGGAGGCGAAGACCTCGGCGATGTACTGCTGCTCGCGGCCCGACATGTGGGGCGGCGAAAGATACATGCGGGGTCGGTCGGGCACCGGTTCGCTCCCGGAAAGTCAGCTGCGCACCAGGGATGACGGTCGCCCATTATGCCAGCCGCCACCCGGCTCATCCAGGTGAACTGCCTGCTGCCAGTGGACTTCCGGCCGTCCCGGCCGCAACCTGGACTCCGCCCGGCCGAGACGGACGCGTAGGCGCTGCACGACAATTACCTGCCGGTTTTGTGAATCAGCCGCGGGGCGCTAGCCCGCGGTCTTTCGCGGATGAACCGCGGGCTAGCGCCCGGCGGCTGATGAGTGATTTCGGCAACTTATTGTTGAACAGCGCCTTACGCAACGGAGGCATATTGGCCCGAAGCGCAAGCGAGTGAATGCGTTGGGTCCCTCGCTCGCGCGTCGCTCTGGTATCCACATCGGCCGGGCGGAGTATATACTCAGTCCGCCGGATCCGCCGGATCGCGCGCCCTGGCCGCGAAGCGGCGGGCCGCTTGCACCGCAAGTCGCGCGACCGCACGGCCGCGAGATAAGGCAGGAAAGGGACGACGATGACCCGTTCGTCGGGCAGCGACCTCAAGCAGCACATCCGCGCGATTGCCGATTTCCCCAAGCCGGGGATTCTTTTTCGGGACATTACGCCCCTGCTGGCCACGCCCCACGCCTTCCGGCAGGCCATCGCGCAACTGGCGGATGCCTTCCGTACCCATCCGCTGGACGTGATCGTGGCAGCCGAGGCCCGCGGGTTCATCTTCGCCGCCCCGCTGGCACTGGAATTGAACGTGGCCTTTGTGCCCGTGCGGAAGCCCGGCAAGCTGCCCTGCGATACGCATGCGTTTCACTACGAGCTGGAATATGGGCAGGACGCCCTCGAAATGCATGTCGATGGAGTCGCCCCAGGTCAGAACGTGCTGGTGGTCGACGACCTGCTAGCCACGGGAGGCACGGTCGAGGCATGCTGCCGGCTGATCGAACAGACCGGAGCGCGGGTGGTCGGCTGCGCGTTTCTGATCGAGCTGGTCGAACTGGGCGGGGCGAAACGGATTGCCCCCCGCCCGACGTTCAGCCTGATCCAGTATTGATCGGCGGAACTTGTGCCATGCCACGCAAACACCGCCCCGCGCTCTTACTGGCGGTCGTCGGACCGCCACTCTGGTGGAGCCTGACCGCGGTGGGGTGCAGCCGTGACATTTCGCTCGTGCCGGTGCGCGGCACGGTGTCGCTGGACGGCGGTCCCATGCCCGGCCCGGGAACCATCTATTTCACGCCAATCACGGCCGACGATGGGATGCCCCTGCGTCCCAGCATGGCGGACTTCGGGCCGGATGGTCGGTATGTGGCCGGCACCTTTGGGGACGGGAAGGGTCTCATCCCGGGTCAATACCTGGTGGGGATCACGTGCTGGAAAGTGGCGCCATCGGAAGAAGAATCTGGCGTCAGCTTCATCCCCGAGCGGTACCGGAACCCAGCTTCCAGCGGATTGGACTTTACGGTGGCTGCGGGTCGTCGAATGACGCACGACTTTCCGCTCACCTCGAGCCCCCGGTAGCCGCCTGGACCTCGGCCAACTCTGCAACTCTGGGGTCAGACCCTGTTTACGGTTTACAACGGACGCGTGGTGTGTTGCACTCGCCGCATGGCGCGTCCGCTTCGCATTCAATACGCCGGCGCTGGCAACGAAGAACCTGGAAACTACTGATCCAGCGGAAGTTCAAGCCTCCCCAACACCCCGATCAAGTTCGCCAAGCCCGTCGACGAGGCTCGATGGCGCCCCGGGTCTTAGGCGCTGCACGACAATTACCTATCGGTTTTGTGGATCAGCCGCGGGGCGCTAGCCGCGGTCTTTCGCGGATGAACCGCGGGCTAGCGCCCGGCGGCTGATGAGTGATTTCGGTAACTTGTTGTTGAACAGCGCCTTCATCCAGGCGGTTGCGGAGCATTATGGTGTGGACGTCGACGCCTGCCGACAGCGGCGTTCCACGGCGGAGGGTCGCGATCTGGCCGCCGATCTGGCTCATCGACACACGACCGCCACGCTCCGTGACCTGGCCGCTCCGTTTGGCTTGAACCACCCGGACAGCGTGAGCAACCTGATCCGCCGCGCCGAAGAGCATTTGGCCGGTCTCCCCAAGACAGGACCTTGGCAGCCAGGATTGTCAACACGGTCGCTATACGGCACCCGCCGAGGATGGTCGCCTTTCGCTCCGCGAAAGTACGGTCTTTCGCGGAGCGAAAGACGACGATGATGTGACAAAGCCGACCGGCGGCAGCATAAAACCGAAAACAGGGTCTGCCCCCAAGCGACTGACCCCAAGCGACCGGATGGGGGCTTTTTCACCGGCGCAGGCTGTAGATGTCGACGTCGACACCCGCGGCATAGTGGGCCCAGGCCGGCGGTGCCTGGCAGCTCGGCAGGCCAGCGGCCTGGACCAGCTGGTCCTTGACCTCCAGCAACTCCACGCGTTGGGCCGGGTACGGACGGTGGTGAACCTGACCGGTGAGGATCGCTCCGCGCCAGGGGACGAACATCAGGTATCGCTCCAACAGGAAGAACTCGAGCGTGTCAGGAACGGCTGGCCCCAGCAGCTCACCCGGCCGATAGCGGACGAAGTGGCGCTGGCCTGTTTGCCGGCGGCGGGACTGGTATTGAATCTCGTCTCCCGCGCCGCGGACGTTCATGTCGGCATGGAAGTAGGGTAGCCCCCAGCACTGCCGCGCGGTCCAGACCGCGAGCCGCGAGGAGGCGTCGAGCGAGAAGAAGTAGACGCCCGGCTGGTTCCCGTACAGGACATACGTGCGGACGTTGGTTTCCAGGAACTCCCAGGCCAGGGCCGCGGGCAACCAGCGGGGCCGCACGCCCTGCATCACAAAGGACACGACACCCACAAAGGCCTGCCCGTGATGGAGGTCCAGCTCGAGGGAGGATGGCACCAGCGGCCGCAGGGCGGCGGCCGAGACCGGCCAGTGGAGAAACAACAGCGACCGCCACCGCTGATAGCCGCGCGTCGCGGTCGGCGGGCGGCGCGTTGGTCCGACACGGTCGACGGGGGGCGGCAGGGAGCCAGACATCATGATCCACCCAGGCAGTCCGGGACCGACGCGGACGCTTCCCGCGGGATGCCGCCTCGATCCCCGGCCTGCGGCACGCACGGACGTCCACGCATTCAGCGGGCGCGGTTCAGGCGGCTGCGCTGGTTCAGGTAGTCGACCAGCACCTGCCCGACGGGCTGGCTGGTGTCGACCGGGACCCGCTCGCAGCGGTTCCGCAGGCAGAGCTCTTCCAACGCGTCGCAGAACCGGGCCAGGGCCCGCAGGTAACCGCGGCGGAGGTCTTCCGGCTGGGCCAGCAGCTGGTCCGGCACCTCCAGTCCCACGAACTTCACCATGCCTTCCAGCGGGAAGTACAGCTCGTCGTGGTGCAGGACGTGGAACAGGACGACTTCATGCTGGTGGTAGCGCAAGCGCTGCAGGGCCTTTTCCAGCGGCGGGAGCGGCGTGAAGAAATCGCTGAAGATCATCACGATCTCCCGGCGCTTGATGCGGCCGGACAACTCGTTCAGGCAGTCGGCCAGGTTGGTCTTCTCGACCGCGCTAATTTCGCCCAGGTGGTCGGTCATCCGTACCACCTGGCTCATCGAATTGCTGGGCGGCACGAACCCGCGGAGCTTGTCGTCCAGCGTGGCCAGCGAAACCTTATCGGACTGCCGCACGATCGAGTAGCCCAGCGTCGTGGCCATCTGGGCGGCGTAGTGCAGCTTCTGCTGGTGGTCCTCGCCGTAGCGCATCGAGGCGCTGACGTCCAGCACCAGGTGGCAGACGAAATTCGTCTCCATCTGGTACTGCTTGATGAAATACTTGTCGCAATTGAAGTAGACCCGCCAGTCGACGTGCTTGGGATCGTCGCCCGGCACGTACTCGCGGTGCCCGGCGAATTCGACGGCGAACCCCGCCAGGGGCGACTTGTGAGCCCCGGCCAGGTTGCCGATGACCAGCCCCCGCGGCTCGATCGGCCGATCGGCGACGCGGCTGAGGATGTCCGGGTCGAGGTAGCGGGAGAGGATGCTGCGGGCCATGGTGTTGCCTGTCGCGGGTCAGGGAGTCGTTCCGCGTAATTCCAAGGGGATCAACTCCGTGTTTGCGGCCAGCCCGGATTCGCGCGGCGGGCGCCAAGAAGCCTTGCGTGATCCTGGGAGAGAAGGACGAGCAGCCCAGGGTGGCACGATCCGGGGAGGGCGAGGCCCCTGCCGAGCCGGCGCGTGCAGCGGGTTCTCGGCTCGGCAGGAGCCTCGCCTTC
>Ga0209398_1000752_pt1 | contig 18904 bp, 14 predicted proteins | sample AshMeaBigSpring_FD_184125 | JGI IMG/M metagenome (GOLD analysis project Ga0209398, IMG submission 184125) | Groundwater microbial communities from Big Spring, Nevada to study Microbial Dark Matter (Phase II) - Ash Meadows Big Spring (SPAdes)... | ecosystem: Environmental > Aquatic > Deep... | reverse complement strand
CGATGCCCGGATGGTCCCGCGGGTGGTCCCGCCAGGCTAGGCCGACGGCGAGGGGGTGCGGGACGGGCTGGAGTCGAAGATGGCAAGGATGGTGTCGCGGGTTTCGGCGGCCATGAGCTTGCGGCGAACTTCGCAATTGGTGAAAAGCTTGGCGATGGCGGCGAGGGTGCGCAGGTGCAGATGGTATTCTTTCTTCGGCACGATGAAGAGGATGATGAGGTGAACCGGGGCGTTGTCGAGGGCCTCGAAGTCGATGCCGGGAACCGATCGGCCGAAGACCGCGACGACTTCCTCGATTTTCTCGGAAAAGGCATGGGGAATGGCGACGCCCGAGCCGATGCCGGTGCTCACCTGGTCCTCGCGGGCCCTGAGCGCCTCGAGGATGCCGGGGCGCATTGGCTCCGGAAGCAGCCCGGTTACGACGAGATGGTCGACCAATTCCGTGATCGCCGGCCAGTGCTCCACCGCCTTCATATCAAGGATGATCTGGTCCGCGCTGAGCAATTTCGCCAACTTCATGACAATGAACCGGGTTCCGCAAATCCTTGCGGTGGGGGCGAGTGGGTATCGCTCCAAGTTCGCCTTGGCAAGCGGATTCCCTTTTGTGGGTGGCGGGTCCGATGAACGAAAAACCCCCGCGCCGGCCGGGCCGGGCGGGGGTGGATTTTCGGGAAACGATGGATCAGGCGACCTCGCTCTTCGGAGCGGTATCGTCGCTGGCTTCGGCTGCGACCGCGTCTTCGGCGACCGGAGCATCGGCGATTGCTTCTGCGGGCACAGGGCTTTCCGCGACGGTTTCGACGATGGTCTGGATCGAGGGTTCGGCCTGGGCCACGGCGGCCGCGGGGATCGGAGCGACGACGACCGGGCGCGGTTCACGTTCCGGGCGGTCTTCCTTTTCCTCTCGCTCATCCTGGCCCTTGGACTTGGCACCTGAGACCGTCAGTTTCCGACCCATGAAGGGTTGGTCGTGAAGGACCTCCACGGCGCGGATGGCGTCGTCCTTGTGGAGCATTTCCACAAAGCCGTAACCCTTTGAGCGGTGGGTGCTGCGGTTGTAAACGATCTCCACGTTGCGGACGCCGCCGATGCCCTTGAAGAGTTCCTGCAGGTCTTGTTCGGAAACGTCGTAGGAAAGGTTGCCGACATAGACGCGGGAGGATTCCACGCTGGAGCGGTCTCCGCCACGGGGGCGTTGTTCTCCGCCGCGGCCGCCGCGTTTCGGGGAGCCTTCACCGGGTTTTTCGGCGGGGCTTCCCTCGCCGCTGCGGGCGTTGCGGACGTTGGACTTGGGAGGGCGGGCTTCGTCGCGGGGTTTGGTTTCCTCGGGCTTGCGCTCGCGGCGTGCGGGAGGAGCAGGGGCCTTGTAGAGTCCCACGGCCTTGAGCAGCTTCTGCCACCAGGTGAGTTTCACCGGAGCGGCACCGCGCGGCGGGCGCGGACCCTGCGGGCGGAACTCCTCGGACCGGCCCGATTGTTGGCCGCGGTGTTCGCGGGAACCGCGTTCGCCACGGTCACCGCCTCCGCGGAAGTCCTGTTGTTGGTTGTTGCGTTTCTTGCCGCCGCGTGAACGGCGGCGCCGGCTGTCTCCCGATTGGCGGGAATGTTGTGTTGCGTTTGACATGTTGTCGCTGGGGTCATGGTTTCGGGTGGCCCGGCGCAGCGGGCTTTCAGGAAAGCCCGCGGATGCTGGAAGGACCTCGTGCCGACCGGTGTGAATCCGACGGACCGGCTTCTTGTTGCCGGGGTGATGCTCCGCAACGGCTTGCGGAAAGGAACATCAGCCTGTCGGGGTCAGACCGGCTTGCGCCGCCGCCCGCGAGTCAGGAACTTCCGGTTTCCGCGGCCGCTGGTGGAGTCCGACGCCCTCAGAATAGCGTGGATCGACATGCATCCGCCCGGAATCGGGCTTTCGGAGGTTGGAAAAACCTGCTCGCCGCGGAAGCTACGGGCTTTCCGGCCGAAGGCAAGGCTGGACTCGGGAGAGGAGAGGATTTCCGGTCTCAGCCGCGGCGGCGCTCGAGGAGGATGAGCATGAGGAACGAGAGAAAGAGGTTGAGTTCCTCCCGGGGGGTGAGGTTCCCGGACTTTTCGATCCGGAAGCGGCCCTCCCAGAAGGCGGGTTCCTTGATGAGGCGCATGGCGGGCGTGCCGTCGGCGCGGGTGGCGAGGTAGCTCGGGTGCAGGAAATATCCGGTGAAGAGCCCGAGGATCGGCAGGTCGCCGAGGATGGAGTCGGCGACCTTCACCCACGGGTTTTCCTCGTGGATGGAGAAGTCGGGATTCTCATCTCCGGGGTTGAAGACCTCGTAGTGGGCCTTCCAGAGCGAGCGCCAACCGCGGCGGCCGACGCTGCCGACGGCGGTGCCACGGGCGTCGGTGAAGAAATAGCGGGCGGACCAGTCGATGAGCTTGTTGGCCTTGATGTCGGCAAGGCGGGTGGCTTGGGATTTATCGGTCCAGATTTCGACGTGCTCCTTGAATTTGAGCAACTTCTGTTTGGTGAAGAGCACCGTGCGTCCGGTGGCGTCGGTGACGTTGGCCTGGCTGGCGAGGGCGAGGATCTTGAAGGAGAGGGTGAGCGGGTATTGCAGGCCCTGAAGCTGGCGGGAGATATCGTCCGTGGCCGGCATCACGGGGATGGGCGGCGGGGAATAAGGATTGGAGCTGTCTTGCATCGCGCGGTCAGTAGCTCCGGCCCCAGAGGGCGCGGACGGGGGTTTCCGCGCCGGTGAGGAAGCATTTTCCGCCGGTGCCTTGCGGCAGGGAAACGGAGGCCAGCGGCAGGCAGCGGATGGTGATCTTGTGCTGCTTGGAGAGTTCGTCTTCCTGCGCGGCCGTGCCGGCCCAAGGGGTGAGGAGCCAGCCGGGGTTTTCCGTGGCCCAGTGGGCGTGGAAGGCCTCGAGTGAATCGCAGGGGGTGATGTTCGCGTCGCGGAAGGCCGTAGCGCGGTCGAGCAGGCTGTGGTGGATCCCATCGAGGATTTCGGCGGCGCTGCGGATGAAGTCGTCCTTCACCGGGAAGTCCTTGGCGGTGGCGGGTTGGTCGCGGCGCTGGACGCAAATCTTGCGGGTCTCGATGTCGCGCGGGCCGATCTCGATGCGGATGGGTACGCCCTTTTTGATCCACTCCCACTTCTTCACGCCACCACTGAGGTCGCGGGTGTCCACATGGACGCGGAGCGGTTCTCCGCGGTAGGATTGGTGGCGCAGGGTTTCCGCGAGGGCGTTGCAGGAGGCGATCACGGCTTCGCGGGTGTCTTCCTTCGGGGTGATGGGAAGAATGACGATCTGCTGGGTGGCCACGCGGGGCGGGAGGACGAGTCCGTCGTCGTCCGAGTGGGCCATGATGAGCGTGCCGATGAGGCGGGTGGAGACACCCCACGACGTGGTGTGCGCGTGCTGGACGGTGCCGTCGCGGCCGGTGAAGGCGATGTTCTGGGCCTTGGAGAAATTCTGGCCGAGGTAGTGGGAGGTGCCGGCCTGGATGGCCTTTTTGTCCTGCACCATCGCCTCGACGGTGAGGGTCATGTCCGCGCCGGGGAAGCGCTCGTTTTCCGTCTTCTCCCCGGGGATGACCGGGATGGCGAGGTGGTCGCGGAGGAACTCCTCGTAAAGCCCGTGGATCATGCGGGTTTCGACGATGGCCTCGTCCTTCGTCTCATGGGCGGTGTGGCCCTCCTGCCACAGGAACTCGGCGGTGCGCAGGAAAAGGCGCGGGCGCATTTCCCAACGCATGACGTTGGCCCATTGGTTGATGAGCAGCGGAAGGTCGCGGTAAGACTCGATCCAGCGGGCGAATGCGGCTCCGATGATGGTTTCCGAGGTCGGGCGGATGACGTAGGGTTCGGCGAGCTCGCCGGTGGGGATCATCTTGGTTTTTCCGGTGGCCTCGTCCTTGACCGCCTCGAGGCGGTGGTGGGTGACCACGGCGCACTCGGTGGCGAAGCCTTCGGCGTGCTCGGCCTCCTTTTCCAGATAGGAAAGCGGGATGAGCAGGGGGAAATAGGCGTTCTGGTGGCCGGTGGCTTTGAATTTGCGGTCGAGCTGCTGCTGGATGAGCTCCCAGACGCCGTAGCCCCAGGGTTTGATGACCATGCAGCCTCGGGTTTCCGAGTTCTCCGCGAGGTCCGCGGCCTTGATGACTTGTTGATACCACTCGGGGAAATCCTCGGTGCGGGTGGGGGTGATGGCGGTCTTTTCAGCGGACATGATGGCGGCGGAGATTGGAATCACGAACCGCGTGAAAGAGCATCAAAAAAAGCTGGAGAAATCCCGCCGCCGGGTTTGACAGCCGCCGGGCAACCCTTCTTACTTTGCTCCGTCAAGCCACAAAACCCCGCGCGCATGAGCGAAAACGAAAACCAACCACCCGCACCGTCCAAGCAAACGTCGAGCGTGCCGCTCAAAAAGGAAACCGTTCGCGTGACGTTGAAAGCGGCAGACGCACCACCCGCCGTTCCTTCCGCCACCGTTCCGATGGCCCCGCCCGTCCGTCCGCCGGTGCCTGGTGGCCCGCCCACGCCCAGTGTCCCGGCCGTTGGCGCGCCGCGTCCGACGGCTCCCGCTCCGACCATTCCCCTGCGCACCGCCGGCGCGCCGCCTCCGGGAGGCGCTCCCGCACCGACCATCCGTCTCGCCACCTCCGGCGCTCCCACCGTGCCCTTGAAGCCCGGAGTGGCACCCAGTCTGCCAGGAAGTTCGGCTTCTCTGCCCAAGGCGACGGTTCAACTTCAGGCTCCCACCCAGCCTCTGGGCACCTCGTTTCCGACCGCTTCCCAAGCGGCCACCCTCAAGGTTGAGGATGAAGAGGAGGAGGAAGCTTCCGAAGGCGTCGTGAAGATCCTCGCGGGAGTGGGGCTTGCCGCCGCGGTCGCCGTTCTTGTCTTCCAACTGATGCTCGCCAAGACATGGATCAGCGCCGAGGACAATCCGCGTGCCGGGGACTGGTCCCAGCTCATCGAATAACCCGAACCCAACCACCTTCACACCATGGCCTGGCCCATCGTCAACATCGTGCTTGCCGCCGTCGTCCTCTACTTGGCCTTCGCGGCCGGCGGACTGCCGCTCTGAGACATGCTCTCTTCAAAACGGGCCGTCCCGCGATCTTCGCAGGGCGGCCCTTTTTTCGTGCAGGGGAAGGCTCACCGCCAGCCGGAGATGAGGCCCGTGATCATGGCAATGAGTGCCAGAATCCCGAGCAGCCACCAATACCAAGGTGCGCCGAGCCTCCGGTGGGCGGAGCTTCCGAATTCGCGGGCGACGAAGGCGTCGTAGTCGAAATCGTCGTCAGGCAGGTCGAGGCCGTCCGCCACGGGATCCTGTTCCCACGATTTTTTCGAGGACTTCGATTTTCCCGTATTTTCCGCACATCCCGGGCACGGCTTTCCCACACGCACCTCGCGGTTGCAGAACGGGCATTGGTAGCTCAGCGCCTTGGGCATTGGGTTGTGAGAAAACCGAAACGCATCCAGGGCGATCCCGCAAGAGCGGAGAATCCCGCTTGGCAAGCGGCCCCGCGGAGTGGAATCTCCGCGCGGGATGGGATTGAGTCTTTCCGAATTGCGAGACAGCCTGCCGGAAGGCGGGCTGTTCGGCGGAGGCGCGTGGCGTTGGTCGCCCGAGCCTCTCAAACTGACCCGGGCGGAGGCCCGCCGGATGATGTCCCTGGGGCATCCGCTGGCGCGTTTCCAACAAGCTTGCGACACCCTCTACCGCCGCAGCGCCGCGGGAAAACTTCCCGGCTGGCTCGCCGAATTGCTCGACGAGGGGAAACCGGAGTGGATGGCCCGGCTGCAACGCGCGCAGAAGACGGCAGGCCAGTTCCCGCGGGTGATCCGACCGGATTTGATCCTCACGGAGGACGGGTTCGCGATGACCGAGCTGGACAGCGTGCCTGGCGGAATCGGCGTGAGCGCATGGTTGGCGCGGACGTATTCGAGGGCGGGATTCGACGTGCTCGGCGGCCCGGACGGGATGGTGGAGGGATTCCGGTCCCTGATGCCGGAAGGCGGGACGGTGATGGTTTCCGACGAGGCGGCGGACTACCGGCCGGAAATGGAATGGCTTGCGGCTGAACTCGGGCCCGGGTGGTCGGTGGCCTCGGCCGAGGAATACCAGCCGGACGGCCGGGCTCTCTATCGGTTTTTCGAACTCTTCGACTGGGAATCGGTGCCCTTCGCAAGGCAGCTCGCCGACGGTGCAGCGGACGGTGGAATCCGGATCACGCCGCCGTTCAAGCCCCATCTGGAGGATAAGCTTTGGCTGGCCCTGCTCTGGTCGCCCGCGCTGAAGACTGTCTGGGAGCAGACCCTTCGCGGGAACCACCTCAGACGCTTGCAGGAACTGGTGCCTTTCGGCTGGGTGCTCGATCCTGAGCCGCTGCCGCCCCACGCCGCACTGCCGCGGATGGACGCCCATTCATGGGATGAGGTGGCCTGTTTCAGCCAGAAGGATCGCCAACTTGTGCTCAAGGTCTCCGGTTTTCACGAATCCGCGTGGGGGTCCCGCGGCGTGTTTATCGGGCACGACATGCCCGCCCGCGAGTGGGCCGACCGCCTTGCCGCGGCCTTGGAGCAATCGTCCGAGCAGCCATGGATTCTTCAGGAGTTCCGCGAGGGGCGCCTCGTCGAGCATCCGGTGTTCCGGGACGACGGATCGGTCGAGATCCTGCGTGGCCGGGTGCGGTTGTGCCCGTATTTTTTCACAGACGGCGAGGGCGTCACAAGCTTCGGCGGTTGCATGGCCACCCTCGTGCCGGCGGACAAGAAGAAGATCCACGGCATGTCCGACGGCGTGCTGGTGCCCTGCGTCATCGGCTGAGCCCGTCCCCGGAAAAGAAATCGGCCCGGTGTCGCCACCGGGCCGGACTGAAACCTCGAATTTGGAAAGTCTGGATCAGAGCAAGCCCGCCTTCTTGAGCGTCTCAAAGGCACCGTTTTTGTTGATGGTCTTGAGGGCGCGGCAGCTGAGCTTGAGGCGGACGTATTGGCCGAGCTCGGGCACCCAGATGCGCTTGGTTTGAAGGTTCGGGGAAACGGTGCGCTTCACCACCTTGGTGACGTGGCGTCCGATACCGCCTTTTTTCTTGGCCAAACCGGAACGGTGGACTCTGCCGCCGGAGCGGACGCTGGTTCCTCGAATGCTGCAGATACGGGCCATAATGAAAAATAGTGGGGTTGCGGGGCGCGAAGGATGGCCGCCCGGCCCGACCCGTCAAGACGAATCCTGCCGGTTTTCCGATTAATTTTTCAGGCGGTTCTTCCGAAGACGGTTCACCCAGCGTTCGATGTCGCGGAAAATCACCTCCCTTTTCTCGTCATACATCAGGAGGTGGTAGGCCTTCGGATAGTTCCGGTAGGTCACGGAGGTGGACTCTGGAATGCGGGCGACGAAACCGCGCACGTCCGAATCGTTGTTGAAGTAATCCTGGCCGCCATGCAGCACCAGCACCGGCGACCTGAAACCGGAGGCGCAATCGTTCATGCCGACGATCAGCTCCGAGAGCGCGCCGATGAGGCGGAGCGTATATTGATCGATGTGATAGGGATTCTTTTTCGCCTGCTCGGCGTGGTGGGACTTCTGGGTCATCTGCACGTCCTGCCCGCCGGCAAGCGTGTCGAGGGATACCCGGGCGAGCGGGAGCGTCGTCGCGGCGACCTGCACCAGCCCGGGCGTCCAGGCCGGAATGTCATCGCGGAAGCGCACGATCGGCGAGGAGAGCACCAGCCCGTCGCAGGGAGGCTCCGCGTCCGGAGCCTGGTGCCACGCATGGGCGGCGATCAGGGCACCCATGCTTTCACCGAACCAGACCACCTTGGCGTCGGGATGCCGTTCCCGCACCAGTTGGGTGAAGGCGAAAAGATCGTGATACCACTCGTCCGGGCTGCCGATGTCGCCACGCCGCTCGCGTATGGGATCGCTGCCCTGGCCTCGCACCTCGTATGCGTAGAGGCCGGTCTTCGGCTGGTGCGCGATCAGGTGGTTTCCGAGGTTGGTGTAATCAATGGACGCTCCGCAGAATCCGTGGATGCCGATGAGGATCACATCCGGTTCGCTTTGTTCGGAAATCCACTTCCGGTATCCGAAGGTTTCGCCCTTGGCTCCCGAGGTGTTCGGGTTCAAAACCGTCGTCGTCTGCGGGCCGCACGAGCTAACCGCCGCCAGCAACGAGCCCGCGAGGGTGGCCAGGAATTTCCGGACGAAATTGCGGTTCATGGCAAAAGTCTCGCAGAACCCCGGAAAAGCGCAATCCCCGAACCGGCAGGACTCCACCACGCCACGGCCGGACCGCCGGGGAATTATGGAAGTGCCACACAATTTGAATTTCATTCCCGTTCTTCGTGTCTATCTTGCCGATCAGCCTCCAGCTATCCTGTCATGAAACCATTCCCATTCGCCGTCACGGCGTCTCTGGCCATCTCGATGGCCGCCTCCGCAGCCCCCCGCCTGGTCGTCTCCACCCCCACGCTGGTCCCCGAGTCGAAGATCGATCTGGTGCTCGATCTCCCGGTCACGGCGACCTCGGAACTCGGCAAGACCGTCGAAAACACCTGGCTTGAGATCAAGCCCGCCCTCCCCGGCAAACTCCGCTGGAAGGCCCAGAACATCGCCGAGTTCCTTCCGGACCAATGCCCGGCCATCGGCACCACCTATATCTTCTCGATTCCGAAAAACCGCGTCCATCTCGACGACTCGCCCGTGCCTGCGGGGAAATTCGCCACGCTTGCCTCGGATGAGTTCCGCATCGTTTCCACCTCGTCGCCCAACCGCTGGTCGTCGGATTACTCACCCTCCACCGCGGAGTGGACCCTGGTGTTCAATGACGAGACCGATCCCGCCGCCGCCGGGGCCTTCGTGACCTTCGCCTCGAAGTCCGGCCAGCGCGTGGCCGCCCAGTTGGCGCGCCCCACGGCCGAGGCGGCGGGTTATCTCGCCAGGAGCTACCGGCCGTGGTCGGCCCGGTGGGGCGATGCGGCCAACGCGGAGCCCGCGCCCGCTAGCCTGGTCCCCAACATCCTCATCGCCCGGCCTCTCTCGCCGCTTCCCCCCGGCGAGGCTTGGCAACTGGCGGTCCTCAAGGGCCTGCCCAACACCGCCGCCTCCGCGCGCCTCGGCGCGGACGCCCAATACGAGATCGGCAACATCGCTCCTTTCCAGATCACCGGCATCGCAAGCCACGTCGTGGCGGACGAGCCACGCGGGATTACCCTCACCTTCAACCAGCAGGTCCCCGCGGAACTTCCCGCCGGTTTTCTCGAGCAATTCATCTCCATCGAGCCCGCGGTGGAGAATCTAACCGCCAAACCGGATGGTCGCGAAATCCGCCTCACCGGCGATCTGCTCGCCGCGGACCAATACTCGGTGTCCGTCCGCCCGGGCCTGCAATCAAAGGTCGGCTTTCCCCTCGTCGAAGGAAAAACCGAGAAGGTCAAGTTCGAGCACCTCGATCCCGGCATCGCCCTGCCCTCGGAGGACGAGGGGCAGCTTGCCAAAGGCACGCGGCAATACCGGATCATGACGCTCAACCTCGAAAACGCCCGGGTCCGGATCAAGAAACTCGGCGGCATCGACCTGGTCCGCGCCTTCCAAGGATACCGCCATGTCACCGGCAACGGGCCGGACAACGAGACGATCCAGCACACCGCCCCGCTTCCCTATCCGATGGTCGTCGGCCAGGCGCTCGCGGATCGCGAGATCCCGCTCGGGAACCCGATCGACACCACGAAAATCGTCACGCTCAACTGGGATGAGGTGCTTCCCAAGGATATGCGTTCTGGGGTGCTTTTCCTCGAAGCCTCCGGGAAACCCCACAAGGACACCGGCAACGAGAACCGCCCGATCAGCCAGGCCATCGTGCAACTCACCGACATCGGCCTCGCCTGGAAACTCACGCCGAAGGAGTCCGTGGTGTACGCGTTCTCCTGCGACACGGGCGCTCCACTTCCGGGCGTGAGGCTCCAGCTCTACGGGGAGGACGCCGCGCCGTTGGAAAGCGCCGCCACCGACGCCTCGGGCCTCGCCAATCTGCCGCGTTCGAAGGACGCCCGCCACCTTCTCGCCACGCTTGGCGAGGATTCCTACATCGCCACCTTCGACAGCAGTCTCGTGACGGTGGGCATGTGGCATTTTCCCGTCCGCTATTCCTGGAACACTCCGCCGGAGTCCAGCCGCCAGGCTTTCCTTTTCACCGACCGCTCGCTCTATCGCCCGGGCGAGACCGTCCGCCTGAAGGGCATCGTCCGCACGCTCCGCGGCAATGCCATCGAGGCCGCGACGGCCGCCGCCGCACGCATCGTCATCTTGGATCCCGCCGAAAAGGAAATCCTCAGCCAGCCCGTCAGCTTCTCACCTAACGGCTCGTTCGATTTCACCCACACGCTCGCCCCGTCCAAGACCGGAAGCCACACCATCCGGCTGGAATTTCCGGAGGAACTCGCGGCCGCGGAAGCTCTGGAGGACCAATGGAGCGAGCGCGAGCGGATCCTGGAAAGCGCCCGCTTCGAGCTGCCGTTGCGCGTCGAGGAGTTCCGTCGCAACGCCTTCGAGATCACCCAGCGGATTCCCGATCCCGCCGTCGGTGCCGCCAAGTTGTCCGCCGAGCTCTCCGCGAAATACTATCAGGGGCAGCCGGTCGCCGCCGGATCGGTGAAGTATTACACCGTCATCACGGCCAGGAATCCCTACCCGGAGCGCTACCGCGATTTCCTTTTCGGGAACCACCGGAGTTATGACTGGGGATATTGGTATCACTACTTCGGCTATGGCGATGAAGACGAGGACTCCACCAGCCACTCCTCCAATTTCCAAGGCGAGGCCCAACTGGCCGCCGATGGTTCGGCCGTCATTCCCGTCGATGTGCCCCAGGCCGATTTTCCATCGCTCCGGGAGGTCGGCGTCTCCTCGGAAGTCACCGATGCGAATCACCAGACGCTCACCGCGCGCAGCTCCACCGTGGTGCATCCGGCGTCTGCCTATGTCGGCGTCTCGCGGATCGACCGCCTCGTCCGCGCCGGCGAGGATCTGCCGCTGAACATCATCGCCATCGATCCCAAGGAGGAGCCTTTCAACCAGCCTCTCAAGATCACCGCCACCCTCACCCGTGAGGTGAATTCCCCGGTCAAGACCCAGACGGAAGCGGGAGCCACCACCACCCGCAACGATGTGACCGAGGAAACCGTCTCCACCGGGGAGTTCACCCTCGATCCGGCGGCATCCGCCAAAGACGGCCAAACCTTCACCGTCACGCCGAAGTCCACCGGCCTGCACTTTCTCACGCTCCGCGGCACCGATCCCGACGGTCGGCCCTTCGCCACTGTCACCCGCTTCCATGTCTATGGCACGGACGAATACCCGTGGCTCTATGAGGACGGCATGCGCGTGAAACTCGTCGGCGAGAAGAAATCCTGGCAGCCCGGAGAGACCGCGCGCGTCCTCGTGCTCTCGCCCATCGAAGGCACCGCGCTCGTCACCGTGGAGCGCGAGAAGGTGCTCCGCTCCTTCCAGGTCCAGCTCAAGGCGGACAACCCGGTCATCGAGATCCCGCTCTCGGATGATGACGCGCCCAACGCCTTCGTCTCCGTGCTCATCGTCAAGGGCGCGAAGGACTCCGCCCGCAAGTTCAAGGCACCCCAACTCCGGCTCGGGTATTGCGAGCTCCTCGTGGAAAACCGCCGCGACCGTTTGGAGATCGCGCTCGAGAACGCCGCGGACAGCTACCGCCCGGGTCAGGAGGTCGCACTCTCTGGAACCGTCACTCTCGCCGGAGGAAAACCCGCCGCAGGCGCGGAAGTCACACTCTACGCCGAGGACGAGGGCACCCTCGCCGTCATGGGCTACGAGACCCCAAGGCCGATGGACTATTTCTACCGTCCCCGCATGCTGGGTGTGGAGTCCGGCACCACCTTCGAGTCCTTCATCGCCGAGGACCCGGAAATGCAGGACTTCCACAACAAGGGCTTCTTCGTCGGCGGCGGCGGAGACATGGACAAGCTCGCCGACCTCCTCCGCAAGAATTTCGATCCCTGCGCCGCCTGGGCTCCCGCCATCATCGCGGACGCCGCTGGGAAATTCAGCCACACCTTCAAGCTGCCCGACACCCTCACGCGCTACCGCGTCATCGCCGTCGCGCACCATGATGCCGCAAGCTTCGGCCACTCGGAGGCCGCCATCGTCGCGAAAAAAGACCTCATGCTGGAGCCCAAGGCTCCGCGGTTCGCCAACCAGACGGACACCATCAGCCCGCAGGTTCTCGTGCAGAACGCCTCGCGTTTCGCAGGTACCTGGGAGATCCAGTTCAGCGCCCATGCCGCCACCGGCACGCCCGTCTGCCGCGCGCTCGGCAGCGTGAAGGAGACCATCAGCCTCGCGCCGGGAGCCTCCGCCACCCTCGCCTTCCCGACCTTGGCGGAAAACACCGGTGAAGCCGTGCTCGCCTGGACCGCCACCCCCGTTTCCCTCCAGAACGGCTCGCTCGACGAAAGCCTCACCCGCCAGCTCTCGGATGCCGTGGAATCCCGCTTCCAGGTGCACTACCCGATGCCTCTCATCCGCCAGGTGAAATTCGTGAAACTCGACCAACCCGGCGCGCAGACCGATCTCCGAAAGACGCTCGACGCCAATCTGCTCGACGGCACCGGCACCGTGGACCTCGAGTTCGCCCGCTCGCCGCTCGCCGAGGCCGCCGGTTCCATCGAGTATCTCCTGCACTATCCCTACGGCTGCGTCGAGCAGACCACCTCCTCGCTCATCCCCTGGTGCGACGTCATTCCCGCCTACGCGAAGCTCCCCGGGGAAAAAGTCAAAGCCGCCATCCAGGCCGGCGTGGACCGGTTGCTCTCCATGCAGCTTCCCAACGGCTCCTTCACCTACTGGCCCGGGGGCACCGATACCGTTGATTGGGCCACTCCATACGCCGGAATGGGCCTCATGATCGCCGCCTCCAGCGACGCGGACGTGCCGGACGCCGCCATCGAGTCGCTCACCCAATATCTCATCGAAAGTCTCCGCGGCCTCGCCGACGCCAAATCCGCCCAGGCCCTGGAAACCCACGCCCGCTCGTTGCTCGTGCTCTCGCTCGCCGAAGCTCCGCAGCCCGCCTATCAGAATGCGATGATCGACCGCCTCGCGAGCCTCACTCCCGCCGCGCGCAGCTTGCTCGCCGCGGCCATCGCCCATGGAAATCCGGGTGACGAAGCCAGCCTCGCCAGCGCCCGCAAAGTCCTCACCTCCAAGACGCCATTCACCCTCAAGGACGATGATTGGATGCCATACTCCCCGGAAAAGGCGCTTGAACTCATCGCGTGGATCGCCATCGATCCCGACGCCCCCGAGGTCACGGCCACGCTCGACCGCATGCTCAACGAGCGCAATCCCTACGGCCACTGGCGCAGCACCTGGGCCAACGGATGGTCGCTCATTGCCATGGGCCTCTACGCGGAGAACGAGGAAAACCGCGGGGACTCCGTTGGCTTGAACTTGGAAACCCTCGAAGGAGTGGAGGCCATCCATCTCTCGCCGGATTCCCCCACCGCCACGCGCTCGCTTGCGCTCGGGCCGAATCTGAAACTCGGCGTCAGCGCCGATCACAGCGCCTTCGTACGTATGCGCGTCGCCTCCAAACCGCCGGTCGCGCCCATCCAGCCGGTCGCCAAGAACGGACTGTCCATCGACCGCATTTACCACCGCGTGAATGCCGACGGCTCCGCCGAGCCGCTCACCGAACCCAAGCCCGGCGATCTGGTCCGCGTCACCCTGCGCGTCACCCTGCCCAAGGATGACACGCGTTATCTCGTCATTGAGGATCCGCTGCCCTCCGTTTTCGAAACCGTCAACACCGACTTCGCATCCCAGAGCAGCGGCCTTGGCATCCGCACCAGCGAGAACGACTGGAACGTCAGCCACTCCGAACTCCGCAGTGACCGTGCCGTGTTCTTCCTCGATCACGTCTCGCGCAAGGGCACCTACACCGTCACCTACCTCGCCCGCTGCACCCTCGCCGGCACCGCCACCGCCCCGCCCGCCAAGGTGGAGTCGATGTATGACCCGGAAAACTTCGCACTCTCCGCCTCGCGCGTGTTCAACGCTCAGTAATCCGCTCAGCCGGTCCGATTACTCCCGCTCAACCCACCAGAAACACATCCAGGAAAAACCAGGCGATCATCGTCGCCCCGATGGCGATCTTGATGCCCATGCCGGCCAGCGTGCCGACCACCGAGCCCATGCCGGAGGAGATCGCCTCCCGCGTTTCCTTCCGCGCGAAGCCGATCTCGCAGACGAAGGCCCCCAGCAGGGGGCCCGCCAACAGGCCGATGGGCATGAAGAACATTCCAAGGATGCTGCCGAGGATCGCACCAAGCGCCCCCCAGCGGGTGCCGCCGAACCACCGGGTGCCCGCCGCGCCGCTGAGCATCTCGAACGCCTGGGACGCGGCCATCAACCCGCCGAGAATCAGGAACGACCACCACTCGAGGCCCGAGCCTTCGCGGCCGAGCATCAAGCGGTGCGCCACCGCGGCGATCACCAGGATGAGATGCCCGGGCAACACCGGAAGCACGCAGCCGACCAGCCCGGCCACCAGCAGGCTCGCGGTCACCAGCCAGGCCACGCCCGTGCCCACACCTCCCCAGACCGGGCTCGCTTGAATGGCTTCCCACATGCGAGCCCGTTTACACCGGATCGGGCTCATTGCAAACCACCAGTCGGGTCGGCCGAAAAAGAACTCGGCGTTTTCCCCCAAGAACCGTGAGGGATCGCCCCGTGACGTCCTCCATGGACTCTAGGCAGCACTCAATTCATCAGGCGAGAACCGCGCGTTTCATGAACTGTCTGTAGGGACGACGGATTCCGCGACACGGATCAAGGAATAGCCGGGATCGTCAGCCATGACGCTCGGCGCATCGAGCCGGTGAAACGCATCAAAGAGCCATTCTTGTCCGCCATTTGGGGGACAAGCCTGGTCTTTCCGTCGTCGGCGGAATTCATGAGAATGACCGCCGCGACTCAAAGGATTGAGTTCAACGAAAATCCCATTCGTGCCACACCCATGATCGTTCGAATCCAACCCATCCGCCCGGTTGTCGTCGCGCTCATTGCCCATCTCGCGGCCGTGATTTGCGCACATTCGCAGACGGTTTCCGTGGACCCGTCCACCCCGCTCCAGAATTACTGGGGTCCGGAGTGGAATACCGATGGAGGATTCGAGAGCTGGACCGCCACCAAGGCCTCGGTCTCCCTAATCTTCGCACCGGGCTCCATGCTCCGATTCACCTACACACGCCTCAAGGCCGCCACCGCCGACGTTTCCTTCGTTGTCGAATGGTCGGACGCCCTCGCCAACGACTGGTCCACCACCGCTGTCTCCTATGATCCGCCCGTGGAAATCAATGCCGCCACCGAGTCCGTCACCGCCACTCTCCCGGCAGGAAGCGGCTCACGGCGCTTTGCTAGGCTAAGAATCATCGGCCCCTAACATGCACTTGCGGAGCGTCATCCATTTCCTCCTGCTCCAGTTCGCTTGGCTGGCCATCAGCGCGGCGGCTGGCGAAGCGCCCGCGCCCATCACCCGCGTCGCGGACATCCGCCTCCTGTCCCGCGAAGACGCCGCCAAGGCCCTGCCGGTGAGGATTTCCGGTGTTTGCGTCTGGAACGGCATGAATGTAATGGTGATCCATGACGGACAGATGTGCATTTGGGTGGAATTGCGCCGCCAGGAAATCGTCGGGATTCGCGATTTCAATCCGGACGACTGCAAGGTGGGCTCTCATGTCCGGGTTGATGGAAAAACCTGTGAGGGCGGATATGGTCCGGTGATCATGCCCTCGGCGATTCGCCGCCTGGGAACCCTGCCACCACCCGCACCGAGGTGCTTTGACATGGAACATCTCCTCTCCGGTGCGGAAGATTCCCAGTGGATCGAGATCGAGGGTGTGGTGCAGGAGATCCATCCGAATGCCCCGGATTCGGTGGTGAAAATGCTCACCCTCATCACGGATGGCCACAGCTGCCGCCTGGTCATCCTGGATGGTTCCGGGGTGGACGATGACCGGTGGGTGGATGCCCGCGTGCGGGTGCGTGGCATTTTCGCTCCGGATCACAACGGCCGCGCGGAAGCGGTCGCCTTGAAGCTGTTGGTCAACAGCAGGTCGGATCTCAGCCTGCTCTCGCCTCCGCCGCAAGACCCCTTCCGGTCGCAGCGGGTTGCCTTGAACCGTCTCGCTCCTTTCTCTTCCGAAGCCCGTCCGTGGCACCGGAAGGTCACTTCCGGAATCGTCAGTTTCGCGGATCCGGGAAACTGCTTTTTCATCCAGGAAGGCCACACGGGTGTTCGCGTCAATTCGAAGTCAATCAACGTAAAGCCGGGACAACGCGTTGAAGTCGCGGGTTTCGTGGATCAGCGCGAGGGTTTCGCCTCCATGAAAAACGCGCTCGTCAGGTGTCTGGGTGAGGTGGGCGTTCCGGATCCCGTATCGGTCACACCTGAGCTCTTGTTCCAATCCGACGGCAACAACCGGGGGAACACACCGACCTCGGATCTGGGTGCGCGCCTGGTGAGTTTGAGGGGATCCATTCAGAGGCTCGACTGGGAGCGGACGGGAGTTCTCAAGGCGCTTTGGATCGAATCCGGAAAGCATGTATTTCCCGCGTATCTTCCCGGCAAACCGGATCTAACATCTGAATTGACACGTCTCTGGATACCGGGAACCGAGGTCGAGCTGACCGGTGTATGTGAACTGGCGTTCGGCCGGTTGGATGTCCCGAACCCCTCGCTTAGACCGGTTGCCTTCCACCTGCTTCTGCCCTCGCCCGCAGCCATGAAAATTCTGCGTTCACCCCCATGGTGGAACTTGCAACGAACCCGCATGGCCCTTGCCGCCGTGGGATCCTCCGCCTTGCTGTTGCTGTTGTGGAGTTGGTTGCTCCGCAGGCAGGTTGCCCGCCAGACGCGAATCATCGGAGACAAAATCGCCGCCGAGGCGGTTCATACCGAGAACTCCCGCATCGCTCGCGATCTCCACGATGACATGGGGGCCGGACTCACGGAAATCGCCATGCTCAGCGACCTGGCCCTCATGGATCGAAACCGCCCGGATGCCTTGACGCCGAATCTGGAACGGATCTTCCATGCCTCCCGTGAGATGACCCAATCGTTGGACGAAATCGTCTGGGCGGTGAATCCCGTCAACGACCCGCTGGACAAGCTCGTGGCCTTCACCGGCGAGCTCGCCCAGACGATCCTTTCCTCCGCCGGAATCCGCTGTCGGCTCGAAGCGCCAGCACAACTTCCGCCCGTGTCGATTCCCTCCCGCACCCGCTATCAACTCTGCCTGGCCTTCAAGGAGGCCCTGCACAACATCGTCAAACACGCCAGGGCCCGCCAGGTCCATGTCCGCACCAGCCTCCACGGCCGGACCCTTGCGCTGGAGATCGAAGACGACGGAGTGGGCTTCGATCCCACCCCAGGTGAGCCAGCAGACGGCTTGCGCGATGGATTGCACAACATGTGCCTGCGCATGAGGCAGATCGGCGGCTCTTGCGGGATCCAGTCCTCTCCGGGCGCGGGCACACGCATCCGTTTCGAAACCACACTCGACTCATGACCCAAGCCGAATCACCCATCACCGTCGCTATCGTGGAGGACGACACCCGCATCCGCCGCACGCTGGAAATGGTTTTGGCGCGTGCCGGCGACTGTCACTGCCTGGGCGCATACCGCAGCGGTGAGGACGCCCTTGCCGCCATCCCGGCGCTCGCTCCGTCCATCATCATCATGGACGTCAACCTTCCCGGCATGAACGGCGTGGAAACGGTCCGCAAGCTCGTCGAACGCGGCGTTTCCTCGCACATCCTGATGCTCACCGTCCACCGCGACACGGACACGATCTTCGATGCCCTGGCGGCCGGCGCGGTCGGCTACCTCGTCAAGCCCGTGCAATCCGCCCAACTGTTGGAAGCCGTGCACGATGTCTTCGGGGGCGGCGCGCCCATGACCAGCAGCATTGCCCGCAAGGTGGTTCAGGCCTTCCGTAACGCACCCGACAAGCCGAAGTCCTCCATCAACCTCTCGCCGCGCGAAAACGAGATTCTCGAGATGCTATCCAAGGGTTTTCTCTACAAGGAAATCGCCGACAAGCTGGATTGCTCCTATGCCACCGTGCGCACCCACATCGAGCGCATCTATGAAAAGTTGCACGTCCATTCCCGTTCCCAGGCCGTCGCCAAGTTCATGAATCGCTGAGGTGCGCGTTCACGCGACATCACCCCCCCTGCCTCTGCGTGTCGGTAATTCTACCGACTGCCTGACCGGCATTGATCCGGCACAATCGCGCGGTGCATTTGCGAACTTGAGCCTCAGAGCATCGGCTATCCCATGGTTCCGAGCCATCGGGAATTCTACCGACTGCCGGGCTCGCGGTGTCCCGCTAGAATACCCTGTGTCAACCCTCCCGATCTTCGTGGAAGCTCCATGAAACTCCGTAACAACCAATTCCTCCGCTCGTCCCTTTCCCTTGCCGCCATGGTGACGAGTGGAATTTCAGAATTCAAAACCAACCCAACAAAAACCAATTCATGAAGCCACTCTACAATTCCCTCGCCATATCTCTAGTCCTCGGCATCTCAGCCACCTCCGCATTCGCCAGCTCCTACTACTTCGACGGCGGAACAGTGGATATCAACACCAATGGCAACGGTGTCTCTGCTGCTGTCGACGGCACTTGGAATACCACCCTGAAAAACTGGGACCAAGGGGCTACCGCCCATTTCGTATGGAACAATACCACCAATGCTGCGGACAACGCGGTATTCTCAGTCTCTGGCACCAACTCCAAGACTGTGACAGTGGAAAGTACGGTGGTGGCCGGCAAAATCAACGTGCTGGGTTCTGCTTGGACCTTCACAGGAGGAA
>Ga0209398_1000749_pt1 | contig 18925 bp, 14 predicted proteins | sample AshMeaBigSpring_FD_184125 | JGI IMG/M metagenome (GOLD analysis project Ga0209398, IMG submission 184125) | Groundwater microbial communities from Big Spring, Nevada to study Microbial Dark Matter (Phase II) - Ash Meadows Big Spring (SPAdes)... | ecosystem: Environmental > Aquatic > Deep... | reverse complement strand
TCCCGCAACATTCCAGAAGCTTGACGCGAAGTTGAAAGAGGCGCAGGCCGCGTGGAAGCTCCCTGGCAACGTCCTCTTCTACCTCGCCGTGGCCCCGACGTTCTTTTCGAAAGTGATCGAGCAGTTGGGCACCGCCGGGCTCACCAACCAAGCACCCGACGCCTGGCGCAGGGTCATCATCGAGAAGCCGTTCGGCCGCGATCTCGAGAGCGCGCGCCAGCTCAACACGGACATTGGAAAGCATCTTGAGGAGTCGCAGATCTACCGGATCGACCACTACCTCGGGAAGGAGACCGTCCAGAACATCATGGTCTTCCGGTTTGCAAACTCGATCTACGAGCCGATCTGGAACCGCCGGTATATCGACTACGTGCAGATCACGGTCGCCGAGGAACTCGGGGTCGAACTCCGCGGCGGCTATTACGATCATTCCGGCGTGCTGCGCGACATGGTGGCCAACCATATTCTCTCGGTCCTCTCGCTCATCGCTATGGAGCCGCCGAGTTCGATCACAGGCGACAGCGTTCGCAACGAGAAAGTCAAAGTCCTCGAAGCCATCCGGCCAATGAGCCCTGAGGATGTGCTCTCAAACACCGTCCGCGGGCAATACGGTGCCGGCATCATCGACGGGAAAAGTGTCCCCGCCTACCGCGCGGAGCCGGCGGTCAATCCTCAGTCGAACACAGAAACCTTTGTCGCGATGAAGTGCTTCGTCGAGAACTGGCGCTGGGCCGAGGTGCCGTTTTTCATCCGCTCCGGCAAGCGCCTCGCCCAGCACACCACCCAGGTCGTCATCGGATTCCGCAAGGCTCCCCTCCTCCTCTTTGGCGAGGACTGCCAGGAAAACGTTAAGCCGAACCGCCTCGTCCTCCATGTGCAGCCCGATGAGGGCATCACGATGGACATCCATGCCAAGCGACCCGGCCCGAACATCAACCTCGTCAACGTCCCGCTCGACTTCTCCTACAGCGATTTCGGCGAGGCCACAGCCGCCACCGGCTATGAAACCCTGCTATATGACTGCACGATCGGCGAGACGACGCTTTTCCACCGCTACGACAGCGTCGATGCCTCCTGGCGGATCGTCACCCCGATCCTCGACGTCTGGCAGGCCCTGCCGGCCCGCGACTTCCCGAACTATGCCGCGGGCACCTGGGGTCCCGCCGCCTCCGACCACCTCCTCGAACGCAGCGGCCACGAATGGCACCACTACCCGCTCCGGACCCACTAAGGTCCGGTAGTGTGAGAATCTGCAAGTCGCGGCCGCCCGGAATGCGAGCTGCCAGCCTTGACATTTCGCCCGAATAAAACATTCCTATCGCCATGAAATCCCAGCCAGGTCCCGTCTCCCGATTCATCGACACGCACTACCGCCACTTCAACGCAGCCGCCTTGAAGGACGCAGCCGAGGGCTACAGCCGCCACCTCGACGAGGGGGGGATCATGCTGGTCACGCTCGCCGGTGCGATGAGCTCGGCCGAGTTGGGTATTTCGCTCGCCGAGATGATTCGCAACGACAAGGTCCACGCGATCGTCTGCACCGGGGCGAACCTGGAGGAGGATGTTTTCAACCTCGTCGCACACGACTTCTACGAGCGCATCCCGAACTATCGCGACCTCACACCGGCCGATGAACAGGCGCTCCTCGACCGGCACATGAACCGCGTCACGGACACTTGCATTCCGGAGATGGAAGCGATGCGCCGGATCGAAAACGTCATTCTCAAGGAATGGATGGCCGCCGACCAGCGCGGCGAGCGCCTCTTCCCGCACCAGTTCTTCTGGCGGATCCTCGACTCCGACGAGCCCAAGGCCAATTTCCAGATCGATCCCAAGGACAGCTGGGTCATCGCCGCGAAGGAGAAAAACCTCCCGATGATCGTGCCCGGCTGGGAGGACTCGACGCTTGGTAACATGTATGCCGCCCACTGCATCGAGGGCGATGTGAAGAACGTGCATACCGTCCGCACCGGAATCGAATACATGATCGAGCTCGCCAACTGGTATGCCCCGACAAGCAAGAAGACGTCGGTCGGCTTCTTCCAGATCGGTGGCGGGATCGCCGGCGACTTCCCGATCTGCGTGGTCCCGATGCTCCATCAGGACCTCCGCCAGGAGGACGTGCCGCTCTGGGGCTACTTCTGCCAGATCAGCGACTCGACGACGAGCTACGGAAGCTATTCCGGCGCCGTCCCGAACGAGAAGATCACCTGGGGGAAGCTCGGCCAGGACACCCCGAAATTTATCATCGAATCGGATGCAACGATCGTCGCCCCGCTGATTTTTGCGAAGGTTCTCGGCTGGTAACTATCCGATGCACATCGCCGACATCCTCCGCGCGGGAACGCCGACGTTTTCGTTCGAGTTTTTTCCACCGAAGACCCCGCAGGCCCTCGAACAGCTTTTTGAAAACATCCGCCAGCTCGAGCCGCTCAAGCCGGCCTTCGTCAGCGTGACCTACGGCGCGGGCGGCTCGACGCGCGAGCTGACCCACGATCTGGTCGTCCGTCTCAAGACGACGACCTCGCTCGACCCGATCCCCCACCTGACCTGTGTCGGTCACGACGAATCGGAAATCACCGCGATCCTCGAGCGCTATGCGGCAGCCGGAGTGAGCAACATCCTTGCGCTCCGGGGAGATCCCCCACGCGACCAGCCGGACTATGACCACTCGGGCGATGTCTTCCCGCAGGCGGCCGATCTCGTACGGTTCATCCGGAACTTCAAAGGCCACCCAGACCCGCGCGGGTTCGGCATCGGTGTTGCAGGCTTCCCGGAGGGCCATCCGGCCACGCCGAACCGGCTCGTTGAAATGGACCACCTCAAGGCCAAGGTCGATGCCGGCGCGGACTACATCTGCACCCAGCTCTTCTTCGACAACCACGACTTCTACGACTTTCGCGAGCGCTGCGCGCTGGCTGGAATCGACGTCCCGATCATCGCCGGCATCATGCCGGTCACAAGCCTCTCCTCGATGAAGCGGATGGCTGAACTCGCCGGCGGAGCACGATTTTCAGCCCGCCTCCTCAAGGCGCTCCAGCGGGCCAGCGGCGAAACCGAAGCCGTCCGCCAGATCGGGCTCCACTACGCGACCGAGCAGTGCGCCGACCTTCTAGACCAGGGCGTGGCCGGCATCCACTTCTACACGCTCAACCAGTCGACCGCCACACGCGAGATCTGCCAGCGGCTCGGGATCGTCCGGCAGTAATTTTACTTCAACTTCGCGGCAACCGACGCGACATGCCTGCCCTGGAATTTCGCTTGGGCGAGCTCGTTGGCACTAGGCTGGCGCGATCCGTCCGGACCGGCGATAGTGCCCGCGCCGTAGGGCGAACCGCCGCGGAACTGCGAGATGTCGAGAATCTCCGGACAAGCGTAAGGGAGACCGACGACGACCATGCCATGGTGGAGGAGCGTCGGAAGAAACGTCAGGATCGTGCTTTCATTGCCCCCGCCGGTCCCGGTGCTGGTGAACACGCTGCCGACTTTTCCCACAAGCTTGCCCTCCATCCAGAGCTTGCCGGTCTGATCGAGGAAGTTGCGCATCTGCGACGCCATGTTCCCGAAGCGCGTCGGCGTGCCGAAGATGATCGCGTCGTATTGGTCGAGTTCCTTCGGATCCGCCACCGGTGCCGCCTGGTCGGATTTTCCTCCGATTCGCCTGAGTGTTTCGGCATCCATCAGGTCGGGAACGCGCTTGATGGTGACTTCAGTTCCCGGGACTTCGCGGGCGCCGGATGCGACAGCTCCCGCCATTGTTTCGATGTGGCCGTACGTGGAGTAGTAGAGGACAAGGATCTTGGTCATGCGGTAATCATGCCCGCAGCGACCCGCAAGGGCAAAGATCAAGATGGTTGGCAAACAATACCGAAAAGGTATGCTTGCTGCGCATGGAACTCCGTCACCTGCGCTATTTTACAGCCGTCGCCGAGGAGGAAAATATCACCCGCGCCGCTGCAAGGCTCCATATTTCGCAGCCCCCGTTGAGCCGCCAGATCCGCGATCTTGAGGAATCGCTTGGCGTGGTGCTGTTCGAGCGGGGCGGAAAATCCCTGCGTCTCACCTCCGCCGGGCAGTGCTTTCTGGAGGAGGCACGGGCCGTGCTGGCGCGGACGGATGACGCGGTCCGCAGGGTCCGGGCGTTTGCCGGCGGCGGCAAGTCGCCACTGCGCGTCGGCTACGCCCCCTCGCTCTCGGTGGAAATCCTGCCGAAAGCGCTGAGGGCCTTCGAATCCCTTGGCACCGGCACCCGGGTCGTCCTTCACGATCTCTCCACACAGGACATGCAGACCGGGCTACGCGACGGCCGGATCGATGCCGCGCTCATGATCCAGCCCGGCAGGACCCGCATGCCGGGCATCGAATTTCATGAGCTTGCGCGCTACGCGGTCTGCGTGGCTGCGGCGCCGACGCATCCGCTCGCCGGCGTGAAGTCCCCTCGCCTACGGGAAATTTTCCGCGAGCGCCTGATCGCCTACAGCCGAGAGGATTACCCGGAATATTTCCGGTGGCTGGAAAGCCTTGCCGCCAGCGTTCCCGTGCCTGCGGAGGAACACGACAGCGCAACAAGCCTCGTGGCTTCGGTCGAATCCGGCCGTGGTGTGGCCCTGGTGCCGGAAACCTTTTCCTGCTTCGCCGGGACGCGACTGACCGTACGCAAGATCATTCCCGCACTGGCACCGTTCGTCGTCGGAGTCGCCAACCGAAAATCGGACAAGTCGGATTCCGTCGCGGCCTGGCTCCATGCAGCGAAAGCCAGCCGCCGGAAGCTCTAATGTCAGAAATCAGGCTTGCTAGATCGACTTCGCAACTTCGACGAGATGGGAGGCCGTGATGCCAAGTTGCTCCATGACGACGTTGCCCGGGGCGCTGAGTCCGAACCGGTCCACCGCAACTGTTTTCCCATCGAGCCCGACATAGCGGAACCAAGGGTCTGAGACCCCCGCCTCAATCGACACCCGGCGGCGGCAGGCTCTCGGAAGAACCGATTCCCGGTATTCCTCGCTCTGGCTTTCGAAGCGTTCGAAGCACGGCATCGAAACCACACGGGTTCCGGCCCCCAGTTCGGCTGCGGCCTTGATCGCGTGCTGGAGTTCGCTGCCGGAGGCAAGAAGGATGAGATCGAGCGGAGCAGATTCCTTTTTGGCAATGTAGCCGCCCAGGAACGCGCCCTCGCGGCGAACGTCCAGCGGAATGTCGTTCAGCGTCGGGATGCTCTGCCTCGAGAGGATGAGCATCGTCGGTCCGGTCGTCTTCTCGAACGCCGCCGCAAATGCCCCCGCGGTCTCCTCAGGATCGCCGGGCCGGATCACATCGAGGCCAGGGATCGCGCGGAGTGCGGCAACCGTCTCAACCGGCTCGTGGGTGGGACCGTCCTCGCCGACTCCAATTGAGTCGTGCGTGAAAATGTAGACCACCGGAAGGTGGGAAAGTGCCGCCACACGGATCGACGGACGCCCGTAATCGCTGAAGACGAGGAACGTCGCGCCACTCGGGCGGAAAATGCCGTCGTAGGCGATGCCGTTCATGATCCCGCACATCGCGTGCTCCCGGATGCCAAAATGGAGGTTTCGTCCGGCACGGTTCTCCCGGTTGAAATCGCCTCCATCCTTGATGTAGTTGAGCGTAGAACCATGAAGGTCCGCACTGCCGCTAATGAGCAGTGGCATCGCTGCTGCAATCGGCTGGAGAACGTCGCTGCCCGCCTTGCGGGTCGCAATGTTAGAGGCAGGATCGAAGGCGGGGATCGCCTTGCGTAGGTCGGGAACCTTGCCGGCGATCGCGTTGTCGAGTTCGGTCGCAAGGTCTGCATTGGCTGCACGCCAAGCCTCATATTTGCCCACCCAATTCTCGTAGCCCGCCTTGAGGCAGGCCTTTACCTTGGCGAAATACTCGCGCGTCCCGGGATCCACAAAGAATGTTTCCTCGGGCAACCCGAGAGCTTTGCGCGACTCGGCGACGAATTTCACGCCGGCCTCACCGTGAGCCTTGTTCGTTCCGGAAACCTCGGGAATGCCTTTGCCGATGAGCGTTTTTGCGATGATCATCTGCGGCTTTCCGCTCGTGGCGGCCTTTGCGGAGGCGACGGCATCCGCAATTTCCTGAAGGTTGTGACCGTCGATCTCCTGCACATCCCAACCGTAGGCATGATAGCGGGCGGCTGTGTCCTCGCTCTGTGATACCGGGGCCATGGCATCGAGCGTCACATTGTTGGAATCGTAAATGAGAATCAGGTTGTCGAGCCCGAGATGACCGGCCAGGGCACTTGCCTCCTGAGCGACGCCCTCCTGGAGGCAGCCATCGCCGGCGAGCACGATCACGTGATGGTCAAAAATGCTATGTGCCGCCGTGTTGAACTTTGCCTCGCTCATCTTTGCAGAGATCGCATAGCCGACGGCATTCGAAACCCCCTGCCCGAGCGGGCCCGTCGTGGCCTCAACCCCGGGCGTCTCGTGGAACTCAGGGTGGCCGGGCGTCAGGCTGTGAAGCTGGCGGAAATTTTTGACCTCTTCGAGAGAAAGCGCGTAGCCGGCCAAATGAAGCCAGCTGTAGAGGAACATGCTGCCGTGTCCGGCAGAGAGAATGAACCGGTCGCGGTTCAGCCAGCGGGGCTCGTCGGGGTTGTAGCTGAGCGCGTGCCCGAAGAGGACAGCACCGATTTCCGCAGTGCCCAAAGGAAGACCAAGGTGGCCGGATTTGCATTTGGCGACGGCGTCCATGGCAAGCCCGCGGGCGTCCCGCGCGGCCAATTCAAGAGAGGGAATGTTCATTGTCATATAAATCTGGGAGCTCAGAGGAAAGCGCCTGCCCACGCGATTGGCAAGCGGGAACAAACCGAATCACAGCCGCTATTTTCGGACCTGACGCTGAGCGGGCTTCTTCCTGGTAGGAGCTGCCGCTGCCCGATCCTGCGGGTCCGGGACACTCTGAACAGTCTGCTCCGCCGGCGATTTCTTCGCGCTTTGTGGCGCGGGGGCCTTCTTTTCTGCCGCTACAACGCTCCGTGGAGGCTTCTCTTGCGGCTTTATGGTACCCGTCGTTGATCGCTTGGCTGCGGGCTTGGCTGCGGGCGTAATCAGGGCAGACCGGGTGGGCGGGAGCGAGGACACCTTTCTGTTTGGCTTCTGCAGGATCTCAATCTTCCGGAGGACCTCAACGCGCACGGGAACAACCCCCGCACCGATCATGGAAATTTTTTCCGCAGAGGCGGTGCTAAGGTCGATGATCCTTCCGCGGATGTAGGGCCCGCGATCGTTGATGCGGACGATCACCGACTTGAAGTTGCGCAGGTTGACCACTCGCACGACCGTATGCATCGGCAGGGTTTTGTGAGCCGCCGTCATGGCTCTCGGGTTGAAGCGCTCGCCGCTGGCGGTTGGTTGGGGCTTGCCGTAAAACGAGGCTTTGCCGTGCAGCACACTAACGGGCTTGGGATCATAGATCGCGGGAAGCGCGTCGCTATCGCCGCTCATTGCGGATGGCGCCGGGTCGGTGACCAGTTTGCGCGGCGTTTCGCAACCGGTGAGGAGGATAACAAGCGCGGTCACAAAAACCGCTGGCAGGAACTGGAGGAATTTCACCACGAACAATTGACAATCGTCAACGATCCCACGCTCAAAGGAAAGCAAAACTATCCACGGTTGCGCGCGAACAAAGATCCGGCATAATCGCGGCATGGCTGCCACAGAATCCCCCTGCACACCCGTTGGAACTGCGATGCCCGGATTTTATCTGCCGGACGTCGTCACCGGCCGCAATTTTCAGCCGGCCGATTTCCGCAATTTCAAAGGCACGCTGGTTGTCTTTCTCTGCCGGCATTGTCCGTATGTCGTGCACATGCGAGACGAGTTGCTGCGGATCGCCGGCGAGTTTGCTCCGGCCGGTCTCGGCACGTTTGCGGTCTGCTCGAACGACTCGGCCAAATACCCCGACGATGCGCCGGCGATGCTGCGCGACATGGCGATGGATTTGAAGTGGCCGTTTCCTCTCCTGCACGATGAAAACCAGCGTACTGCCCGCTCCTTCGGTGCCGTCTGCACACCGGACACCTTTCTCTACGACGGTTCACATAAGCTTTTCTACCGCGGGCGGTTCGATGCGAGCACCCCGGGCAACGGCAAGCCGTCGACCGGCAACGACCTCCGTGCGGCGGTCAACGCTTTGCTCGCAGGATCCCCACCTCCCGCCGATCAGTTCCCGAGCATCGGCTGCAGCATCAAATGGAAAACATGAGGTAGACGGCTGTCCGGTCCCGCCAGATTTTTTTCGAACCGGCTGATGTGCTCGCTTTCCCTTTCCCTGCCTTCGTTTTCCCTTGCCGGACAGGCCCTATTTTACCGGACAAACCGACCTCACCCGGTATGTCGGAGCAGGAATTGCGTCAGCGATCAGCTGTCGGTTTCTGCATCCGTCGCCATAACGTGAAATTCCAGCACCGATCCCGGCAGCGTATATTTTGTTACCGACACCGCGGGAATGATTGTTTTGCAATAAAGGCTGTAAAGTTCAGCGGCCCCTTGCAAGGCGTGAAATCCAGAGCAATTCCGGATATCCAGACCGCATTGCTTATTCCCGATCTGGCCGGAGGCCGGGCTCTAGTGCTTGCCGGTGTCGCAAGCCTGGCAACTCTTGATCTGCTGGAAAAAGTCGTTCCCCTTATCATCGACCAAGATGAATGCCGGAAAATCGACGACGTCAATTTTCCAGACCGCCTCCATGCCGAGTTCAGGGTATTCGAGCACCTCAACCTTGCGGATGTTGTCCTGGGCGAGAATCGCCGCCGGACCACCAATCGAGCCGAGGTAAAAACCTGCGTGCTTCTTGCACGAGTCGGTGACCTGCTGGCTGCGGTTTCCCTTTGCGATCATCACCATCGAACCGCCGTTCGCCTGGAAGAGATCGACGTAGCTATCCATGCGCCCGGCCGTGGTCGGCCCGAAAGAACCCGACGGCATGCCCTTGGGCGTCTTGGCCGGTCCGGCATAGTAAACCGGATGGTCCTTGAAATATTGCGGGAGGCCGTCGCCTCGGTCGAGCCGCTCTTTGAGTTTAGCATGTGCGATGTCGCGCGCCACGACAATCGTGCCCGTCAACTCAAGCTGGGTGGTGACCGGATGCTTCGAGAGCTCGGCCAGAATCTCGGGCATCGGCCGGTTCAAATCGACCTTCACCGAGTGCTTCGCCGAAGCCTGCCTGAACCGGTCTGGGATAAACCGCCCGGGATTGGTCTCCAGTGTCTCCACCCAGAGCCCGTCCTTGTCGATCCGCGCCTTGATGTTGCGGTCGGCCGAGCACGAGACGCCAATTCCGACCGGGCAGGAAGCGCCGTGCCGCGGAAGCCGGATGATCCGCACGTCCAACGCAAAATACTTTCCTCCAAACTGTGCCCCGATCCCGCACTCCTGTGCAGCCTTGAGAATCTTCTGCTCGAGTTCCACGTCGCGGAACGCCCGGCCCAGCTTGTTGCCAGTCGTTGGCAGCGCATCGAGGGACTTCGTGCTGGCCAGTTTCACTGTCTTCAAACACGCCTCGGCGGATGTGCCGCCGATCACAAATGCGAGGTGGTAGGGCGGACACGCCGCCGTGCCCAGAGTTTTCATTTTCTCCACCAGAAACTTCTCGAGGCTGGTCGGATTCAGAAGGGCCTTGGTCTCCTGATAAAGGTAGGTCTTGTTCGCAGATCCCCCCCCCTTCGCCACGAAAAGAAAATCGTAGGTCATCCCGTCTGCGACGTAGAGGTCGATCTGTGCCGGGAGATTCGTCCCGGTATTGACCTCGTCATACATGGTCACCGGGGCTGTCTGCGAGTAGCGGAGATTCTCCCCGGTGTAGGTGTTATAGATCCCCTTGGAGATCGCCTCCTCGTCATGCCCGCCCGTCCAGACCTGCTGGCCCTTTTTGGCAACGACCGTCGCCGTCCCGGTGTCCTGGCAAAACGGCAGCACGCCATGAGCGGCCACCTCCGCATTCCGAAGCATCGTCAGAGCCACCGTGCGGTCATTCTCGCTCGCCTCCGGGTCGTCCAGGATCGCGGCGACCTGCGCCAGATGCGCCGGGCGGAGCAGAAACGCGATATCCCGCATCGCAACCTGCGCCAGATGCGTCAGGGCCTCCGGCTCGATCTTGAGCACCGGCTGCCCTTCGAACTCCGCCACGGAAACAAACTCATCCGTCACCTTGCGGTAATCGGTCGTGTCTTCCCCGAGCGGAAATGGTTTCTGGTATTCAAAAGGAGGAGGGGTGCTTGCCATGGAAATGAGGTGTGTTGCGTTGGTTATGCCCGCCCGCGCGGAATGCCACGCGAACGGAAACCGCAATCAAAATACTTCACTACCCGACGTGCAAGCGGTTTCCCACTCCCGCACGCGCTTCCCCTTCGGGGAGGCTTGGATTTTATCCCGCCATCCCTCCTTGCGCTCCATGCCCGGAGGCCTGCCGCCGCAAAAATAAAAAAAGAATTCCCTTGCCCGATGCGGGCCAATGGATAAGTTGCAAGCTCAATCGCGGGGTGGAGCAGCCCGGTAGCTCGTCAGGCTCATAACCTGAAGGTCGTAGGTTCAAATCCTACCCCCGCAACCACTTTCAAAACCCGTAGAAGCAGACAAATACAGCTTCTACGGGTTTTTCTTTGGTTTTTTTCTGTCCCTTGGGTTCCCTTGCCGTCTGGCTGGTTTCCTTGCCGTTTTTGGTTAGAAACTGGTTAACCGGGCTCGCCCCTCGCCGAGTCCCGGACACCCCCTTGATTTTCCACCACCGCAGAAGGACATTCACCCCATGAAGATGTTCTTCCGAAGGGAGGTGAACGGCTCCCCATAAAAAAACTGCCCAGCGGGGAACACCCACCGGGCAGCGGAAAATTGACCGACGCGAGTCAACGTCCTCGACACACGTAGTCTCGCCCAAGCCAGACCGTTTTTCAACCGGTTCTTTCCGTTGCTCCACGCTGAACAGCTACGAGCCACGCCATGCCAACGAACACACGGCGAGAAATCGAATTCACGACCGACGGGATCGCGCCGGCCATCACCATGCCCAACCAGTGGGGCTGGCCGCAGATTCAGCAGCTTCTCGGCGAGGTTTTTCTCTCGTCTAATATTGGGAACACAAGTGTCTCAAACCTTGGCTGGCAAGAGATGTCCCAACAGCTTTACGGCTACCTACCTCAGGGTAAAGCGGAGCTGAGAAAGATCAGGGATAACGGGAAACGGTATTTCCGTGATGCCGGTTGGGGACGACCCGAAGCCCGGGAGATCTTGCGCCCGTATCGTCAGCAGCTCCGCGCCCTCGTATGGGCAGCCCGGATGAAGCTCGGAGCGGTCCACTGCCGGCCGAACCAACAAAGCTGGCACAAGCAGGCATACGGGTTCTTCCTAGCCCTGCAAAACAACTTGGGAAGGCTCCGCCGCCTCCATTTCGTGACGCTCACCTTTGTTGACCCCGTCAATTACGAAGGGGTTCGCGGATGCTTGCGGGAATTGAAAAAGAATATCCTCCTACGGGAAGGGCTTGCGGCCGTGACTGTCATCGCTTGTCACCCCTCCAGAGGCAAACAAGGGCGTTTGCACCTTCACATGCTTGTCTGGAGTAAGGAGACGCGAACGCCTCAAGCGGAGTCGGCGGCGGTAGAAAGAGCGTTTGCCAAATTGATGAAGTGCCGCCGCAGCAGAAAAGGGCACAGAAATAAACCGACATACGGCGTAGGCCGCATAGAATTCGAGAGGATTTCTGGTAGTCAGAGTTTTCTGCGGGTGTTCGCATACATCGCTTGGAACTATAGCGCCACCCTCAAGCTCTCAAAGGGTGACCACAACCCGGTTCCCCTTTATGCGAAGCTACCCGGCCACCCCCCGGAAGTTCATCCTGGCGTCCGCTGGATCAAAACCGGAGGGTTCTCCTACGTGACCCCGGCAACATGCGCATGGCGGGCGGCAGTTGCCCGGTATGCCGCTGCCGTCGGCCGCTCCACCGAGGGCAACTGGCAATGGATCTGGAGGGAACGACGGAGGATCCGGGAATATCTGGAGGCGGAACGATGGCGGCCGCCATGTGTGACCGGCATGGACGGCTTCACCTATCGGGTTGTTGCATATGGAGAGGATGCCGTTGGCAACGAGACCTACCTCGTCTCCAGCGAAGAACGCGGTGGATTCATTCTGACCGAGCAAGGGTTGGAACTCGTCGGGAAACTCGAGGCCATGAGCGGAACTCTCCCAAAGAACGACGATCTCGATCTCACTACCGGAGAACACGCATGTTGGCTTGAGGTCTGGGGACTGCCATTTTCGGCCTGGAGAAATCGAAGAACCCCGCGACGGAGGAGATTCCGCCAGAGTGCGGCCCGCTGAACGCGAGAAACTCACTCACGTTCAATCCTGCGGGGAGAGTCTATTCTCCCAAAAACGAAAAAGCCAAAGAAAAGAGGTCCTTCCGAGCAAAAAGAAGGCCACTCCCAACAAAAAGAAGGCCTACCCTAGCAAAAAGAAGGGCACTCCCAACAAAAGAACCGGCGCCCCCTTGATTTGAAATTGACCGCGCACCAAGGTGATGCAGGATGATGTCTTATGTCCTCCGAATCCGCCAAACGCCAGCAAACAGGCACCCGGATCACCGTCACCGTTCCCCCCGACCATTACGAGCAAGTCTGCCGCATGGCCAAGGGAAAGAAAGTTTCTAACGCCTGGATCATCCGTGACGCCGTGGAGAAATACATCCAGGCCGACACCCCGCTTTTCGCGATGAAGGAGGCTCGATGAAAACCGATCAAGTCCTCACCCTGACCGCCACTTTTGAGGGGCACGCCCAAAGGACCGAAGATGGAGTGGAATACTGGCTGGCTCGCGATCTCCAGCATCTGCTCGGCTACGCCAAGTGGGACAATTTTCTGAACGCCGTCTCCAAGGCCAAGACCGCCTGCGAGGTTTCCGGCCACCAAGTGTCGGACCATTTTGCCGACGTCGGGAAAATGGTCGATCTCGGCTCCGGTTCCCAGCGCCAGATCGATGACATCATGCTCACCCGGTATGCCTGCTACCTCATCGCGCAGAATGGCGACCCGCAGAAGCAGGAAATCGCGTTTGCCCAGACGTATTTCGCCGTCCAGACCCGCCGGGCGGAATTGATCCAGCAGCGCTTGGAGGAAGCCGAGCGGGTTTCCGCCCGGAGGAAGCTTTCCGCCACGGAAAAGGACCTCTCCCAAGTCATTTTTGAGCAGACCGGCGGCAACGAAAACTTCGCAATCATCCGCAGCAAGGGCGATCAGGCACTTTTTGGCCGATCCACTCAAGCCATGAAGGCCCAGTGGAACGTTCCCGATGCCCGCCCGTTGGCCGATTTCGCTCCGACCATTGTTCTCAAAGCCAAAGACTTCGCCGCGGAGATCACCATCTTTAATTCCCGCGAAAAACGTCTCGGCACGGAATCGGCAATCTCCCGTGAGCATATTACCAACAATGAAGCCGTCCGCCGCACCCTTCTCGAACGCGGCATCCGCCCCGAATCTCTCCCGCCCGCCGAAGACGTGAAAAAGGTCGAGCGTCGCCTCACCAGCGAGGAAAAGAAATCGCTCAAAAAGCCGGACGTGCTCAAGCCGGAGAAGAAGGATTCATGAATCTCCCTCTCCAGGTGCAGAAGAAAGACGGGAAAATCTTCTGCCCACTCGTCCGAAAGAAAAACCAATGGCTCGTCCTCAAACCCGAAGAGGAAGTGCGTCAGCGGGTCATCTGCCGCCTCGTCAACGACTACGGCTACAGCCTCGACCAGATGAGCCAAGAACTTGCCGTTGTGAAGGGGCAACGCGGCACAGGGCGTTCCCGAGCGGACATCGGCGTCTGGCCGACCAAGGCGGACCGCGAGGCCAACAAGCGGAACCTGATCCTCGTTGTTGAGTGCAAGGCCGAGACGGTCAAAATCCTCCCGGACGATTATTATCAGGGGCTGAACTACGCGGCATGGGCCAATGCCAGCTTCTTCGTCACCACGAACGAGAAGGAAACCCGCTACTTCCGGGTCAACAAAGAGACTCTACCCAACGCCCTCGATGAACAGGATGAAATCATCGAGATTCCCAAGGCCGCTGACGTCAGCGACCAGAAAAAGCTCGCCGAACTTCTCGCCCGCACAAAGACGTTTTCCCGCGACGAGTTTCAGAAACTCCTTTTCCGCTGCCACGACGTGCTTCGCGACAACGACGCCATCATGAACGCCGACGCCTTCGACGAAATCTCGAAGATCCTGTTCATGAAAATCCGCCACGAGCGCAAGCCCGGCTCCTCCGTCTTCACGCGAGAGCGTTTCATCGAGCTGCGGAGACACGATGCCGACATGCGGTCGGAAAAAGCCCGCAGGGACAAACCGTTTTACCAACACCTCTTTGACCAGACCAAAGAGGAGTTCGAGGACGCCCTCATCTTTGCCGACAACGACCGCCTCCGTATGGGCGAATCCAGCTTCCTCGCTATCGTCCTGCTCCTCGAAAAATACAATCTCTCCGACACCTCCGATGACGTGAAGGGCATCGCCTTCGAAGAGTTTCTTGGCAAGACCTTCCGCGACGGCCTCGGCCAATTCTTCACCCCGCGAGTCCTGGTCAACTTCATGGTGAACGTTCTAGACCCGCAGGAAGGTGAACTCGTTTGTGACCCTTGCTGCGGCACCGGCGGCTTTCTGATCAAGGTCTTTGAGCACGTCCGCGCTCACATTGAGAAAGACATTCAGACGGCGAAGAATCGCTTCAAGCTCACCTTGTTGGGCAAGGATTTTGACAAGGTGGATGAGAAGGAGCAGGCCGCTCGATCCGAGCGGGTGCAGCACGTCTTTTCTCAGCTCAACCCGGACCTAGACCCCCGCAACCAATCCGGTCGCTTTTATGATCTCTCCTCCCGGCGCATTTTCGGCACGGACAAGGAATCCCGCTCTGCCCGCACCGCCAAAATGAACATGATCATGCACGGTGACGGCCATGTCGGCGTCCATCAGCATGAGGGGCTGCTGGACGTGAACGGCATCCGGCGCGGCCTCTTCGACCTCATCGTGACAAATCCGCCTTTTGGCCAGACCCTGCGGCGCACGCTGAAAGTCTCCGAATCCCAGCCAAGCTACGCCGACAAACCCAACGCCGATACCGAACTCCTCGACCTCTACGAACTCGGCGCGAAATCCACCAAGATCCAGCATATCTTTCTCGAGCGTTGCCTGGACCTCCTGAAGCCCGGCGGGCGAATGGGCATCGTTCTCCCCGAGGGCTTTTTCAATAACCCCGACGAACAGGCGATCCGAAATTGGGCCGAAGGCCGCGCTCGCATCCTACTCATCGTTTCCGTTCCGCCCGAGGTCTTCGTCTCCACCGGGGCCACGGTGAAGACCAGCCTGCTCTTCTTGCGCAAATTCACCGAGGCCGAGACTACGGCGTGGTCGGAGGCCGCCGCGACCGCCAATGCCAACGCGGAAGCGCGATACGCCGACGAAAAAAACGCCCTCCTTGCGGAAAAGGAGAAACTCCGCACCGATAAATACCCCACAGAAAAGCAAGCCGCCGCCAAGGCGCGCAAAGACCGCACCGAACGCCGCCGCGAGATCGAGGCCGCGTTGAAAGCCATCGACCAGACCATCGCTGCCGAAACCCGCGCCGAAGTGAAGGCCAAGCTGGATTACGAGGTTCCCGTTGCCCTTATCACTGCCGCCGGCCTCACGGCAACCGGCGGAGCCACGGAAAACCAGCTTCCGACGCTCGCCGCAGAGTTCGAAACTTACCGCACCGCAAACGAGCTTTGGGCCACCCCGGCCGCCGTCCGCTACGCCTACAGTCTGTCCAAGGACGGCAGCACGGTTCAGCGCGTCACTCAGCCTGCCAGTTGATGTCCGCCGCATCCATCAACCTTGCCCCCGCCGCCTTCGCGCTCCTGCGCTTTGTGCGCTTTGCAGCTCTGGATAACTGGAGCGCATCCTCTTCAAGCGGCCGACTCGGTTACCGTTCTGCTACCTCGATCAAGCCACTTGCTGAGGCTCTGCAAACGGTGCGTGAGCCAATTACCGTGAAAGACGACATGGAATACCACCGTGTGACGGTGCGGATACATGGTGGTGGAGTTTCTAGGCGCGATACAGCTACCGGTAAAAGCATTAAGACAAAACGGCAATTCCGTGTAAGCGCCGGACAACTCATCATGTCCCGCATTGATGCGCGGAATGGAGCCTTCGGGTTGATCCCAGATGACCTTGATGGGGCGATCGTCACCAATGACTTCCCCACCTTCAACGTAATCAAGGAGCGAATGCTTCCCGATTACCTTCGGCTAGTTGTCAGCACTCCTCAGTTTCGTGAATACTGCCAGACTCTCAGCAAGGGCACCACGAATCGGCAGCGAATGGATGAAGCGACTTTCCTGTCGATCCCCATCCCGTTTCCCAGCCTCCAAGAGCAAGCCAAGCTCGTTGCGAAGGTCCGCGCCGCCATCGCGAAAGCCGAGGCCGCTGAAGTTGATGCCGAGAAAACTGACCAAGAAGCCGTTCGGTTTCTGGAAACCAGCCTCGACCTCGAACCGACAACGGCAAAAACCACCTTCGCCGCCGCCAAACTCCATTTCACCCGCTTTGCCTCCCTGGAACGGTGGGGAAGTATCTTTCTCGGAGCATCGGGCAAGAAAACCAGTGCAAAGTATCCCCTGGTGCGTCTGCGGGAAGTCATCGCCGACCTCCAGAATGGCTGGAGCCCCAAATGCCACAATCGCCCTGCTGCAGCGGATGAATGGGGAGTCCTCAAACTCGGGGCCGTGTCGTTTGGAGTCTACGATGAGACTGCAAATAAGGCTCTTCCTGCAAGCTTAACGCCGACTCCCGAATTTGAGCTCAAAACGAATGATGTTCTAATAAGCCGCGCAAACATCACGCAGTATGTCGGGGCTTGCGTGCATGTAGAGTCAACTCGCCCAAAGTTGATTTTATGCGACAAGATTTTCCGCGTCATTTCCAAAGCTGACTCACTCTTGAACGGAGAGTTCCTCGCGGCGGTGATGAAAACACCATCCGTCCGATCCCAAATTGAGAACGCTTTGACCGGCACATCGCCCACGATGAAAAACATTTCGAAGCCGGCCCTGCTCAACCTCGAATTCCCCCTTCCGCCGCTCCCTGAACAAGCCCGGATCGTAGCCGAACTAGACCGCCTCCGCGCCAAGGCCCGTGCCGCCCGCGGCATTGCCTCCGCCCTCCGAGCCTCTGCCAACGGACAATTTCAATCTGCCCTTTTTCAAACCGAATGAGCGCCCTATCCGCAGCAGAACACGTTCTCCGGGAAGCCGGAACGCCCCTCGGCTACCGCGAAATTGCCCGCCTCGCCATCGAGCAAGGTTACTGGCAGTCCAAGGGCAAGACCCCTTGGGCGACCATCGGAGCGCAGCTTTATTCCGACATCCGCAAACGCGGGACGGCATCGCGCTTCATCCAGACCGGACCGGAGACTTTCGGGTTGAACTTAGACCCGTCATCAGCACGGCCAACACCGCCGCCCTCAAAGCCGAAGAAAAGCGTCGGCAAAAAGCTCTCCTTCACCGCCGCCGCCGAAACCCTCCTCCGAAAAAAACCAGAAAAAAATCCCGTTCATTACCGGGACCTCACCCGTCAGGCCCTCGCTCTCGAGCTGTTGGACACCCAGGGCAAGACACCCGAGGCGACCATGTATGCCCAAATCCTCACTGAGGTGCGGCGCTACAAGGCCCGTGGCGAGCAACCCCGCTTCCACATCAGCAAGGGCGGCTTTATCAGCCTCACCGAATGGCAGGGAACCGGGCTGGCTTTCGACATCGAACAGCACAACCGGGCGGTTCGCGCCAAACTCCTACAGCACTTGAAGGCACTTCACGCCAAAGCCTTCGAGGAACTCATCGGCGAACTGCTTGCCCGCATCGGCTTCGAGGAAATCGAAGTCACCTCCTACTCCAAAGACGGTGGAATTGACGTTCGCGGAACCCTCCTTGTCGGGGATGTCATCCGCACCCGGATGGCCGTGCAGGCCAAGAAGTGGAAACAGAACGTTCAATCGGATGCCGTGCAAAAACTGCGGGGGAGCCTCAGCGTCCACGAACAGGGACTCATCATCACCACCAGCGACTTTTCAAAGAAAGCCAAAGAGGAAGCCTCGCGCCCGAGCGCAACTCCGGTGGCGCTGATGAACGGCGAACAACTCGGCGCACTCCTCATCGAACACCAACTCCTCGTCACCCGGCAGAGTCACGACATCCTGGAACTCAGCGAAACCGATTAAACAGCGCTGGCCGGGAATTCGTTCAATGTCCGGCCATCGAGCAGGCGGCCGGCTGCCTTTTTGTCGGCAGTTCCCCACTGCTTGAAGTGGAACGGAACCCCTTGGTCATTGCACTGGTCCCGGACCCACTGCGCCCAAAGCGGTTTCATCGGGCGGTAGCCCGCGCCGCTTTCACCGCCAGCGATGACCCAGTGAATTCCTTCCAAATCGAGCGCGAGGACCCCGAGGAGGGGTTCGCAGGAGAGGAAGCGGACCGCTGCCGGAACCGCCCGCAGCAAGGGGATTCTCTCTTTGGCGCGGGTCTGGTCCTCCACGGTGGTGCCAATCCAGACATTCGGCCACCCTTCCCCCCAATCGGGCGGGAGCATCCCGAGAATGTTCTGCGGTCGCTTGGTGAGGAGTTGCCAGTCGAGAGCGGGGCAGGCCTGGATGACCTTCCAAAGGTCCTCCCGCCACGCCGCAGGAACCTCATCGTCAAAAACGTCGGCCATGCTGGCCACGAAGACGCGGGTTCGGACGCCATTCTTGATCGCCTTCGCATTCCATTTCGCCGGTTGGCTCCAGTCGTTTTCACTCTGCCGTTGCCGGGGAACCACCTTTCCCCAAAGGTGCCTTCCAAGGCGACGTGAGAATGTCGCCGCGTAGCAATTCACGCACCCCGGAGAAACC
>Ga0209398_1000748_pt1 | contig 18933 bp, 12 predicted proteins | sample AshMeaBigSpring_FD_184125 | JGI IMG/M metagenome (GOLD analysis project Ga0209398, IMG submission 184125) | Groundwater microbial communities from Big Spring, Nevada to study Microbial Dark Matter (Phase II) - Ash Meadows Big Spring (SPAdes)... | ecosystem: Environmental > Aquatic > Deep... | reverse complement strand
TCCAAGAAACGGTCGCTTCGTCTGCCAGATTCGCGGGGCGGCGAACAGACCGTTCGGACTGGCGCGCAAACCGCAGGCTGCACCCGCATCTTCCCTTGTGTTCCGCTTCCTCTTGACCTGGTCCGCGGTGTTCCCTACCCTCTTGCCGCCCTTTGCCGCTGCCGCGGGGGGCGTTCGCCCCGACCCGGCCGGGTCTCCCGTCGACAGGAACGCGACGACGATGCTGCGCCTCGCGGGGATGCTTGCAGGGAGCATGACGCTCCTGGCCGGTCTGGCCGGTTGTGCCCCTTGGCGGGACTCGCCCGCGGCTCCCCCGGACCTGCCCGTGCCTCCCGCGGCGCCCGACAGCGTGTGGCTTGAGATCGCGTTCGTGCGGCTCGGCGTTGACGGGACCCGCTCGCTGGACGAGCTGTGGCAGGACCTGGACGAGCAGCACCTGCCGGCGCATGTTCGCCGCACGCTGCGGGACAACGGTTATCGTTGCGGTCGGGCGGGCGTGCAGCTGCCAGCGGCCCTCCGACCGCTGCTGGACCAGCCCGCCGACGATGCCATCACCGGGCTGCAGGGCGATCTGGAGGCCCCCGTGCAGCTGCGGCGGCTGCAAAGCCGGACGGGGCGCCGCAGCGAGATCGTCACCTCCGGGCAGCGCGACGAAATGGTCATCCTGCTGCAGGAAGGCGGACGGCTCGCGGGCCGCTCCTTGCGCGACGCCCAGTGCCTCTTCGCGGCCAAGACGTTCCCCCTGGGCGACGGCCGCGTGCGGCTGGTGCTGACCCCCGAGGTGCATCACGGCCAGCCGCAACAACGGTGGGTCGGCCGCGACGGGGCCTTCCTGCTGGAGGCCGGCCGTGCGCGCGAGGTGTTCGAGAAGCTGCGCATCGAGACCGTTGTCGCGCCCGGGCAGACGCTCGTGCTGAGCTGCACCTCGCCCGCCAAGGGGCTGGGCAAGCATTTCTTCCTTGACCCGACGCAGGGTCGCGCTCACGAGAAACTGTTGCTGATCCGGTTGGCCCAGTCGCAGCGTGACGACCTGTTCGATGCGGATGCGACCGTCTCCGAGCCTTTGACCACGCACTGAGGCGATGCGCGCGAAAAATCGCCCTGGCTGCTGGCGCGCCGGCTGGCGCCCCAGGCCGTGAGCGGATCGGCGCGCATGAGGGTTTCGTGATTCCGGGAGGGCGAGACTCCCGCCGAGCCGGCGAGGCGGCACGGCCAAGGGTTCGGCGTTGACGAACGGGTGAATATGTCGGGTGCCGCTGGCAGCTTGCCACCGGGCACCCGTTTCACGGCCCCGGCCATGTCCCCTCACGCCGCCGCGGGCAAGGGGTCGCCGCAGAGCACTGGCGAGACGACAGTGCCACGCATCCAGACGACAGTGCCACCCACCCGCGGACGGCCGTGCCGCTGGCGTTCACCTTGCCGGGTGCCGGTAGCGCCGCTACAATCCGCCCGCCGGTACGTTCCCACGTGCTGCTTCGCGTGTAACCGTGCACGGGGTGGACGCCAGATCGGCTGCACCCCGAAGGGGTCAGGCACATTTTTCGGCGGGACCGTTCCACGCCGCCGATCGATCTTCCCGCCGAAAAATGAGCCAGGCCCCGGCCGGTGAACGGTTACCTGCGCGTCAAGGAAGACGGGGCCATGAGCAGGGAAGCTGCTAGCGTTGCTGGTCCGTTCGGAACATTTCAGCAGCTGCGACTGGCCCGCGACGTGCTTCGCGCCGAGGGCGAGGCGCTGCTCGGCTTGTCCCAGCGGCTGGACGCCACCTTCTGCCGCGCGGTCGATCTCTTGTTTCACTGTGCTGGCAGTGTTCTTGTCTGCGGGATGGGAAAGGCGGGCCTGGTGGGCCAGAAGATCGCCGCCACCCTGGCATCGACCGGCACACGGAGTCACTTCCTGCATCCGGCCGAGGCGGTGCATGGCGACCTGGGCCGCATCCATCGCACCGACTGCGTCCTCGTCCTGTCGTTCAGTGGCGAGACCGAGGAGATCGTCCGCCTGTTGCCGGCCCTGCGGGAGTTGCGGGTCAGCCTGGTGGCGATCACGGGGCGGGTCGACAGCCAACTGGCCCGCGCCGCGACCGTCGCCCTGGACCTGGGCCCGCTGGAGGAGGCTTGCAGCCTGGGGCTGGCGCCCAGCACCAGCACGACCGCCATGCTGGGACTGGGGGATGCCTTGGCGCTGGTGCTCAGCCGCCGGCGGGCGTTTACCCCGGACGACTTCGCCCGCTTTCACCCGGCGGGCAGCCTGGGTCGGCGGCTGGCACGGGTCGACGAGGTGATGCGCCCGCTGGAACAGTGCCGCGTGGCGCCGGAGAGCAGCACCGTCCGCGAGTTGCTCGTCCGCCTGGGGCGGCCGGGCCGCCGCACGGGGGCCGTGATGTTGACCGGCGGAGACGGTACGCTGACAGGGGTCTTCACCGACAGCGACCTGGCCCGCCTGCTGGAGGCCCAGCGCGACGAGGCGCTCGATCGGCCTGTCACCGAGGTCATGACCCACCGCCCCACCGCCATTGCCCGCGGGGCCAGGCTGTCCGAAGCGGTCGCGATCCTGGCGCAGCGCAAGATCAGCGAGTTGCCGGTGACCGACGACGGCGGACGGCCGCTGGGACTGATCGACATCACCGACGTCGTGGGACTATTGCCCCGGGACGATGCCGAGGCCGAAACCGCACGGATGCCCGACCAGCCGGGTGCGGCGGAGGAACGGCCCCCGACCGTTCCCTTCCCGCAACCTCCACACAGGCCGGTGCGTCCATGAAGGCGGATGGGCTTTGCCAGGGTATCGAGCTGATCCTCTCGGACGTGGATGGCGTGCTGACCGACGGCGGCGTCACCTTCGACAACCAGGGGATCGAGTTGAAGCAGTTCCACATCCGCGATGGACTGGGCATCCAGCTCTGGGAGCGGGCTGGGTTCACGTTCGGGATCGTGACCTCCCGCAGCTCGCACATCGTCAAGGTCCGCGCGGCCGAGCTGAAGATCGACCTGGTGCGGCAGGGCGTGCAGCACAAGATGTCGGCGGTGGCGGAGATCGTGCGCCAGCGCGGGCTGTCGCTGGCCCAGGTCTGCTTCATCGGCGACGACCTGCCCGACCTGGGATGCGTCAAGGCCGTCGGCCTGGGGGTGGCCGTGGCGGACGCCGCCAGCGAGGTGCGCGCCGCGGCCGACCTGGTGACCACACACCGCGGCGGACAGGGGGCCGTGCGCGAAACGGTCGAGTTCATTTTGAAGGCCAAGAAGCGGTGGGAGGACCTGGTACGCAAGTTCGAGTGAACACACCCGGTGCGGGCCGGTGTTTCGCGCGCGCAGCTGGTCCGTGGCTCGACCGGTGAACGCACCCTGCCCACGAACGCCGGCCGACGACTTGGACTGGACACGCGTGAGAGCTCCGCACGAATTGCACCCGGGGCATGAGCCGCGGTAACCGTTCACAGCCCGGTGGAGGATTTCGCCTGATTCCAGGGGGTCAGGTCCCTGTTTTCGGCCAGCGCGTATCCGCGAAGTCGAGTTGATCGGCCGAAAAATGACCAGACCCCGGCTCGTGAACGGTTACGAGCCGCCACGAACTCCGCCGCCCCCTGGATCGCGGCGCGAGCGCTGGGGTCCCCGGGGTGCGTCCCTTCCAGCTCCTTGTCCCGGCGAACTCCCATGTGGTTCACCCGTCTGGCACGCGCGGCCATCAGCCTGTCGATCGTCCTGGTCGCCTACTGGGCTTACGCCGTGGTTGCCGTTCCCTGGGTGGAACCGTCACCCCGTCGGCGGGACGATGAACAGGCCTCGGGCGGAGCCCCGGCGACCCGGCGACGGACCACGGATCGCTACCGCCGCCAACTGGAGGCGCTGTTTCCGGCGGGGTCGTGGCAGCTGGAGCAAGCCAAGATCCTCTACAGCCCCGGGGCGCTGCTGCTGCTGAAGGACTATCGCACGCGGGAGGACGGGAGCATCGAACTGAAGCCCTGCACGGCGGTCTTCTATCCGTCGGGCGGCTACCTGGACAAGAACGGTCACCCCGCCCCGGCCGTGGTGCTGCACGCCCCCGAGGGAGCGATCCTGGAGTTCGACCCGCCGCTCGACCTGCGGCGGGCCGAGTTCGGTCGGCTCGTGGGCGGACGCCTGGTCGGCCAGATCACGATCCAAGGCCGCGGACTGCGGACCGGTGATGGCCACGATCTGGAAATCGTCACGCGCAACGTGCAGTTGAACGCCGAGCGGGTCTGGACACCCCACGAGGTGCATTTTCGCCTGGGCAGGAGCTTCGGGTCGGGGCGCGACATGATCATCACGCTCCGTCCCGATCCGCAGCGGCGCGAAGGACGCGCCGGATCGCTGGCCGTAGCCGGGATCAAGTCGTTCGAGCTGGTACACATCGACCGCTTCCACCTGCAGACCGACCTGCCGGCCCTCGTCCCGCAAAACGCGCGGCCGCGGCCCCCGGCCGCCCCCGCCGCGGATGCGCCGCTGGAGATTGCCTGCAAGGGTCCGTTTCAACTGGACATGACCGACCTGGTGGCCACGTTCGAAGACGACGTCGACGTCGTGCGCTTGAATCCCAACGGGCCGAGCGACCAGCTGGCATGCCAGCTGCTGGCCCTGCACCTGGACCGCCCACCACCCCGCGCGGCGGCGGGCGGCGCGCCTGACGCAAAGGCACCGCCGCGCGGCTCCGCGGCGCTTTCCGGCCTCCGCCTGCGGCGGCTGGTGGCGTCCGGATTTCCGCTGGTCCTGCGTTCGCCGGCCACCGAGTTGACGGTCCGCGGCGAGCGGCTGGAGTACGACCTGGTTCAGCGCCGGCTGCGGCTGGAGAGCCAGGGCCGCATCCTGGTCGAGCACGGCCCGCGGCAGATCGAAACCCCGCGGCTGCAGTACGAACTGGCCTCCACCGGCCGCGTCGGGCGGTTCTGGGCCGCCGGGCCCGGTTGGCTGCGCGTGCGGCCGACTGCGCCCGGCAGCCAGGGGGTGGAGGCCCGTTGGCAAGACCAGGTGCGGCTGCAGCCGAATGGCGACGGACATCTGCTGTCGGTGGAGCAAGGCGGCTACGTCCGGGTGGACGCCAGCGGGGAGATCGCCGCCGAGGCGATCCACTGCTGGTTCCACGAACAGCCGCGCACGGACGAGGCCGCGCAGGGGACCCCGCGGTACCGGCTGGTTCCCGACCGCCTGCTGGCCCGGGACCAGGTGCAATTTGACTCGCGCCAGCTGTCCGGCGCCACGACCCGCTTGGAGATGTGGTTCCGTCCGGCCCCGGGAACTCCGCCCGAAAAGGACCCGACCGGCGTGGCCGGCGGCGGTCGCCAGGAGCCGCGCGGGCTGGCGTCCTCGGGCGCCAGCAAGCTGGATGTGCGGGGCGAACTGCTGCAGGTGCTGCTGACGCAGGACGGCAGCCGCGTGGAGCTCCGCGACCTGACGATCCGCGGCGCGGCTCGCGTGCGCGAGCTGCTGCCCGGCGATGCGCGGGAGGAACCGCTGGAGCTGGCGGGAGAACTGCTCGAAATCCGTGGAGCGGGCCGGGCCAGCGGCGAGCTGCGCGTCGAAGGGGCGCCCGCCTCGATCCGCGCCCGCGGCATGGTCGCCCTGGCCGACCGCATTCAACTGGACCGCGCCCAGAATCGCCTCTGGATCGACGTGCCCGGAACGGTCCAGCTGCCAGCGGCACAGATCGCCCGCGATCAGGCCGTGGCCCCCGACGCGGTGATGGCACTCTCCTGGCAGCGCGGCATGCAGTTCGACGGCCGCACAATCCGCCTGGAGAGCGACGTGCAGGGCCGCGCGCCCGGCCAGTGGTTTCGCGCGGATCGACTGGACGTGACCCTCAACCGCGGGCTCGACTTCTCCCAGCCCGGGCAGGACCTCAGCCAGGTCCAGGTGCGCCAGATCGCAACCCTCGGCAACGTGGAGTTCCAGCAGCGCACGACCGATGAGCGCGGACTGGTCTCCGAGGACCGCATGCAGATCGACAACCTCGTGGTCGACCAACAGACCGGGGAACTGCGGGCCGATGGAGCGGGATGGGTCACGACGGTCCGCCGCGGTTCGCTGGGAGACGACGCAGGGCCGCAAGGCGCCAGCGGGCGCGGCGGCACAAGTCCATCGTCCGCCGCCAGCGACGGACCGTGGACGTACCTGCGCGTCGATTTTCGACAGGGTCTCACCGGCAACGTGCTGCGCCGCGAGGTGCAGTTCCACCAGCACGTACAGGCCGCCTACGGCCCCGTGGCATCACCGCAGGAGCGGGTCGATCCCGACAGCCGCGCGGGGCTGGGCGAACGGGCCGTGTTGCTGCACTGCGACCGGCTGGGCGTGGCGGAAGTGGACGGACCGGCCGAAGGGCGGCGGACGATCGAGCTGGAGGCCGTGGGAAACACGCTGGTCGAGGGCCGCACCTTCACCGCGCGGGCCCACCGCATCTCTTACGCCCAGGCCAAGGACCTGCTGGTGATGGAAGGCAGCGGGCGGGCCGATGCCGAACTGTGGCGGCAGGCCCAACCGGGCGGCGCCGCCTCACGCGCCGCGGCCGGAAGAATCCTCTACTGGCCAAGTACGAAACGCCTGGAGGTGGACGACGCGCGTTACTTGGACCTGAGCGATCTGGGTGGGCTGGCACCCGAGGCAAAGCCTTGACCCCGCCCCGCGTCGCAGGGTGCCCGGTGATTCCAGGGGGTCAGGTCCATGTTTTCGGCCGGCGCGTCGGGGAGTGGCCGGGCGTTTCAGCCGAAAAATGGACCAGACACCGCCCCGTGAACGGTTAGGCGCTGTTCAACAATAAGTTACCGAAATCACTCATCAGCCGCCGGGCGCTAGCCCGCGGTTCATCCGCGAAAGACCGCGGGCTAGCGCCCCGCGGCTGATCCACAAAACCGGTAGGTAATTGTCGTGCAGCGCCTTACCACCGCCAGCCGCAGGGGCATCGTCCACCCAAAGACATCCGGACGAGGTCCGCAGACAGGACCAGGTGCTGCCGTGCCCGCGCTCAGGCCATCTGTCCGCGGCGCGTGCCATCCATCCGCCGCGCCACGTCGAGCGCCTCCTGGCAGACAACCGCCATCGAACCCGGGTCACGCAGGCCAGGCAGGTAGAGCCACAAACCAAGCTGCCGCAGCCGAATCTCCTCCGCCGGATCCTCCGACGGACCGCATACCACCAGCAGCAGGTTCCCGAAGGTTGCCAGCCGCCGGCAAAGCCGAGTCAACTCCTCCTGTTCGGCGGCCGACCCGCACGACTCCGTGTCGACCAGGGCCAGACGCAACGGCACGCGCGCGATGGCCCCGGAGACAGCGACGGGACCTGTGCCCACAACTGCCTGCCATCCGGACTGCTCGGCAGCCTGAGCCAACATCCGCCGACGCACTGGATCCGCGGACACCACCAGACAACTCCAGACCGCGGCCAACGTCCGTCGCGGTGGAACAGGGCGGCGCCGGACGTCCCGCGGGAGCAAGATCAGCCGTGCTTTCATCCCCGCAACCTCGCACCATGGACATTCACGATCGTAGGACCTTTCAGGGGTCTGGCTCCTCTCGTCACGCTGACAAACCTCGCACCGGCCTGGCCCAATCGCCAAGCACGGCGCCTGCCCCTTTCCATCCGCGCGGACCCGCGCGTGCGCGCGGGACTGGAAGGAATCAGGGGGCATGGGCTTCCATGCCTGGGTCGAATCACGGCAAAAGTTCTCTTCGTATCGCCCTTGGACGCGAAACTCGGTCAAGCCCCCGTCGAGCCAGCTCCCCACGGCCGACGGAACACGGTCGATCGCGTCCCGCCGGATCGCTCGCCGTCGGACTCACGGCAAACCACCTCCTCCGTGGCGCCACGCGGTATCGCTGGGCCGGCGCAACACGACGCGCCGGCAAAACTGTCACGCGGACCGGCTAGTACGTGCCTGGCAAACATGCATCGCGTCCGGTCGCCGGCCCGCGAGGCGCTGGCGTCTGGCACCTTTTCCGGCGCAGACCGCCTGCGAACCTGATTGACCGGACCGCCGAACAGGGTGCCTGACGCGTACCCCTGCGAATCAGGGCCGCGTCAGGTGTCCGCCGCCGGGTCCCGCACCGCCCTACCACGCCATCCTTCTGCGGCGACGACGATGTATGCCGTTGAACTGCGCGGGGGCCTTGCCGCGGTGTGCGCCGTTCTGGGATCGCCGCACGTGGCGTGGGACCTTCTCCTTGTGCTCCATGGTCTGCGCGCGATAACTGGGTTCCTGCTCTTCATACGTGGCGTACGGTGCGTTCATTTCACGTCCCTTTCATTGGCATGCCGACCAGTGACCCTCGACGCGGGCTGGAGACCCGCCCTCCCCGTGACCGCTCCGCCGTCGGCCCAGGCGCGCGGAGTAATCCCCGGGGAGCCGCCCCGCGCACTCGGCGGGGCCAAACACCATCGACACTGAGGGCGACAACGTGAGCCCTGCGCTCCAGCAGCGCAGAGGCGCGCGGACACCGCCCGGCGACGGAACTCGCGCCGCCTCGGCAGTCCAGCGCGCTACGCGCGTGGGTTGCAACCCACGGGCAGAAGCACAGAACGTGCCAGCTGGACGAAGCGGGGCGGCACGCCGACAGCATCTGCTTGCAGACACACCAGTTACGTCATGGCGGAAAGACCCGCGACAAACGCCGGTCGCGGATGAGTCCCTCACTAACTTGCACGCGCCCGCGCGGCGTGGCCTTCGTAAGGCCCAGCCGGGCAACGAGGTGCGTCAACGGACGCGCTTTGGTGAGACATCACCGCAATGGTGAACCGGACATGAAGGCGGCCAAAGCCACGCGTCCCGGGAGGTTAATCGCACGACGAACGGCCGCGTCCTTGGCCCCGCGGGGAGCCCCTGCTGAATAGTGCTTCGTCACTCCAAGAGGGCGAGGCGCCCGCCGAGCCGATTACCCCGGACTATTCATGAGCCGCAAGCGCGCTGGCGTCCGGTTTTGGGGGACTGTCCCCTTCGGCAGAGCCATTGACACAAAAATCCGTACAGGCCCGGTTTTGGTGGAATTGGGGAGAACCGGACGCTGGCGCGTGCCGGCTGATGTGCGCGGTGTTTTTTGGAAGATAGCCACTACCTGTTTCTCTGCTTTACCTTGCAACTTGACTCGTCAGGTTGATGAATCATCCGGGGTACCGGTTCCACGCGCCGGCTCGGCTGGCGCCCCGCCCTCCCAAGATCGCGCAACTCAGGATCACTCGTGCCGCACTTCCCAGGATCGCGCCAGGCGTAACCGTTCACGGGCCGGGGTCTGGCTCATTTCTCGGCGGGAAGATCGCTCGGCGCCGGAGACGCTGGCGCCGCTGGGCTCAAAGAAAGCGGCATTGGGCCAGCGCCCGGCGGCCCACGTCCCTCCACGTGCCCATGGAACGGGGTGGCCGTCTATCGGCGCGGGACGTTGCCGTCCGGATCGTCGGGCAGGGCGGCGGGGGTGGAGAGTTCCGCGAGCATCCGCGTCAGGGTGTTGGCGTGCACGCCCAACAGCCGGGCGGCCCGACCCTTGTGCCCGCCGGTGGCGGCCATGGCCTGGCGCACGGCGGTCGCCCGCAGCTGGCCGAGATCGAGATACGGCAACTGCGAACTGGCCGCGGGACGGCCCCCCCGTCCCGGCAGCGTGGGCTGGCAGTCGAGCACGTACGCCTGCTCGATCACGTGCGACAGCTGTCGGATGTTTCCCGGCCAGTCGAACTGGCAGAACTGCTGAAGCGTTTCCGCGTCGGGACGCCAGACGGGACGCCTGTACCGCTCGGCAAACCGCTCGGAAAAGCAGGCGACGAACTCGGGAATGTCCTCCCGCCGCTCGCGCAGAGGCGGGAGCTGGATTTCTACCAGGTTCAAGCGGAAGTAAAGGTCCTCGCGAAACCTGCCCGCGCGCACCTCGGCCTCCAGGTTGCGGTTGGTCGCGGCCAGGACCTGGACATCGACCTGGATGGGAGCCGCGGCCCCCACGGGCGCGACCTCGTATTCCTGCAGCACCCGGTGCAGCTTCGGCTGCAACTCCAGCGGCATCTCGCCGATTTCGTCCAGGAAAATGACACCGCCGTCCGCGGCACGAAACGCTCCCAGGGCCGACCCCAGGGCACCGGTGAAGGCACCCTTTTCGTGGCCGAACAACTGGCTCTCGGCCAGCGATGGCGTCAGGGCAGCGCAATTGACCGGAATGAACGGCTTGTCCCGCCGCGGACCGACGCGATGCAAGAGACGGGCCCAGACCTCCTTGCCCGTACCGGTCTCGCCAGACAGCAGCACGGGACATCCGGCCAAGGCGGCACGGTGGGATGAGCGGCCACGCGGCGAAGGGAAGCGCTCTGGCCCAGGACCAAGCTGCCATCGGGACAGATCTGGCTGAATTGAAGAAGGTCTTCGCTCAAGGCTGCACCGCACGCCTCACCCGCCCCCTGCCCGTGCGCACGCGCAACGGCTGCCGCTCCCAACGTCGACTTCCAAGCCACGTCGACCAGCGGCACGCTAGGGACGGTTTGCTGTCTGGTTATTTCACTAGCACTGCACCCTGGGAATCACGTCCCACTCGAGACCGCAACGGCCCCCGGCCGCCCGTCGGCCGGGATGCCCTCGCCCGATCACGCAGACGTGATTGTAAGTGCCGGTTGTACGATTTGCAACAATCCGGCGGAGAATCGGGCGCAATCGCCTGCCCTCCGGTGGTGAAGGGCGGCCTGCGTCGGGTCAGAAGCCGGGGCCGGGCCCCTCCTTCGGCCTGCGGTCCGGCGCAACCGTTCACAGACCGGGGTCAGCCAACACCCGCCAGCCCAGGACGTGGACCTGGCCGGCCGCCAATCCGGCCGGCCGCCACCGACGGCCGGACCCAATCGCCATGCCTGATCCTGAGTGACACGGGACGAGGCAATCAGAGTTGAAAAAGCTGGGGAGGGCGAGGCTCCCGCCGAGCCGGCGCGATCAGCGGGTACGCGGCTCGGCCGGAGCCTCGCCCTCCCAGACTCACGACACGTTATTCAGGGCGCGGGCGGCTCGGCCCGTTGGAAGAACATCATGTGCTGCCAGGGCAGCTTCTGGAACTCACGGACCAGCCGGAAGCCGTTCGGCTCCAGTTCCTTGACGACCTGCTGCCGGCTCATCTTGTGCAGCGGCTTGATCGGGACGTCCGGATCCTCGCCGCGGAACTCGACCAGCACCAGCCGGCCGCCGGGCCTGAGCGCCGCCCGCATCTCCGCCAGCATCTCCTCCGGGTGTGAAAACTCGTGGTACACGTCGACGCAGAGGATCAGGTCGAGCTGGTTGGCGGGCAGTTTCGGATCGTCCACGTCGCCCTCGATCAGCTCGATGTTTTTCAGTTCCGCCTCCGCCGCCCGGGCCTGCAGCAGGCGCAGCATCTCCGGCTGGATGTCGACCGCCAGCACCCGCCCGCCCGGTTGCACCAGGCGGGCCAGCTTGAGCGTGTAGAAGCCGTTTCCGCAGCCCATATCGCAGACCGTCATCCCGGGGCGGACGTCCAGCTGCTGGAGCATCGTGCTGCAGTCCTCCTCCCGCTCGCGCGACTCGCGCGTCAGCCAGGGGGCCCCCGTGTAGTGCATCGTCTGCGCAATGCGCCGCCCGCGATACTCCCGCGGAGGCGGGGTCTCGGTCGGAGCGGCCGGATCCTCGGCGCAGAGAAGCGAGGCCCCCGGTATCGGCCCCGGCAGCAGTAAGGCGACGAGCACCCAGCGCAGTTGCATGGCCATCAGATCACGTCCCCGGAAGCCGCGGCACGAATACGTCGCCATTTCGATTCGATGGCGAATGCGATTCGGCAGGGCCCGTGCGACGACACGCGGGCCGACCGTACGCTGGCCGCTATTGTAGCGGGCCGGCAGGTAGTTCGCCGCCGGCCGGCGGGACCCGGACCGGCTTCTGCCGGCGGCCGCGAGGCGCGCATCTCGACGCGGCTTGGCCCTCCACGCCGGTGCCGCTACGCCGCCTCGGCCTGCAGGTCGACCTGCCCGTCGCGCAGCGCAATCAGCGTGATCTGGTGGCGATTGGCCAGCGCGATGACCTGCGGCTGGTCGATGATGATCGTCCTGCCGGCCTCGACCGCCAGCACGCGGGCACCCGCTTCGGCCATCGCCTCGAGCGTGCCGATGCCGATCGTGGGGACGTCGAACCGCATGTCCTGCTGCGGCTTGGCGACCTTCACGACCGTGAACCCTCCCGCCGGACAAAGCTGTCCCGCGCGGCGGATACACGCGTCCGTGCCCTCGATCGCCTCGACGGCCAGCACGGCCTGGCCCTTGACCGCCACACTCTGACCGACGTCCAGCCGGCCCATCTCGCTGGCCAGCCGCCAGCCAAACTGGATGTCCTTCCACTGGGCCCGGCCTGGCCGGCGGCCGCTCCAGCGCCCCGGGGCCACCAGCAACTCGGGGCCAAATGCGGTGGCGGGCACGAACTCGATCCCGTCGGCCGCATAGGCGTCGACAACCGCCGTGAGCAGCGTGTCGTCCTTGCGATCCCGGGAGAGCGAGACGAAGTGCGGAAAGAACGTGCGCACACAGCGGACATCCGGAAAATGCTTGAGCCAGGAGAATCGCTGAAACAACAGCACCTTGTGAATCTTGCCCGCCATCGTCGCGCGCCGCACCCGCCGCCGCCGAAAGTAGCGGATCGCCGCCCCCAGCTTCCCCAGCCCGACCTGGCGAAATTCGTGGCAGATGTCGGCCAGAATCGGGTCCGCGTGGTCCTTGATACCCAGGCAATACACGGCAAACCCCTGCCGCCGGAGCAGCTGAGCCACCACGACCGGATAACGTCCCCACCCGGCCACCAGACCGATCCGCTCCGCTTCCACCGTGGTACCTCCTGCTGCCGCGGTCACCACCAACGTTCACCCGCGGTGTGAACGGTTAGGCGCTGCAAGACAATTACCTGCCGGTCTTGTGGATCAGCCGCCGGGCGCTAGCCCGCGGTTTTCGTGCTCCAACCGTGGGCTAGCGCCCGGCGGCTGATGAGTGATTTCGGTAACTTATTGTGTAACCGTTCACAGGCCGGGGTCTGGCTCATTTTTCGGCGGGAAGACCGGTCATCGTCGTGCGACGCTGCCGCCGAAAAATGTGCCTGACCCCTTGCGGTGCAGCAGATTTGGCGTCCACCCCGTGAACGGTTACCCTATTGTTGAACAGCGCCTTACGCCGGGGATGCGCGGTTGAAAATTCGACCGGCCAACCAGCTGAGCGCGGGCATCAGGCCGCGTCCGGCCGGGGCGAGCGGTTGTCGCGCAGCAACGTTTCCACCCGCCGCTCGAGGGCCTTCAACTGCTTGCGCATCTCGGGCAGCCGAGCGAGCGCGGCCTGAACCAGCAACTGCTCCCGTTCCGGCGTCGCGGGGATACCCAAGTAGGTCATCCCGTCCGGTACGTCCCGCATGATTCCCGCCTTGGCCCCCAGCACCGCGCGATCCCCAATGTGCACGTGGTCCGGTACGCCCACCTGTCCCGCCATGACGACATAGTCACCCGTCGTGGAACTGCCGGCGATACCGACCTGGGAACAAATGATGTTATGGCGGCCAATCCGGCAGTTGTGGGCGATCATGACCAGGTTGTCGATCTTGGTGCCCTCGCCGATCACGGTCGGTCCGTAGGTACCGCGGTCGATCGTGCTGTTGGCCCCCACCTCGACATCCGCCCCCAACTGGACGAAGCCCAACTGGGGGCCGCGCCGATGACGCCCCTGGGACGTTTCGTAACCGAAGCCGTAGGCCCCCAGCACCGCGCCGGCGTGAATGACCGAGCGGGCGCCGATCACCGTGTCCTCGTAGATCGTGGCATGGGGGAACACGACCACCTCTTCTTCCAGGCGGCTGCCCGCCAGGATCGTGACGTGGGCGTGGATCGTCGATCCGCGGCCGAGCTGTACTTCGTCCCCGATCACCGCGCCCGCGTGCACCTCGACATCCTCCGCCAGACGCGCCGTGGGGCTGACCTGCGCCGCGGGGCTGATCCCCGTGCGCCGGGCTGTCCGCGGGGGGCGGAAGTGCTCAACGATCGCGGTGAAGGCGGATCGCACCTCGTTCACCACCAGGCAGGGAATGCCCGGCGGCGGGAAATCGGGGGGCACGACGACCGCCGAGGCCTGAGATCTGGCCAGCCGCGGCGCCAAGCGCGCGTTCTCAGCCAGCGAGATGTCGCCGGGGCGGGCACTGTCCAGCGTCGCGGCCCCCGAGATCGGCAGGGCCCCCGCCCCCACGACCCGTCCGCCGACAAGACGCGCCAAATCCGCCAGCGTCGCACACGGCATCGGCCGGACTCCTTTCCGTTGCGTTCTAGAGCCGCGCCACCGTAACCGTTCCCGGGCCGGAGTCCGGCGCATCTTTCGGCGGGAATACCGCTCGCCGTGCGTCGCTGCCGCCGAAGAATGGGCCTGACCCCTCGGGTGCAGCCGGTTGCGGCGCGACCAGGAACGGGCCGCGCCTGCGGCGACCGACGACACTCGCTGACCGCGGCGCGGCGGGATCGTACCCGCTGGCGTTCCACCGAACAAGACCGATGACCCGCCGAGCTAGCATCGGGGTCAGGCCTGGGTTTCGGTCTGCGGTGTGGCAGCATGGTGCTGCGCCCGCAACGCCCCCTGATTGTCGGAGAGGTAACCGTTCACGCGCCCGGGGTCTGGTCCTTTTTTTTCGGCCCATCTGCCCGACCCAGCGAAGACGCGCGGGCCGAAAACATCGACCTGCCCCCCTGGAATCAAGTAAAACATCTTCAACCAGGGTGTGACCGGTTACGTAACCGTTCACAGGGTGGACGCTGCACCCCAAGGGGTCAGGCACATTTTTCGGCGGACACGCTCGTGCAGAGGGCTCGCGTCTTCCCGCCGAAAAATGAGCCAGACCCCGGCCTGTGAACGGTTACGCGTGAGGAATCCATCTCGCGGAGCAAGACGTCTGCCGGGATGCTCGGGCCGATCAACCGCGCTGGGCCGCGCGGCGCTCGGCATGCCGCAGGGCCTGGATCAGCACGTGCGCGGCGGGGCCGGTGAACGTGTGCTGCTGGCCACTGGCGTACTGGACCTGTACCGTGTCGGTCGTCACCTCCGCCTGGCAGATGTGGTCCAGGTCGATAAAGATTTCACCCTCGCCGGTTTCCAGGCAAATCATCGTGGCCATGCCGCATCCCCCTTGTGGCTCCAGCCCCCGTGTGTCGCGGGCCGCAGCGAAATGGATGTTCACAATCCCGGGCGGGTGAAGCGCCGGCTGGGTCAGCGGCTCGGCAGCAGCCTCGCCCTCCCGAAGTTTGCCTTTTCGAAGTCTGGCCAGCCCGGTTGCGACGACGCACCGGACGGCTTGCGCCGTGCCGCTTCCCCGAAGTTTGCCTTCCGAAATTTGGCCAGCCCGGTTGCGCACGGCAGCCCGCTGGGGGTGATTATACTTTGCCCCGGCCCGGAGGGAGATGCGGCGCCGCCCGGCCAAGATCGCGCGGCGAGTCGGTACGGGCATAACCCAAATCCGCCGGCGGGCACTCGTGCTTTGTCCACGTTGAACTTTCGGATCAGCCGCGGGGCGCTAGCTCGCAGTTCATCCGGGAAGAACCGGGGGCTAGCGCCCGCGTAACCGTTCACAGCCCGGTGGAAGATTTTCCCTGATTCCAGGGGGTCAGGTCCCTGTTTTCGGCCAGCGCGGATCCGCGAGGTCGAGTTTACCGGCCGAAAAATGGACCAGACCCCGGCCCGTGAACGGTTACACTCCTTCTCCCGCCCCGATCGGAGGGCTAATTTGCCGAGCCCGAACTATTGCGGTTCCAGGGGGTCAGGTCCCTGTTTTCGGCCCGCGCGTATTCGGATGGTGAGCTGGATTGGCCGAAAAATGAGCCAGACCCCGGTCCGTGATCGGTTACCCATCGTACGGTTCCTGTCGGTATCGTCGCGTCTCCGCCCCGAAGGCGCACCAAGATCCTAGCCCAGGGCAGAGCGCAGTCCGCCGCAGGCGGACGGAGCGCCGCCCTGGGTAACGGGACCAACAGACGCAAAGCCCTGAAAGGGCGACACGATTCCCAGGCCGAATTTCCGTTTCGCCCATTTCGATTGTCTTATGACCAAACAACGTGTCGGTTTCGGTTTGATCGGCGAGCAAATTGTGCCGCCCTTTCAGGGCTTCGGTTCTCTGAATGCGTTGTTCCTCTCTTAACCATCACGCATACGCTCAGCCTTGGCAGCGGCACACAGATTATCAACGCCAACACGATCACGTTAGGTAGCGCGCCTGTCGGTGGCAACCGCGAAATCTCCTTCAACACCGGCTCCGGCACGCTCAAGATTCGCTCCTCCTCCGACACGGTCAACGGCCGCGCTGACCTGAATGTTGCCAATGTCACGGACCCCACCGGGGCCAACATCACTGGCCTGTTTGATGTCACCGGCCATAGTGCCGACCTGATGCTTGACGAGTTGAACATCGGCCAGCGCGCCGTTCCGGGGCTGGGCCTACGAGATCGTGGACCTGGGCGACGGGCGGTTTGCCTTGCGGTTGTTCGTGGCGCCCGAGCCGGCCAGTCTGCTGGTCTGGGGCGTGGCGGGCCTGGCGGCCCTGCTCTACGCGCGCCGCCGCGGGCGCGGCGCATCAGCCGGTGGGCGCTAGCCCCCGGTTGCGGCAGAACCGGACGCCAGCGCGTGCGGGGGGCCCGGCCGATCCAGCATCACCAGGTCAACTCCAGCGTGCCCGACTGAGGCAGCTGGACGGCGGCGATCCGCTTTTCACCGTCATGCTGGACCAGCTCTTCGGGCAGCGGCTGGCCGTTGAACTGTACCGCGGGACGGGCGGGCAGGGCACAGAGGGCGATGTAGCAGGGTCTCCGCGGCCACGCGTCGATCTCCAGGCGGGCCCGGCCGGCGCCGTCGTCGACGACGGTGATCCGCCCCGGCGCGTGGACAATCACGCCCGACTCGCGCAGCCGCCGGAACTGGTAATAGGGCGGTTCGTCGTACAGCCCGGGCAGGTTGACCTGCAGCGTGCCCGGATTGATTGCCGGGCCATCGCGCACCTGGGCGCGGAGGTGGAAGTAGTCGGGCAGCAGCCCGCCGCGCTGCGCGTCGCTGGCGGGCCAGATCTGCTGGGCCCCCGACATGGTGATGCCCCGGGCGATCCGCAGCCAGGGCCCGTCAGGGTCGTAGTCGGCCAGCTCGTACAGGGCGCTGGCGTACTCCAGCCCGCACCACTGGACCGGCAGTCCGATCCAGTTGGGCGCGGTCCAATTGGTCGCGCCCAGGACGGGGATCGTGGCATACAACCCGATCGCGTGCCGGACCGGGGGGCGTAAATAAACGAACGGCACACCGGTCCAGGCCCAATGCCGGGCCCGCTCCAGCCACTCCGGGTTCCTGGTCAGCTCGTAGGCACGCACCGAGACGCGAACCAGGTGGGCGGAGGCCATGATGTCGGGCGTGTGCAGCGAGATTTCCCAGGTCTGGGCGCCGCGCGGCACGCCGTGGTCGAACCTGCCCAGGGCCTCGCTCAGGCGGAGGCCGGTCGCGATCAGCTGTTCGTCGCCGCTGAGCAAGGCCCCGTTGAGCACGGCGCACACGCCGCGGGCCGCGTGGCCGCTGGCCTCGTTCGTCCAGTGGCCCTTCAGGTACGGGCCGCGATAGACGCGGCTGCCGTCCTCACCAAACCCGCGGAGCAGGGCCCGGCCCCAGGGACCGGCGGCCGCGTAGGACTCGACCACGTCGCCCCAGACCAGCGGGTAGATCGGCGGCCGCGCGTGGCTCACGCCGTGCAGCGCGTTGGCCCGTGTGACGTGCTGCCGCGCGGCCTGAACCTGCGCGAGCAACCGGCCCCGCACCTGCTCGTAGGGCGACTGCTCCGCCAGGCGGAGCATATAGCAGCTGGCATCGGCCGCGGGCTGGTGGGGAAAACCGCCGCGGGCCACCGCGTGGCGGATCAGCCCGCCCTGATTGAGCGACGGGTTCATCCAGCCCTGAGCCAGCCGGTACTCGAGGGCCTCCCGCGTCGGCACGCGCAGCGGGACATCCGCCAGCCCGAACTGCCGCACGTACTGCTGGACGGCCGCGGCCACGCTCTGGCCCGGGCCTCCCAGGAGCGTCACCCGCGCGGTCAGCTTCATGCCGGCCCGCAACGTCACGGGGCGCGAGGCGTGCAGACGGTTTTCAGCGCGATAGGTCGGCACCCCCGGCACCGCCACCGCCATCAGGTGACCGCCATTGCCGTAGATGCGGTTGGGCGTATCAAACACGGCGCAGACCAGCGGCGAAGGCTCCCACACCAGGGCCACGTACCGCTCCTGGTGCTGGATCGCCATCAGGGGAAAGGTGAACTTGATCGAGTCGGGAATCTGGCGGATCGCCTGCGCTCCTTCCAGATCACGCTGGCTGCTGCTCGGCTCGTTCGACAGGTATTCCACGCCAGCCAGCAGCCCCTGCGTCTTCTCGGGGGCGAAGGTGCCCAGCCCGGCCAGGATCGTCAGCACCGGCGCGTGCAGCAGCTGGCGGTCCCGGTCACAGACCCATTCCGTCTGCACGGCGATCCCCTCGCCGTCGGCCACAAAGCTGCGCGTCAGTTGCCAGGCCCCGCCGGCGGCGTCCTCCAGGGACGAGCGGACCACCAGGGGCGTGGTCGACACCAGTTCGGTCCGGGCCTGGTCCAGTCGCAACCAGCGGACGCTGCCTTCGATCAGCAGAGCCAGCTGGTCCCCGGTGTAGCCACAGGCCATCGGTTGGTCCCCGACCAGCAACTCGAAGCGGCCGTCACCCTGCCCGTCGTGACGCAATTCCAACTGGCCCGCCCGGACGGCCACCCCGGTCCCGGCCGGGACCTCGACCCGCTGCGGGTCGCGATAGCGCGGCACCGGCAGCGGCGCGAGGGCCTCGATCCGCATACCGGCCAGCGTGACGAGTCCCGCCTCCTCGGGGAAATCGAGCCGCAGGGCCCAGCCGTTCCGCAGACCCGGTACCAGCAACTCGTAATTCTGGAACTGCCCACCCGGCACCACCTGGAAGG
>Ga0209398_1000745_pt1 | contig 18964 bp, 12 predicted proteins | sample AshMeaBigSpring_FD_184125 | JGI IMG/M metagenome (GOLD analysis project Ga0209398, IMG submission 184125) | Groundwater microbial communities from Big Spring, Nevada to study Microbial Dark Matter (Phase II) - Ash Meadows Big Spring (SPAdes)... | ecosystem: Environmental > Aquatic > Deep... | reverse complement strand
CATGTGCTTTTTCAGCAACTTTCCAAGCAATTGAGTTTTCGTCTAAGGCACCTGTAATAATTCCACGTTTGCCTTTTAATAAGTTATATGCCATAGCAATAAATTTAAAGATTGCATTTTTAAAGATGCCAAAAGTAGGCTTTGCTACCTTGTTACACAATTTTTTTTAAAGTTGTATCCTTCAAGTATTAAACTAATTATTTTAAAATGAATCGAAGGTTTTTTCTGAAAACGACTTCTTATTGCAAAATGTTCTTAATTTCCTAAACGCATTTAACCTCTAAACCATATGAAAAAGCAACTCATTTGTATTATTTTACTTGTAGCTAGTACGTTTGTTTTTGTACAATGCTCTAAAAAAGAGGCGGTAGCTGCTGCAATAGATTATTTAACGCCAACTTTTGGTTCAGCTATTAATTTATCTAGTCTTGCCAATTACGCTTCACAAGCAAAGCCAGCCTATATTGTAAAAGATAATACTGCAGGTAATGCCATTACCAACGAAAAAGCAACAATTGGTAGGGTTTTGTTTTATGATAAAAACTTAAGCATAGATAATTCTATTTCTTGTGCTAGTTGCCATAAACAAAGTCTTGCTTTTGGCGATACTGCAACACCGAGTAAAGGCGTAAGTGGAGGTATAACAGGTAGACACTCGATGCGATTGGTAAATAGCAGATTTGCCGTTGAAACCAGATTTTTTTGGGACGAAAGAGCTGCTACTTTAGAAGCACAAACTACACAGCCTATACAAGACCATGCAGAAATGGGTTTTAGCGGAACCAATGGTAGACCTAATTTAGCTGCATTAATTACCAAATTAAAAGGTATAAATTACTATCAGCAGTTGTTTACGTTTGCTTATGGCAATGCAGATATCACAGAACAAAAATTGCAAGAATGTTTGGCACAGTTCATAAGAAGTATTCAAAGTTTTGATAGCAAATACGATATCGGTAGAGCAGCTGTGAATAATCCAAATGTAAATTTTCCAAATTTTACGGCAGAAGAGAATTTAGGTAAAAACTTATTTACACAAGCTCCTGCTTTTGATATCAATGGTGTAAGAATTGGTGGTGGTGCAGGCTGTAATGCTTGCCACAATGCACCAGAGTTTGATGTTGCACCTAATAGTGGAAATAATGGTGTAATTGGTGTTTTAAATTCGAATAGTTTAACAGATTTAACCAATACAAGAGCACCGAGTTTAAGAGATTTACTAAACGCAAATGGACAACCAAATACGCCGATGATGCACAATGGTGCGTTTACCAACTTACTGCAAGTAATTAATCATTACAATGATATTGCTGCACCACTAGGTAATAATAGATTAGACCCAAGATTAAGGAACAATGGACTTGGTCAAAAACTACAACTGACCATTGATGAAAAAAATGCATTGATTGCGTTTATGAAAACCTTAACTGGCTCAAATGTTTATACCGATGCAAAATGGAGTAACCCTTTTAAATAAAAGTGGTTATTCCATCACCATTTCTCTTGCATTTTCTAAAGCTGCAGCAGTAGGCTTTTCGCCACTAAGCATTTGAGCAATTGCGGTAATACGTTCGTTTTGTGAAAGTATTTTTACATTGGTCTTAATGCCATTGCTATCCACTTCTTTATATACAAAGAAATGTGTATTGGCTTTGCCTGCAATTTGTGGTTGATGTGTAATGCAAATAATTTGCCTATTGGTTGCCAAGTTTTTCATAATGATGCCTACTTGTTTAGCAGCTTCACCACTAATGCCTGTGTCTATTTCATCGAAAATAAGTGTAGGTAAATCAACGCTTTTGGCAACAAGGCTTTTTATACACAGCATTAATCTACTAAGTTCACCACCACTTGCTACTTTTCTGATAGGCTCAAAACGGTTGCTTTTATTGGCATCGAATAAAAACTCAATTTCGTTGCAACCAAAAATATGTAGTTCTGTTTCGGTAATATTTACTTTTACGCTTGCATTTGGCATTCCTACTTGGTGCAATAAGTTGTTTACTGCATTGGCAAAAGGTATGGTTTGTGCAGCTCGTTTTTGATGTATCTGTTGTGCTGTTTTTGTAGCTATTTGCAAACATTGAGCTACTTCTTTTTCTTTGTTGGCAATAGCATCATCTATATTTAAAACTGCTTGCAATTGCTGCTCTAAATTAGATTGAATGTGTAATAATTCGGCTGTGGTTTTTACACCATGTTTTTTAAGTAATTTATATCCTAGTGCCAGTTTTTCGTTAATTGATTCAATTCTTTTTTCATCAAAATAAATAGTGTCATTTATTCTTTCTACTTCGTTGGCTATATCTTGTAATTCTATATTTACCGATTGTAAACGCTCTACAATAGATGATACATCAGATTGAATATGGGTATATTGATTTAAATGATTAATAAGTTGTTTAATAGTAACGGTAATAGGCTGTTCACTTTCTTTTAATTCAAAATAAGTTTTGGTTAGAGTAGTTTTTATGCCTTCGCTATTACTAAGCAATTGCAACTCGTTTTCTGCATCTTCTAGCTCGTTTTCTTGTAATGCTGCTTCCTTAAGTTCGTCATATAAAAATTGGTGATAATCGGCTTCTTTTTGAAAATTATTTTTTTGGTTTTGTAAGCTGAGTAATTGTTTACTTGCAAGCTGCCATTGTTTAAATTGTTGTTGATAAGTAGCAAGCAAATCTTGGTTATTTGCTAAGGCATCAATTACTTGTCGTTGAAAATCTTCTTCACCAAGTGTAAGGGTATCAAATTGTTGGTGTAAATCTACCAACAAGGCTGCAAGGCTTTTTAGTTGCTGTAAAGTAACAGGTGTATCGTTTACAAAAGCTCTCGATTTTCCATTGGTGGCAATCTCTCTTCTAATTACTAATTCACCTTCTGCTTCTAATTCTGCTTCTTGTAAAAATTGTTGAATAGCCTTTTTTTCATCTACCTTGAAAAAACCTTCTATGAAGCATTTTTTGCTATTGTTCTTTAAAAAACTTGTATCGGCTCTTTCTCCTAAAATTAGGTTTAAGGCACCCATTAAAATGCTTTTACCTGCACCTGTTTCTCCGGTAATAATATTTAATTCTGAAGAAAAGTTTATTTCAATTTCATCAATAATAGCGTAGTTCTGTATATGTAGTTTTTGAAGCATTGTAGAAGTTTAAAATTGCTCAGAATAAATGCTTGTTTTTATTGCAAAATAAGTGTTTTGTAAGGTAATGAAATTAGGTTGATTGATTTCGTTTATTCACCTTTACATCTTGCTATTCCTGCTTTTGCTTTTTGATCTAATGAGTTTTTATATTCATGATCTTTCATGGCTAAGCATTGTTCAAAGTAAACAATAGCTTGTTGCTTTTTGTTTTGTTTTTCTAGAATTTCTGCAATTTGTAAGGCCGATCTTGCTGCATAATATTCTTTTCTTTCTACACCCAATTGTATGGCTTCTTGATAGTGTTCTATGGCTTCATTGGGTTTATTTGTATCGTCGTAAATACGAGCCAAACGATATGTAAATTCTAATTTTTCTTCTGGTTTACTAAAATGTTGTGTTGTTTTTCCGGCCAATAAATTCAATGCTTCGTTGTAATAACCGCCATCACTTAACATTCTAGCTTTTAAAAGTAAAGCATTGGGCCAAACGGCTGCTTTTGCATCTTTCAGTGCCTGTTTATCAGCATCGGTATCGGTAGAACCTTTTTTTAAAATATTGGCTCTAGCAATTTCTGCAGCTTGTAAATTGCCTTGTAAATAATAACACCAACTCAATTTTAAATAGCAATCTTTTACATAAAATTTACCTTTAAACTTCGATAAATAATTTTCAAAATATTTTATGGCTTCTTGTGTTTCTAAATGATGCAGTTTTATAAAGGCCATTTCATAATCCCAAATAGCAAGTTGTAAATACTCAGGAGATTTATTTCTGTTTAGAATGATTGACTTAGCAAGTTCAGGTTGTTTGTTGTTTTTGGCAAGATTTGCTGCCATAAATGCCAATGGATGATTGTTTACTAGGTCTAATTTTTTTGATTGAATGAACGTGAAAACTTCATTTTTTTTATTTTCTACATGAAACAATAAATAGCAATAAATAAATGCACTTTCGTTGCTCATTAATCTTGCATACGGATCGTTGCTATTGGTAAAGTTTTTTAATGTACGCATTCCTTCTGCTACAGAACCATTTAACCCTAATAAGCTGGCAAAAAAAGTATAGCCACTAGGTATAGTTGCAATAACTGTTTGTAGGCTACCAAAAATTAAATCGTTGGGCGAAAATGTGGGAAACGATTTTTTATTTTCTTTAATTAACTGATACGCTTTTCTAATATCCCAACTAGCTTTCCAATATTCTACAAACTTTATTTGAATAATTGCTTTTTGTAGATAAACAATGCTTAATGAAAATTTATAAAAAGGTGAGTTTTGCTGACCTTGTTCTAAGAGTTTAATTCGTTCAAGAATAATCGGTTTCTTTTTGGCATATTCAGCAGCATCTTCATTAAAAAAAAGGGTAAACAGATCTATATAGTTTTCTAAAACAATCGGAATTAAATTATCTGGATTTTGTTGTTTGGCTTTTTCAATCAATGCCAATCCATGTTCTAATTTCAATTTGGTAATTTCTTGATATGCTTGTTGGCAGGTGCTATTAAATTCGTATACTTTTTCTGCTTTTGCAGAATAAATAGCGGCAAATACACAAACGAAAACAACTATTTTTTTCATCATTTTTCGAAAATAAAAAAGAGCTACAATATGCAGCTCTTTTTTATATATTTTGTAATTAAATTAACCTGTAATTATTTTACTTCAACGCTATCGTTTAAATCGGCATCAACTAAAATTCTTCCACAGTTTTCACAAACGATTACTTTTTTGTGTAAACGAATTTCGCTTTGACGTTGTGGTGGAATTGAATTGAAACAACCGCCACAAGCATCTCTTTCTACAGCAACAACTGCTAAGCCATTTCTATAGTTTTTACGAATACGATCGTAGCTATACAATAAACGCTCATCTACTGTACTTCTAGCTACATCAGAAATTTTTCTAAATTGTATTTCTTCTTTTTCCGTATCTGCAATAATTTTCTCTAACTCACTTTTCTTGTGATTTAAAACACCTTCTTTTACTGCGATTTGTTTTTTTGAAGCGTCTAGAGCCTTTGCTTTATCAGCCAATTCTTCGTTGGCATCACGTATATGTTTTTCAGCTAGTTTATTTTCTAACTGCAACATTTCTATTTCTTTATTAAGGGCTTCAAACTCACGGCTATTCTTAACGTTGTCGGTTTGTTTTTCGTATTTAGCTAAAGTGGCTTCTCCTTCTTTGATTGCATTTTTTTTACTTTCAATAAATTCGGTGATGCCATTAATTTCTTCTTCAATACGAGTTCTACGAGCATGTAAACCTTGAATTTCATCTTCAAGATCACTAACTTCCATCGGTAATTCGCCTTTCAGAATTTGAATTTCGTCTAATTTACTATCAATTTTCTGAAGCTTTACCAAGCCAACTAATTTTTCTTCAACAGAATAATCTTTAACTGCGGCCATAATTTGTATACGATTTAAATGTATTTACAATTACAAATTTGCTTTTGACTAAATTTTAGAGCTTACTTTTTTGCATTTACAACTGCAGCAAACTATAAAAAATAACGTACAGGATTTGTAATTACCTCACTTTTAAGGACGGCAAAAGTAGGAAATTTAGATTGTAAAACGTGAATTAATAAATTTGTAGTAAACTGTTCGCTTTCCCAATGTCCAATATCGGCAATTACAATTTGCTCATTTGCATCAAAAAATTCATGATACTTCATATCGGCAGTAATAAAAACATCTGCTTTTGCAGCTATTGCTTTGCCTAGTAAAAAGCTACCTGCACCACCACAAATGGCAACTTTTTGAATAGGTTTTTTAAATAAATTAGTATGTTTAATTACCTGTAAACCAAATGTTAGTTTTAAATTATTTAAAAAATCTATTTCATTCATTGGGTTTTCAAGATTGCCAATAACACCGCTTCCAACCTGTTCATGCACATTTAAAAGAGGTACTAAATCGTATGCAATTTCTTCATACGGATGCGTTTCTTTTAAAGCTTGCACAACTTTGTTTTGCAGATATGTTGGAAAAACAATTTCTAGCTTCATTTCCCTTTCCTCGTGTCTTTTTTCTATTTCTCCCACAAATGGCGAAGCGTTTTTATTTGCCTTAAAAGTACCAATGCCTTCGGCTGAAAAACTGCACTCGTTGTAATTACCAATATTTCCACCACCTACATTAAAAATAGCATCTCTTACTTGGTCTACATAGCCAAAAGGCACATAAGTGTATAATTTGGTAAGCAAATTGGCTTTTGGAGCAAGAATTTCTACATTTATCAAACCTATTTTTTCAGCAATTGCTTTGTTAACACCATCTAACACATTGTCTAAATTGGTGTGAATTGCGTAAATAGCTATATCGTTTTTTATGGCTTTAATCACTGCTTTTTCGATATAGTTTTTGCCATTTAATTTTTTTATTCCACTAAATACGATAGGATGATGGGCAATTACCAGATTGCAATTTTTTTGTATTGCTTCTTCAATTACTGCTTCGGTAGCGTCTAATGAGCAAATGATACCATTACATTGCCATTGAGAATTACCTGTTATTAAACCTGCATTATCGTAGCTTTCTTGATAAGTAGAGGGGGCAATTTGTTCTAAAACGGATATTACATTGGCAATTTGCATAAAAGAAAAGTTTGGCTAAACATTAATTTACAGATGCTTGAATGGTTTTATCATAAGCCATGATAAAAATAGCACCTAAATTTTTATGAGGTGGCACATAATCGTCGAATTGTTCTTTGTTTTTAGAATTGCCAAACATCGCTGCAAAGCTTTTCCATAAGTTGGGCCAGTTTAAATTTTTACCCATTCTTAATTGTTCCATCATAGTTGTAATCATGCCTTGATTAATAACGCCTGTACCAACTTGCTTAGATGAAATAATATGTGCTTCTGGACAAATTTTTAATACTTTATTTAAACTTTGATAGCCGCCACAACTGCCTAATAAAATAATTTTTGCAGTTGGTGCAATTTGTTGAATGGTAGATTTTACGTAATAACTATGTCCTCTATGAATTACAATAGTTGGTGAAAGCTGTAATGAATCTAAATAATTGGTAAGGTTAAGTTGTGCTTGTGCATCTAAATCTTTTGTTTCGTCGAGAGGACGATTGGCAAAAATACTAATAGGTGTTCCTTTTGTAGATTTTACTTCTACCCATTCTGGTTTTAAAGCAATACTCCAATTCGAATTTCTAAACTTCGACACAAAGGCATTAAACACATTGTTTCCATCTTTATCGCCATAAAAAAATTGTTGCACAACTATACGTTTGTTATCGGCTAAAAGTAGTTTGTTGGGCATTTCAAAAACTGGATTAATGCCTAAAGTAGTAGTAAGATTAATTTTATTACTACTATCCATCGATAAAAAAATGGTATTTAAAATATGGTAAATGGTGGTTGTTCGTTTGTTATTTGTTTCGTTTGAAAGGTTTTTCTGAATTTGTTGAATAATGAGTTTCTTCAATTTTACATTGGTAATACTTGCATACGAATCTGCAACATCTACAGCATCTTCAAGCGTATTTTTTACTGCCAAATTATCAACGAAACTTCTCATAATATTATCTGCTTCGTTGGCATTCATTTTATTTAAAAAATCATCTAACTGGTTAAAACCAGCAGCCATTTTTAAAAATTTTTTGTATAAATGAAAATGAACGGATTGCAATAAACTATCAGATCTGGGCGTACGCATTCTTTCGAATATTCTTTTGTATAAACCCAAATAGCTACTGGTATAAATTTCTTCTTCGCCTAAAACACAGAGATAATACAATTCTTGAGGAGTTAACGATTCTACTTTTTTGAAGCGTACAACATCTGATTTCTCATCATGCAATGCATTAATAGTATCAATATAAATGTCAATTGCTTTATCTTTTAGTTTATTGGTTAAAACGGTATGAACCAATGGTGTATCTCCTTTTAACAATCTTTCTCCATATACAATTTGGGTTTTTACCAATAATTTAAAATAGTTTTCTGGTTGGTTAATTACTCTGGTAATTTCATCCATTTGCATTCTTTTGGTATACAATTCATCTAAAAAAGGAAAATACATTCTACCCGTTTTCATAAATGCCAATAAACCAATTGTTTTTACCAACGGATCATTTACCGATTGAATTTTTTGTCCTAATGCATTGGGTGTTGCAGCATAATTGTATAGCTCTTCTTGGTTTTTATACGCCACAACTTTTATTAAGCTATCTGCAAAAAACACATCAGGATAAACGGTTAATATATTCAAAATTCTATCAGGGTTTCGTTGACATAATTTTAATACCAACAAATCTTTACAGTATTTAACTTGAGGCAAATTTTTAAACAGAATATTGTTTAATAAAATACTGCCAATTTCTCCATCGTTTTCATAAATAATACTGGCTATTGATTCTTTATTTTTTAGTTTACTTAATCCTTCTTCAAAAGCAATAATTAAATCACCCAACAAAACACCTTGAATATTTTTATATTGATACGATGAAATAAAATCGTTCAGTAGATTTTCTGTAGCTCTTAACCAAATAAATTTATCGTTTTCAGATAAGGTAGAGTCTAGTTCAATATTTGCTTGAATATTATTGATTCGAACTTTTACAATTTGGTGTAATTGATAATTGATACTTTCATCTGAAGAAGGAGAAAATAGGCTATCTCTGTTGGGTGAAAGTTGTGTAATTCGTTTTTGAGCTTCATCAATATTTGCATGAAATAATTGACGCATGAATGGAATTTTTGGCATCATTATTTCGGCCTGACTATAAACAAGCGTTTGAAGACAAGCAATAAGCAATAGCAAAACAGCAATTTTCTTCATAATAAAGGGGTAAAAACAAAAATACTGCCAATAACAATTGAAAGTTAAACAATTTAAAAACGATACTTAACAATTACATAATGCATCTATTGTAGTAAGTTGCACTTACAGAAAGTTATTTTTGTGTAAACTTAATGTTAACATGGAAGGTAAAGTAAAACGTATTTTAATAGCAGACGACGAGCCAGATATTTTAGAAATAATAGGATACAATCTTACAAAAGAAGGCTACGAAATACATACAGCCAAAGATGGTAACGAGGCAATTGAAAAAGCTAAAACGCTTTTGCCAGATTTGATTATTTTAGACATCATGATGCCTAAAAAAACGGGTATTGAAGCTTGTTCAATTTTAAGAAGTTTACCCCAATTTCAAGAAACACTCATCATATTTTTAACCGCATTAAGCGATGAAGCTTCTGAAATAAAAGGACTAGAAACAGGTGCTGACGATTACGTAAGCAAGCCTATTAGCCCTAAAGTACTTACAAGCAGGGTAAATGCTTTGTTTAGAAGAATTACCAAAGTAGAAGGTAAAACAATCACAATAGGAAACATTGCTATAGATCCTGTAAAATTTATTGTAACTATCGATAACGTAGAAGTTATTTTAGCGAAAAAAGAATTTGAACTATTGTATTTATTAGGTTCAAGACCAGGACGTGTTTTTTTAAGAAATGAAATTCTATCTCAAGTTTGGGGAAGCGATGTGATTGTTGGAGACAGAACCATTGATGTACACATTCGAAAAATTAGACAAAAACTCAACATAGATTGTATTACAACTGTAAAAGGCGTTGGCTACAAGTTTGAAATGTAATACAACTACCAAGAATAAAAATATATTGTAAAAACAAAAGACAGCTTTTTTATTCTTGTATCTTTAACCGTAATGTTTAAAACAAAAAATCTTTCTCCCAAGCAGTTATCTGCACTTACAGCATTGTTGTTGTCTTTGCCGGTTGGATTGTCTTTTTTATTACTTGAACCCAATATTTGGTTTGCATCAATTGCTACTTTAGTAATATTTATTGGCAGCTATTTTTTAATTGGCTTTGTATTAGAATGGTTTATTTACAGAAAAATAAAAATCATTTATAAATTTATTTATCAAACAAAAGCCAACAAAAGAGAAGAAACCTATTTTAAATACATTTTACCTAAAAAAAGTATCGACGAAGTAAGTGAAGATGTAGAAAGATGGGCTGTTCAACGTAGTGCAGAAATAGAAATCTTAAAAAATAATGAAGCCTATCGTAAAGAGTTTTTACAAAATTTAGCACACGAATTTAAAACCCCCATTTTTGCTATACAAGGCTATGTAGATACTTTATTAGGTGGTGCTTTAGACAATCCAAACGTAAATAAAAAGTTTTTAGAAAATGCTGCAAGAAATGTAGATAGAATGGTAAATCTTGTAGAAGACTTAGATGAAATTTCGAAATTAGAAAGTGGCGAACAACCTTTATACAAAGAAAATTTTATTATCCAAGAATTGATAAAAGATGTTTTTGAAGCATTGTCGATTAAAACACATGATAAAAAAATAAGTGTTGGATTTAAAAAAGGATGCGAAAACCCAATTGTTGTATTTGCCGACAAAGAAAAAATTAGACAGGTAATTAATAACCTTGTTGAAAATGCAACAAAATACGGAAAGTTTGGTGGCCATATTATTGCAAGTATTTATAAAATTGATGAAAAAAATGTGTTGATAGAATTTAGTGATGATGGAATTGGTATTGCAGAAGAACATTTGTCAAGAATATTTGAACGATTTTACCGAACCGATAGAGGCAGAAGCAGAGATGTTGGTGGCACTGGTTTAGGATTGGCCATTTGTAAACATATTATTGAAGCACACAAGCAAACCATGCATGTTCGGAGTAAAATAGACGTTGGCACTACCATTGGTTTTACGCTAGAAGGCAGAAAAGACTAAGCTTTTCAATTTTTCTACAAATTCAATCCCACATATTTAAGCATTAAAAAAGCCCCTGTAAAAACAGCGGCTGTGGCATGAGAAAATCTACTGTACTTTTTGCTATGAACTAAACTGAACACCAAAATTATTTTGTTTGTGTTATGGTACTGTTAAGCCAATAAAACCAAAACATTAATTTTTGGTAGCCTTTTCGAAGCCAATTGTTTCATTTTATTTCCACCCATCAAATAATTCAATCTAATTTTTTGCAACAATGATGAAAAAATGGAATTATCTCTATATTTGCAACGTTGTTACAAAGATTATTATATCGATTTTTAGTTTGCATATTGGTAATATGCATTTTACAGGTGTCTGCAAAGGCACAGTGTAATATAGTTTTATCGGGAAAAATTACAGATGCTGATACCAAAAAGCCGCTAGAAAATGCAGTTATTTCAATTGTTGAATTGAATAAAAAAGTTGTTTCAGATAAAAATGGCAACTACAGGCTTACAGAAATTTGTAAAGGAAATTATAACATAAGTATTCAACATATACATTGTGGCACAATCGTTAACCACGTACACATTAACAACAATACCGCTCAAAATTTTGCTCTTCCTCATACTGTAAATGAATTAGAAGGTGTAGTTGTAAATGGAACTGTTGCTGCTAAAGGAACACAAATTTCAACCGAGTTAAAGCAAAGAGCTTTAGATGCCACAAGAGGAGCTAGTTTGGGTGAAGCATTACAAAAAATTGCTGGTGTAAATGTATTGCAAACAGGGGCTAATATTTATAAGCCAATTATACACGGATTACATAGCAATAGGGTTTTAATATTGAATAATGGAATACGACAAGAAGGACAACAATGGGGTAGCGAACATGCTCCTGAAATTGATCCCTTTATTGCCAATCGATTATCTGTAATTAAAGGTGCAAGTGCTATAAAATATGGTGCAGATGCTATTGGTGGCGTGGTTTTGGTAGAACCTAAACTCTTAAGAACAGTACCAGGAATAGGTGGAGAAATAAATTTAGTAGGATTTTCGAATAACCGACAAGGTGTTTTTTCTGCTATTATTGATGGCAATTCAAAAAAATATCCTGCTTTTAGTTGGAGGCTTCAAAACACCATAAAAAGAGGGGGAAATGCAAAAACACCCAACTATTGGTTAGATAACTCAGGCAATCAAGAAATTAATTTTTCTGTAGCAGCAGCTCTTCAAAAACAAAAATCGGCAGTTGAAATATTTTATAGTTTTTTCAGTATCAAACTAGCTATTTTCTCAGGCTCACATATTGGAAATGTAACAGATTTATTAACAGCAATTAGTAGCAATCAACCGCCAGATTATATTAAAAATGTTGGCTTTAGTTATGCAATAGATAGACCTTATCAAAATGTACAACATCAACTTTTAAAATTAAAAGCACATACACTTACAGGCGGTTTGGGTAAGCTAAATGCTATTGTTTCTTTTCAAAACAATTGGCGTAGAGAATTTGATAAAAAACGTTTTCAAAGCAGTTCAAATGATCCTCAATTAGATTTAAATATTTCAACTTTAGCTACTGATATTGTTTGGGATCATACATCTATTCATCATGTAAAAGGTAGTGTAGGTATTACTGGTAGTTATCAGCAAAATAGTTATCAATATCGGTTGTTTATTCCCAATTATGAAGCATTAAATGTAGGGGCTTTTATAGTAGAAAAATATACGCATAAAAAGTGGTTAGCAGAAGTAGGAATTCGATTCGATAATCGTTCCATCTTCAATACCAATAGCAATTTAGGTCGCTTTTACACTAACCAAACCTATAGCAGTTTTTCTGGAAATATGGGTGTTACTTATCAAATAGCAGAAGGAACACAATTTACAGTTAATGCATCTTCGGCATGGCGAGCACCACAGGTTAATGAATTGTATAGTGATGGATTGCATCATGGAGCTGCAAGAATAGAAAAGGGTGATAGCAGTTTACAAGCAGAAAGAGCCAATAGTGTAATGGCGAACTTTACCATTCAAAAAAAGAGTTGGTCTGCTGATATAGCAGTGTATTATAAAAAAATTGACGACTTTATTTATCTGTATCCTGTAAATCCGCCTGAATTAACCATACGTGGGGCTTTTCCAACATTTAAATATGCACAAGCAAATATTTTTATGTATGGTATTGATGCAAGTGTAAGCTATGATATTAGTAGCCATTTTGGATGGAGTGGAAAAGCTACAATTGTTAGGGCAAAAAATAGAACTACAAAAGAGTGGATGATTCAAATGCCTGCTGACAGGTTTGAAAATGCATTGCAGTACAATTTTAGTAATTCTAAACGTATCAATGATGGTTATGCAAAATGGAGTATCACCAACGTTTTACAGCAAACAAGAGTACCACAAACAGGTAATATTCCAGTTACTAAAAATGGTGTTACCACAATGGAGTCAGATTATTTAGCACCACCACCTGCTTATTTTTTAGTAGGCATTGAAGCAGGAGCGGTGTATAGGGTAAAAGAAAATACACCCATACATTTTACAATAACAATCTCCAATTTATTCAATACCGTTTACAGAGAATACTTAAATGCATTTAGATATTATGCAGATGAAATGGGTACTAATATTGGACTTAAAGTAAAAATTCCATTGTTTAATAAATCGTAATCAATTCTTTTATTCAATCAATTATAAAAATGTAAACAAATGAAAAAGCAAGCTAGTAAGTTTTTAATGGGAATGTTATTTGTAGGAACTTTTTTTACTGCATGTAACAAAGATGATAAAGCTCCAGAAAATGAAGAAGAATTAATTACTACTGTTCAATTACGATTTACAGAAGTGGGTAATGCAAGCAATGTACTTACATATACCTTTAAAGATGTTGATGGTGCTGGAGGGGCTGCTCCAAGTTTAAATCAGCAAATAGTTTTGGCTCCGTCAAAATCTTACACTATGGCTGTAAAATTGTTGAATGAAAGTGTTACACCAGCAGAAGATATTACGCTAGAAGTAGTAGATGAAGCAGATGATCATCAGTTTTATTATGTACCATCAAGTAATTTAAATATTACCGTTTCTAACTTGAATGTAGATTCCAAAAATTTACCTTTAGGTACAACAAGTACTTGGACTACCGGTGCTGCAAATTCAACAGCAGGAACGGTAAAAGTTGTTTTAAAACACAAGCCAGGAATTAAAGCAGCAAACGATCCTATTACAAAAGGAGAAACAGATATTGAAATAGATTTTTCAGCAAGAGTTCAATAAGTATTTTTCCAAACTATGTATTCAACTTCAACAGATTGATGAATGATATTCAAAAAATCTGTTGAAGTTTTTTTATAGCTATCTAATTAAAACTACTGTTCCTTTTTTAGTAACTTTTCTACCCAAATAATCTATTCCTTCAGTAATAAAAACGTAGGTTCCACTAGGTTGTTTAATGCCGTTTAAAGTGCCATCCCAACCACTTCCTATTTGTTTGGTTGTAAAAATAGATTGCCCCCATCTATTGAAAATGGTAAAGTAATTTAGCTGAACAATGCCAACTGGTATAGGTTTTAGAACATCATTTTTACCATCTTCATTAGGAGAAAATCCGGTAGGAACAAATATATCGGGTTGAGTTTTAAAAACTCTTACTAGAATATTGTCCTCAGCATTACATCCTTCTGGTGTAGAAACTTTAATAGTATATCTTATCGAATCAATTCCATTTCCTAAAGTTGCAATTGGGTTTCTAATATTGGTTGCATTTAATCCAGTTGAAGGGCTCCATAAAAAAGTAAAGCTGCTAGAATCATCAGACGAATGAGCAAACAGTTGTAAAGGTTGATTGATAACCACAGAAGTGTCTCTTCCTGCATCAATATTAATAATTGGAATTACAGTGATAAGAATGCTATCTCTACTAGGTTTAGGGCAACCCAATGTATCAAAAACTGTAAAAATATAAGTAGTGGTTTTTGATGGGCCAGCAATAGGATTAGGTGTGTTAAAATTAATTAAGGATTGAGTAGGTTGCCAATTAAATGAGGAGCCTACAAGATTAGCATTTAATAAATATCTATTGCCAAAACAAATTGCTGCATCGTTTCCTAGTTTAGCTAGAGGATAAGGAATAGCCGTAACATTTATGGTATCTTTTGCTGTACAAACATTTCCTAAAAATGCCTGTACAATGTATCTTGTTTGATGGTTTGATGGTGTTACAAATGGATTTTTTATGGGTGAAATATTAGTTTGATCGCTGCTTGTCCAAACATATCTTAATCCTTCACTAATTGGTTGTAAACGTATAGTGTCTGTCTTACAAATAACGGTATCCATTCCAAGTTTTACAGTAATGGAGTCAACAACTCTTACCGTTAAAGAATCGCTACCAAAGCAGGTATTTTCTTGTACGGAAAGTACATAGGTAGTTGTTTTTTTAGGATAAACAAATGGATTGGTTATTTGTGTGTTTGAAATATTGTAATTAGGCGTCCAAACGCCTGTGCCATTAATATTTGCCATTAATGGCAATGTATCTACATTACAAATGAGTGTATCTTTAAACGGAAATTGAATCAATGGTTTTTGCGAAACCAAAACTTGCATACTTGCTGTGTCTATACATCCTTTATCTGATCGTATAATTTGGGTAGCTGTAAATGTGCCTAAGTTTTTGTATAAATAGGTAGGATTTTTTTGGGTAGAAGTATCATTATTAATTGTTGGTTCTCCAAAATTCCAAAGCCTATAATTGATGTTTCCATATCTATTCGATGAGGCATCTGTAAATACAAACGGAGATTGAATACAACTACCTTTAACACTAAAATCTGCCTTAAATCCTGGGTAAACAATTACAGTTGTACTATCTACTCCTTCACAACCTCTAGGTCCAAAAATAGTTAGACGTGCTTTAAACGTTCCAGTATCTTTATAAGTGTAGGTAAATGTAGGAGCTGTAGAACTATCAATGGTAGAAAGTGGATCTCCAAATTGCCATAAATAACCAATAATACTACTAGACGTAGAGCCGTTTTCGAAGTAAACATTAAAGTTGTCACAATTAATAATACTGTCAGGCAAATTTGCTTCTATTAAATCACAGTCTTGAACGCTTAAAATAAAATCTTTTCTATGCTCACTAATTGGCACACCATTTCTCCACTCTGTAATACAAACATTTACCACATAAGCACCTGTGCTTGGTGCAGTGCCACTAATAATTCCAGTTGTTGGATTGATCGTAACTTGATTACCTAATGGTTCTGCTCCACTAAAAGGTGCTACATAATTTAAAGGATTGGTTGGGGCAACTATAGGAACAGAATTTGTATTGCTATTTAAACCATTATATGCCTCACAAAAACTATAACTCAAAGAGTCTTTATCTTCATCTTCGGCACCAAAATCTAATATGAATTGTTTGTTAGAACAAACCAATGCAGTATCTCTTAAAAAAAATTTAGGACTGCTATTGTGTTGTGGAGAAGGAAGGCTGTTTGTGCCAGGAATTTTTGTGGCATACGTTGCACCTGTAGTTCTTTCAGCAAAAATATTGCTTATGTTTTCTATTCTACAACATCCTGTTCTGCTTAAAGTATAACCAGCTTGATTAATTGGTAAATCTATTGTTGAGCTCCAAGTTCCGTATTCGTAGCAAACACTAACTCTACCAGCTAAACAAGCAAATGATGCTGTGTTTAAAGTAATGGTTTCTATTCTACCCTGTAAACGTAAATTGAGTGTATTAACTAAAGAATTGCCTGCATAAATACCTACATTAACAATTTCTCCAATTAATTGAGGGCCATTAGAATCACAGGTTCTAAATAATCGAAGGGTAATTCTGTACTGATATGTATTTGCTGTAGAACCGTTGCCTAACCATTCATAATACAATTCACCACCTGCAATATGACGTGCATTTGTTTGTAATGAAACAAACAACAAAACCACTATCATTACAGATAATTTCAATGGCTATCTATTTATATATTGAAGTAATATTTTATTTACGGTGTTGGGTTGTTCTAGCATGCCTAAATGAGCTACATTTAAAAGTACATTAAAATAACAACATTTAGGAAGATAAACTTGTTGAATAACTTCAGATAATGGCGTAATGTTGTCTTCTTTGCCAGCAATGATACAAACGTCTATGTTTAATTGTAGTAACACATTACTAGTGTTTTTTCGATTCATCATTGCATTTGTGTAATGAATACAGGCATCATCGTTTGCACTTACTTGTGTAGACTTTAGAATAGATAGATTATTTACAGAATTAAGTTTTGTTTGTGTAGATATTAGATGAGGAGTTGTATAGGTAATAAATTTTTTTGCTCCATATTTTCTAATAAAATCTATTGCTTTTCTTCTATTTGTTTTTTTAAAATCATCGTCAGCAAAGCAAGATGAATGAATAAGAACCAAACCTTTTAATGCTGATATATTTGTTGCAGCAAATTCCAAGGTAATATATCCGCCAAGACTATGTGCTACAATAGTGTAGTTTTTAAGATTTAAGAATGCTAAAAAAGCCGATAACCAATCTGCATAGAAAGATAACGAATCAAGATTTTTTGAGTCATTGTAAGTATAATCTTGTTCATTAATTGTTGATTTTCCAAAGCCAGGTAAATCGATTAGAATACATGTGTAGCTGTTTGATAAAGCGTCTACCTGATGCATCCAAATTTGGCTATTCAATCCAAAACCATGTAAAAAAACGATAGGTTCTCCAGTGCCATTAATGGCATAATAACTAGAAGTATTTTTATAGTTGAAATACAAATTTTTTTGTTCGCTCATGCTACTTTCTTACTTTTTTTGAAAGCCAAAGTATTAGTTGAAATATAATTAGTGCAAAGCCAATTAAACTAAATATTTTGTATAAATAATCGCCATATTGTACATAAAAAGTTAAAGCGTCATTTGTAGGAATTGCAGCTTTTATAACACCAGCAGTATCCCATTTTTCAGTAATTACAATTTCTCCCACATTATTAATTACGGCACTAATTCCAGTATTGGCACTTCTAGCAATCCATCGTCTTGTTTCAATTGCTCTTAATTGTGCATATGCCAAGTGTTGTTGATGACCAGGTGTATTTCCCCACCAACCATCGTTGGTAATAATGGCAATCATGTTGGCACCTTTTTTTACATAAGTACCAACATACTCGCCATAAATACTTTCATAGCATATAACAGGAGCAGCTTTATAAGGATTGTTTTTAGATGTAAAAACGGTGCTACTATCACTTCTTCCATAACCACCTGTAGTTCCTCCAAATTGTTCAAAAATGCTACCTAAAAAATTCAAAAATGTAGGCATACTTTCAACACCAGGTACTAATTTACTTTTATTATATAAGCTTATAGAATCGTTATTACTCAATCTAACAGCAGCATTAAAAACATCGTAAAAGCTGCCATCACTTGCTTTTCTTGCTGTTTTGCTACCTTTTTCGAAGCCATATTGTTTATATGTTTCAATGCCAGTAATGATACTGTTGTTTTGGTGTAGTTGTACGAGGTTTATTACAGGTTGATAATATACATTGCTGCTAATTTCGTTCTCTCTTGTAACAACGCTAAGTGCCGTTTCTGGCCATATTGTAAGTTTTGTATTACTATCTATATATTGATTTGAAAGTTGAATTAATTGAGCAATTTGTGTACTTGCATTTGCTTCATTGAATTTTTGATATGGATCAATATTCGGCTGAACAATTACTACATTGTCTAGTTTATTTGTTGTTGTGATGGATGGTTTAATTAAATACGATAGTGCAATTGGTGCAATTATTATCAATAAAGCTTTTGAAATAGATGCAGTAATAGTCTGTTTTTGTTGCCAACAATCGTATACGTTTTTTACAAAAATATTTGTAATTAAAACCCAAATAGTTCCGCCAGCAATGCCAGTATATTCGTACCATTGAATCCAATTTGTTTGGCTAGCAAAAGCATTGCCAATACTTAGCCAAGGCCAACTCAATTGCCAGTTTAAGTGAATGTATTCAAACAACATCCATAAACTTATAAATGCTACAGTGGCTAAAAATTTGTTTTGTTTTTGTTGA
>Ga0209398_1000744_pt1 | contig 19033 bp, 11 predicted proteins | sample AshMeaBigSpring_FD_184125 | JGI IMG/M metagenome (GOLD analysis project Ga0209398, IMG submission 184125) | Groundwater microbial communities from Big Spring, Nevada to study Microbial Dark Matter (Phase II) - Ash Meadows Big Spring (SPAdes)... | ecosystem: Environmental > Aquatic > Deep... | reverse complement strand
CGCCCGCGCGCAGCAACGCCATCGCCGCCACCATCCCGCGCCGCCCGTTTTCGCTTGAGACCATCACTGGCAGTGAAGAAACCTGCTCACCCACGACGAGACTCCTCTTCCAATCTCTAATCTCCAATCTCTATTCTTGACCGGGGATTAGAGATTAGAGATTATGTAATTTTCGATACATGCTTGAATCGGCGCGACCAGGCTCGCCCACGCCACGTCGGGAAGCTTGTTCACCGTGACAAAATCCTGCACCATGAAGACATTGTAGACGCCGCCGAGGGCAAAGATCGCCGCCGCCAGCGGGTGTGCGTCGGCCTCGGCGCGGCTGGCAAAGCTGAGCGGCCGGGGAAAGCGCCGCGCTGGCAGCGTGAACTTCATGGCGTTGGGATTGGGCGTAGGCTTGGCCTGAACTGACATGATGCGTAGTATAGCAAAGAATGGAGCCTTTCGAGAACTGGGCGCGGAAGACGGGGAAATTAGTGAGGCGTCACCTAGGTTGATACGCTTGTTTTGGCTCGAGCAGGAGCGCCATCTGCGCCGCCGTTCTTGTCTGGATTGGCGCCGTTTGCAGCATTTGCTCAAGCTCGTCTAGCCGTCCCACCGCTCTTGCTAACTCAACCAAGGCGAGACGGCGTAAAATGTCGGCTGTAATCGGACGCTTGGCGTCAGTAAAAATCAATGACTGCAGGAACTCGACGGCCACGTCTGAGGAAAGAAGCTCATACAAAAGTTGAGCCTCTCCCTGTGACCGACATGGCAGGAAATAACATGTGTCATCCACCATGACTGGCCTACCATCACACGGCTGGACGATAACAAAGGAGAGGGACGCATAGAGACCAGATATTGCAATCTTCCAGGGTGCAAATGCGTAAGGTCCGATCCCAAAGACAGCGAAGCGCGGGCGATTCTGGTAAATTGAACTTTTTCGCTCATCCAGAACCCTGGCATGATGCTCCAAGTAGGCCCACGTCTTTGGGGCTGCGGTCTGAATGACCGCAGTGTCATCGCCCGTGTGGCTTTGGGTAACGAGGACAAACTTCCGAATCTCGGTTCTTCGGTTTCCCAAATCAGAAGATTTCAATAGTGGGTAAAGGTAGTTATTCTCAAGGTCAACGATTTCACCGAAACCGTTAACCAGCATATCACCCGTGCGAACAAACTCCATTACCTTTGCCGCATCATGCTTAATACCCGACCGCCAAGTGTAGGCGTACGTTCCTCCGTCCAAGTTCCGGTGCGCTTGATAGGCTGCGACGTCAGAAACTAACTCCCCATCAACGAAGCCAAACCTTGTCGAGTCGGAATCGATGTCAAGATCGGCATAGACAGTCGCAGTTCGCTCCGTTGTGAGCTTTCCGGTTGTGAAAAAAAGACATGCGTCAACGGCAACACCAAATTCAGCCGCAGCATCGATGCGAAATAATCTTGAACCCGCTCGTCCCCGATCAGTCTTCCAGAAGTGCCGCAATACCTTTCTGGCGGTCGCCGTTTTACAAAGCATGGCAATTGCGCCGTCGCGCGGAAGGGCTTCAATTAACTGAATCAGCATCCACTCGGCGATGTCGAAATTGGATTTCCCTGTGCGAGCATCAAAGCCTCGCAAACCCTGAAAATTTGTCTTTGGTGGAAGATTGTGGCTGCCAAGTTGGCTCAGGTCGGAGTTGGTGACCCACGGGGGGTTGCCAATGACGAGCACACGCGTCTTTGCGGATTTGGAGAGATTCTCTTTCCAGTCCTCAGTGAAAAAGTTCCGCTGTTGAATCTCTACGCCGCGACCGCGCAAACGCTCAATGGCTGAATCGACATAGTCTTGATTAATCTCGTACCCTTTATATCGCAAGCCCGCCCCCCAACGCTCCACCGCAGCCTTGAGGAAAGCGCCTAATCCTGCCGTCGGCTCAACGACAAGCTCAGGCTTGCCATAAATTTCGTCCACCAGGGATACAGCCTTGATCGCTAGATGCTCTGGGGTTTGGAAATCGCCAAATTCTTTCTGCCGGCTCACAGTACTTCGATACCTTCGACACTGCCAGCAGTCTGAATGACGCGGCCATACTGGAGTCGCCACTGTAGCGCGTTTGAGATTGTCAGATACCCAATCCCAGGAGGGTTCGTCAATACCTCCTCAGCAAGAGTCTGTGTCTGTATCTCGTCCAAGGGAAGCATTCGCTCGGCAAAAAACGCCTGTACATCGTCAATGTTTCCATCGTTTTCGACGATCCGAACGAGGCCGGTAGTTGTCTGAAAATCAGCAGTCCTGGCTTGATCCACGAAGATCGTATGCAGAATGTCGAGTTTGCCCGTGCGGGTGAGGTCATCGTCGCGCTTCTCATAAACAAACACAAGAAGACTGTAGCCCAGTCCGTATATCTTTTACCGGGCAGATCTGAACGGACAGGATGACTGCGGCTGACGAACACTGGTCACTTTGATGTCTACCCCCAGTTCAGGGAAATCCAGCCCATTCGCTGACGATCCCTCAGCATACACATACTTCGTATGCAGAAAAGCCCGAAACTTGTGCTCAAGATAAGTGCCAACAGCTTTGCCATCGGTGATACCATAGATTGACGGTTCAGGATACGCTGATTCCTGAGCAGCGAAATTACGTGCTTCAGCTTTGAGAATTGGAATTGTAAGTGTGACAGGCACAGTGGTTCACTTCAATATCTGCTGCAGGAACAGCTTCGTCCGGTCGTGCTGCGGGTTGGTGAAGAAGTGATCCGGCGTGCCGATCTCGACAATCTCGCCGCTGTCCATGAAGACGATGCGGTCGGCCACGCCTTTGGCAAAGCCCATTTCGTGCGTTACCACCACCATTGTCATGCCCGATTCGGCCAACTCCTCCATCACTTCGAGCACCTCGCGGATCATCTCCGGGTCGAGCGCCGAGGTCGGCTCGTCGAAGAGCATAATTTTAGGCTGCATCGCCAGCGCGCGGGCGATGGCAACGCGCTGCTGCTGGCCGCCGGAGAGCTGGCCGGGATATTTCTGCGCCTGCTCCGGGATGCCGACGCGCTCCAGCAACTGCATGGCGCGCGCCTCGGCTTCCTTCTTCTTCATCTTACGCACGTTGATCGGCGCCAGCGTGATGTTCTGCATCACGGTCAGGTGCGGAAAGAGGTTGAACTGCTGGAAGACCATGCCGGTCTCCATGCGGATCGCCTCGATGTTGCGCACGTCACGCGTCAGTGGAATGCTGTCGACGACGATGTCGCCGCTCTGATGTTCCTCTAGCCGGTTCATCGTGCGGATGAAGGTCGATTTGCCTGACCCCGACGGCCCAATGATCACGACTACCTCACGGCGCTTGACCGCCAAGCTGACATTCTTCAGGGCGTGAAATTCGCCGTACCATTTGTTTACATTCTTGGCGACAATAATGTCGGCATCCTCTGCGTGTCCTGCCATAAGGAATATCCTGTAAATGATGCGACTGGGCGATTAGGAGATTAGAGATTAGGAGATTAGAGATTAGGAGATTGGAGATTCATGGCGGGGCGGCGTCTATAATCTCTAATCTCCAATCTCATAATCTCGATTTTTATCGTTTTCCGAACCCCAACTTGCTCTCCAACCGGCGGCTAGCAAAGCTCATGCCAAAGCTGAAAATGAAAAAAACAAACGCAACAAATACGTATACTTCTTTGGCAACGCCGCCAGGCACACCCAACCACTCCGGCTGCTGGATCACCGCCTTGCCGACGGCAACCAGTTCCAGCAAGCCAACCAGCGACGCCAGCGATGTGTCCTTGAACAGACCGATAAACTGCCCAACAATGGCCGGGATCACCTTTGTGAGCGCCTGTGGCAGGATGATAAACCGCAGCTTGTCGAAACCGCGCAAACCGAGGGCGTCCGCCGCCTCGTACTGGCCTTTGGGGATCGCCTGCAAGCCGCCGCGCACATTTTCCGCCAGATACGCCGCGCTAAACATCGTGATCGCGGTCATCGCGCGCACGAGTTGCGACGGATTGCCCCAATCGCTGGGGATAAAAAGCGGCAGCATCGTCATGCCCATAAAGAGCAGCGTGATCAACGGCACGCCGCGGATTAGCTCAATGTAGCCGACGCAGAAGACCTTGACCACCGGCAGGGTGCTGCGCCGCCCCAACGCCAGCAGCACCCCGATCGGAAAGCTGAATGCAATACCAACCACTGCCAGCAGCATAGTGAGCATGAGACCGCCCCACAGGTTGGTCTCCACGAGCGGCGCAAAGCTCCACGCGATGTCGAGCGCCGGCAGATAAATGCCGCCCAACAGCAGCACAAAGGTCGCCGGCAGGCTCAGCACCCAGGCTATCGCCAGCCACTTGCTAGAAATCGCAAAACGCGCGCCAATGAAATAGCCAGCCAACAGCAGCGCTAAACTGACAGCCATCACTATCTGCGCCAGCAGGCCGATCGGGATAATTGCCAATGCCAGCAACAGCGCCCCCAGGCCGATGCCCAGGTTGCGCATGATGTTGCCCCACCGCCCGGCGCTCAAGCCAAACAGCAGGCTCACCATCATCAGCACAAGCGCCGGCTGCCACAGTTGTTCCATCGGATACTGCCCGACCGCAAAGAGCTTGCGGTTGACCCAAATCGGCTCCCAATATGCGTTGATTGCCCACTGCACGACACCGGTAACGATATAGTAAAGCCAGATCAGCGTTACGATCGTCAGGATGCTGTTCCAGATGCCGCTAAAAAGGTTAGTGTGCAGCCAGCCCAACACGCCCACTTCCGAAGCAGGCGGTTTCTGCGCCGGCGCTGGATGATTTGGATTGACCCAACTCGTCGAGCGGATGTCGGTCGTCATCAGTGTCGTTCCCCTGTTGCTTACCGTTCCACCAGCGACACGCGCTTGTTGTACCAGTTCATAAAGAGCGACGTGATCAGGCTGAAAGTGAGATAGGTCGCCATAACAAGCAGGATGCCTTGCACCTCGGCGCCCGTCTGGTTGACGATGGTGCGCGAGACGTTGAACAGGTCAGGATAGCCAACTGCAATCGCCAAACTGGAATTCTTGACCAGGTTCAGATACTGGCTGGTCAGCGGCGGGATGATGACGCGCAGCGCCTGCGGCAGCACCACCATACGCAGCGTAGCCCTGGTGTTAAGCCCCAGGGCGCGGCTGGCTTCCCACTGCCCCTTGTTAACGGCGTTGATGCCCGCGCGCACGATCTCGGCGATGAACGCACCGGTGTAGGCAACCAGCGCCAGCAGCAGCGCCGCAAATTCAGGCGTCACACTGATCCCGCCGCTGAAGTTGAAGCCCTGTCGCTGCGGCTCGCTGATCACGAGCGGAGCGGGCTTTGTCCACTCGAGACGCGAGGCTTCGGCGGGTAAATCGACAAAACGGAAGGCGCCATCGCCGTCAGTCAGGCCGGTGGCGACAACCTGATTATCGGCGCCGTAGAGCGTGATCGGTACATAGGCCAGCGCGCGGTCGATGTCGGGTTCAAAGGCGCCATTGCCGTTGCTATCCTCGAAGAGTGTGCCGCGGTCGCCGCGTCGTAACTCATAGGCGGTGGCGGCTGGCATCGTCGCGGTCAAGAGGGTAAGCAAAAAACCGGCGACAAAAATAATGGCAAATACGAGCGCACCGGCCAGGAATCCGCTCCCCGGCACGCCCTGACGCTCCAACTGGCGCCGGCGCAGCCAGGCCACGATCATGCCGACGATCACCCCACCCAATAACCACCATGTCAACGCTTGCCCGGTTTCCGAGGGGTAGACCCAGGTGAGATACATGCCGCGATTGGTGAGATAACCCAAGGCGCCCAACGGCGCAGCCTCCTGGATCGTGGGCAGAGCCGCAATGACGCCCACATACCAGAAAAGCAATTGCACCAACAGTGGCGTACTGCGGAAAATTTCGACGTAGACCATCGCCAGCTTGTTCAGCAGCCAGTTGTTGGAGACGCGCGCAATGCCGGCGAACAACCCCAGCACCGACGCCAGGATAATGCCGACCACGCCAACGCGCAGCGTGTTGATCACGCCAACAATGTAGGCGCGCCCGTAGCTCTCCTCCGGGCGGAAGGTCGGCCCTTCGGAGATGCCAAAGCCTGCCGTCTGGCCGAGGAAATTCCAACTCAATGCACCGCCAGCCGCCGTGTTACCGGATGCCAGGCGCGTCGCCATATTGTTGTAGAGAAACCATCCGACCACCAGCACCGCAATCAAAAAGAGCACCTGCAGCATGATGGCGATGGTGCGCGTATCGCGATAGAAGGGGGGGCGCTGGTTACGAAGGGTCGAACTGGCCATGATGATGAAGAAGGGAAGAAAAGAGATTGAGTGATTATGCGATTGAGAGATTGGAGACTGGAGATTATTGCAGCGAGGCGCCAATCTCTAATCTCCAATCTTTAATCCCTGATTTACCGGAACGGCGGCGCGTACAGGATGCCACCCTGCGTGTAAAGCGCATTCAGACCGCGCGGCAGGTTGAAGGGCGTATCCGGACCGAGGTTGCGGTCATAGATTTCGCCGTAGTTGCCCAACTGCGTGAGCACCTGCACCATAAAGTCGTTGGGCAGACCGAGTTTGGCGCCCATCTCGCCCTCGACGCCGAGCAGACGCTTGATGGTCGGGTCTTCGCTTGCCATCATCTCACTGACATTCTGGCTGGTGACGCCGCTCTCCTCAGCCTGGATCAGGCCGATGACCACCCAACGCACCGCGTCCGCCCACACCGGGTCGCCCTGGAAGACGGCGCCAGCCAGCGGCTCTTTGGACATCGTCTCGTCCAGGATCATGTGGTCGTCCGGGTTCGAGAGCTTCGTCTGCGTGGCGACCAGACCGGACTTGTCCGTCGTGAAACCGTCGCAGCGGCCTTCGTCGTAGGCAACGTATGTCTTGTCGTTGTCCTCAAAGACAACCGGCGTGAACTCCAGCCCCAACGTGCGGAAGACGTCGGCCAGGTTCAATTCAGTCGTCGTGCCGCTCTGCACACAGATCGTGGCGCCGTCCATATCTTCCAGGCTGGTGATGCCGCTGTCCTTGCGCACCATCATGCCCTGGCCGTCGTAGAAGTTGACGGGCATCCATTCCATGCCAACCTCGGCGCTGTCACGCGTGAGCGTCCACGTCGAGTTGCGGAAGAGTACGTCAATTTCGCCGGAGCTGACCAGCGTGAAGCGGTCATTGCCGCTGGCGTAGCGGTACTCGACGGCCTCAGCATCGCCCAACACGGCAGCGGCGACGGCCTTGCAGAAGTCCACGTCGAAGCCGCTGTAGTTGCCGTTGGCATCGACGTTGCCAAAGCCCGGCACCTGATTGTTCACGCCGCAAATCAGCTTGCCGCGTTCCTTGACCATGTCGAGCCGGCTGCCAGCCTGCGCGACCGGGGCGGCAGGTTGTTCAACCACCGGCGCTTCCGCAGCACTCTCCGCCGGGGCAGGGGTGGCCGCTGGCGCCGGCGCTGGCGCGGCGCACGCCGAATAGATGACGGCGATGATCAGCAGCGCAATGCCGACCATAGTAAGACGCTTGTTCATACATTCTCCTTTTGGTGCTTGGAACGGTCAGAAAATTACAAACTGCAATTTTGCCAGCAAAACACCAGACGCCAAAGCAGGCGCTGACTGTGCCAGATAATTGCTTTTCGTCGTGATCAAAACGTGGGAGCAGACTTTCGTCCAGAATTCACCAAACCACAGCGATCTGCTGGTCGCCAATTCTCAAATTGGGAGAGAACACTTTATTGCCGCGAGCAGCACGCCGTCTGTTTGTTCAAATCCTCAAGATGCGTGGCGAATATAGCACGCAGCCAGATCACTGTCAAATCATTGCGCCGTCAGCGGATGTTTTGCGGGTGGGGCAGGCTGTCAGTGGATTCGGCAGCAAATTGAGCGGACACAATGAGCCGCATATCCGCCACACCAAATCCGCTGGCCGCATCACACAGCACGCTGGCCAGTGCGCTGTGTGATGCGGCAGGGTAGATTGCCTGATTTCGACTTTTTTCACAGGCGTCAACTGACCGTCATCTGCACGTTCGCCACGCGCTCGCTGATGCGGGCAATATCTACCAGCACCGACGCCGTGCCCGCACCCTGATTGGCGATGTAGACGGCGGCATCGGCCATACACCAGCCAAGCGTGCGCGCTGTGCCCGTGGCAAGGCCAGCGCGGGCGGTGGGCGCCGCCGTCTGCGTAAACTCGTTCGCCTGGATGGTGATGTGCCGCGCCAGTGTCAGGTTGGCGACGCCCTCGATCACATTACCATGCAGCAGCAGGCGACCAAAGGCGTCACTGCTCAGATTCGGTGTGTTGGGGGCGCCAGCCAATTGGCGCAGTTCCTCCAGCAATGCGTGACCAATCGCCAGCCGCACCAGTTGGTTGCCGCGCAATTGCAAGGTGCCCAGAAATGCCGAAGAGATCGACAGCCGTCCGCCGCCGGGCTCGTTAGGCTGTTGATCCAGTTTGACCAGCTCGGTGGCGCTTTGGGCAATCATCTCTAGTGAACCGGGCGCCCCGTAAAGGCCGACGACGCCGGCGATGCGGTTATTCTCCAGTAGCAGCATGTCATCCTCGTCGAGCAGACCAATGATTTCGCTGACATTCCTGTCGAACTCGCTCAGGACGCGGCGCTGGTTGAGCACAACCGCCGTCCCCGCCCGCGCCTTGATAGCAGACAGGCGCAGATCATAGAAGATGTCGAGCAGCGCCGCCGGCCGGACGCGTTCGCCGTTCAAGGCAAAGACGAGCTTGCTGACTTGGATAACTTCCGCCGCCGAAAATGCGCTGCGATTCTCCGGCGTGCCTAGCTCGCGCTGGAGCGCCGTCGCCATCTGCTTGCGCGTATCCTGATTCGCCTGCGCCAGGATCGAAGCCGCCCGCAGCGCAATTGCGCGCCATTCCATCAGCCGCACACCTTCTCCCGCCAGCGCAAAGAGTTCAGCCAGCTCGCCGACGCCCGCCCGTTCGAACAGGGTGCGCAGCGGCGGGAAGGTCGTCGGCAGCGCCGCGTTGAGTGTGTTGCCGCACAGCCGCACATCGTCGCCGTCGACCACGAAGAGGAGCGCGCCGCCAGGTGTGAAGAAATCATTCTCAAAGCGCCCCACCGCCACTGTCCCTTCGATGGTGCAGTCGGCCACCGTCACCGCGTTGCAGCGCTCGAAGCGCAGCGCGGCGTCCTCCTTGTCGGGCACGAACGCCAGCTCGATGGTCAGGTCGCGGATCGTCACGGCATCGACCCCGATCAGCCGCAGCGGTGCGCGCCACAGCACCTGCGTCGCCGCGCCGCAGCCCTTGATATTGAGGTGAAGCTCCCGTTCGTCGTCGGTGGCGTCAAGGTCGAAGCCAGCGAATTCGTGTGCGCCACGCAGCAGGCAGAAACAGAGATCGCGTTCGCCCCGCTCCAGCAGCACCTTGATCGCCGTCACCAGGTCGGTGAATTCGCCGCCCATGCCGACAGTGACGCAGCAGCCCACGCCGCTCGGTCGTGCGCAGAGGATGTCTAGCGCCTCCTGCACGGTGCGCGCCTGCGCCAGGTCGGCGCAGGCGCCTGGCGCATAGGCGACCTGGCTGGCGCGGCTCAGGTTGGCGTTGAAGAAGACGCGCGACAGATCCGGCTCGCCGGCGGCATCGACAAAGGGCTTGCCGTCGATCTCGACCAGGAACGCCTCGACGCGCTGATGCTGCACCGTTGGGCCAAGCCGCCACGTGCAGGAATAGACGCCGTTGATGCCCACCGTCACGTCCACGCTCTTGCCCGCACCGCTTGTGCCGGTGAGTTGACCCGCCGCCGTTTGTGGAACAAGGCGAAAGCGCACCCGTGCATTGTTGACCGGCTGCTGGCCGTTCGTCACCGCCACCTGCAGCAACTGGCCGAGCGTCGCGCCCGGCAGCGCTTCCTGACCGTCGCCGCCCACGCCGTAAAAGTCGATCAACTGCGTCAGCGGCGGAAAGAGGGCGCGGCAGTCGCCGCGCTTCGTCCACGCGCCGGCGGCAAAGTCAAAGAACGCCAGCCGGCAGTAGTGATGCTTCACGCCGACCGGCGGCTGCGGGAGCGGCTGCGGCGGATTGGCGGCAGTGCGCGGCCACTCGATGTCGCCGATGACGGTGCGCGCCGGGATCAGCCAGTAGTCGCCGGGACGGAACACGCCGGCCTTGAGACGAATTTGCACGCCCAGTTCCAGTTCCGTCCAGGCGACGGCGCCAGTCGTCACGACGATCTCGCCCACGTCGGCGGGCATGTCCCAGCGGCGAATTTTGGGGTTGGCAGCAAAGTCGCTGTACGTCACCGTCTGGCCGCCGGGGTCGATGGTGAGGACATTACCCTCGACCTTGACAAGCTTGACCAGCAGACCCGCTTCGCCACGCTGTTCACGCGCGTCGTCGGTCAGTTCGATCCACTGGTTCGCCGCCAGCCCTAGCACCGCGTCGCGTCCCGTGCTGCTGGCAGTGATCTTGTTGGGGTCGAGGTTGTCCTGCCCGCTCCAGCCGACGACGACCGAGGCGTTCTCACGCGACCACTTGAGGCCGATACGCGTGGCTGACACGATGCGATGCACCTCGACGCGATAGAGCTGATTCTCCAGCCCGCGATAGCCCGCCTTTGCTGGCACGACGCACGCACTTTCGCTCGGATCGTCCGGCTCGGCTTGCGCTTCGAGTTTGCCGCTGCTTGCCGCCGTCAGCGCGTCCCACGCTGCGCTCTGGCTGGCGCAGTCGAAGGCGACGCCCGCATCGCCCACGCGCAGCAGCTTGACCTGCGCCATCACCTGCGTGCGCGTGGTCGTGTCGGGTCCGCCCAATGCCACCTCGCGAAGATCGGCGTCCTCCAGCGCAGTGATGTGGCGCTCCCACACGTCGAGATAGGCAAGATAGGCGCCAGCCGGCAGTGCAGCGTTCGGCGCCAACCCGGCGACCTGCGCCAGCGATCTCACCTGAAAATCCGGCTGCGCCGTGATCGCGGTGGTCGTCTCCTTCTCCGCCAGGGTGCCATCCACGTAGTAGCGACCTTTGGTCACGCTGAGCGCGGCGCCGTCGGTAACAACGTCGAAACCGGCCAGCGGATCGCCCGCCGCATCCGCACCCTGCGGCCCGCCGCACAGCCCGATGACATCCTGCCGCGTCGTGCGCGCATCGTGCTGCTCGATGGCAACCTGCTCGTTCCAATCGGCGTCCAGCGCCACGCGTCCCTGCTGGTTCAGGACGCTGCTGTAATGCTTGCTGCGGTCAAAGGTCAACCGGGTAAAATCGCCTTGCATAAGAGTCACTCCTTCTCAAATGGGATTGAGAGATTGGAGATTAAGAGATTGCAGATTATCCCACAGGCGAGCACTTCCCAATCTCCAATCTCTAATCTCCAATCTCCAATCTCCTAATCTCTTAATCTCCAAAAAACACCCCCGCCTCCAACCCCACACGCAGATATTCGTCCAGCGCGGTGCGTAGATTTTCGATGCGCTGCGCCTGCTGCACCAGGTGAAATGCGCCCATTTCGCCGCCATCCTCTGCGCCCGTGCGGATCGCCGGTGGGCAGCTTGCGCTCAGTTGCATGTATGCGGGGCGGCCAAAGCGGGTGGTCGTAAACGTCGGCGTAACGGTGAGCGCCACTGTGCGCTGCTCAGCGGCGCTCAAGTCCTCGACCTGTTTGCTGCGTGCATCGGCGTAGGCAGCCAGCGCCAGATCGGGCTGGCAGCGATGACGGCGCGGCGCACGCGAGCCAGCGCCCAGAAAGCTGAAGCGACTGCAACCGACTTGCCGTTGCCCTGCCAGCGCACGCCCCAGGATGATGCTTTCCGAAATGAGGTCGAAGCGGCGGGCGCGCACCTCGCCGTGGATCGTGCAACGGCTGAAGCTGGCGGGCGGTCCAGCGCGCGCCCCGTCGTGCGCAGCGTAGACGATGGCGGCAGGGTCGAAGGCGTCGATGATCGAATCGCTGGCGCTCACACCGTCGCTGTCCTCCGCCAGATGCAGCCTGCCGCAGATCGAGCGCACCAGTTCCAGCCGGAAGTCGGGATTTGGCCCAATTGCCAGGATGCTCGGCTGGGCGGGCAGCAGCGCTGTCCCTGCCGCGTCGATGCGCCAACCAGGAACCAATGTGCAGTGCAGCACGCGCAGCAACTCCAGGCTGCCCGTCTGCACACTGACGCCGCCCTCGATCCACAGCCCGTTGAGCGTGAGCGTGGTGCGATCGCCATCTGCGCCGGTGACGATCAGCGCGTTGGGCGCGCCGCCTGCATCCTGTAAGCGCAGCAGCGGTCGCTGTCCATCCGCCGCCTGAATGACAAGCGAACGCCCGGCGCTCATCGCAATCAGCAGCGACTCAGCGTAGGTCGCACTGTCGAGGATCGTGATCACGCCGGCAGGTTCGCTCGCGCCCACCCACGCCGCGATGGCGTCGGCTACGGTTGTGTGATCGCCGTCGCGCTTCGCCACCGTCGTCGTGAATGGGTCGGGCATCGAGCTTCCTGGAAGCTCAGAGCTTCCAGGAAGGTGTTGCAGGTACGGCCCGCCGCCGATGTCCGCCGGGAAGCCGTAGGCGTAGCTCACGGCAAGATCGGTCGGCACGACGCCGGTCGGGAAGGCGATGCGCCCGTTGTGCGGATCGACGGCGACCTGGATCGGCAGGTTCTTGCCGGCGTATTCCCTGGTTGTGGGCGGTCGTCGCCAATCGACTTCGCCGGGGATGTCCTCCAGGTTGCAGATCAAAATCTCTGCGGCGGACACGGGCGCAAGCTCGCCCTGCGCATCCGGCAGCAAAATCTGCAGGGCTGGGCTGGCGTCCAGGTACTGGCTCGGCGACGGCTCACCGGTGACGCTGCCCAGCCGCAGCGCTTCGAGATCGTCGTAGAGCGCACGGCGGCGCAGCATTCCCGGCAGGTCTGGCTCCTCGGCAAGATGCACGATCTCGGTCTCCGTGCGCGGGCGGTTGAAGAGTGGGATGTCGTTGCCGAGTGGGCTAAAGCGATAACGTCCATCGGGCGGATTGGTGACGGGCTGCGGTGCAACGCCCTGGATGAAGTACGGTTGCAGCCGCCAGAGAAACAGCCCGACATTGGGAATGTTGTAGCGCCCGCGCCCAGGGGCGATGTTGCGCACCTCCGCTGTGTGATTCACCGTCTCCAGCGCGCCGCCGGTCAATTCCAGGTTGGCGGCCTGGCGCAGGCTGGCTGTCGCAGGGCTATGCAGTCGCATGTGGTTCATGTTCTGGGTCGTCGCCAGCCGCTCGAAAAACTCGACGGCGCGCGCAGGCCAGCCGGTCACATCGCGGGCGAGCTGCTCCAGCACAGGCGCAGTGCCCTTGCGCCGGCGATAGCGCAGCGTGTTGGCGACATAGGCGCGTTGGCTAAAGCTGTCGACTTCAGCCAGTTGATGCAACCCGCGCACGCCCAACAGGTCGCCGATGTAGGGCACGACCCACTCGGCGCAGGTCTCGATGAACCAATCATCGTAGAGGCCGGCGATGTCGTCTTCGATGCGCGCCAATTCGTCGCCCATGATCGTGAGCAACGCGTGCAGGGCTTCGCCGTTCTCAGCATCGCGGATGCGATAGATCGCCGGCAGCAATTCGTAGAGTCGTTCTCTGGTCGCCGTATGCATAACTGTCCTTTCAAGCGATAGAACGCGGATGACGCGGATTCGGCGGATCTGCGCTGATTCCTGATCCGCGAACATCCGCTCAATCCGCGTCATCCGCGTTCTATTGTGTCTTCACACTGACAAGCGTCAGCTCGATACCGTTCTGGTCGAGCAACAACAGTTCGGCGGGCTGAATCTGCTTGTTCACCACGCGCGCCGTGTGTGCGGGCAACAGCGCGCCTGCGGTGACGTTGCGCGGCTGAAGCGCCTTGACCAGACCCTGCAATTTCTGCGATGCAACGGCTTGCGGTGCAACCACGTACGCGAGCTCGTCGAGATCGACCGCGATCACGCCCGCCACGCTGTGCATGATTTCCATGATCTCGGCGGCGGTGACTGGTTGACCAAAGCCACGTTCCGCAAAGGCAAAAGCGCGGCGCAACGCAGCCTCTAGCGCCGTGCGCACGTCCGTTTCAAGGTGGCGGCTGTCGTACTGCACCGTCGTCTTGAGCCGGAAGGTCAGCGGCGTGAAGCTCGCCAGCGCCACCGCCGCCGCCGGGTCGCACGCGGCGTCGATGGCGTCGCGCAGGTTGAGGAACAGGGCGTCGCCCGGCTGCACTGGATCGCCGCTGGCGTCGGCGATGGTGAGGTGAATCAGCAGCCGTTCGCCCTGCCGGATCGCTACGGACTGAGCTTTGCCGACGCCGGCGAAGGCATTGGCGAAGTCGGTGAAATCTTGCAGCGAGACAATGCGATCCAGCGTCAACACGGTCTGCGGCGCGTTGGTGCGGGCGTTGGCGAGCGTCTCCGGGTCCTCCGCACCGCCCGCCGCCACCGGATTGGTGACGCCGCGCACACCGAGGGGCCGCGTCTTGAGCAGCGACAGTGCGCCCGCGCCGACCTCGCCTGCCTGCCCGATGCCGACGCGATAGGTCGCGGTGACATTTTCCTGGCCTGTGGGGAGACGCGCACCGTGCTTGCCATCGCCGAAGCGCACCGTCGCCGCGCCGTCGTCAGCGATGCGCACCACGTAGTTGGCGTCGTTTGGCTCTGTCGCGTAGAGCGAGGGTTGCTCTGTCCACGCCACGCCGTTGACGCGTACCGTCAGCGTCGTCGCCGCGCCGCTGGGCGTCTTGGCTGCGACGTAGGTCAGCGGCGACTTCTTGAGCCTGAAACGCTGATGCGGACGGCTGCCGTCGCCGCTGCCGAGCGCTTCGGTCGTCGTCTCGCCGTGGGTGGCGGCTACGACGTTGGCGTAGATCGTCGTTTCGTTACGAATGAACTGCGTCGCCCCCAGCCCTTGCTCCTGGAGCACAATCGTTGTGAAACCGGCGCCGGCGATGACCTGCTCGACAAAGACGACGACAGCGGTGGGTAGGGCGTCGCTTGCGCTGACTTTGCCGCTGACGATGATCGGCTGCCCCGGCGTCAGGTCGGCGACCAGACCGGCGACCTCGATCTGCTTGCCGGTCACGACATCGAAGATCGGCTCCTCGGCGGGTGTGAGTTGCTCAGCCTGCGTCAACACCAGCGTCTCGCGCCGCTCGAACCAACTCAAGTGCTCCGGCGTGTCGAGTTCGAGGCGCGTGACCTGTCCCGTGAGGCCGAAGTTGGCGACGCCGACGGTCTCATTCTTCACGACCAGGTAGAGTTCGACGTAGCCGGGGGTGAGCAGCGCGATCCAGCTCTCCGGTGTGATCTTCGGGTATGCGGCGTCGAGTTCGAGCAGCGGCTTCTTGCTCTCTTTGATTTCGAAGCCGGGCCACTCGGCGGGCAGTTGGCGAACGTTGGGCGCGTATTGTTTCTTGACATCTTCCGGTATCGTACGCCAGTCCGGCGCGTTGAAACCGAAACGCCGCGCGCGCTGGCGAAAGACGTAGATTTCCGGGTCTTTCGGCGGCTTCACCGGCGGTGCGTCCGACCCCAGCCCCGGCTCCCAGGTGACGACGGTGTAGCCGCCCTGGGGGTTCTCCTTGTCAGCCACCGCCTCGACCGTGAGGACGCGGCGCACCTCCCATTGCTCGCTGCCGCGCTGCTTGCGTCGCTCCGCGCCGACAAAGAGCAGGAAGTCGCCTTGCTGTAGCCGCGTATCGATGCCGGCAAGATAGAGCGTCCTGGCGCCCTTGCTCAAATCCTGCGGGCGGGAACGGCGCGGCTTGATGGCATTCCAGGCGCGGCGGGCGACAAAGTCGGTGGAGGTCTCGAAGGTCTGCGGCAGCTCGCCCTTCTTCACCGGGATGCTCTGCACCTGCGTGCCCGCCGGAATCATCACTGTATCTTGTGCGGCGGCGCTGTCGTCGAGCGTGAAAGCCAGATAGGTCGAGGCGGCCACCCCCGGCTTGAGTTCGTAACCGATGGCGCGCGCCAATTGCAACACCGACAGCCGTTCGGTCGCCGTGCGCAGAAAGCCCTCATTGGCGATGCGCTCCTGGTAGAAGGTGAGCACATCGCCCAAGGTGGCGGCGGCGTCGAGCAGGGCGATGGAGGGGTCGTCGGTTGCGCGCGTCGTGAGCGCAGCCAGCGGGCGATCGCCAGCAGGCGTCTTCTGCTGCGAAAGCAGGGCGGTCATGCGCCGCAGCAGCGCGCCGTGATTGCCCAGTCGGTAGCGGAGCGCATCCTGACCCGGTGGGTTGCTGTGCGTTGGTTCGGGCGGCGTGCGTTCGTCACAGCCGCAAGGTGATTGCGTTTGGCTCTCGTTCACAAGCCACCCTCCATGATGAATTCCAGCCGGCCATGCTCCGGGCGACTGGGGTCATTGTCGCAGCGGGCGATCTCCAACCGGCCCAGGTCGATCTGTCCCTTTGCCAGCTCGCCGTGCGCAGGTTCGCCCCAGCGCTGGAAGCGGGTTGGCTTGCCCTTGCCCGCGCTCGTGTCGATCCAGCGCACGCCGGGCACAGCCATCGTCGCCGCCACGATCTGGCTGAGATAGACCGGCTGCCCAAAGGTGAAGTTGTCGGCGTGAAAGAAGCCGCGCGTGCGGTCGGGCAACACGCGGCTGCTGAAACGCGCCAGCAGCGCCGCCTTGACATTGCTGGCGAAGTAGCCCGGCTCGACGCAGACCGCAAAGGCGAGGTCGAGCGAGACATAGCGCGGTCCGTCGATTTCGAGATCGTAGCCAGCCATGCGGTAGCGCTCCAGAAACGCCCGTAATTCGTCCTCGAACGCGGCGTCGACGGGCAGCCCGCCTTTGCGATCCACCGTCAGAAAGATCGTCCACCAACTGCCCGTCCAGCGCCGTGTGGCGACGGCGCGCTGCACGGCAGGATGACGTGCGGCGACCTCAGCGTAGTCGGCTTCGGTGACGGCGCGCTCCTGACGGCGGAAGGCTTGTGGCGCGTACTCCCGCACCTCCGCCAGCGACTCTGGGGCGAGGCCGCCAGCCGCCGGCAGCGGATTGCGCACGCCGAGGATGCCGCTTTCACTGGTGACGATGTGCGCAAGGGCGTCGGCGCCGATGTTGCCTGCCGTCCCGCCGCCGATGCGATAGGTCGCCGTGAAGTGCTCGCCGGGCAACGGCATCCGCCCGCTGCGTCCGTCGCCAAAGCGCAGGTAGGTCTTGCCGTCGCTATCGCTTTCAGCTACGAACTCGGTCTGGAAGCGGTCGCTGTTGAGCAGATCGCGCACCGGCGTCCACGTCCCCGACGTGCTGGCGAGCGTGATTGCGGGCAGCGTCGCCAACGATGACGCCGCGATGAGCGCACTGGCAGGCGCGGCAGGGTCGTAGGGCGCCGCGAAGGTGACGCCCGTCCGCGCCAACGCGGGGCGATAGCGCTGTGGCTTGATGACGGGCGGCAGCGGCTCCGGCGGCAACGTCTCGCCATGGTCAGCCAGGAGGATGTTGCCGAGGGCGATGCTGGCCGGCTGGCGCGGCGGCTCATCGGGCGCCAGCTCATTGGCAGGAACCTGCACCACGCTCAGGTCGAGCACGAAGGGCAACGCATCTTCTGTCATCCACGCGATCTCGGTCACGGCGACCGGGTTCGCTGAGGGCGGCGTCGCAAATCGTCCACCAAGCGGGTCGCTGCTGGCGGTGACCCGCGTCAGGCGCACGGCGTGCCGCCGCGTCGGGTCGGCGTCGGCGCGGTAGCCGGTGAGCGGGCTGCGCTGCTCTATGCAGACCAGCACGTCGCCTGGCCGCAGCGTGGCGGTCAGATCGCCGAGCAACGTGGCGGCGGTGGCGCCAACCGGCAGACAGCATCCTTCGTCGCCCCAGGTGTAGAAATACAGCTCATTGTGCGCCTGGAAGAGCTGCGCCGCGTGCATCGTCTCGAAGACGATGGGCCGCGCTGTGCGCGCCTGCGCCAGCTCCGCCGTGTCGGGACGCAGCAGCGGCGGCAGTCCGTTGACGCGCGTCAACAGCGGCGTGTGTGCATCCAGCGTAAGCGCAACCACGTCGACGCGCACCTGCACCCATGTGCGCGCGTTGCGCCCATCGTGCATCGGGTAGTCAAGCAGGCGGGCGTGGCGGCGCACCGACACGCGGCGCCGCGCAGTGTCGAGATAGGCTTCGGTGGCGACCGCATCCTGGTAGTGGCTGAGATAGTCGCCGATGTACGCCAACCCCTCCACGATGGCGACGCCCAGGTCGGCCGGGTTGCGTTCGTGCCACGCCGGCGTCACCGCCGCCAGTCGATCCAGCAAGAGACGACGCAAGCTGGCGTAATCGCGCGCCAGATAGTCAATCACTGGCGCAGTCGTCAGCGCGGGCGGGCAGGGCGCGGCGGGCGCGCAATCGAACTCGCTGGGGCACTCGATCTTGAACGAAAACTCAACGCTGCTCAGGATGGCGTCGAAGCCAACCGGCGGCTGCGCGTCGGTGGTCGAACGCACTAGGCGCAGCGTGTAGGTCGAGAAGTCGCCGTCCTGATTGGTGCGCACCACCAGCACGCGGTCGGCAGCCGGGAGCGCATTGTAGAAGGCGCGCTCAGCGGCTGTCATGCGTCCGGCGGCGACATCGGCGGGGCTGGCGTCGGCGGCGCGGATCGCCCACTCGACCTGCACGCCGCTCACGCGCACGCCGCCCTCGATGCGCACATTTACTGCGCTCAATGCCAGGGGCGCGTCCTTGATCATGTGGACGAGCAAGGTGCGCTGCGGCGGCGCGCCCGCGGGCGCGTCATGGTCGAGCACTTCGAGAAAGTCGATGCCGTTGATGGCGACCGGCGCCGTGCTCAGCACCTGGGCGCGGCGTGGATTGACGCAGCGAAATTGGATGCTCATGGCCTCAACTCACAATCTCTACAACCTGGCGCTGCTGCGTGCGCTGCACAATGTACTGCACCGTCACGCGCAGCGTCGCCTCCTCTGCCGCCACATCGACCGCTTCGACGCGGATCAACTCACCCAGAAATTCCTGGAGCGCACCTTGCACCATGAACTCGGTGGCAGTCGCCAGCTCCGGGCTGTTGGGCGCAAAGAGAAGCTGGCGCAGCCCCGTGCCGAAGGTGGGTCGATTGACGCGCTCACCTGGCGCGGTGAAGAGAAGCTGCTCAATCAGTTGGCG
>Ga0209398_1000743_pt1 | contig 19056 bp, 13 predicted proteins | sample AshMeaBigSpring_FD_184125 | JGI IMG/M metagenome (GOLD analysis project Ga0209398, IMG submission 184125) | Groundwater microbial communities from Big Spring, Nevada to study Microbial Dark Matter (Phase II) - Ash Meadows Big Spring (SPAdes)... | ecosystem: Environmental > Aquatic > Deep... | reverse complement strand
TTTTGGATCCGGGGCGGGGACGGGTAGCCAAGGGGCTCAGCACTTTGGAGGAGGCTCGGTCTTGGTTGGATCTTCCGCCGAGGGCGGCCTTGGAAAGGTTCTGGCTGAATTGGGAATCCCCGGCATTATTTTCCTGCTGTGGGTCTCCGCCGCCCTGGTCATGTATATCTGGACCGTGAGCAACCGCGTGCGGACCGACGAGAATGCGGCCCCGCTCGCTTATACCCTGATGGCTTTTCTCGGGGCAAACGCCATCGTCTTCACGACCGCTCATCAGATCTTCGGGGATATTTTCATCCTGACGATCCTGGGACTTCTGCTCGGCGTGCTACTGAGGTCTCCTTATCTCATGGGAGACATGGAGACGGGAGAAATGGAGCGAGCGTCGCCGGTCCGCCGCAAAATCGGGCGACGATTCGCCGACAGAGCCGCCTGAAAATGTCCAACCGGCGACTCGCCATCATCGCCTCCCATCCGGTGCAGTATCAGGCACCCCTCTTCCGTGCACTTGCGGAAGATGGCCACTGTGATGTGTGCGTCTATTACGGGCAGATCCCCGATGCAGAAGAGCAAGGCGAGGGATTTGGAATCGCTTTCGAGTGGGATCTTCCCCTCCTGGAGGGATACAGGCACCGCGTATTCGCCGCCCCCCAAGCCCATCGCGGCGGCCCAGGCTCAGGCACGGCTGCCTTCCGCAGACTTCGGAGATGGCTTCTTGATCAGCAGCCGGATGCGGTGCTCTGCACGGGTTGGTATCATCCTTCCCTGTTCATCGGGCTGGCGGCGGTGCGGACGTCCGGCGTGCCTTGCCTACTGCGCTGCGAGTCGAACCTGCTTCGCAGACGCGCGCTGCCCGCAAGATGTTTTCAGCGACTGATGCTGCGCCAGTTTGCTGCCGTGCTCCCCATTGGACATTTAAACAGCGCCTACTACAGCGCCTTCGGTGTCGCTGATTCGAAAATGTTTCCAGCACCCTATTTTGTGGACAACGAACGATTCAGCGCGGCGGCAGCCGGGGCCGACCGAAACGCGCTCAGGTCGCGCTGGAAGATTCCTGAATCCGGATTCTGCTTCCTGTTTGCGGGCAAGTTCGAACATAAGAAGCACCCCGAAACTCTCTTAGAGGCCATGCAAGGAATGTCATCCGTTCACCTGCTTTTTGTTGGATCCGGCCCCATGGAATCAGAACTGCGTGGGATGGCGGCCCGCCGAGGAGTTTCGTGCACGTTCACCGGCTTCCTGAACCAGACCGAGATTCCCGGGGCTTATGCGGCCGCTGACTGTCTGGTACTCCCCTCCGATTCCGGGGAAACGTGGGGGCTGGTCGTCAACGAGGCCATGGCTTGCGGAGTCCCTGCAATTGTGAGCGATCGGGTCGGCTGCAGTGCTGACCTGATCAAAGAAGGGGAAACCGGCCTGTCGTTTCCCTTCGGAAATATGGGAGCACTCCGCGAGCGCATGCACGAACTCGCCAGCGATCCGGCCCGGACACATGAGATGGGAGTTCGGGCAAGGAAACTGATCGGAAACTATTCGGTGGGTTCGGCCGCGGCGGGCGTTCTGGCCGCGCTCGATTCGGTGGCCCGGAAGCGGGGAGCAAAGCCATGTGCGGAATAGCCGGATGGGTGGGACCGGCCGACCGGCGGGACGAGGTGCTCAGAATGCACGATGCGATGCGTCACCGTGGACCGGACGGCGAAGGCACGTGGTTCTCGCCGGATGGATGCGCGGCTTTCGCCCACCGCCGGCTTGCCATCCTGTCCCCCGGCCCACTCGCGGCACAGCCGATGAGGGCCCAAGACCACACCCTGGTTTTTAATGGAGAAATTTACAATCATGCGGCGCTCCGCGACAACCTCGCGCAGGCAGGAGTCCGCTTTGAAATTCCGGGAAGCGATACCGAGGTCCTGCTGCGTCTTTGTCTTGCACAAGGCGCGGACGCCATCTCGCAGTTGCGCGGGATGTTCGCGTTCGCCCTCTATGCGGAATCGGACCGCTCCCTGCTCATTGCGAGGGACCCTTTCGGGATCAAGCCTCTCTACTATGCAGAGACGCACGGCGGCATTGTCTTTGCATCGGAGTTGCGCACAATTCTGGCATCGGGCCTGATCGGCCGACATCTCAACCCGGATGCTGCCGCGGCATTTTTTCAAACCGGAAGTGTGCCTGAGCCCTCGACCCTGATTGAGGGGATCCACCTGCTTCCGGCCGGGTGCTTTGCCACCTGGTACTCCTCCCGGGGACTCAGGATCCAGCAGTATTGGCATCCGGAGTTTCCACCGGGAGATCCCGGCGATGCCGTTCTGCGCGCCCGCGAGGCCCTCACGGAGTCGGTCGGGCGCCATCTGGTGAGCGATGTCCCGGTTGGAATTTTTCTCAGCGGCGGAATCGACTCCTCCGTCGTCGCCGCCACGGCATCAGGCCAACGTCCTCTCACCGCCTACAGCCTGGTTTTTGACGAGCCGGAGTTTTCGGAAGAGGCCCGGATGCAGGAAGTGGCACGGACCTGCGGGATCGAGCTTCGTGAATTGCGGCTGAGGCCGGCCATGGCGCGAGAGTGGTTTCGGGATTATCTCGCCGCTCTCGACCAGCCGAGCGTGGACGGATTCAATACCTTCTGCGTGAGCCGCTGGGCGGCATCGCATGGCACAAAAGTGGTTCTTTCCGGTCTCGGCGGAGACGAGATCTTCGGGGGCTACCGGTCATTTCATTCGGTGCCAAGGTGGCAATCCTGGGGGCGCTTTCTATCATCCGGCGGCTGCCTGTCCAGGATGGCGGGAGTCCTCCTCGACGCGGAGGGCGTCGCCCCGCGGGCGCGCCGGGTCGGGACCTGGATGCAGGCCCCGTCGGATTGGTCGTCTTCCTATGGGTTGGTTCGCGGGGTCTTTTCGCAAGGCGAATCGCAAGAGCTGCTGCGGCATTTCGGCCTGCCGCCCGGACGGCAAGCGTCCCCCGCGCTCCCCCGGTTTGGCGACCCGCGGGATGCGGTCTCCTATCTCGAGCTCACCCGCTACATGCGCAACCAGCTCCTCAGGGACAGCGACGTGATGAGCATGGCAAACGGCCTTGAGCTCAGGGTCCCGCTGGTTGACAGCACCTTCTTTGACTCCATCGCAGCAATCCCCGCGCATGAGCGCTGCCGCCCGGGGAAATCGTTGCTGACAGCGGCTGCCCCGCCAATTCCGGCGGCCGTGCGCAACGCACCGAAACAGGGGTTCAGCCTTCCGCTTAACGAATGGTGGACGACCGGACACTGGGGCGACGGCGGTAATTTTCCTCCGGGGGTCCAGCAAGGAACCTGGGCAAGGAGGATGGCCGTCATCACCTTCCGGAACTGGTCAGAACGGAATGGGATCGATATCCCCTCCCCTCAGCCTGCGTCCAGACCACTGCGACGGCGAAAAAAAACCGCACCGGTGCTGGTGCTGGCGCCGACATTCGGAAATGAGCCGGGCGGGATTCAGGAGTTCACGCGCGAAATTCTGAATGCCCTGGCGGAGATCGACGGGCCCGGGCGGACGCCCGGTGTTTCTTACAATGGCACCAGGCCTCCGGAAGACATGCTGCTTGAATGGGCCGATGCCGGCCCCTCACCAATGCGCAGCCTGCGCTTTGCCTGCCAAACGCTAAACGCGGCTTTAAAATGGCGTCCGCGCGCGATTTTGAGCACCTTCCCCCGGTTTGCCCCGGTAGGTGTGAACTGCGCCAGGATGCTGGGCATTCCGTTCATAACCGCAGCTCACGGAATCGAAGTGTGGGAGAGGCTTCCACTTCTCAAACGACTCGCGCTTCAGCAATCAGATCTCATCCTGGCGGTCAGCCGGTTCACTGCGCTCCGGATTTGTGCCGCCAACGGCGTTGCGGAAGACAAAACCGTCATCTTCCCCAACACGGTGGACAGCCGCCGCTTCTTCCCGGCCCGTCCCTCGGACGGCGCCCGCTTAAGGCTTGGTATCCCGGATCATGCTTTGGTGGCGTTGACCGTTGCGCGGCTGGAAGCTGCCGAGCGATCAAAGGGGGTTGAAACCGTCTGGGATGCACTCACCGAAAGGCCTGAACTCAGGGAGGTTTTTCACGTGGTGGCCGGAAACGGCAACGATCTGGAGAGGCTCCGCCGCGAGGCGGTACGGCGGGGCATTTCCGGACGGGTCATCTTCCATGGCACAGCGGCGCCAGACGAGCTTCCGGACCTTTACAGGTTGGCGGATGTCTTTGTCATGACCGGAACGACCGAGGGGTTCGGAATTGTTTTTCTCGAGGCGATGGCCTGCGGCACGCCGGTTGTGGCGGCAGCGGCAGGAGGCACAGCCGACGCATTGCTCGACGGCAGGCTGGGATGGCTTGTTAACCCTGCCAATGCCACCGAGACTGCATCGGCGATCTTCGCAGCCTTAACCTCGCTCCCGGGTCGTGAACCGCGCTGCAATCCCGATTTTTTGCGCGCCGCTGTCGCGCAGTCATTCGGTCGGGAGGCGTTCCGCCGACGGCTTTCTGACGCTCTGGAGCACGCCGCGCGATGAGAGTGCTCCATGTCATTCCTTCGGTCGGGCCGCAGCGGGGCGGCCCGAGTGTGGCCGCTCCTGCTATGTGCCGAGCGCTGGCATCCTACGGCGTCGCCTGCGATCTTGTTGCGACCAACGACGACGGAAACGGCATTCTGAATGTGCCGGTCGGAGAGTGGACCACCCACGCCGGCGCGCGGATGCTGTTTTTCCGGCGGCGCGGAAATGCCTTGCCGGCGATCCGGGAGTTCCAGATCGGGGCGGGCTTTGCGGGGTGGTTTTCGAGCAACGGCCGCAACTACGATCTCATCCACGTCCACGCCCTCTTTTCCTACCTCTCCACGATGGCCATGTGTCTCGCCCGGAGGGCAGAAATTCCTTACGTCCTGAGGCCGCTGGGCCAACTCGAAACCTACTCGCTTCGCCGGCGCGCACTAAAAAAACAGCTGTTCCTCCGCCTCTGGGACGGCGCAAACATCCGCGGCGCGGCGGCCATCCACCTGACCTCTCAGCGGGAGTTGGATGTCTCGTGGATCCCCGGTCCTGCCGCCCGCTGGGTTGTTCCTCTGGGCGTCAACCTGCCGCCGGCATCTGCCGCACCGGGACCGGAGCCGCGGCCGCCACAGATTCTTTTTCTGTCTCGCTGGCATGCCAAGAAGCGGATCGGGATCCTCATTGAGGCTCTGGCGATGCTGAAGGACCAGCCATGGCACCTCACCCTCGCCGGGGCCGGAGATTCCGGGCCAGCCAAGACCATCATGGATGACCTGGACAGAGCCGGAATCGCGGAGCGGACGAGCCTGCCGGGATTCCTTGCTGGCGAGGCAAAATCCTCCGCACTCCGGGCAGCCGATCTTTTTGTCCTGCCGAGCGCCTCCGAAAATTTCGGCATCGCCGTCGCGGAGGCTCTGGCGGCCGGGGTCCCGGTTGTGATCACCCGCCATGTCGCGCTCGCGCCGGAAGTGGAAGCAGCCGCAGCCGGCTGGATCTGCGGGGATAGTTCAGCGGAACTGACGGCGGCTCTTCGTTCCGCCCTGCGCGATCCAGATGAGCGCCGGCAGCGCGGCGAAAATGCCCGGAAGCTTGCTGAAGAATCGTTTTCATGGGAGTCAGCCGCCTGCAAATTGGCATCGCTTTATCGCACCGTTTTGAAATAGCTTCCCGCTGCATCCATGGTGTCACAACGCTCCAACGACCCGATTCCGGCGCGGGCCAGCCTCGCAGCATGGATGCTCCCGGGTGCCGGCCTGCTCTGGCTTGCTGTTGCCTGCTCGAACGAGTGGTCCGGCGCCATGAACTACGCCCACGGATGGCTGGTGCTTCCCCTGGCGGTCTATTTCCTGTGCAAGCGACTCGAAGCAACGCCCTGCTCGACCCCGCTGCCGATGCTTGCCCTCTTCGCCAAGGGGATCCTGCTCGTTTCGGCGCTCTGCGTTTTTCCGCTGGAGGTTGGGCGGATCGCCCCGCTCTATTGGCGGGTCTTCCCCTGGACGATTTTCGGGCTGGTCGCGGCGGCCACGGTCGCCACCGCTTACCTGACCGGAGGACGGCGCCACGCCTCGGCCGTCTTTTTTCCGATTCTTTTCCTCTCGTCGGCAATCCCGTGGCCGAACGCCTTCGAGCAACCGGTCGCCATCCGGCTCATGCACGGGATCGCAGCCTTTCTTGGCGAGGTCCTCCCGCTGGCAGGAATTCCTGCCCGGCGGGAAGGGACGATGCTTGTGCTCCTGAACTGCACGGTCGGAATCGAGGAGGCCTGCAGCGGGATCCGCTCGCTCCAATCCGCATTCATGATCGCCCTGGCAGCCGGCGAGCTTTTCCGGGTCCGTCTAGCCGGCCGCGTTCTTCTCCTGCTGGCAGGCTTCGGGCTTGCGATTCTGGCTAATGCCGGGCGGACATTTGCCCTCACAATTGCGGGGGTGCAGGGGGGCGATGCGGCGATGGCAAAAGTTCACGATCCCGCAGGTCTCGCCGCTTTGCTTTTTCTCGCAGGCGGCATCCTCCTCCTTGCGTGGTTGGCACGAGGAAAGGAACCCCGTCCGTCGGGGCGTGCAGGACATCCCGCTTCCCCCGTCCACCTGCCGGTCATCCTTGCCATCCTCATTCTCGGAGCTGCTGGCTTTGCCGGCGCTCACATCTGGTATTTTCAGCGGGAACGGGCATCGGAAGTTCTTCCTCACACCGCACGTCTCTCCATAAGCAACGCAGGATTTGTCGAGCGGTTACCGGTCCCGGAATCACTGCAAATCAGGCTGCGCCCGACTTATGGGGGCTTCGCCCGCATCGCCCTTCCCGATGGCCAGACGGCGACCGGCTACCACTTCTTTTGGGATGACTCGCAAAACAACGCCGAGCAGCTTTACCACCGTCCAGACTTCTGTATGCCGGGAGGAGGCTGGACATTTGTGGGCCCGCACTCGGTGATCACAGACAGGATCGGCAGCCTTGATGTTCATTGGGCCGCACTTCCCTATGTGAAGGAGGGACAAAGCGGCATCCTCCTTTGGACAGCGTGGATTGACGGGCACCCGACGCCGTTCTCGATGGACTCGGCCTCTGGCGTCCAGCGCAACACCTTGCTCCGCCTGATCTGGAACGGCCGCAGGGTGTTTTCCTATGAAGTTGCCGCAATCCTGGTTCCCTATTCGGGGAGCCAACCCCCGCTTGAGCTTGCCCGGCGGCTGGCAAATGAGATGTTCTCGCAGCAATGAATCCCGCCCGTGTCACCCCGCTCATCCTCACATGGAATGAAGAGGACAATATCGAACGCTGCCTCCTGCGCCTTGATTGGGCCTCGGAGATCGTCGTGATTGACAGCGGCAGCACCGATCGGACACTCGAAATCTGCAAGCAATTCGTCGGCGTTTCAGTCTACCAGAACCGCTTTGAGTCCTTCGCCGCGCAGACCAACTTCGGCCTGACGAAGGTCCCGACCGACTGGGTCCTTTCGATCGATGCCGATTACATTCTCCCCATGGGGTTCAAGCAGGACCTGGAGGATCTGGATTCCGGCAGCGATCTGGTTGGCGGCTACGCCTCCTTCGACTACTGCGTCTTCGGACGTCCGCTGGAAAGCACGCTTTACCCGCCCAGGCTGGTCCTGCACAGGGTTAAAAATTCCGTATACGTGCAGGACGGGCACGCCCACCGTGTGCAGATCGACGGGCGCAAGGTCGACCTGGGAATCCGGATCGACCATGATGACCGGAAGCCGCTTCCGAGATGGTTTGCCTCCCAGGCTTCCTATGCGCGGCAGGAGGCAGAGAAGCTTCTCCATGCCGACCCCCGGTCGCTCTCGCGGCAGGATCGGTTGCGCCGCTGGGGGTGGGCATCCCCTTGGATGGTTGTATTCTGGTGCCTCGTTGTGCGGCGCTGCGCGCTGGATGGATGGGACGGAATGTATTACACCTTTCAACGGATGATCGCGGAGACGATGCTGGCCATCTGCATTCTGGATGCGCGCCTGCGCGGAGGAAAGAAGTGAAACTGGAGGGATATCGCGCCGGCCTTAACCGGGGGGCTCCGGCCTGGAAGGAAGCGGCTTGGCTGGTCGTCAAGGCGTTGTTTTTCCTTGTTCCGCTCCCGCTGCCGAGCGCCTTGAGGGCAGGGATGCTGCGGGCTTTCGGCGCGAAGGTCGGCCACGGCTGCGTGATCCGCGCCGGGGTGGAGATCTCGTTTCCGTGGCGCCTGGCGCTCGGGGACTTTGTCTGGCTGGGAGAAGGTGTGCGGATCCTGACGCTCGCGCCGGTCGGGATCGGATCGAATTCCTGCATCTCGCAGGAGGCGTTCCTCTGCACGGGCTCACATGATCACCGGAGGGAAAGCTTCGACCTGATCACCCGGCCGATTGTTATCGGAGAGGAATGCTGGATCGGTGCCCGGGCATTCATCGGCCCCGGCGTCACAATCGGCCGGAGTTGCGTGGTGGCGGCCTGTGCGGTCGCGGTGCGCGATCTGCCGGAAGGTTCATTCGCTGCCGGCAACCCCGCCCGGCCCCGCCGCGGAAAATAATCCTTTTTTCGAGACGCTGCGGCTGAAACCATGCGCGGACGTGATCCAACGTCCGCGCATTTTGTTTTTTCAGCGGGTTGTGCCGCCCGAGCACTCGGCAGCCGGCGCGCTCGCCCTTGACATGGCATCCGGACTGGCCACAGCCGGGTTTGATGTCGGTCTCCTCGGCACCCGAACCTCCGATGCAGTTCCGGAACGGGAGATCTGCGGCGGAGTGGAAGTCGTGCGCGTGCGCGTGCCGTCATTTCAAAAATCATCACTTCTCTCGCGGGCAGCGGCGCTGCCCGGCACATGGCTTGCCTTGCTACGAGGCGTGATGCGGTGCCGAAGGCCTGACGTCCTGGTCACTTTGACGGATCCTCCGATGGCTGTTTGCGCAGGGGCTTTGCTGTCGCATTTCTTCCAATGCCGGCACGTGCATTGGTGCCAGGACCTGTACCCAGGCGTAGCCGCCGCAGCGGGTCTCATGAGCCCCCGGAGTGCCGCTTTTCAGATCCTTGAACAGCTGGCTCTGAGCTCCATGCAGTCCTGCACGCGGGTAGTCGCGATCGGGCGCTGCATGCAGGATCTCCTCCGCGCGGCGGGAGTGCAAAATACGGCTCTGGTTTCGAACTGGTCCCGCCTGGCCGTCCCCCTAACCGCTCCATCCACAACCGGCGCTCCCTTTATCGTTCTATACTCCGGAAATCTCGGACGGGCGCACGATTTTGAAGGAATCAATACCGCTGCGGAGATCCTTGCCAGGGATGGGGTTGAGGCCCGCATCGTCGTTCGCGGCGACGGCCCCCGGCGAAAGGACGTCAGGCTCCCTGTTCTTCCTCCGGTGCCCTGGGATGATCTGCCGGCAACGCTTGCCGCCACAGGCGCTCACCTCATCACCATGCGAAGAGAGTTTTGCGGCCTCGTTGTTCCCAGTAAGCTTTACGATGCAGCGGCGAGCGGACGACCAATCATCTTCGCAGGCCCCTCGGAATGCGAATGTGCGCGGGCGATCCGCGAAAATGAGATGGGGCTTGTCGTGCCGGACTCCGACGGTCCGGCGCTGGCCTCGGCGGTGGCCCGCCTGCATGGTGATCCGGCCCTTTGCCTGAGCATGGGCCAGGCAGCCGGCCGCTTCAGCGCGGCTCACCGGCAGGAGAGCGCCGTGCGGGCGTTTTCAGCGATCCTTGAGGAGGCGCTAGCGCCCCTTCAATGAGAGCACATGCAGCATCGTCTTGAGAAAAATCTCGAGATCGAGAATCGGCGAGTAAAACTGGATATAGTAGAGATCGTAGCGGAGTTTCTCGAGCGTTCCTTTGACATCGGCTCCGTGGGTCAGGTGGAGTTGGGCCCAGCCCGTCACCCCCGGCTTGACCAGATGACGCAGATGGTAGAAAGGAATTTCTTTCTCGTAGCGTGCCACCAGCCGCGTCCACTCCGGACGCGGCCCGATCAGGCTCATCTCGCCCTTGAGCACATTGAGGAGCTGGGGCAATTCGTCCATCCGCAGCCGGCGGATAATTCGTCCCATGCGGGTGACCCTCGCGTCACCCAGGCCCTCGTAGGCACGACCCTCATCCGATTTGTCGATCATCGTTCGGAATTTATAAATCGTGAACACCCTCCTGTTCTGGCCGACCCTTGACTGCCTGTAAAAAACGGGGCCCGCGCTGTCGAGTTTAACCAGTAGCGCCAGAAGCGCCATGAGCGGGAACAACAGAACCAGCAATGCAAAGGAAAAAAAGATGTCGAACAGCCGCTTCACAAAGCGGTAATAGGATCGTTCCGCCAAGCTGAAATCCTGCTCAAAAACCCATGCGGCATTCAGGTTTAGCGTTGGCACCTGGCGCCAAGTGCTCGCGTAGAAGGAGTTGAGCGTAAAGACGGGAAGGACACTGAAATGCATGCGGACCAAGCGGTCGGTCAGATCCTCGCCGATTTCCTCCGGGGGATCGGTCAGAATGATCCCCTCGAACTTCCGCCCGACCTCGTTCCAGAACCCAGGCGACCCGGGGTCTCCCGCGCCGGAGTCTGCCGCCTCGCTGAGCGTAATCGACACCGTCGGATTGCTCAGACCGGTGAACTTGTAAGTCTCACGGAAGGCGGCAAGAGACTCCTGCTTTCCAATGAGCAGGTAGGGCCGGTCATACGCCAGCTTTTCAAGCAACCGCTCGAAAAGGAAACGCAGCCCGAGCGAGACCGGGATGAAAGCTGCCGCCGCGAGGACAAGGACCGAGCGGCTTTCCTGAGCAACCCTCTGCTGCTCGCCAAAGAAGACGACGTAAATGATGAACATCGCCGAGAAGGTCGCCAATATGACACCAAAAATAAATTCGGCTGCAGCACTCAAACTCCGCAACCGCTGGGGCTTGCGATAGGCACCACTGATACTGGCGCCAACCAAAAGGCAGGCCGTAAACATCAAAAAGGAGGGAATTGATCCATCGCTCAGAAACTCCCCTGAAGAATACCCCAGGCGCTGGTGGCCGATAATGGACACGCAGCCGAAAATAGCGAGCGCGTCGAGGAACGGAAGAATCCCCCTCCAGAAGAACATGCTTCCTACAATGTCTGCCAAAAACCGGCGCCTGAACCGGAAACCGCCGGTCGCCGCATCCGGGGCCGGCGCACTCTCGGACTCCGGGATCCCGGCCGGCGGTTTCTTCATGGCTTCCTTATTATTTCTTTGACGCGCTGGCGTGTTCGGACTGATGCGAGTAGTAATAATTGTAGTAAGGGTATTCGTGGCTGGAGGCATCCACCGCGTTGTACACAACCCCGCCCACAAGCGCCCGGCGCGAAACGAGGTGAGTGATGCTCCGCCGGGCCAGACGGAGGCTCGTCACGCCGCAGCGGATCGCAAGGAGCGCAACGTCAACTTTTCCCGCAAGAATGCTTGTCTCATCCACCGCAAGGACCGGGGATGTATCGAAAACGATCGCGTCAAACTTCTTTTCCACCTCCGTAAGGAAGTGGTCGAGCGTGGTGTTGAGAAAGATTTCGCTTCCTTTTGTGCCGTAGTATCCGCGCGGGACGAACCAGAGGTTGGTCACCTCGGTGGCATGGATCGCCTTGTCCACGGGAACGTCGCCGTTGAGGACATTGCCCAGCCCGGGATCCTGCTCGATGCCGAGCTGCTTGTGAAGATTTCCCCGCCGCAGATCCGCATCTACCAGGAGCGTCCTCGTTCCGGAGGCCGCGAGGCACGTTGCCAGATTCAGCGAGATGGTGGACTTCCCCTCGCCGGGCATGGCACTGGCAACGAGAATACTTTTCGGAGGACCGTTCTCCCACTCGGTAAAGAGAATCCATGATCGCAGCTTGCGAAAGGACTCAAAGAGGCCAGGATTGTCGTCCTCGTTCACCTTGATGACCTGCTGTCCCTCAGGAACCTTGGGGATGATCGCGACCACCTCCTCCTCGATGATCGCCTGAAGCTCAGCAATGGAAACAACCCGGTCATCAAGAGCCCCGATGAGGAGGAGGATGCCTACACCGGCCGCGGCCCCCATCAGCCCGCCCATGGCGAGATCCCGGGCAAGTGATTGGATCCGGACCCCGGGCGGAGTGGCATATTCCATCACCGAGAGGATGTCCTGCTGGATGTTGGAATTCACGTCGACATTCTGCACGTTGGCAAGGAGGCGGTCGTAGAGGTTCTTTTCCCGCTCGACTTTGCTTTTGATGCGGTCGAACTCACCCATGCGGCGGCTGAGATCGAGCGCTTTGATCTCCCACTGCGCGATCTGGTTTTTGGTGTTTGCGATTTGCGCCTCCAGCGATTTCCTTTTTGAGGCAAGTTGCTCAACCGCTTGGAGCCGATAAACCTCCAGGAGTTTTTTGTTCTGGCGGATTTCCTCGTCGACCTCCTTGACCAGCGGGTGAGCAGTCTGCCGCGTCTCAAGAAGTTGCTCGCGAGTGGCTTCAAGAAGATAGTTCCTACGCTTGACAGCAAGGTAGCTTTCCGCCGGCCCTCCGGATCCGGAGGCGACCAGGAAATCCCGTTTTCCTTCGGCTGCCGCCCCGCTCTCGGGTACTTCCGTCAGCGGGCGGCGCTGGTCGGCAACGCGGTCGATGTTCTGCTCGTCGTCCAGCTTTCCGATCAGGTTGTATTCGGATTCCAGGAGTGCGAGCTCGCGGTTCAACGTCGCGAGATATCCTCCAGCGCTGGTGCCCTCCTCCTGAAGAAAAACGAGATTGTTTTTGCGCTTCCAATCCAGCAGTTCATCCTCACCCCGGCGCAGCTCGGTTTCCACACGCCCCAACTCGTCGGTGATGGCCGTTAGAGTCGTCTGGGATTTCTCGTTAAAGATCCCCCGACGCAAAGCAATGTATTCCTCCATCGTCGCATTCAGGTAGGCCTTGACGTAGTCTGGCTGGGTGCCTGAGGCCACCAGCACGAAAATTGAGGTCCGGGGGATCTGGCTGACCTGGATGGAGACCGGCACCGGATTCAGATCCGGGCGGAGCGACTGGACGCGGGCGGCCGCACGCCGGCGCACCTCCGCGCTCTGCATGAGTTCCTCCTGCGTGCCGAAAAAGTTGACGGCTTCCTCGTTAAACATTCCGCCCTCGGGGAGGGCAATTTTTCCACTCACCAGAATGCGGGCGACGGACTGGTAGGTGATCGGGCTGGTGAGGGAGTACCAGGCCTGAACGGCCAGTCCGATGCTGATTGTCACCGCTGGAATCCACCAGAAGGAGGACAGAATGCGCCTGTAGCGGGCGACCTTGGATCGGAAGGCTTCGGCGCGCTCGGGCTGGAAGGGCTGTTGAGATGCCTTAGCGTGTGTAGAGGCAGTGGAATGCGGGTTCATCCGATCTAAAAATTAAACATCCTTTCCGGAACGACAATATAATCGCCCGGCTGCACGAGCATGTCCTTGCGGGCATCGCCCCGTTCAAGAACCGCCTTCACGTCAATGGAGAAGCGCCTGGTGGTCCCGTCGGGAGCAGAACGGATCAGGCGGACCCGGCGGCGGTCCGCAAAGTCGGCAAAGCCGCCCGCTTCAAGAATCGCGGCGGCGACCGTGACCTCGCGATCGCGCGGAATTTCCTGCGCCCCCTGTTTCATCACCTGGCCGGTCACAAAATAAGTTCCCATGGGAAGCGTGCTGGCGGTGTCCAGCGCGAGGCCGACCGTGGCCTTGCGGTAGAACGACTTTTCCAGGAGCTTCTTCACCTCGTCAGCGACCGCCTTGCAGGTGCGCCCGACTGCGCGCACTCGCCCGACAAATGGGAAATCCACCTCTCCCGACGAAGCAACCGTCAAAACAAATGGCTCCCCGCCTTCCTCGAGAACGCGAAAACTGAGGCGGTCTCCCACTGCCAGGGTTCGCTTTTCATCGAGCGGCCCGGTCCCCATGAGCGACCCGGGAAAAGCCGGCCGTGCAGGCGCCACGGCTACTCCCGGCGAATCACCTCTCGGCGGCGGTTCCGCGCGGACCACGCCGCATGCAAAAGCCGCGAAAAGAACGCAAAAACCAAGAACCCCGAATACGACAGACGTCCACCCGGGCAGGAGGCGGGGGCTTGTTCTGTGGAAGGTCATTATTTTCAAAACCGATGGGAAATGGTGAACGAGAGAATCTGTTGGGAGTAGCTGTCCGAAAGTTCTGAAAGTTCGTTATAGTAGTAAGAGTAGCTTAATCCGAGCGACGTGTCTTTCACCACTTCAAAACCGAGCGCCAATCCTCCCTGCCAGTTGGAATATGGGAGGGAAGACGTCGCGCTCGAAATCGTTCCGAGCTGGTAATTCGCGTTCATTGAGAGCGTTGTAACGCGATTCAACCGATATTGCAACTGGTAGCTGGCAGTATACATCTCCTGATAATTGGCCACCGAGGATCCTGTTGCTGAACGCCCAAAGGTAAACGCCTGGGTCAGGTACCGGTTGAGGCGGTTGTTAATTTGGAGGTTGAAATAGGGCTGCATATAATTCCCTCCGCCAAGCGTGCCCTCGACATTGGTATTCAGGCCGTTTGTCTCCTGAAAGACCACCGTACTTGTCTGCCGTCCGGTGTTGGTATAGGTGCCGCTTTGCAGGCCGAACTCAAAGTAGAAGCGCGTGTAATTAGTGATCTGGGACTGAAAGTAAATTCCGGCCTGGGTCGTCACCGAGTCGTTCAGAATCTGCTGGGTGTAGGTTGTCGTCGATGCCTGGATTCGAACTCCGACACTTGTGGTCGGCGTAAAGTTGTACGCCATTGTGCCGAACGCCGAGTAGCCGGTGGAATTTTGGGAGTCAAACTCATTACTGGAGAGCGAAACCGTGTCCTGCCGTTGAAATCCTCCCATCAGTAGGAGTTGGTTGGGATGCCAGATCAGCGAAATGCCCCCGCTATTGTTCAACTGGCTGAAGTTGACAGAGTTGGTAATAGCAGGGTCGTTGTTCCCCCCGTTGTTGGTGATCGACGGATAATCATAGAGAGTGAGCACAAAATCACTGAAGTAAATCCGGTAGTCCAGTCCGGTGAATGGATCGACAAGGAGACCGTTGTTGTTGTATTCGCTGTATTTGAGATATTGCTGAAAGTTGAACCCCAGGTTGAGTTGGAGCAGGTTGCGGCGGGTTGCCTGCCAATTGATGCCGATGATGTAGGAGGCGTTGACGATGCCATCAGCCAGTGGATTGTCCGGCGAGTTATTAACATTGCTGTTGAGCGAAAATCCCAGGGAGGCGGCCATCGAGATCTTTGCGGGACCGAGCCTTGCAAACTCCGACCCTGCCCAGCCACCGCCGCCCTGGGCGGTTGCTCCGGTCCGGTAGCTGTGATACGACTGCCATCCGGCCAAAGAGCCACGGTTTCCGCCAATGATTCCGGATGATCCCGTCGGGAGGGCCAGCCCCATGGGTAGGCTGGCGCCGTTGGAGGAACTGTTCGCAAGCGCGGCAAAGCCCGGGTTGGCGTATCCCGTGGCAAGCTGGGCAACCGCCGGACGATTATTGAAAATGGCAAGCGCTGCCGTCCCGAAAACCGCTAGCCGCAAGCAGCCGCAAATGCGAATGTCAAACCATGCCACAGGCGGCTACATAACACGAAACACGTTGCATACGGCAAACCAAAAGCGGACGCCTAACTCCCAAAAAACGTTGCGCCATGAATTTTCAGGCGCTAGTTTGCCTTCTGACATGCAAACCTTTCCTTCGCGCGCCTGCATCACGCAACCTGGCGCATTATTATTTTTTATTCCACGCGCCGCGCATAGAATCGCTTTAGCGGGATTTCTTGCGTCGACGTGGGGTTTAATCCTTGTGCCGCAGTCTACGGCGGCCACGGTCAACATCCTCTCAGGGACTACGCTGGAGTTCAATGTTCCGGCCGGTCCAGACCGGGTGGAGCCGACGACGACATTCACTGGCGGGGGCACGCTCCTGAAGACAGGAGCGGGACAACTGCGATGGGGGCAAAATCAGGCCGCCACATTTGCACTGGGGACCGGTTCGCTGATAGACATCCAGGGCGGGACAATCAAGGGTGGAGATTTTGGGGACGAGAACTGGATAAACAATTTTTCCGACCTGAACGTGGCGGCGGGGTCGAAGTTCGACGGGGTCGAAGCAAAGGTCCGGGTGGACGTGCTCACGGGGTCCGGCCGGGTCAGCAGCGGATACCAGCCCAGCTACGGAGCATCGCTCACGTTTGGTGTGGACGGCGGGAGCGGGGATTTTTCCGGCACGCTGGCAAACTACGTGGACCCGGCAAACGTATCCTACGCGGGCAACTTTTTCAAGGCAGGCACCGGCACACAGACGCTCAGCGGAATCGTCGGGAACAGCTACACGGGCACGATGACCGTTAACGGGGGCACTCTGGCGCTGGCGAAATCAGCCGGGAACGCAGTGAGCGGGTCTTCGGTGACATTGAACACCGGCGGGACGCTACTCCTGCAGAGTCCGAACCAGATTGCAGATGCGGCGGCCATGACGCTCTCCGGCGGCACGTTCAGCACGGGCACTGGAGCAAACGAGACGCTGGGCACTCTCACCCTGAGTTCCAACTCCGCAATTTCGCTCGGGGCATCCATACACAACCTCACCTTCGGGGCAAGCAACCTGGCGGCCTGGTCGCCGGCCGCGACGCTGACAATCAACGGGTGGTCGGGCACCGCTGGGCTGACCGGCAGCCAGGGCAGGATCTTCTTTGGCAGCAACGCGTCGTCATTGACCGACGCCCAACTTGCGAAGATCACGTTCCAAAATTTCAGCCCCGGCGCCCAGTTGCTCGGAACCGGTGAACTTGTTCCTACAGCGGTTCCTGAAACCGAGGTCTATGTTGCCGGCCTGCTCATCGCCGGCCTGGTCGTGTGGAGGGAGCGCAGGCGCCTCGCCTCGCTGGTTCCGGTTGTTCAGGACTGAGAGCCCTGCGGGTTCTGTGCCAGTTCGGCGACTAGCGCGCGGACAGCAAAATTAATGTGTTCGGTCGCGCTGGCGGCCGGCTGCGAGGGCGGCGGCTCCGCCCCCCAGGACATCCGCGGCGGTGCAAGATCAAAAACATTCCATGTCCGGACGGCACCGCGGGAGAGGAGCGAGCGATAAACCGGACGGAAGTCTCGCTCGATCAACGGCACGTGCTCGGTTCGGTTCATCAACACCACCAGATCGGCCGCGGCGAGTTCGTCGACCAGAAGCGGCCGGGGATTCCGCTGCGCCGCGTCGTCCAGACCAGCTGAAACGGCGTAGTTCCGGGCCTCCGCAGAAAGCCCCTTGAGCTGGCCGTTCACCACCAGCCCGCGCGAGCAGGCGATCCATGGCAGCTCCGGGCCTGCGGCGTAGTGGTTGAAAAGCAGCTCCGCAAGCCGGCTCCGGTAAAAATTTCCCGTGCAGACAAAAATCAGGCGCTTTTTTTCACCGGTGCTGCGGCCGTTCATGGTGCGGAGATTGGCGGGGCCTGCGGCGGCAGAGCGAGCCTTTTTTTCCGCGCCAGATGGCGGGGGCTGGCCGCAGCAGGCGGCTGCGCCTGGACGCGGAGGGCCTCAGAGATCTGAGCCGCCAAGGTAAGGCCAACGCCGGGCGTCTCCGCGATCTCAGCAGGTGCGGCCGCCCGAAGCCGCTCAACAGAACCAAACCGTTTGAGCAGGGCCTGCTTGCGGGCTGCGCTCACCCCTGGAACATCATCCAGAAGACTTTCCCTGACACGCCGCTTGAGGAGGAGACTATGGTAGCCGTTCGCCGTGCGATGGGCCTCGTCGCGGATCCGCTGCAGCAGGCGCAGGGCCCCGCTGTCCTCCGGAAGGCGCATGGGGAGCGGCCGGGACGGGCGGTAGATTTCCTCGAATTCTTTTGCAAGCCCGATGATCGGAACCTCGTGTAGCCCAAGCCGGGACAGCTCTTTGCAGGCGCTGGAGAGCTGCCCGCGGCCGCCATCGACGATGATCAGGTCAGGAAGGATCGTTGTGCCTCCCTCTTCCGCAACGCGGGCGGCCGCCTCCCCGACCGGCAGCTGGCTATCCTCCCATCCTCCCCGCGCGGACGCCTCGCGCAGGACGCGGCCGTAGCGCCTCCGGACCACCTCCGCCATGCTCGCAAAGTCGTTTTGAAACTTCGTGCCCGTGATCCGGTATTTCCGGTATCCCGTGCGGTCGGGAACCCCGTCGCGGAATCGCACCATCGACGCGACGATATGCGCCGACGAGATATTCGAGATGTCAAAGCATTCCATCACGCGGGGCGGGCGGCAAAGACCCAGCGCCTCGCGAAGGGCCTCCAGATCCGAGTCGGGATTCAGCGTCGTCGGAAGCGACTTGCGCGTGAACCGCGTCATCGACTTCGTCGTGTCTGTAAGATCGCGAAAGAGGTTGCGCAGCCCAGCCGCCTTCTCAAAGTCGAGATTGGCGGCGGCCTCGTGCATCTGCTGCTCGACCTGGCGGATCATCTCCCGGCTCTGCCCGTCGAGGAACTCGCAGGCCTGCCGCACCCGGTCAACGTATTCCTCCCGCGTCACCCGCGCGACACAAGGCGCGCTGCAATTCTTGATCACATGGTCGAGGCAGTGCTTGAAATCCTTCTCGCTCGGTTCGGCAGGACGGCACGAGCGGAGGCCGAACTTTTTCCGCATCGCCTCCATCGTCGCGCGGAGAGCCCTCGGGTTGGCAAACGGCCCGAAATATTTCGCCCCGTCCTCACGGCGCAGGCGGGTGAACGAAAACCGGGGAAACGGCTCGTCCAGGTGAACCCGCACCATCAGGAACCGCTTGTCGTCCCGGAAGCTCACATTGTATTTCGGCCGGAATTCCTTGATGAGCTTCCCCTCGAAGAGCACCGCCTCGGCCTCGCTGCGCACAACGTGATACTCAAGGTCCCAGACGCTCTCGATGAGCGCCCTGGTTTTCGGGTCGGCCGTCATCTTACGCGACGGCATGAAGTAGCTGCCGACCCGCTTGCGGAGGTCTCGCGCCTTGCCGACATAGATCACGTGGCTGAGCCGGTCGCGCATCACATAGACGCCCGGCTTGTGCGGCATGTCCCGCAGCCTGGCCTGAAAATCCGCACGCTCGCGATAGGAACTCATTGCCGGTAAGATGCGTGATCCCGGCGCTCCGCGCCAGCGCGGATTCGCAGCAG
>Ga0209398_1000742_pt1 | contig 19073 bp, 11 predicted proteins | sample AshMeaBigSpring_FD_184125 | JGI IMG/M metagenome (GOLD analysis project Ga0209398, IMG submission 184125) | Groundwater microbial communities from Big Spring, Nevada to study Microbial Dark Matter (Phase II) - Ash Meadows Big Spring (SPAdes)... | ecosystem: Environmental > Aquatic > Deep... | reverse complement strand
CACCGGCCAGACCTACAGGCTCGCGAAGACCCCGGTCATCGTCGACTCCGAGCGGGTCCAGGTGCGTGGTGTGCTGGGCTGGGAGAACTGGGCCAGGGTGGACGACCTGGCCCTGGCCGGGCCGGACGATCCTTGCTATCTGCTGGACCCGGACGCCGGGACCCTGGTGTTCGGCGACGGCATCCATGGCCGCATGCCGCTGCCCGGGGAGGCGATTCGCGCCCAGACCTACCGCCACGGCGGCGGGGTAGGGGGCAACGTCGGGGCCGGGCGGATCACGCGGGTGCGCGCTGGCTCACCCCCGGCGGCCCTGACCCTCAAGCCGACCAATCCCCTGGCGGCGGAGGGCGGGGCGGACGCCGAGACCCAGGAGGCCGCGGCGGCACGCATCCCCCAGGTACTGCGCCACAACGACCGGGCGGTGGGCGCCGAGGACTTCGTCAACCTGGCCATGGCCACCCCAGGCGCCCCGGTGGGACGTGCTGAGGTACTCCCCCGGCACAAGCCCCACGAGCGGGTGGATGGGGTCCCCGGTACGGTCACCCTGATCGTTCTCCCGGCCTACGATCCCTTGCACCCGGACCGGCCCAACCCAGACCGGGAGATGCTGAGGCGGGTCTGCGCCCATCTGGAGCCGCGCCGCCTGGTGACGACCGAGCTCTACGTGACCCCGCCAGAGTACGCCCGCCTGTCCTGCTCGGTGGCGGTGGAGCCCGAGCCCGGCACCGGTGAGGAGACCCTGCGCCGCCACGTGGAGCTGGCCCTGCGCCAGCATCTGGCGCCCCTGCCGCCCTATGGCCCGGACGGGAGCGGTTGGCCCTTCGGACGCGACGTGCGCGACCGCGACTGCGAGGCGGCGGTGCTGCGCGTCCAGGGGGTTCGGCTGGTCAACCAGGTCCTGATCGTCGGCGAGGCCATCGGCCGCACCGGGACGCGCACCCCCGTGACCCAGACCCTGCCGCTGCTGCCCTGGCAGCTCCCGGTCCTACTCGAGGTGCGGGTGGCCACGGGGGCCCAGGCCGAGACCCTGCCGCCCCTGGACAGCGACCCGGCCCCGACCCCTGTGGGGGCCATGCCGGTGCCTGTGGGCAAGGAGGAGTGCTGATGCCCGCCTTCGCCCACCTGAGGGGACGCCCCATGTGGGGGCGCTGCGACCACCAGGGGACCCGCATCGAGGGTGAGCCCGGGGCCGTCGTGTTGGCCCCTGCCCCGGTGACCGGCGAGGCGGGGTCCCTCGGCCCCGCCGCCCTGGCCGCCTGGCGTGCGGCGCTGGGGTCCGCGGTGGTCCTGCCGTGCCCCCCGGACCGCTGCGTCGAGTCGCGGGTCCTGGCCGCCGGCGGCGGTCGGCCCCTGGCCCTGCTTGGGCCCCAGGGTTGGGTCGATCTCCCTCCGCCTGTCCCGGGCGCAGCCCCGGCAACCCCGCTGTCCGCCGCCACAGCAGAATTCGTCGCCCCGGCACCGGGCCCGGCCCCGGCGGCCCCGGACGCCGTCGCCCAGGACCCCTGGGGCCGGCTTTGGCTGTTGGACAGGCCCGGGCGCAGCGTGTGCCTGTTGGCCCCGGACCTGCGGGTCGAGGCGGTGTTGCCCCTGCCCCCGGGTTGGGACCCCCTGGCCCTGGGCTGCGCCAGCTTCGGCCTGGTGGTCCTGGACGTTGCCTCCCCTCGGTTGCTGGTCCAGCCCTGGGGCGGGGAGTGGCAAGGCTATCGGGTCCCGGGTGCTGGCGCCGGGGACGCCCTGGTGTCGCTCGCCGCCGATCCGGCCTTCCCCCGGGCGGTGGCACTGCTGCGCGGAGCCGGCGTGGCGCCGCGGCTGCTGCTGGTTGGCGCGGACGCGGTCACCCTGTGGGATCTGCCCCTGGTGCGCGAGCCCCTGCACCTGATCCTGATCGCCCCCGACCTCGTCTTGGTGGGCCAGCCCGTCCACCTGCCCGGGGACCGCCGGCCCTTCTCCTTCAGGCAGATCCGCCTCGGTCCCGGCGGTCCCGAGGCGGAGGCCGGTCTGGCGGTGCGCGGTTTCGACGGGCGCGCCCTGTGGCGCCAGGACGGGCAGGTCTACGCCAGCACCGCCGAGGGGGCGCGGGCCCTGTACCCGAGGGAGCAGGCCCTGGGGGGCGAGGGGGTGGTGGAGACCTATGCCCTGGACTCGGGGATCTTCGCCTGTGTCTGGCACCGGCTGTTCCTGGACCTATGCCTGCCGCCGGACTGCGCCCTGAGTGTCGAGGCCAGGACCGCGGACGACCTGCCCCCCTTCGAGGTTCGGCGCGGCCGGCGTCTACCTGTCGACCTAGTCCCCAGCGGGGGCAGCGCGGTGGTGGCCCCGGCCGTCGATGACCCCTGGCCGCCCCTGGGTTCCCTGGTGGTGGGGGAGGGCGAGGGTTGGGTGCCGCTCGGCATCGCCGACGCCCGTCCGGCCCGGGCCGATGTGCCGCTCGCAGGGATCGACCTGGAGCGCCCCTCCGAAGACCCACTGGCCCCCATCCGCTCCGCGGTCGCCCCGACCCCGGACCTGCTGGCGACCCGCGAGCTCCTCATCACGGCCCCGCCCGGGCGCTACCTCTGGCTGCGCATCCGCCTGCGGGGCACCAACCGCCGCGGCCCGGCCCTGTTCGCCCTGCGCGCCAGCCTGCCGCGCCCCTCCCTGCTCGACTACCTGCCGGCCTACTGGCGGGCGGACCCCCAGGGTGGGGATGCCACCGAGCGGGCCCTGGCCCTGTTCGAGGGCTGGTCCACGGAGTTGGATGGGCGCATCGAGGTGCTCAGGCGGCTGGTGGATCCGCGCCTGGCCCCGGCCGAGGCACTGGACTGGCTCGCCTCCTTCCTCGCCCTGGTGCTGGACCAGCGGCTGCGCGAGGGGGTGCGGCGCCAGCTCCTGATGGAAATCGCCCCGCTCTACCGGGCCCGGGGGACCGTCCCCGGCCTCACCCGGCTGTTGTCCATCCTGGCCGAGGCCAGGGTGCAGATCATCGAGGGCTTCCGCCTGCGCCGGCCCACTGCCGCCTTCGTCGGCGAGGCGGCCCTGGGGCCGGGTCTCGAGATCGGTGGCCGCGAGGGCGGCCCGGACCTGACGGAGGCGCAAGTCTGGGAGGCGGAGCTGGCCACCCACCACGCCGCCCTGCTGCTGCGCCGCGCCAGCCAGGACCAGCCTTGTCCCGCCGAGGGGCCCCCGGACCCGCTCCCGGGTGACCCGCTGATCGGTTTCTACCAGCGTCACGCCCATCGCTTCACCGTCGTGGTCCCGCGCCCCTGCGACGCGGTGCTGCGGGCTGTACTGGAGCTGGCCATCGAGACCCACAAGCCGGCCCACACCATCCACCGCCTGTGCTGGCTGGACGCGGGCTATCGGGTGGGCAGCGCCAGCCTGGTGGGCATCTCCCACCTGGGGGCCGCGCACCGCAGCGCCCCGGCGGTGCTCGGCGACGCCGTGCTGTCGCGCTTCACCACCCTGCACCGCGGCCGCCATGACGGTCGCTATCCGACCTTCCAATCCACGGACCCTAGGGGGACGGCGCCATGAGTACGCCACTGACTGCCGAGACCTTTACGCCGTTGACAGATTCCGACCCGGCCACGCCGGGCGACCCCTTCACCCGGCTGCGCTACCACTATGGCCAGTTGCTGGGGGCCGAGGACTTCGAGACCGAGCAGCGTTACTTCCTACTGCGCAGCCGGCTGCGCAACGCCCTGCTGCACGGCATGGGCGCCGTCTGGGGCCTGGAGGTACGCGCCGAGGAGACCACCGATCCCGCGGGGCTGCGCCTGACCTGCGAGCCCGGGCTCGCCATCGACGCCCTGGGGCGGGAGGTCTATGTCCCGCAGCGGGTCTGCCTGGACGTGACCGGGCTGGCCGCCACCCCCTTCTGGGCCGACCTGGCGCCGCCCCCGGCCCCGGTCGCCGAGGTGGGGGACGGCGGGGATGGCGACGACGGGGAGCCGCCCCCGGAACCACGCCGCCGGGTCCATGTGGTCCTGAGCTATCGGGCCTGCCTGAGCGCCCCGGTCCCGGCGGTGACGCCGCCCTGTTCCGACAGCGACGCCGCCCTGGTCCACTCCCGGGTCCTGGACTCCTACCGCATCTGCCTCCAGGCCGAGGCGCCGCCGGACCCGGCCACCACCCAGCGGGACGTCACCCGGCTTCAGACCCCGCCCGGGCCGCGGGAGCGCCTCCTTGACCTGATCCTGGACCCTGGCCTGGACCTGGCCCGATTTTGGGCCGGGGCCGACGAGGCCCCACTGCTGCTCGCGGTCCTGGACCTGGAGCCGGTGGGCAACCCGGTGGAGCGGGTGCAGCTCTCCGGAGTGGTCGACAATGGGGTGCGGGCCCTGCTTCCCTCGGTCCAGGCGGTGGCCGACCTGGCCCTGGGGGTGCGTCTGGACGGCGCGCCCGGGGCGCCGGCCTTCCAGGCCCTGGGTCTGAGCGCCGCGGCGGGGAGCGGGGCCGACGCCGGGCGCATGCTGGTGACGGTTGGCACCACGGCGGCGGTGGCCCAGGCCAGCCTGGATGACCCCCAGTCCGCCCGGGTGATGCGCTGGGACGGGGCAGGGTGGCAGGAGCCGACCCTGGTGCGCAGGGAGGTTGTCCCCACCGGCATTCTGCTGGTGGTGGACGAGGACTGGACCGCCGTCACCCCCTACCAAGTCCTGCTCGCTGGGACCGGTCCCCACGCCCTGCTGGATACGCAGGGCCGGCTCCTGGCCGGCGTTGTCGGCGAGGCGGTCCCCCCCGGCAGCGGTCGCGACGCCTGCCTGTCCGCCAGCTTCAACCCAGCCGCCTGACCCGGAGACCAACATGAACGCATACCGTGAGAAGAAGGTAGACGCCGGGGTCTTCAGGGTCATGGCCAAGCTGGCGGCGAAGGAGGAGCTTAGCGTCGCCGAGGAGCTATTGGTGGCGGACTATCTGGCCGATTACCGGCCCCATGGCGCCGAGCCGGGCTTTCCCGGGGGCCCGGCCGGGGATGTGCGCGGCGACAACAACCTGCGCCGTACCAACTGGTTCAACGGGCGCTATCTGACCGCCGAGGCCCTGTCGCGCCAGGACACCTATTTTGACGCCCGCTCCCGCCTCAACGCCCAGGCCCTGATGCCGGGCGTGGCCTGGGGCCTGGGCCTGGACGTCGACGGGGCGAACGCCACATCGCTGCGCTTCGACGACGATGCAGTGCGCGGCAATGGTTTTCCGGTCGATCGCCAGATCGAGCTCCAGCGTGGTCTGGCCTTCGACCATGTCGGCCGGCCCATCCTGGTCTCCCAGGCCTTCCGCTTCACGGTGGAGCAGCTGATCGGGACCTACCGCAAGACCCCGCAACTGGTGGTGGGGGGCGGTATCGAGTTTATGCCCTGCGTGTGCCTGGCCCCGGACCCGGGCGGGCCCACCGGCGGGGGCCCGGCGGTGCCCTCCGGGCCCTACCTGCTGGTCATCCAGGCCGGGGAGACTGAGGAGGGCGGGGCCAAGGTCATGGGTGACGTCTGCGGCGGGCCGGCCCCGGTCACCTGCCGGGCGGACGCTTGGCGGAGCGGATTCGGGCTGTCCCTGGTGCGCTTCCCGGTGGAGCTGCCCCTGCGCCCGGACCTGCGCACCGCCTGGGACCTGCGCGGGACCCTGTCGGCCTACTTCTTCGACGTCTTCGAGCACCCCTTGTGGCGGCGCTGGGACCCGGACTTCCTGACCGACGGGGTCTTTTGCCGGGACTCGGGACCCGGGCGCCACGACGCCGGGGCCGTTGCCCTGGCCATGCTCTACCTGGGCGAGGACGGCAGTGTCCTGTTCCTGGACCAGTGGATTCCGCGGCGCACCATCAGCGCCACCCCGGCGGAGGACTGGCACCGCACCCGTTTCGGCGCCCCGCCCCGGGCGGCGGCCTGGGCGCGCATCCACCAGTTCCAGTGCATGTTGGCGGAGGGGTTGGCGGTGACCCCCCTGGGGGCCGATCGCAGCGATCTCTACAGCCGCGGCTTCCGGCACATCCCGCCCATCGGCTTCCTGCCCCTGAGGCTGAAGGCCCAGCAGGACGACAGCGGCGCCGGGGACTCCGACATCGGTGTCGCCGCCTTCGACGGCATCTTCGCCATGGCCGGGGCAGGGGACTTCCTGGTCTCGCCCCTGGTGCGCCGCGCCATGTCGCAGGCGCGCCGTTATTTCGACGACACCAACGTCATTACCTACGGCGTCGTCGCCCTGCACGATGACGACATCCTGGAGGACCTCGCCAACGTCCACGACAAGGACCCGATCCAATTGAGCAGGCCCCATTGGAACCTGGACGCCGGGCTTTACAAAGGGATCGAGAACAGGGCGACCTTCAAGCCGTCGAGCGGCTACGGCCTGTTCGCCGGCTCCGGTTTCCTCGCCGTCCTGGAGATCCTGTTCCGGGTCCTGGGTCTGGAGCACCTGGTCAACCGCCGCACCGAGGTAGTCAAGCTGGTGGTGCCACTGCAAGGGCTCACCCGCTCCCACCCCCTGCTCGGGCGCGTCGCCCAGGATGCCTTGCCCCAGGCCGTGGCCTGGGGGGTGAACCCGGCGGCCACCGCGGCCGGGCCCCTGGCCAACCTCGACCCCGACCTGTTCCCGCAGGCCGAGGCCCTGGCCGGGATCATGCGGCGTCTGGGGCTCGACATGCTGCCGCGGCACTTCGTGGTCTATGTCAAGCAGCGACTGGTCCTGTTGGACCTGCTTTTCTATGTGCTGGAGCTGTTCCAACTGGTCATAGAGCTGGTCGCCACGGCCCGGCTCATCGCCGGCCAGGCCAGTGGCCAGGCCACCGGGGGCAGCACCCAGGCCCAGACCCGAGCCCCGGCCACGGAGGACTATCGGCGCGCCGTGCTCGCCCAGCCGGCGGACCGGCGCGCCATCACCGTGGCCGTGCTGGGCCGTCCCGAGGTTCAGGACACCCTGGTCCAGGCCGTGGACATCTCGGGCTCCGACCTGGCCGTCACCGGCCGCAATCAGGCCTTCCGGCGGCAGGTGGAGCAGGTGGATCAGGCCCTGGCGTTCGAGGTCCAGGACCCCGCCGAGCGGCGCCGCACCGCCGTGGCCCAGGTGGCCGACGCCTACGCCGCCGAGTACCCCGACTATCAGGTCATGCAGCTCCTGGCCGCCGCCCAGCCGGCCGAGCAGACCCTGGCGGTGGTGGACAAGCTGGCGCTTGGCCGGGGCTCGGAGCGCACGCTCACCCTGGCGGATGACTTGATTGGCGATGGGCCCAAGGTCTTTGCCGACAACGACGCCCGCTCCCTCTACGCAGACCTGCGCTCCGACATGGCCGAGCGCAAGGTGAGCGACTATGTCCCCGAGGTTAAGGGCGAGCTGACCGTCAAGGAGGTCCTGACCCGCGCACCTGCCGAGGCCGAGGCGCTGCTGGGGACCGAGGGCTACCAACGCTTCCGCGAGGCCTTCGTCAAGGACAGGGCGGTGGCCACCGAGGGGGCCGAGGTCCTGGGCAAGGGCGTACCCGCCGCGGTGGTGGAGAAGGTGGAGACCGAGATCCGTGCCGGGGCCGCGCCGGAGGAGGCGATCGAGAAGGTCAGGGCGGATGCCACCCTGGCCACCGAGGCCAAGCCACTGTTGGACCAGGCGGCCAGGCTGCTGCGCGTTACCGGGGGCAAGACCCAGGTCCTGCAACGCATCAAGCGCATCCCCTAGGTCATGACCGACGCCCTCGACATTGGCCGTCTCGCCACCCGGGTGCGGGGTGCCGACCCGGACCAGGGGGCACGCCTGGCGGAACAGGTGCGGGCCGTGCTGGATGGGCCCCTGGCGCAAGATCTGGACGGCGTGGCGGCGCGGGCCCTCGCCCGTGCCGGGCTGCCGGCTGGGGCGGTGGTGGCGGTGCGCCGCGTGGCGCTACGGCTGCGGATTGGCCCCCGGGTCCAGGCCGCCGAGCTTGGGCGGGCTTGGGCCGAGGCCTGCGAGACTGCCCTGGTCGGGGCCCTGGCCGGGGCATCGGCTGGGATCTGGAGTCGGATCTCACCGGCTCGGGGCCACGCCGACCCGGGTGGTGGGTGGGTGGACTCGGACCTGGTCTGGTTCCCGGACCCCTGGGCGGCGGAGCTCGCCCACCTGGAACGTCTTGCCGCCGGTCAACCCCCGCCCTGGTGGGCACAACGTCTGGCCGCTGGGGCCGGCGCCACGGCCGAGGCCCTGTCCCCGGCCACGATCCTGGCGCGCTGGGTGGCTCAGGACCCGGCCCGCGCCGTCGCGACCATGACCGCCTTGGCCGAGTCCGGTACCGGGGTTGTGACGCTGCTGGATGTCGACCAGGCGAGGGGCCTGACCCGGGCCTTGCTGGGCCGTCTCGCGCTCCCTCCTATCGCTGGGGTCGGACGCGATGCTGCCCAGGCCAGCCGAGCCGCCGGCAGCGTCCTGCTGGACCAGGCCCTAGCCCGGGTCCAGGGCCTGGCCGCCACGCTGGCGGCTCAGGGCGGGGTGCTCGCCTGGCCTTGGCTGGCCGCTGCCCTGTTCGCCCGCAGCCCGGCCCTGACCGGGGTCCCGGGGGCTTGGGTCGAGTCCTTGCTCGAGCTGGCCACCGAGGCAGCGGCCCACCCTCCGGACGCTGGCCCGCCCGACGCGGGTCCGATGGCACGGGCCGCAGCGCGGCCGGCGGGGCCCGGCAAAGATACCCGGTCGGCGGTCGAGCGTTGGCCACCCATCAGCGCCAGGGCGCAGCTTAGGCCGGGCCCAGCCGTCACAGTGGCCCCCGCGTCCCAGACCTGGTCGGTCTGCGCCGGGGGCCTGCTCCTCTTGGTGCGGCCCCTGGCCAAGCTCGGCCTGCTCCCGGCCGCGCCATCGCTCACCACAGGCCTGGCCGACCTGGCCTTGACCGCCCTGCGACGGGTCCTGGCGAGTCTACCCCCGGGGGATCTGGCGGTGGCCCAGGAGCGGGAGCGGCCTCTGCTGGCGGTCTTGGCCCCGGAGTTCGACTGGCGGGGGCGCATCGCCGAGACCCCGATCGCCGACCCCGGTACGGCGGCGGACCTGCTGGCCACCCTGGTCGCCCTGATCCCCGCGGACATCGCCTTCGCGCCCAGGGCGGCGCGCCTGGTCTTCGGCACCCCCACCCCAAGCATCGCCAGGGCCGAGGACCTGCGCCTGGCCCGGCTCGTGCTGCGTCCGGGACGGCTGCGGCTGACCCCCTGGGAGGCCGAGCTGACCTGGCCCCTGGCCGCGGCGGACCTGGCACTGCGCCGCGGCGGCTGGGACCAGGACCCCGGCTGGGTCCCCTGGCTGGGCCGCAACCTGAGCTTCCGCTTCGGGGGTGAGGCATGAGCCTCGCCGCCGCCTGGGCGCCCGTGGAGCGGCCGGGTCTGATCGACCTCTGGCTCGCCCTGGCCGCCGGGCGCCTGCTCCTGCGCCGGCCAGAGGACACCGGTCTGCGCCGCCTGGTCGCCCAGACCCTGCCGGCGGACGAACCGCGCGCCCTGGCCGAGGGCATCGCCGCCGGCGCCGCCGCCCTCTTCGATGCCCTCGCCGCCCACCCCGGGCGCGAGCCCCTGGGGCGCATCAGCGATGGTTGCCGTCTGTCCGGGTTCGACCTCGACCTGCTCGGCCTCGCGGTCCTGCCCTGCCTGAGCGAGGACGCCGCCGCGGCCGTCACCGAGGTGACCGGCGGGGCGCGACGCCTGCCCCTGGGTCTGGGTCTCAAGCTCCTCTTCGGCGACGCCGCGGACCCCGCGGCGGTCCGTGTCGCGGTGCGCGGCTCGCCCCTGTGGACCGCCGGTCTGCTCCAGCCGGGGGAGGCGGTGCGTCCACTCCTGGAGCGTCGGCTGGACCCCACCGAGACCCTCATCGCCGCCCTGGATGGGGCCGCGCCGAGCCAGGTCGGGGAGGGTTGGCGCCCGCGCTTGCTGGAGCCACCGCCCAGGCCCGCCGAGTCCATCCGCCGGGTCGCCGAGCGTCTGGGTGTCCAGCCCCAGGTTTGCGTCCACCTAGCCGGTCAGCCCGAGCGGGCCGAGCAGGCCCTGGCCCTGGCTGCCGGTCCCGACGGGGCCCTGGTCCTGGATGCCCCGGACGACCCCCAGGCGGCCCCGCCCTGGGCCGAGGCCCAGATCCTCGCACTCGGTACCGGGGCCCTGGTCGCCTTGCGTACCGATGCCTCCCAGTTGACGGCCCCCTGCATGGCGGCGCCGCTGCCCGTGATTGCCCCGCCGTCCTTTGTGCTGCGCGGCCCCCAGGCGCGCCTGGTGCGTCTGGAGGTCGGCGCCAATGACCCGCTGGAGCTTTCGGATGCCTGGCGTGCGGCCCTTGGGCTTGAGGAGGCGGAGGCCGACGAGCTGGGCGGGCGCAACTGGCTCGACGGCGATGTCCCCCGGCTCGTCGCAGCGGCCCTTCCCGCGGGGGTCCCCAGGGGTCCGGGGGCCCGCCTGGAGTATGCACTGGCTGAGGTCGCGAGCCTGAGCCCTCCGCGTGCCCTGCGCCTGGCGACCCGACAGGAGCCCCGGGTCCCCTGGGGGCGGCTGGTGGTCCCGGCGGAGACCCAGGCGCGGCTCGCCGACCTGGTGCTGCGGGTCCGCCGCCGGGTCACGGTGCAACTGCGCTGGGGCCTGGGCGGCGGCGGGCGCGGTCGCTCGGTCATCGGGCTCCTTCACGGCGAGTCGGGGACCGGCAAGACCCTGGCCGCGGAGGCCGTGGCCACCCGTCTGCAACTTCCCATGCTGGCGGTGGATCTGTCGCTGGTGGTCTCCAAGTACATCGGCGAGACCGAAAAGAACCTCGCGGAACTCTTCGCCGCCGCCGAGGGCTATGCGGCCCTGCTGTTCTTCGACGAGGCCGACGCCCTGTTCGGGCGTCGCACCAACGTCCAGGACGCCCATGACCGCTATGCCAACATCGAGGTGAACTACCTGTTGCAGCGGTTGGAGGCCTTCGAGGGCTGCGCCATCCTGGCCACCAACCTGCTACAAGGGGTGGACGAGGCCTTCCTGCGCCGCTTCGATCAGGTCGTGCATTTCCCCCGCCCTGGGGTCGCCGAGCGCCTGGCCATCTGGCGCGGCCACCTGCCCCAGGGGCGGTTGGACCAGGGGGTGGCGGTGGAAGACCTCGCCGTGCGCTTCGAGCTGACCGGGGGCGAGATTCGCAATGCCGCGCTCGGGGCGGCCTTCGCCGCCGCCGACGGCGACGGGGTGGTCACCCTGGGCCTGCTGGAGGCCGCGGTGGCCGAGGAATTCAACAAGAAGGGTCGGCCCTTTCCCGGCCGCCCAGGAGGAGTCAGATGACCGACATCACTACGACCCTGAGCCAGACCCAGGCCACCCTGGCGACCCTGCAGCAGGCCGCGGCGACCGCTGCGGCCGGCGGCGCCGCTCAGACTCAGGCCGCCGAGGCGGCCTGGCGGGCCATCGCCGAGGTTGAGGCGGCCAAGGCACGGGCCGAGGGGCTGCGCGATCAGCTCCTGGCCCGCGGCGACAAGCTGACCCTGGCCCTGGCGGCTCGAATGGCGGTCCTGGCCGAGGCCGAGCGCAACCGGACCGAGGGCACATCCCCGCCCCTGGCCGATGCCAGCGCGGCGACCCTGGCCACCACGGTCGCCGCCGCCGCCGGGGTTACCAAGGCCACGCTCGACAGCCAGGCCCCGGACGCGGTCAAGGGCGTGGACGACGCCAACGCCGCCCTGGACGACACGGCGGTCAGCGAGCTAGCTGCCGCAGAGGCGGACCTGCTGGCCAAACAGGACGCCTTGGCCGCCAAGCAGGCCGCGGCCGATGCGGCCCTGGCCGCGGCGGAGGCGGCCCCCGCGCAGCTTGCCCAGGTCCTGAGCCGCGCCCTGGTGCGGCGCGAGGACGCCCTGCGCCTGGCCGTCCCCGCGGCCGCCGCCGGACCCGCCGCCGCGGTCGCCTACGCCGATTATCAGGCGGCGCGCAAGGTCCTGAACGACGCCAAGGCGGCTGCCGCCGCCACCGCGCTGACGGATGCCTGGACCACGGCGCGGGATCAGGCCCTGTCGGCCGTGGCGGATCTGCTCGCCGCCCAGGCCTTGTTTAGCCAGCGCCGGCTTGCCCTGGAGACCAAGCGCGCTGAGCAGGCGGCCAAGTCGGCGACCCGGGATGCCGAAGCCGCCGCCGCGGTCACGGCCGCCCTGGCACCGCCGCCTCCACCTCCACCGCCGGGCCCCTGAGGAACGCGCCATGGGCACCCGGTGCTCTCGCTGCGGGTCGCAAGCCCCCGCTGGCGGCGTGGCACGGCGCCGCGCCAAAGGGTTCGGGCGCGACGAAAGAGGCTCGGTGACCGCCGCCGCGCGGGAGGGGCCAGCCTGGCGGGGCGAGCCGCCCGACCCGGGCCGCCCGGCGGCCACCGGGGGCGGCCGTGGGCTCGGCGGTTCCAGGTTCCAACAGGGCGGGGACGCGATTGTCCAGGGCCTGGCGACCCGCAGGCATCCCTGCGGGCCGGAGGCGGAGCAGACCCCGCGACCCATCGACGTGTCGCGTGAGTCCGTCTGTCATCGAGGCCTGGCAGGAGCGCCGTGAAGCATCGGCCTACCGCCGGCTAATTGAGGATCCAAGATGAATCGTCGCTACACCCGTCTGCGATTGCCCGCTGTCACGCGCGACCGGTCGGCCGAGCACCGGGCCAACCGGGTTGCCCAGGGTGAGCGTCCGGCCAGCTCCGGGCGGGTTGCGGAGGCGCGGGCCCCCATCGGGCTTGGGCTCGGACCGGGCCAGCCTCTGCCCGCCGCGGAGCTGGGCTATTTCGAGAGGCGCCTGGGCGCGGATCTGTCGGCGGTGCGGGTCCATCCGGGGGCGGCTGCTGCCACCGCGCTCAATGCCAACGCCTTCGCCGCCGGGCGAGACATCGGTCTGGCCCCGGGGCGCTTTCGTCCCGGGACCCGCGAAGGGCGCCGATTGCTCGGCCACGAGCTGGCCCATGTCCTGGAGCAGGGTGCGAGCGGTCGCCCGGCGCTGCAACTGGACGGTCCGCCACGGCCGGGGGAGCCAGAGCTCAAGCTGCCGGACCGCGAGGCCGCGGCGAGTGCGGAGGCCGTCGGCGGCGGGCTTGAGACCATGGCGGGCGTAGCCAAGGAGGATCCGGTAATCAAGGAGAAGGTCATCAAGCCGCTGGAGGACTACGCCAAGGCACGTTTCGAGGCCTTGCCGGGCGAGGCCCAGGGGACCCTGATCGGTGGCTCGATCGCAATGTACGGAGGATTCCTCGCGGCCATGCTGAGCAGTCCCCGGGGGCGGGCATCCCTGTCTGATTTCAACCTGGCCACGCCCCTGACCCTGGTGCCCTACGGCACCATCGACGATCTGCGGTTCATCCTGCCCGCCGCCAGTGGCGCGCCGGTGATCTTCGGCGGACGCCTGAAGGGGGACGACTGGCTGCGCCTGGCGCTGGGCAGGACAGGCGACAAGGACCAGTTCGCCCCGACCATGGCGGTGGATTTTACCTGGCGCTACGACCCGACCGCCGGCGACCTGAGTCTCTCCGGTGGCAAGCTCGACATCGGCCTGCTGCCCGGGCTCAACCTCAGCGCAGGCGCCGGGGTCGGCCTCAGTTGGCCGACGCCCATGATGGGGCCGAATGGCGGCACCGCCTGGTCCATGCAGAGCCTGCCGCAGACGGCTTCGGGCATCGGACCTGCCGGCTACGGGGCCTTCCTCAGCGTCGACCTGACGCAGCTCCCGCTGGTCCCGTCCTGGCTGCGCTTCCAGTTGGGCGGAATGCCGGAGAAGTAGTCCATGGCCGCCGGGCCCGTCGCCGCAAAGACCGAGACCCAAGGGCGACTGCCACCCAAGCCCAGGTCGGTGGTGGGCGGACCCGGTCCCAGGGTGAGGTCGCCAGGCCCCGTGCCACTGGGCTGCAGTGCCTGCGCCGAGGCGGGGGCGACCTGCGACGCCTGTGACGCCGCGGCCTTGGGTCTCCAGCGGGCCTTACGGGTGGGGGCTGCGGACGATCCGCTGGAGGGCGAAGCCGACCGGGTGGCGGATCTGGTGGTGGAGGGGCGGGCTGCGCCAGCCCGCCTGGGACGCGTCGGCCATGGCGTGAACCGACTTTGCAGCCGCTGTGCCGAGGAGTTGGAGGAAGAACTGTCGATCGGGGTCCAGCGTAAGGCCAGCGGCGAACTGCCAGCGCTCGGTCCGCCGGGGGAGCACCCGGCTTCAGCCCTGGTAGCCGCAGTGCTGGGCTCCGCCGGGAACCCGCTCGCCCATCCTGTCCGGGCTTACTTCGAGCCGCTGTTCGGCCGGGACTTCTCCGCCGTGCGCGTCCATGCGGGCGAACAAGCCCGGGCCTCGGCTGCCGCAGTGGAGGCCCGTGCCTACGTGGCCGGCCCACACCTCGTCCTGGGCGAGGCCGCGGACCTCCGGGACGCGGCCGGCCGTCGCCTCTTGGCCCATGAACTGGTCCATGTGGTCCAGCAGGGGGCGGCCCATCCCCTGTCGGGCGCGCCCCAGCATCGTCTGGACTCGACCCTCAGGCGCGCCCCAGCGATCCAGCGCGACCCAGCCCCCGGGGGTCAACCCGACCCAGTGGCGGCCCGGGATGCCTATTACGCCGAAGCGGTGCGCGACGGCACTCTGAGCCCGATGGTGGTCCTTGGCTCTGTGGGCAGCTTGGTGCGACTGGAGCAGATAGGACCCAAGAGCTATCCGGAGGTGCGCCAGAAGCTGGTGGATAAGTATGGCGAGGCCGGGGTGCAGATCGCCTACGACAACGACGCCCGCATGGTCGCACTGGCGGCGAAGAGTGAGCAGGTCACCGACCGGCTCAACACCCTGCTGCAGGAATACGCCGATTCCGAGCAGGAGACGGCGATGGAGATCATCTCGGCGAAGATCGACGCCTACGAGTTCACCTACGCCAGGATCTTCGTCACGGTGGCCGAGCAGGGCGAGGGCGCCCTGACCCTGCTGGAGGGCTACTACAGCGCCGACGCCAAGGCGATGGTCGCGATCATGCGCGAGGAGGCCGACGCCGCCCAGGCCGAGGCCCTGCGTCTGGAGGCGGAGTTGGCCGAATGGCGCAAGGATGGCGAGAAACTGGTCGGCCAGACCGTCGCCACCCGCGAGCGGTTCGCCTGGTGGGACGCCTCCATCACCCTGACCTCGGTGCTGCCGCCACCCGAAGGGCGTGAGACCATGGGCGAGGCGGTCGCTTGGGGCCGGCTGTCCGGGCAAGCCTGTGCCATCGGCAAGTCCGGCGCGCGCTACTTTGTCTACCAGTCGAGCGACCAGTTCAGCTACGACGACGTGTTCTCCACCGAGGCCTTCGAGGAGCACCGCAGCGAGGTAGTCCCGGAGAAAGCGTCCGCTACCGGGCTGCCCCTGATCAGCGTCGAGGGCTATGTCCTCACCCGCAAAGGGCAGCGCTTCTTCGGCGGGGACCAGAGCAAGAACCCAGAGAACTATGCCACCGGGACCGGTACCCTGCTGCAGGGGGCCGGCGACCTCGACACCGACCAGGCCATTCGCCTGTTCAAGATGGCGACCCTGGACCTGCTGCTGATCAACCTGGCCCAGGCGGAGGAACGCCTGCGCAAGGTGCTGTGGGAGGTCTTCCCCGAACGCGGCCAGGGGACCATGCGGGACATGTCCCTGGATTATGGGGCCAAGGTCCGGGCCGACGCCGCGGCGCTGAAGGAGGCCATGACCCGCGCTACCGACGTCATTACCCGACGCGCCAAGGACAAGCCGGACGCGGACACCGAGGAGACCCTGGACGAGGCGCCGACGGACGCCGAGGAGGCCCAACTCGTGTCGGACCTCGAGACCATCGGCCGCATCTTCACCGACAACCCCGGCGCGGCGATGATGATCAAGACCAAGCGCGACCCGGAATCCGCTGAGCCGGTGGCAGAGGGGGAGATCAGCAACCAGGTGGAGGGCGGCGGGACCGGGGACGCGGCCTGGGCGGTAGCCCAAGAGAGCTCGGCACGCCTGGAACATATCAACGAGGTTCGCCGCCACTTCCATGGCAACCTCGACGACACCCTGAGCCTGGAACCTCTGCACGACGCGCTGCTGCCGAACTTCACAGAATACCAGCAGGTGCAGATCCGCCTGGCCCGCGCCGGGCACAGCTTCGCCGCCGTCGCCAAGACCTTCGGCATGGCGGGCCTGGACCTCCTGCTGTTGATTACCGGAGCGGCCCTGGGGGGGCCGGTGGGGGCCGGGCTGGCGGTGGCGGCCACCGCCTCGGGGGCGGCCCAGGCGGCGCAGGGGCTGCGCGAGGCCAAGCTGACCGAGGCTAAGTCCAAGCTCGACGTGCCCGGGGGCTTTGCCCTCGCCAGCGAGGAGGAGGCCGCCTCAGCCAAGCGTTGGGCCTATATCGGGGTGGCCCTGAGCGTGCTTGATGTGGGCGAACTGGCCAGCGGTGGGCGCCTGCTGCGTACCCTCGGCCGGGGCACGGTGCGGGCGGCGAAGGGGGCCGGGGCGGTGGCCATCGAGGCCCTGCGCTGGGCCAAGACCACCCTCGGGCTGCCCGGGGATGTGGTGGCGAACCTCAGCCTGGCGGCGGTGCAGCGGCTCCAGTCCCTGACCGGAGGTGCCATCAAGGTCATCGCCGGGCTCAGCAGCACCCTTAAGCGCGTGGTCCTGGGCTGCGCCTCGCCCTGCCGGGTCAACCTGGCGGAGATCTATCAATACGTCAACGACCCCGCCCGCAAGGCCGTCTCTAGCACCAAGCCCCTCACCGGCATCGACGATATCGTCGCGGCCCTGCCGTCGGGCAGCAAGTTCAACCGGGGGGCGGTCAAGCAATACCTGAAGGATCACCCGGCAGCCTTGGAGTTCATCCTTCAGGCGCAGATCTCCGCCGACGATCTCGGCGGCCTCGCCGCCGTCCTCACCCGTGGGGACGTCTCCGAGGAGATGGCGCGCAAGACCTTCAGCCGCTATCTCACGGCCCTGGTGCCGGCGAAGATCGGCCCCGATATTAACGAGTTCAATCGTATCGCGGCCGCCGCCGGCAAGGTCGAGAAGGCTGGGGCCGCGAATGCCCTTAAGGGGCCGATGTTCGAGAACTTCGCGCGTCTCTATGTCACTGACTTCCGCGTCGCCGACCTCGGACGGGTCGTCTATACCGATGCCATGATCCCCAGTCTGGAGGCTGTGCGCCGGTCATCGGACGCCTGGGTCTCCAAGTTCGGCGAGCTGTGGGACTTCAAGCACGTGGCCGGTGCTGTGGACCCCGCCCAGGTGCGGGACTATCAGCGCATCCTGAAATATGAGGCCCGCAGGGGGGCGCCGAAGGTGACCTCGATCAACTACCTGTTCCCCGACCGCGCCGCCGCCGAGGCCAATCGCGGTCTATTGAGCACCAAGGGTTTCAACGTCTGGTACCTGGGTCCCAGCGGCAAGCGCATCCGCCTGCGCTGAGCCTTCACGCCGGAGTTCCCCATGACCAAGCGCGCGCGACAGCCCCCCTACGCCTGGGTGATCAGCGCCTACGACCGCGACTGGGAGGCCCTCGGGCTGGTGGAGCAACTGCTCGCGGCAGGGGTTCGGCTGGGGCTGATCGGGACCCTGGACCGCCTCGGCCTCGGCGACCAGGACCGACCCCAGCCCCTGCCGCCCCATACCCCGGCCGAGGTGCCGGGCCTGCTCGGGGCGGCCCTGTGGGGGCAGCCCGGCCCCAAACAGCTCACCGCCGCGGGGACGACCCCGGTGGACTGGCAGCTTGCCCTGAGCTGGTTCCGCGACTCGCCGCCCGGGGCCGAAAAGCTCGAGGCGATCGGCAGCCTGACCCTGCGCTTTGACCGCGGGACCTGGGACGATGCGGCCAGTACCGCCCTGTGGGCTGAGTTCTGCGCCCTGCACGGGGCCGCCAACACCACCCACGCCTCGATCGAGTCCTGGGACCTGGCCCTGGACCTGCGCGACCGCGCGCCCCCGCTGATCAGCCAGGCGACGATGGACAGCGTCTACTGGGCCAACTACCTCGACCCCGAGTGCATGACCCACTTCGAGCGCGACCGCCTGGACCTCAGCGGGGCGGCGGAGGCCCGCTGGGGCACCGACGGCGACCTGCACCTACGCCTGTCTGCGACCCTGGGGGCTGGACCAACGCCGGCCGAGCGGGCCCGGGTCGAGGCTCTCAGACGGCGCCTGCTCGATGCCTTCCGCGCCGCCCGTGCCGCATGATCCGCGCGGCCCTCGCGGTTACCCGAGCCTGAGCCCTGACCGAGGTAACCCCGCCCCTGATGCTCAGAACGCGATGCGCCGCTTTGGTGTGCTTCCGCCCTCGGTATCGGCCGTGCCGAGATTGATGCGGATGCCCAGGGCCTGTCCAACGCCGTAAAGGCCGGGGGGTTGGATGGCTTGTGGGTCATCTTGTCGAAAGATCAGCGCCTTGTGCGAGCAGTCGGGGGCCGCGACCTGGCTCTGACGCGGCCGCCGGACCCCCCGGGGGCTGGGCGACAGAGGGTGGGCATGATGGGGTGGGCCAGCGGTTGTCCGGGGCGAGTGTGGCGGATGGCCATCGTCGCCTTGGCGAGCATGTCCCCGAGGCCCCAAGGGGGCGGCAGCGGCGAGCCGGTTGCGCTGCCGCGGCCTCAATCCGCCGGGAGCTGGAGGGGAACCCTTTTCTCCGGGTTGGCACGATAGAAGGCGGCCATGTTGCCGACGCGGTCGACGAGGTCGCTGCCGGTGCGCCCGGCGATCTCCGCGACCAAGGCGTCGCGCAGGGCCCGGTCCCCGGCGCTGACCTTGATCTTGATGAGCTCGTGGTGGGCCAGGGCGCCCTCGATCTCGGCGAGCACGCGATCCGTGAGCCCGGCCTGTCCGAGCAGGACCACGGGCCTCAGGTGGTGCACCTGGCCCTTGAGCCAGCGCCTTTGCTTCGGGGTGATGCGCATGGAGGCGGTCCGCGGTCACTCCCCCCGCGGCTTGCGCGGTGGGCGGTCGCCCGCCTCGACCAGGGCCAGATTGAGCGGGCGGCCGCAGACGCGGACCTTGCGCAGGTGTTGCTGGATCTCCCGCGGCATGCCGTCGGGCAGGTCCAGGGTGCAATGGTCCTCCTGAATGTCGATGCGCCCGATGTGGCGACCGTCGAGCCCGGCCTCGTTGGCGATGGCCCCGACGATCTCGCGCGGGGTGACGCCGTCGCGCCGCCCGACCTCGATGCGGTAGTGGACCATGGGGACACCT
>Ga0209398_1000739_pt1 | contig 19169 bp, 18 predicted proteins | sample AshMeaBigSpring_FD_184125 | JGI IMG/M metagenome (GOLD analysis project Ga0209398, IMG submission 184125) | Groundwater microbial communities from Big Spring, Nevada to study Microbial Dark Matter (Phase II) - Ash Meadows Big Spring (SPAdes)... | ecosystem: Environmental > Aquatic > Deep... | reverse complement strand
TTACACATCGTAAGTTGTAGAAGCAGTATCGCCACCACGACCAGTCCAGTTGGTGTGGAAAAACTCACCACGAGGCTTGTCGATACGTTCGTAGGTGTGCGCTCCAAAATAGTCGCGCTGAGCTTGTAACAAGTTCGCTGGCAGACGCTCCGAGCGGAACCCATCGAAATAACACAAGGCCGATGTAAGTGCTGGCACAGGTATACCATTGGTCAATGCGGCTGCACACACACGACGCCATCCTGCTTGCGCTTTTTCAACAATGGCTTTAAAATGTGGATCGAGCAATAAGTTTTCGAGGCTTGGATTTACATCGAAAGCTTTTTTGATATCGCCCAAGAAAGTAGAACGAATAATGCAACCGCCACGCCACATTAAAGCAATACCACCTAAATTCAGATTCCAACCATATTCTTTGGCGGCTTCCATCATTAAGTTATATCCTTGTGCGTACGATATAATTTTAGCTCCAAAAAGTGCATCTTTCAAATCGTCAATGAGTTGTTTTTTATCGCCTGTAAAGTTCACTTGAGGTCCTGAAATAACCTTAGATGCTTTTACGCGAATGTCCTTTTGTGCAGATAAACAACGTGAGAATACCGATTCGCCAATAAGCGTTAGTGGCACTCCAAGATCAAGAGCAGAAACACCTGTCCATTTACCTGTACCTTTTTGGCCAGCAGTATCAAGAATTTTATCTACCAATGGTTGGCCATCAGCATCTTTTACAGCTAAAATATCCCGTGTAATTTCTATCAGATACGAATCGAGGTCACCTGTGTTCCATACTTTAAATACTTCATGCATTTCGTCGGCACTCATACCCAACATATCTTTCATTACCTGGTAGGCTTCGTTGATAATCTGCATATCGCCATATTCGATACCGTTGTGTACCATTTTCACAAAGTGACCAGCACCACCTTCGCCTACCCAGTCGCAACAAGGCACGCCACCATCTACCTTTGCAGCTACAGCCTGAAAAATATCTTTTACAGCCGGCCAAGCAGCAGGTGATCCACCAGGCATCATCGAAGGTCCAAGTAAGGCACCTTCTTCACCTCCCGAAACACCAGTACCTACATATAATAATCCTTTACTTTCGACGTATTTTGTACGACGAATGGTATCAGGAAAGTGTGTATTACCACCATCAATAATAATATCGCCCGCTTCGAGATGTGGAATAAGCAGTTCGATAAAATCGTCGACAGCCTGACCAGCTTTTACGAGCATCATTACCTTGCGAGGTTTTTCCAACGATTCACAAAGTTCAGCTATAGAATGTGCCCCAATGAAGTTTTTTCCAGCCCCACGACCTGCAATAAATTTATCAACTTTTTCGACTGAACGATTAAAAACGCCCACAGTAAAGCCTTTGCTTTCCATGTTCAATACCAGATTTTCGCCCATTACGGCCAATCCAATTAATCCAATGTCTGCTTTTTGTTTCATATTTTTGTTTTGAACCACATAGACACATAGAACACAATAGTTTCTAATATCCCTATGTTTTTAGTTATATATTTGACTTTTTTTTATTGAACCACATTAATTAATTCGTAGAAGACATACTTTTAATATTATCTCTTTTCTATGTCACCTTCGTGTATATGTGGTTCAATTTTAAACCCTAATTGATTCAACTTTTCAACAGTCCTTTCATCAATATTTTTCACATGAATAATAAATGCCGGAAACTCTCTACGTGTTGGATAATCGCCACGTAACTGCTCAAACATTGTAGTATTCTGTCTAAATAATTCATCATCGTTACGAATATCATAGGTATGCAAAATGGCTTTCGATAGAATCTGTTGTTCTGTCAACCCACTACCATCTATTTCGATGTTTGGCTGCGACGGTAATTCAACCCCCGAAGGCTGCCAATTGTTCAGACCCAAACCGAAAAACTCACTAATAGCCTGTACACTCATCAAGGTTCCAGTTGCTTTACCGTCTTTTGAGTAGCCTGCAATATGCGGTGTAGCCAATTCGGTTAATGCCAACAATTCCAAATCCAAATCGGGTTCATTTTCCCAACAATCACATACAAAGTGGGATATATTTCCATCCTTCAAGGCCTGTATTACCGCATTTGTTTCTGTCACTTCACCGCGACAGGAGTTGATAAGTACGGGTTTTCGTTTTAGTTTTGAAAAGAATGCTGCATCTGTTAAATGATAAGTTGCATCGTCGCCTTTCATGTTGAGAGGAACGTGCAAAGTGATAATATCTGCTTCGTTCAATATGGTGTCAAGATCCACAAAGATAGCGGCACCTTCACTTCGTTGTCGTGGAGGATCATTGAGCAACACTTTCATGCCCAAAATCTCAGCTACACGAGCTACTTTACTACCCACATTACCAACGCCTACCACGCCAATACATTTTTCGGAGAGATTCCAATTTAGTTTTTCAGCCAGTACCACAATAGTCGAAGCAATGTATTGTTCTACCGATTTGGAATTACAACCTGGCGCATTGGTCCACTTAATACCGTTTGCATCGCAATAATCCGTATCAATATGATCGAAACCAATGGTTGCAGTTGCTATAAATTTGACAGTAGAACCTGCAAGTAGTTTCTCATTACATATTGTTCGCGTGCGAGTAACAATAGCATCAGCATCACGTACAATTTCATGCGTGGTTTTCGAACCAGGCAAGTAAATCACTTCAGCTACATCCTCAAATGCACCCTGAATGTATGGAATTTTATCGTCAATAATAATTTTCATCAAACCATTTACTATTTAATCATTTACCATTTACTATTTGAAAACCCAACCATTTACTATTTAATTCCTGAATTAAGTTTCTTCTTCATTGTTGTAATTGAGCTTACAATAATTTTCAACAATTCATGGTTTTCAGCCATTAGATCTTTCAATAAATCTTCTTTAATTAAACCCGATTCTACAATTAACTCTAACCAATAAAGAGTTTCATCTAATTCTTCCTCAACCATCTTTAATTTATTGAGAAAATCTTTATCTGATTTACCAAGACAAGCTGAACGATAATTTGCACCTGGCGATGTTCCTGAACGAATAATTTGATTTCCAAGGGTTTTCCCTGTGTTATTATTAGGTAAACTTTCTGATAATTTAATAATTCGCAATGCAAATACCTTTAATCTTTTTTTTAATTCTTCTGATGTCATACCTACAAAATATTAAATGTGTATTAAATAGTAAATCGTAAATGAAAAAATGGTCAATAAATAAATCGTTCTTTAAACGCCCACAAACCCAATGCAGGATTTGAAATATAAAAAATCTCTTCACCATCGGCCAACGTATTAAAACCATCACGCAGCATGCTTGGATTGTATTTAGCCATCACATCGTCGATATCGGCGTATGTAAAACCAACGCTCTCGATTTCAGCTTGCGTAAGGTTTTCTGGAGCTTTTCCTGGACAATAGGTGATGCTAAATCGCCCTTCGGAGGAACCGTGAATGAGGTGAGCAGCAGCGCTTAAGTTATTTCGCAACTCTTCATTCTCATCACAGGCTTTCAAGGTTTGTGGTGTCCCAAAATAGCCGTACTTACGTATCAAACGATCAATTTCCTTATCCTCGCCAAACTCTTTCAGCGCAGGTGCTAATACGATTAACTCTCCACCATCGTCAATTGCCATGCGTGTTCGATAAACCGATTTATTGCCCAACCAGGTACTTTTAAACTCGGTAGGATCAAGATATACCACTATTTTTTTTAAGGGTTTATCCAACAAATCGAAGTTTACCTTTAAAGCCAACTTAGCAGCCTTATCAAACACTTCGTAATCGTCGCCAATAAATAAACCACGACATTTTATCTTTCCATCTGATTTATCCAAACCAACAACCGTTTGTACATATACAATGGGTAGGTTTTGTGTAAAATGATCCGAAGCATAATTAAAAATACGACGCACAGGCGTATCAGCATGCCCCATCATACGTTCCATGCCATAGGCAGCACCCACAAAATGACTTTTATTTATTCCTTCAACACCGCCTGTTCCCACAAAAATATTCTTATTGTAGTTTGCCATCCCCACCACTTCGTGGGGCACCACTTGTCCGAGCGAAAGAATCAAATCGTAATTGCCCTCCAAAAGTAACTTATTTACCTGAGCTGGCCAAGAAAAATCGACAGCTCCCCCTGAAACTTCTTTCACAAATTCGGAAGGCACATGACCAACCGTCACCACATCGTTGCGCCAATCGTGTTCACGAATAAGCGATGCAGGCAAGGAGCCAAACATGTGTTCAATTTGGTGTGCCGTCATGGGCGTGTGAGTACCTAAAGCAGGTAGTACATCCGTCATTGCATCGGCATAATACTGCCAGGCATATTCAGTCAACTCCCCTGCCCTACTTGGCAAGCGTGTGTAATCGGGTGGAATGGCGAGCACTTTGTGCTTTTTGCCTATTTTTTCCAAAGCTTCAAACAATGCAGCTTTTAAATCGGCCGAAGTAAATTCAATATCGATGGATCCTTTTTCGTAGTATATCATAATTTTGATTTACAATTTATTCATTTACAATTTACAATTTACAATTTGTTAGTACAGTTATCTAAATTACTTTTACGATTTAGAATTCAACTTTTTTTCATTGTTATTATTGAGCTAACAATTATTCTAAAAAGTTCATTGTTTTCTTTAATTAAATCCTCTAAAAGTTCTTGTTTTATTAATCCAGATTCAACAATTAGCTCAAGCCAATATAGCGTTTCATCTAATTCTTCTTCAACCATTTTTAATTTATTCAGGAAGTCTTTATCAGATTTACCTAGACAAGCTGAACGGTAATTTGCACCAGGCGAAGTTCCAGAACGAATAATTTGATTCCCAAGAGTTCTACCAGTGATATTATCAGGTAAACTATCAGACAATTTAATAATTCTCAAAGCAAAAGTTTTTAAACGTTTTTTAAGTTCATCGCTTGTCATATTAAGTGTCTTAAATCGTAAATTGTAAATAGATAAATTGTAAATTAGCTTATCGTTTCACTCTCGCATTTCCGCCCCAGATGCTCCAAACCATTTCTTCGTCGGCAGGTTGGGCATAGTCGGTTAGGAAGGTAGTAGCTAACGCTCCCGATGCCCAACCAAATTTTGGCCACGACTCAGGCTCCCACCCTTTGAGGATAGCATACAACAGTCCACCAACAAAACCATCGCCACCACCAATTCGGTCTAACACATTGATTTTACGTGGCATCACCACATGCCAATTTTCATCTTCGAGCAGAATAGCTCCCCACAAATGTTCGTTAACACTAATCACTTCGCGGAGTGTTGTCGCATAAACCGATGCATTCGGAAAAGCTGCTTTCACACGACCAATCATCCCTTTAAATCCTTCAATTTCGGCTTCAATGCCTTTACCACCAGCCTCAGGACCTTGTATTCCCAAGCAAAGCTGAAAATCTTCCTCGTTGCCAATTAAAATATCCGACACCGATGCAATTTCAGTAAAAATAGCTCGTAATTCATCTTCGCGACCTTTCCAAAACGATGCACGATAGTTTAAATCGAACGAAATACGTGTTCCTGTTTTTTTTGCATAACGAGCTAATTGCAAGCAAAACTCACTTGTTTCGGGCGATAGTGCTCCAATTAATCCAGATAAATGTAGTATTTGAACACCTTCGGTTACAAAAAGTTTTTCGAGATCAAAGTCCTTTACATTTAAGGTACGACCAACTTCACCTGCGCGATCGTTGAGCACACGAGGGCCACGTGTCCCAAAGCCACTATCGGCAATGTTAAACTGATGACGATAACCCCAAGGATCACCTTGAGGTACTTCTACACCCTCATAATCCATGTTACGAGCACGTAAATTACTTTTTATCAGTTGGGCAATGGGACTATCTTTTACGAAAGTGGTAAGCACTTTTACAGGAAGTCCTAAATATGAAGCGATACTGGCCACATTGGTTTCGGCGCTCGACACTTCCATTTCGAAAAGTTTGCTACTATGAACAGGCTGTCCATTTACGGGTGTGATACGTACGCCCATGCTAGTGGCTACCATCAAAGCGTACTTTGTGTTGTTTTTTAGTGTGATCATAAAATTAGATTTATACTCATTTATTCTACAAATATAGAACAATGATTGTAAGTTTAATAACTTAAACAAAAAAAACAGCCCTAAATCCAGTAAATGAATTTAGGGCTGACATTCTAAAACAAAGTTTTCGAAATTCCCATTTCCAAACCACGTAGTTCAGCTAAGCCGCGTAGGCGACCAATAGCCGAATAGCCAGGGTTGGTTTTTTTGTGCAAATCGTCGAGCATTTGATGCCCATGATCAGGACGAACAGCAATTCGACGTTGATGCGTATATTGTACCACCAACAATGCTTTCATGGCTTCGTACATATCCACATCTCCTTCTAAGTGATTATCTTCGTAAAAATCACCTTCGTCGTTGCGTTTTGTACTGCGGAAATGCACAAAATAGAGTCGTTCTCCAAATTCGTGCAACATGGCTGTTAGATCATTTTCGCTCGAAACGCCAAAAGAACCTGTACATAAACAAAGTCCATTTGCTTTGCTAGGTACAGCGCTAAACAATTTACGTACGTCTTCGGCCTTACTTAAAATACGAGGTAAACCAAGAATAGCACGCGGAGGATCGTCAGGATGAATGGCTAACTGTACACCTACTTCTTCGGCAACTGTCGCAATTTCATTGATAAAGTAAATCAAGTTATTACGTAGTTCAACATCGGTAATGTTTTTGTATGAATCCAAAGCAGCCTGAAACTGTTCAATGGTAAAACTTTCTTCAGCACCTGGAAGTCCAGCTATCATATTGCGAGTTAAAGTTTCTTTATCCTCCTCACTCATTCCATCAAAACGAGTTTTAGCTTTCGATATTTGATCAACCGTATAATCATTTTCAGCTCCTGGACGTTTAAGAATGTACAAATCAAAGGCCACAAAGGCAGCCATTTCGAAGCGTAAAGCACGTGAACGATCAGGTAATTCGTAAGCTAAATCGGTACGCGTCCAATCCAATATTGGCATAAAATTATACGTTACGATACGAATATCACAAGCAGCCAAGTTACGAATGGTCTGTTTGTAGTTTTCGATGTACTGCTTGTAGTTACCCGTACGTTTTTTAATATCTTCGTGCACAGGAACACTTTCAACCACCGACCAGGTAAGTCCTACCTCCGATATTTTACGTTTACGATATTGTATAGCTTCAAGCGGCCATACTTCGCCATTTGGAATTTGGTGAAGAGCAGTTACTACATCAGTTGCACCAGCCTGACGAATATCCCATAACGAAACTGGGTCGTTAGGACCGTACCATCTCCACGATTGTTTACATAAATACATACTACTTATTTACTATTTAATTATTTACTATTTACCATTTAACACCTACCAAAAAGGTATTAAATACAGAACACATCGAAACCACCATCCACTACAATGAGGGTACCTGTAACAAATTTCGATGCATCGCTGGCTAGCCAGTGCAAGGTACCAAAAAGCTCATCAGGGTTTCCGAAGCGACCAAAGGGCGTATGATCGATGATTTTTTCACCTCGTGCGGTTAACGAACCATCTGTATTCGTCATTAATGCTCTGTTTTGTTCGGTTAAAAAGAAACCTGGAGCAATAGCATTCACACGTAAGCCAGCACCAAACTTAGTTGCCAACTCAGTAGCCATGTATTTTGTAAAGTTAGTTACGGCTGCTTTTGAAGCACCATAACCCACCACGCGTGTCAACGGACGAATAGCAGATTCAGATGAGATATTGATAATACTACCCACTTTTTGATCGACCATAATTTTTGCAAATACCATGGTTGGCATTACAGTACCAAAAAGATTAAGATCAACTACCTTTTTAAATGCATCTATTTCGAGGTCGAAAATTGTTTTGTCTGGACCAATAGTTGCACCTGGCATATTACCTCCAGCTGCATTCACCAACACATCAATTCGTCCATATTTAGCCACAATATCAGCAGCATTCTGATCTAACACTTCTTTATTTAGCACATCGCAATAAAAAAAGCTTGCATCCGCACCTTTGGCTGTCAACTCGGCAACTAAGGCACTTCCAGCCTCCTCTGAGCGATCAAGAATGACCACTTTACAACCTTGTGCTGCCATGTATTCAGCCATTCCACGACCAAGAATTCCAGCTCCACCAGTGATAACAACCACCTGATCCTTTACATTAAATAAGTTTTGCATATTGTTATATATTAATTTTTTCTTCTAAAAGAGGGCAGTTCAAGTATTTACTTGAGAAACAAAGCACCCTTCAAATTTCATTTTTTACAAGGTTACTCCCGTTTTAAATATCGCTATTTCGCGGTAATTTTTCTTTTCATTATTTACCAGTTCGCCACTTGCTACATTGATAACATAATCGACAAAGCGATCTCTAACTTGCTCTATCGATTCATTTTCAACTATCGTACCTGCATTAAAATCAATCCAGCTACCTTTTCGAGTGTATAACGAAGAATTTGTCGAAATTTTCATGGTTGGCACAAAGCTACCAAATGGCGTACCGCGACCTGTGGTGAAAAGTACAATATGACATCCGCTTGCAGCCAATGCAGTGGCTGCCACTAAATCGTTGCCAGGAGCACTTAGAAGATTCAAGCCTTTGGTGGTGATAAGCTCACCATACAAAAGCACATCTTTCACCAGTGACTTACCACATTTTTGCGTACAACCAAGCGATTTCTCTTCGAGCGTAGAAATTCCTCCTGCTTTGTTGCCTGGCGATGGATTTTCGTAAATTGGTTGATTATTTTGTTCAAAATACTCCTTGAAGTTATTAATCAACAACACCGTTTTGTCGAACATATTCTTGTTTACGCAACGGTTCATCAAAATAGTTTCGGCACCAAACATTTCAGGTACTTCGGTCAATACCGTACTACCACCCTGAGCTATCAGAAAATCAGAGAAAACACCCAATAGCGGATTAGCAGTGATACCCGAAAAACCATCAGAACCACCACATTTTAGGCCAATTTTAAGCTCCGAAACAGGCACATCAACACGAACATCCTTTGATACCACTTCGTATATCTCGCGTAAAAGCTCCATACCCACTTCATCTTCATTTTCCACTTTTTGGGTTTCCATGAATTTAATACGCGTTTCGTCGTATTCGCCTAGCATTTCGCGAAAAGCTTTTACCTGATTGTTTTCGCAACCAAGCCCAACAATCAGCACTCCACCTGCATTCGGATGCAACACCATATCGCGTAGTATTTTACGCGTATTTTCATGATCATCGCCCAACTGCGAGCAACCATAATTGTGCGGATAAGCAACAATTGCATCAACGCCAACCATATTCGTTTCACGACGAAGATTTTCGGCAAGCAGGTTAATGGTTCCATTTACACAGCCTACGGTAGGGATAATCCAAATCTCGTTTCGAACCCCTACTTCACCGTTGGCACGGCGATAACCTTTGAACGTAAGATCTTGCTTTGGTATATCTAAATCAACATCATGCGGCGTGTATTCATATTCGAGTACGCTATTTAAGTTTGTTTTAACTGTCGTTTCGTTTACCCAATCGCCTTGAGCAATATCCTCGCGTGCATGTCCAATAGGATATCCATATTTGATCACATTGTTCGATGCAGGAATGGCAACCAAAGCAAATTTATGACCTGCAGGAATATCAGCATTGATGATTATTTCGGTCCCTTCGACAACTAATTGCTCACCTTGCTTTAGTTCAACCAAAGCTACAGCTACATTATCAGCAGGATTAATTTTTATGTACTTCATCTGTCTATATTTATTTTTTTTAAGGTCAGATGGAACTCGCAATAAACTTTTCCTTGTGTGTCAAAGCTTATTTGTCGAGCTCGTTTCATCTGTTTATAATAGTTTTAACCGTTTCGTACATTCCTTTTTCTTGAATCGAGCTTAAGAAACCTACAATTTTAGTAGTCAATCCTTCAAGCTTATTTAAATCTTCACCCCAAATAAATTCTGCGGCTAACACTCCCTGAGCAACTTTCGTCACGTCACCCGTTTTCCACAACTCAACCAACAAATCCACAATGGCTTTATCGTCGTTTGGTACAATTTCGTCGTCGCCACGATTTCCACCTTTATAGTAGGTAATAATTGCGGCTAAACCAAGAACTAATCCTTCAGGTAAAGTACCCTTACGTTCCAAATAAATTTTCAAACCTGGTAAATCACGTGTTTTAAATTTAGGGAACGAATTAAGCATGATGCTTGTGTAGAAGTGCTTCACAAATGGGTTTTTGAAACGATCCAAAATATCAGCACCAAATTGTTCCAATTCAGCTTTTGGCAAATCAAGTGTTTCGAGCAACTCTTTAAACATTACCTGATTTACATAGTTAGCTATTACTTCGTCTTTCAAGCCTTCGCTTACCGTGTCGATGCCCGACAAATAGCCTACAGGCGACATAACCGTGTGTGGTCCATTAAGCAAAGTCACTTTACGATCGTGATAAGGTTTTTCGCTGGGTACAAACAACACATTCAAGCCAGCTTTGTGAGCCGGAAACTCGTTTGCAACAGACTCAGGAGCTTCAATTACCCAAAGGTGAAAAATTTCAGCTTTTACCACCAATTTATCTTCGAGTTGAATTTTTTCTAAAATCTCATGAATTGTATCGCGAGGATATCCAGGTACAATACGGTCGACCAAGGTACAGTAAACGCCACATGCTTTTTCGAACCATTGAGCAAATTCATCACCCAAGTTCCAGTGTTTAATATATTGTTCGATGCATTTTTTTAGTTCTGTACCGTTGTGGAAAATCAATTCGCAAGGCAACATAATCAATCCTTTATCCATTGCACCATCAAAGGTTTTAAAACGATGATAAAGCAATTGTGTTAATTTTCCAGGGAATGAACTGGCTGGTGCATCGTCCAACTTACAGGTTTCATCGAAAGCAATACCAGCTTCGGTAGTGTTGGAAATCACAAATCGCATATCCGGATTCTCGGCAAGTTTCAAATACTCTTGAAATTGTGTATAAGGATTCAACGAACGACTAATCACATCAATCAATTCGATACTATCAACCACTTGGCCTTTATCCAAACCTTGTAAATTAAGATGATACAAGCCATCTTGCTCATTCAATAGATCGATCATCCCATTTGCTAATGGCTGAACAACTACCACGCTCGAGTTAAAATCGGCTTTTTGGTTCATATTGAATACAATCCAATCCACAAATGCTCTTAAAAAATTACCCTCTCCAAATTGAATAATACGTTCAGGATAGTTACTTTGTACCTTAGCTGTAGCTCTGCTTAATCGATTCATAAATATTATTTTTATTAATGTCTAATTATTTTTTATTCGTTATAACCTAGATAATACTCAATATTCTCTTTAATCAAAATATCGATGGGCATGTAATTAATTTTCGAAACCTCTTGATTGAAAATCAACTTTTTACACATATCCTTTGCCGATAAATATGACTGATGTTCGGGTCGTTGACCCAACAACAATGAAATAACTCCTTTTCGAAGATATTCTACATTTTCTTTCAACAGATCGTAACCTATTAGTTTAATATGGTTTACACCTAAATCTTCTAACTTTTGCGCAAGCCTATACACTTTCGAATTAAAAGTAATAGCTGCACGAAGCGTTGGATTATCCGTAATTATTTGTTGAATCAACGCTTTATTTGCTGCTTCGTTATCGTAGAGCAATTCGGTTTCAATAATGGATATTTTTGAGGTTAATCCATGTTCGTTCATGTAGCTCATAAATCCATCGTATCGATTGCTGGTTTGGTTCGAAACCGCACCCTTACGTTTTGTACGAATGACCATCACTTTATCATTTTGCTTTAAATCTTCCAACAGGAACTTTGCTGCTATATAGCCACTTAGTGTTGAATTTTGGCCATAATAAGTAAGGAAGTTTGCTTCATCAATAGTGGAATCGATAAATGAAAATAACACACTTGCCTCGGTTAATCTAGTAGTCAACTTGAGTGTTTCATCCCTAAATATTGGAGCAATAAATACAGCATCAGGTTTATTATCCAAAATAGTTTGAGTTACAGAATTAAATGAATGTACATCAAACTGATCGAAACAAAGTTTTTCGAACGATACATTATAGCCTGAAAATTCGGGCATTGCTTTTTCAAAACCTTTTTCGATAATTGACCAATAGTCGCCTTCTTTGTAAAATGGAATTAAATATATAAAACGATAAATGCGTTTGGATGCTAATGAGCGAGCAAGGATATTTGGAGTATAATTTATCTCTTTAAGAACTTTGTTTACAGCCTCTTGACTTTTAGCCGAAACATCGCCTCGTTTATGTAAAACACGGTCAACTGTTCCTTCCGAAACTCCAGCCAACCGAGCAATATCTTTGATACGAATGTTTGATTTTTCAGTATTCATGTGTAATCTAGATAAAAACCGTGTACGCACACAGAATTAATCGCAAAGATACTAACATTTTTCAATTAGCAATACGAAAAATTAAACTGTGTGCGTACACGGAAAAAGAAAAACAAGTACAATCAACTAGAAAACAAACGATTAAGCACCGAATATTTTCTAGCATCAATTGACATTTAACATTATTTTATTTCGAAAGCAACAACTTGGCTAAGTTTTGAGCCGCTTTGTAGTTTTCAAAATCCATGGGTAACATCGCATGATCGATATACTCATTATACAACCATGGATCGCCAACAGCAAATACATAGCCTTTACCATAAGTAGATTCAGCCATAAACGTTTTACCATTTTCAACCAAAACAGCTCTGGCTGGCTTTTTACAATTAATTGAAGATATTTCTTTGATAAAAATCTTATTTACTCCTTCAAAAACAGGATGTTTCGGCAAATTTCGCGAGGCACAACTTTCAAAATTACGGACAGATTTATCGGCACCGCGTAGTTCGGGATGATTAAAATCGATGTTATAAGTTATGCCAAATCGAGAAGCTAATTTATTGAAATTTTTCAATTCACAATTCGAACTATCGTTGGTTAACATCAATAAAACACCACCATTTTTCACCCATTTAGCAATCGCTTTTGCGGCTTGGTCGTCCATGAAATTTGGACTTTTTGAATCTTTTGCATGATCAGGGTCTACAATGATAAAAACATCGACATCTTTCAAGTTCTCACTTGTTGGCTTATTTTTCAAAGTGGCTAACTGTGCACCTTGCGAAGTGAAGATTGCTCCGAAGTCGGAAAATCCACTCTGTTCCTTATCATCCCAAAGATAATGAAATGGCTTATTGGTTTTTGAGCTAATTTCGTTATTGAAATAATTATCAATAACAACTTTTTTTTGAGCAGTAACATCAAATACTGCCACTAATGTAATTAATGCCAACAGCGCATTCCATTTTTTACAATTCATCTGTTTTATATTTATAAATTTAATGTAAAGCGTAACTCGCACATAAAATAGCCCAAAATACTAAGCATTATTTGTTGTGCTCGTTTCATATTATTATTTAAAAAGGTGTTTCGTCGTGTGAACCTCCAGCAAGAAAATTTGGTGGTGTTGTTTTTTGTCCATCACCGTAAAATGTATCCGTCGAAAAATCATTTAGTTTGGATGAAATAGTTTGATAACCTTGGAAAGCTTCATCGCCACTCATATCGTCTTTATTCATAAACTTAGCATATTCACCCTTAAATTTAAGCGACACAATATCCGTAGCACCATTACGGTGTTTAGCCACAATAACTTCGGCTAAACCAATCAATGAATTCCCCTCGTTATCTTCGGTAATACGGTAATACTCCGGGCGGTGAATAAAGCAAACCATATCGGCATCTTGCTCAATGGCACCCGACTCACGCAAGTCGGATAGCTGTGGTCGTTTACCTTCGTGACCTGTACGCCCCTCTACACCACGATTCAGCTGCGATAGTGCAATAATAGGAATATCAAGCTCTTTAGCCAAACCTTTTAACGAACGAGAAATAATACTTACCTCCTGCTCACGACTACCAAAACTCATACCACTCGCATTCATCAGCTGAAGGTAGTCAATAATTAGGCATTGTACATTGTGCTCTTTAACCAAGCGGCGCGCTTTACTTCGAAGTTCAAATACCGATAAACTTGGTGTATCGTCAACATAAAGCGGTGCATCAAGAAGTAAATTAATATCCTTATCAAATTTCTCCCACTCGTATTTTTCGAGCTGTCCGTTTTTAATTTTCTCACCCTCAAGCTGACACACGTTCATAATTAAACGATTGACCAACTGAACATTCGACATCTCGAGCGAAAACACAGCAACGGGACTTTTAAAATCTACAGCCATATTTTTAGCCATCGAAAGAATAAAGGCTGTTTTTCCCATCGCCGGACGAGCTGCAATAATAATTAAATCGGACTTTTGCCAACCCGAAGTAAGCTTATCAAGTGCATGAAACCCACTTGGAGTACCACTAGCACCAGATTTGGTAGCAGCAACTTGCATACGCTTTCGCGCCTCCTCAATAACAGGGTTAATTTGAGTTACATCCTTTTTTTGACTATTTTGACTCAATTCAAAAAGCATACCTTCGGCTTCTTGCATCAAATCTTCAATATCCGACTTATCGTCGAATGCTTTGGTTTGAATATCAGTGGATACACGAATTAACTCACGTGCTAAGTATTTTTGTACAATAATGCGCGCATGATACTCTAAGTGAGCTGCCGATGAAACTTTAGCCGTTAGTAAGGTAATATAATAAGGCCCACCAACTTCGTCGATTGTTCCATTTTTACGTAATTGCTCAGTTACCGTATGCATATCAACAGGTTCTTGATGCAATGCAAGTGACATGATAGCTTCAAAAATCTTTTGATGCGCCATTTTGTAAAAACAATCGGGCTTAAGAATTTCCGATACGATGGAATAGGCATCTTTTTCGAGCATAATTGCACCAAGAACAGCCTCTTCAAGCTCAGGTGCTTGAGGTGGTAACTTTCCATATTCGTTTGCCGGAACCGGCATGTTTGCATTTTTCTTGCTATAATTTTTACGTTCAGCCATTGAAAGATATTTGAGAATTTGATGGTTTGATGATTTGATGATTGAAAACAATGCATCCATTCAAAGTTCGAAACATACAACTTTCATTGTATATTTGTGTTTTAAACATGATACTAAAAACAATCCATTTTTTGAAAGTTTTTTATCGCTTCAAAAGTACAAAACAATCTTGGTACAACCATAAAAATAATTTCAACAAGCTGTTTATAACTTTCAAAAAAAAAGAATAAGAACTTATATGGATAATAATTTGACACCTTTAGTTGATAAAACTTGCCTACTTCAGAAAATGCCAGGCAAAGGCGGTTGGACCTTTGCAGCCATACCCGAAATTGCTCAAGATAAGCATGCTTGGTTTGGATGGGTAAAAGTAAGAGGCACCATTGATAGCTTTGAAATAAGCAATTATCACTTGATGCCACTAGGTAATGGCACCTTATTTTTACCTGTAAAAGCACAAATACGAAAAGCAATTGGTAAAACCGAAGGCGACACAGTACATATTATTCTGTATTCGCAAGACTTACCGCCTGTATCAGAAAATGACTTTTACACCTGCCTTAACGACGAGCCATTGGCACTTGAACACTTTAACAAGCTTATACCAACCGAACAAAAGAAAATTATTGATTGGATTTTCTCTGTTAAAAACGATGATACACGCGTAGAGCGCATCGGCCAGTCAATTGAGAAGCTTATATTCTAGACTGTTTTGTAAAACCTGTAACTATTCTTCTTTGAACCAACCCGCGTACATCGAATAGTTGTGGGCAATTTTTCGATTCATTTCATTGGTTTTTTCGGGCTCAATATTTTTTACAAATTTAGCTGGTACACCTGCCCAAAGTGTGTAAGGCTCAATTACTGTATTGCTCAACACCAATGCGCCAGCAGCTACTATTGCACCTTCGCCAACATGTGCATAATCCAACAAAATAGCTCCCATACCTATAAGAGCATAATTGTCAATTTTCGCACCATGCACTGTCACATTATGGCCTATCGACACATAATCACCAATTTCCACCGTCGATTTTTCGTACAATGTATGCAGAACCGACCCATCTTGTATATTTACATTATTACCAATGCGAATAGAGTTTACATCGCCACGGAGCACAGCATTGAACCAAATACTACAACCGCTACCCATTTTAACATCGCCTACAATCGTTGCATTTTCAGCCAAATAACAATCCTCTCCTATTTCGGGAACAAATCCGCGTACTTCTTTTATTAATGCCATAAATATTTTTTTTTACAAAGATAATGGCTTATTCTGAAATCGTCAAACCAGAGCATAAAATTATACGGAATTCAAACAAACATTAAACCCTGATATTTTGGACATTATACACACTAAGAAATCATCATCATAATAATATCGGAAATAAAAACCTTATTGTAACACAAAATTTGAATGCATTTTGTATTTTTGTGCAAAAACACAGCTTTATTAGGCAGTATTTTTTCATTTAAAAATCAAACAAAAGGTTTAAACTTCACGGTTTAACCCTTTATTTTTCACATAAACATTCGCATTAATGAATTTAAGATTTACTTTTTTTTCGATTTATGTACTTAGTTGCATTACATTATGGGCACAAATACCTCAAGGGTATTACACAGCAGCCGAAGGCAAAACAAGTGCAGCCCTTAAAAGCCAATTAGAAACCATTATTTCTGCTAACTACACCGACGTAGGCTATAACGGATTATACAATGTATATAAAACAAGCGATGTATTACCCAATGGCAAAGTGTGGGATATGTACTCGGTTAAAGCCGACGGTACTGCCAACTATTATTTCAGTCACACGGGTAATACCTGTGGTAGTTATTCGAGTGAAGGCGATTGTTTTAATCGTGAACATACCTTTTGCGACTCGTGGCTGGGTGAAGCTTCTCCACAACGCTCCGATGCACACCACCTGATACCTACCGATGGCTATGTTAACAACCGCAGAAGTAGTTTTCCACATGGCAAAGTAGGATCGGCTAGTTGGACATCAAGCAACGGTAGCAAGCTAGGCAGTGCTGATGCATCAATCGGTTACTCCGGAACAGTATTTGAACCTATCGACGAATACAAGGGCGACTTTGCGCGTATGTATTTTTATGTAGCTACACGCTACGAGTCGAAAATTGCAGGCTGGGTAAATAATGGTAGTGCAAATGCGATATTAGCTGGTAACGAATATCCTGCTTACAAATCCTGGTTTATCAACCTGATGCTTGCATGGCACCGACTCGACCCCGTGAGCACCAAGGAAATTAACCGCAACAATGTGATTTATAGTTATCAGGACAATAGGAATCCCTATATCGACTACCCACTACTTGCAGAGCATGTTTGGGGAAACTTAATGGGACAGCCTTGGTCTACAACACCTTCCAATCAGCCAGCAATTTTAGAACCAGCCAATGCAAGTAGTGTCGATTTTAATCAAGTTGCTTATCAACAATCGAAAACGATGAATGTAACAGTGAAGGCACAAAACTTAACTGGCAATCTTACATTAGCTATTTCAGGCACCAATCAGTCGCTATTTAAACTATCTAAATACAGCCTCACCAAAGCAGAGGCAGAAGCCGGAACAACAATTGTTGTTAGCTACGATGCGTTAAATCTTGGAATACACAATGCAAGCATCACTATCAATGGTGGCGGTGTAAGCAATCATACGGTGCAATTAAAAGCTGAAAGCACCGATAGCTTTATGGCATTGGTGGCAAGCAACGTTAGCAACTCTGGCTTCACTGCCAATTGGACCGTTTCGGGTGCTGCTACAGGCTATGTGCTCAATGTATATTCATTAGTACCATCAGGCACAGGTACCGCTGACAAATTAGTGGAAAGCGAGTTTGACAACGGCTTACCTACTGGTTGGACTACTACAGGATAAACCGACAACCAAACTCCGGGAAACATGCGTCTGGCTTCAAGTAACAATCCTGGCGCTATCATTACTCCTGCAATCAATTTATCAGAACCTGTAAAGCTCACAGTTAGAGCTCGTCAGTACAACAGCGATAGTGGTGCAGAGTTAACACTAAGTGTTGATAATGTAAAACAACAAAGCTGGGTTACTTCTTCGTTAAATCAAGATTTTACAGCAACACTACCTGTTCAGTCAACAACCGCAAAAATTAGCCTATCAGCAGCAAGCGGAAAAAGAGTATATGTGGATTATGTAAAAGCTGAAACACAGGGAGTAAGCTACACCGAAACAGCAGTAAATGGCTACCCTGTTAATGTAGGGAACGTTTTAAACTATCAAGTTAATGGACTTGAAGCAGATTCGGCCTATTTCTACAAAGTATCGGTTCAAAACGATCCTAGTATTACTAGTTCGGCTATTGCAGTTCGTACAAGCAAGACTACCAATTTACCTAACGTAAATAAACCAGCCTATACTTGGGTGCGTTCTAGTACTGGGGTTACCGTTTTTAACTTAGAACCAAATAGTCAGTTGCTAATTTACGATACTAAAGGACAAAAACTCCATGAAGCGAGAAACAACAACTCTCAAACAAACATCTCACTCAACTTCAAAGGTTTATACTTTGTAAATATAGTTACTAACAACAACTCACAAACCATAAAGGTGCTTTATTAATCGTAGATCTCTCTTTTACAAAAAAACTGATTCAATCTGAACTGTACCCCAAAAGTTAGACAAAAAACTTTTGGGGTATTTTTATGGAAAAACTTAAGCGAAAAAATCTGAAGCATAGTTATTCAGATAAAATTAGGGTTGTCGAACTGTATAAACAGGGTTATGGTTCAACCCATATTAGTAAATTATTACATATAAGTGATACTGTTGTAAAAACCTGGCTTCGAATTTATCGAGCCAAAGGAGTTCTGGGATTTGAAAAGTCAGGCAAGCATATTTTAAGTATTGATTTAAAAGAGCAGGTAGTGCGGGATGTATTAGAAAATTTATTATCTTTCACGTCTGTATCGCTCAAATATGGGATAAGTCAATCTGCGGCTTATCAATGGGTTAAATTAGTCAAAGAAGAAGGATTTAGCTCATTAAAGTTAACACAACAAGGGCGACCACCAAAAGATATGGGACGACCAAAGAAAAAGCAACCAGAAACAGAATTAG
>Ga0209398_1000738_pt1 | contig 19191 bp, 6 predicted proteins | sample AshMeaBigSpring_FD_184125 | JGI IMG/M metagenome (GOLD analysis project Ga0209398, IMG submission 184125) | Groundwater microbial communities from Big Spring, Nevada to study Microbial Dark Matter (Phase II) - Ash Meadows Big Spring (SPAdes)... | ecosystem: Environmental > Aquatic > Deep... | reverse complement strand
TGCGCTTCGGAAGCACCACCTCTCACACCAATGCCGTGGACACCACGGTCAACCTCGATGGCGGAACGCTGAGCGTGGCCCGCGTCTATGAAGGCAATACCGGTAGCGGCCTCAACTCGACCTTTAACTTCAACGGCGGACTGCTCCGCGTCACGGCTGGTGCCGGAAATGCTGCCAACTACATGACCGGCCTGAACACCGCTTCGGTGAAATCCGGCGGCGCGAAGATCGACACCAACGGCTTGGAAACCACCATCGCCCAGGATCTTCTCGACGGCGGCGGTGCCGGCGGCCTCACCAAGGAAGGAAACGGAACGCTCCATCTCACCGGCGCGAATACCTACACCGGTGCCACCATCATCAATGGCGGAAAACTCGGCATCACCGCGCCCTACAGCTCCCTCACCGCCACCACCATCAATGCCAATGCCCGCCTGCGCGTCACCACCGCAGCCACCGCTTCCTCGATTCCCTCGGTGGCCGTCAATGCAAACGGCGGTTTCGAGGTGAACACTGGAAACTACAACGCAGGCCAGCTTGCCGGAATCTCCACTTCCACCTTCGACAACAACGCCAACTACGTGGTGGATCTCACCGGCCAGAACATCGTGCCGGGCGACATCACGGTGCTCACCTACACCACGAAAACCGGCACCGGCACCCCCTCGCTCGGCACGTTGCCGCCCGGAGTCACCGGAACCATTTCGGATACCGGCAGCGCCATCGTCATCGATGTCGATACACCTCAGGTTCCCTCGGCCATATGGTCGGCCGGCACAGGCGCCTGGGACACGACCACCGCCAACTGGACCGGTACGACCTATGCCGAGGGAAATGTCGTCATCTTCCCTGATCTGGCGGGAGACAACATCGTGACGCTCACCGCCAACCGCTCGCCGTTTTCCGTGGAGATCTCCAACCTGTCAGGAAACACCTATTCGTTTGCTGGTTCGGCGATCAGCGGATCGGCCACCGTCACCAAGAGCGGCACCGGCGTCGCCACTTTGGGTATGGCGAATTCCTACTCGGGACTCACCACCATCAGTTCCGGCGGCTTGCTGGCGGCAGCCGATGGCGCGCTTGGAACGGTCGGCACCGGAACGGCGATCACCAGCGGCGCGTTCCTTGGACTGACCGGTGACATCACCTACTCCACACTGGAACCGATCAGCGGATCCGGAGTGGGAAACACCAACGCAATCGGATCGCTCGCCGTGCAGCGCGGATTCATCCAGAGTTCTTCGGGCAGCAACACCTTCGCCGGGCCGATCGAAATCAACGCCTCCGGCGTCACCCGCTTTGGCACGCAGGACGGAGCCGATCTCGCGCTCACAGGCAATATCACCAGGGCTAGTGGAGTGACGGGTGTCACGGTGCTTTTCCGTGCGGGAATAGGTGGTGACTGGGTGACGGTCAGCGGAACCGGCAGCGACTGGGACAATGAAACCCAGGTTTTCATCTCCAACACCAGCACGGATGCGGGTGGCGTGCGGCTGGGTGCCGACGACGCGCTCTCCACTATCGCCGCGCTGAGGGGCAACGGAGGTTCCGCAGGAGCCGGGACTTCCCTGGACCTCAATGGCTACGATCAGACAGTCGCGGGGCTGGCCCAGAGCAACGGTCGACTCATCGTCACGAACCTTCTGGCCAGCACCACTTCGGTGCTCACCCTCAACCCGATCATCGATCGCAACACATTCAGCACCACGGCACTCACCACCATCGAAGACGGAGCCGGCAAGGTCGCCGTGGTGAAATCGGGCCCTCAGAAACAAACGCTTGCGGGCACCCAAACCTACACGGGCTCCACCACCATCCTCGGCGGCACCCTCGCACTCACCTCTTCCGGTACGATCAACAACACCGCTTCGCTTTCAATCGCTGCGGGAACCACCTTCGACGTCAGCGCCAAGTCCGCTTACGCCATCCCCGCCTTGATGCCGGTCACCTTCAAAATCGATCCCACGGACGCCGGTTCGGCGGGAACCATCAAGGCTGCCGCCGATCTGGATGTCAGCAGCGCCGATGTCACGCTCGATCCGCTCGCCACACTCGACGATCCGGTGTACATCCTCGCCGAATACACCAACCTGACGGGAACGCCCCAGTTCGGGTCCGTAACAGGTCTGCCCTCCGGCTATTCGATCGACTACGCCCACAACGGCGGCACCCAGATCGCGCTGGTTTCAAACACCCTGCCCGGCTTCGCCTCGTGGATCGGCGGCTTCGGCCTCGCCCCGGCCGACAAGGATCCGACCGATGATCCGGACAGCGACGGCATGGACAACCTGTTGGAGTTCGTCCTCAACGGCGATCCCTCCGTTTCCGACAGTGGAATTCTCCCGGTGCTCAACGTCACCACCACCGACTTCGAGTTCACCTTCCAGCGTCGTGACGATTCCGTCTCGCCGGAGACCACGCAGACCTTCCAGTGGGGCAGCACACTGGCCACCTGGCCCGGCAGTGCCGTCATCCCTGCCACCAGCAATACGGTCGGCGTGGCCAACATCACCGTCACCGCAGGCACGCCGAACAATGCGGTGACCGACACCGTCAAGGTCAGCATACCGAAAACCGAAGCCGGCGGCGCGGGCAAACTGTTCGGCCGCCTGCAAGTGGTCAAATGACTTTGCCTCTGGAGGGAGGCAATCCTGGGGCGGGACCGGTTATTGGATTTTCCGGTCCCGCCCAACTTGATTTCAAACCCACTCGCCACGATCCGTTTATCGGACTTCCTCCGCCTGCGAATCCAACCGTGAAACCCCGGACATGAAAACAAATTGCCTTCTCACGACCCTGTCGCTGGTGATCGCATCCGCCGCCATCGCCGACTTGCCGGTGGTGAAAGCGACCTTTTCTCCAGCGGCAGGGATCGGTCCCGAGCCGGGCGTCATGCGCCGCGACCCCAGCGACATCATCAAAGTGGGCGATCACTATCACGTCTGGTATTCCAAAGGAAAATTCTCCCACGGTTACGATGCCTCGATCTGGCATGCCACCTCGAAGGACGGACATGCCTGGACCGAACAGGGCGAAGCACTGCCCCGCGGCGGCGCGGGCGCATGGGACGAGCAGAGCGTGTTCACGCCCAACATCCTCGTGGCGGAAGGCAGATACTGGCTCTTCTACACCGCCGTGCCAAAACCCTTCGTCGCGAGCGGCCCCGGACTGACCCGCACTGCCATCGGCCTCGCGTCCGCGGACTCTCCGGCCGGCCCGTGGAAGCGTTTCGATGGCAACCCGGTGCTCACTCCCCGCGGCGATGAATCCCACTTCGACGGAATACGGGTGGACGACGCCTGCCTGATGGTTGGAGACGGCAAATACCTGCTCTATTACAAGGGCCGCCAAGGCATCAAGACCACGCCCTATGAAACCAAGATGGGGCTCGCCATCGCCACCCGGCCGCAAGGTCCCTACACCCGCGTCCAGGACGACCCGGTCATCCACGGCGGACACGAGGTGCTCGTCTGGCCGCAAGGCAAGGGCGTGGCCGCGCTGCTCAGCAACCACGGCCCGGAGGATCTCAAGAGCCGCATCCACTACTCGGACGATGGCATCCACTTCGCTCCCACCCACCGGATCGCGCCCACGCCCTCCGGTGCCGGTGCCTATCGCCCGGATGCGTTCACGGACGGCAAGCGTGGCCGTCCGATTGAATGGGGGATCCACATCCTCAACCGCAAGGACGGCCTGCCGTCGCTCGAGCGATTCGACCTCCACTGGCCCGCCACCGTGGAAGCCGTTGAAATCCCTAACTGAACATGCGGTATGAACTTCCTTCGCATCTTTTGTCTCATCCTGGGCTTGGCCTCTTCCTTGAGCGCTGCCACCTGGCATGTCTCGCCCGACGGGAATGATGCCGCCAGCGGCGGCCAAAGCACACCCTTCCGCACCATCGCCCGAGCGCTCTCGTTGGCACAGCCCGGCGACACCGTGCTCCTCCAGGATGGCACCTACCGCGAGACCATCACGGCACCCCGCGACGGGCTGGCGGGCTCGCCGATCACCGTGGCCGCGGCCCCGGGCGCACGACCGGTCATCTCCGGCCTCGATCCTGTCGCCGGACCTTGGACGCCCGGTGCCAATGGCATTTACTCCGCCACGGTCCCGGTCGTGTCCAGCATGGCGAATCCACCGCCCGGCGTCGCGACCGCCGCCAGCACCGGGCGGGATCTGGTTTTCATCAATGGCGTACCTCAGCCAGAAGCCCGTTTCCCCAACCGCTCCGGCTCGGACCCGCTGAATCATGAGGGACTTGCTGTTAGTGTGGGCACCGACCTCACCATCACCGCCAACGCGTTCTCCCAGCTCCCTGCCAATGCGCTTGCCGGCACCCGCTTCCACGGAGTCGTGGGAGTCGCCTGGACCGCGCAAAACGCCGTCGTCGCCTCCAACACCGGCACCGTGGTGCGCTTGACGAGCGGCACCTTGTCCGCCCCATGGTGGCCCGCCGACTACTCGGACGCCGATATCGACCCGAACACCGTGGTCATGAACGGTCGCGTCTCGGGCACCGGCTATTTTTACGGTACGCTCCCGCTCCTCGACGCGGAGGGCGAATGGATCGTCGAGCGCCAAGCCACCGGCAACATCCTGCGCCTGCGTCCACCCGGCGGGCAGGACCCCGCCACGCTGCAAGTGTCGATCAAGACGCGCTCCCTGGTCGTCGACATCAACGTCAGAAACAACTGGGTGATTCGCGGTCTGCGCTTCATCGGAGGCTCCGCCCGCATGAAAGGCACCAACCTCGTCATCGAAGATTGCGAGTTCGAGCACCCGAGCCATTTCCTCGCGTTCGCGAATGGTTTCGCCGACAACGGGGGCCTCACCAGCGGCACCGCCATCCTGCTGGACGGGACCACCGGGGTGGTTCGCAACTGCGTCATTTCCAACTCGGCGGGCACCGGCATCCAACTCGCGGGCACCGGTCACCTTGTGTCCCGCAATCAGCTTTCCAACGTCAACTACTCCGCCACCGGTGCCGACGCCATCTCCGTCGGCGGACGACGCCAAGTGGTCGAGTTCAACACCATCCGCGACACCGGCCGGGACGGCATCCAGCTCGTCGGCTCCGGACACCGCGTGATCTACAATTTCATCCGGCGCTACGCCCGCCTCACCCTGGACAGCGGCGGCTGCTACACCTACGGGCAGAACGGCGTGGACTCGACCACCGGCCTTCCCTCCGAGATCGCCTACAACTGGATTCAGGAAAACGGCAACCCCAACGACACCAAGAACCGCGGCATCTACCTGGACAACTACTCCCGCGGCTTCGTCGTCCACCACAACGTCATCCGCGACATCGGACTGCCCGGCCAAAACAAAGGCATCCACCTGGGCGGACCCAACATCGGAAATGCCATCTACCACAACACCCTCATCGGCGTCCTGCCACCGACCCAATCGACGTTCACCAAGTATCCCAACAACAATCCCAGTCCGACATTCTGGACCGACGCCAACAACCATCTCACCTACGTCTATCAGAACAATCTCGTCCTTCCCCACACCGTCGCGCCGGAAACCGTGTTGGAGGACCCGGCCAACGGTGACTACCGGCCGCGCGTGACGTCGGATGCCGTAGATCCCCTTCCGATGCAACAAATCATCACCTGGAGCACGACCGATGGCAAAACCGGCGTGCCCGCCGACTACACTCTCTGGATGCAGGACAAGACAGTGCCCTTCCGTCTTACCGAAACTTTCGGCCGTGGCGTGCGCCTGCCAGGCCTGAACGACGACCTCACCGGCCTCTACCCCGACGACGGAGCCTACGAACGCGACCGCTCCCTCTGGCGTCCCGGTCATGACGGCTACGCCGCAGGAACCACCGGTGCCATTCTGGCTGGCAGCGCGGCGGTCGTCTCGAACTGGACCGGCACCACCGGAGGCGCCTGGAGCACCGCCGGAAACTGGCTGGAAAACACCACACCTGCCAGCGGACCAGGCGCGGACCTCCGTTTCTTCAGCGGCTTGTCCGTCCCGGCCGCAACGATCAACATCAGCAACGACCTGCCCGGCACTTTCGACGCCAACCAACTCCACTTCAGCGGCACCGGAACGGCCACGACGGTCGTGAATCTCTCCGGCAATCCGCTCCGTCTGGTGAACAACGGCTCCACCGCTCCGGCCATCACCCTCGGCGGCGGTCCCGCCGGTTTCCGCTACAACATCGCCAACCCGATCACCCTCGACGAGGACGTGCTGGTCAACGCGAACCACTCCGGCACCTTCGCCTTCAACGGAGCGCTCACCGGCATCGGCGGCCTCACCCGCAGCGGCACCACCGGCACCCTCATCCTCGGCGGCAACAACACCTACTCGGGAGCCACCCGCATTAGCGCCGGCACCCTGCAGATCGGCAATGACGGAGCCACCGGCACCCTCGGCTCGGGCCCGGTGGTCAACAACGGCCAACTCCGCATCGACCGCAGCGGCACGCTCACCATCGCCAACGACATCAGCGGCAGCGGCTCACTCCTGCTCCATTGTCCCTCGGTCAACGACATCGTCCGCCTCACCGGAAACAACACCTTCACCGGCGAGGTCCGCCTCTCCGGCGGCTCGCTCCGTGTCACCGACGTCGCCCAGCTCGGCCCCGCACCGAAGAACATCGTCGCCCACGTTTACAACGCCGCGCTCCGCCTCAACGGCTCGGCGGGCGACGTGATTCTGCCCGCCGGTTTCTCCCTGCTCACCAGTAATGAAAACGGCGCAATCATCAATGAAGCCGGCAACAACGTCATTGAGGGCCCCGTCACGCTCACCAGCGGCGGAGGGATCACACGCATCGCCGCGTCCTCCGGCAGCCTCACTCTGAACGGAACGATCACTCCGAATACCACCGCCCGCACCCTCGACCTTCGCGGCGCGGGCTCCGGCGTGATCAACGGCAACATCCTCGACGCCGCCGCACCCAACACCCTGGCCGGCATCACCAAGGCCGACGCCGGCACTTGGATCCTGAATGGCGACAACTCGATCGCCGGCAACACCACCGTCAGCGGCGGTTCCCTGTTCATCAACGGCCGGCACGCCACCGGCGCGGTTTCCGTTTCCAGCGGAGCCACTCTCGGCGGCAAGGGCAACATCGTCGCCCCGATCACGGTCAACGGCACGCTCTCCCCCGGCGACGGCTTCGGCACGCTTCGGACCAACAGCACCATCTCCCTCGGCTCGACCGCCCGCGTCCGCTGGGAACTCGAAAGACACTCCATTTACGGCGGCGATCAGGCCATCGCCGAGGGCGCGCTCACCGTCACCGACGGAGCACGCATCGACGTGGTCCTGAACGCGCCGGGCAGCATGGTCAGCTACATCGGGGCCTTCTGGCGCAGCCCCCGCACTTTCCCGGTACTCACGGGCTCCAGTCTGACCGGCACCTTCGCCCTCGGCTCCGTCAGCGAAGATTCATTCGGCCGCGCCACGTCCACCTACGGTTCCTTCTCGCTCCAGCACACCGCCACCGGAGTGAACCTCGTCTGGACCCCCGTCCCGGGCTTCCCCATGATCTACGAACCCGGGATCGACTTCTCCTCGCCCACCGCCCAACCGGTTTCCGTGATCGATGAAAACCATTCGCTCCGGGTCATCGCCACCACTCCGAACTACAGCGGCGTCACATGGAGCTGGCGGCAGGTTTCCGGTCCCGCGGCGGTTTCCTTCGACAACCCGGCCAGCCGCGACACCCGCGTGCATTTCAGCGCGGCAGGCAACTACGTCCTCCGCTGCGTCGTCGCCAACCAAAACGGCTCCGGCGCGGGCGAGTTGAGCGTCAAAGTCGGCCCCGCGGTCACCACCCGCACGGTTCGCGAAGGAGTGGATGGAGCCCTCACCCCCGCCACCTTCATCCGCAGCGACACCAGCACCTGGAACTCCGGCGCGCGCGATCAACTCGTCGTCGGCAAGACCCCCGGCGTGCTGCGCGCCCTGCTCGCTTTCCCGCTGTCCAGTCTGCCGGCCAACGCATTTGTCACCGATGCCTCGCTGGACCTCACCGTTTGCGCGGCCGGCAGCGGCAGCACCATGGAACCGTTGAATATCCACGCGCTCAATGTGCCTTTCGACGAAGGCACGGGCGACGGCGTCACCGCGTCGAACGGCAGCGGTACCGGAGCCGATTGGCTCAAGCGTTCCTACGCCCCTTCGACGCCTTGGGCCACGGCGGGGACCGGCTCGGGTTCGGACTACGGAGCGGCTCTCCTCGGCAGCGCCGCCGCCTTCAATCCCACGACCACGCCCGCCGGCACCGTGGTCCCGTTTACGTTCACCCCGGGTTTTGCCGACAAAGTCGCCTCCGCCGGTGCCACGCTGCACCTGCTGGTCAAAGGCGCCAACGACATTGCGGGAATCAGCGGATTTGTCCGCTTCGCCTCGGAGGACCATGCCACCGTCACCTGGCGTCCTCAGCTGAGATTCTCCTACCTCGGCAATCTCGCCCCGCTCATCGATCCCGGTGTGGCCCCTGCCGCCAACGTCGGCAGCCCGGTCACCCTCGCCGGCTCCGTCACCCACGGCACCGGCCTCGGCTGGACCTTCATCACCGGCCCCGCTCAGGTCACTCCCGGCAACACCGGCCCGGCAAACGCCACAGTGGTCTTCACCCAGGCGGGCACTTACCTGTTCCGCCTCGACGCCGCAAACATCCACGGCGAGACCAGCCGCGCCCTCGAAGTCGTGGCCACCGGCGACGCACTGACCGGTCTGGAAACCTGGCAGCAAGCCCACTTCGGCAGCGTCACCGAGGTAGGCGCCGCCGACTCGAACAACGACGGCGAATCCAACCTGCTGGAATTCGCCACCGGCCAGAGTCCTCTCGCCAGCACCCTCGTCGAGACCCGCCTCGTCCAGAACGGCGAGAATATCGAATTCACTTACACCCGCAGCAAGGCGGCGATGACGGACGGCATCACCTTCACCGTCGAGTGGTGCGACACCTTGTCCGGAGTCACCTGGAGTCCGGTCGGCGTCACAGAATCCATCCTGAGCGACGACGGCACGCTGCAATCCATCCGGGCCACCCTGCCCGCCGGCGATGCCGGAAAATGCTTCTTACGACTCAGGGTATCAAAACCATGATTTCAATCACCTCATGAAGCACCCCTTCACGCTCCTCACCGCGATCCTGCTCGGCTCCTGGTGCTCCGCGGCGGAGACCACCCTCGTCCCGGTCATCCAAGGGGAATGGATCCATGTCTATCAACCTCAGCCGGACACCTTTCCCGGCCCGGATTCGCCGCGTTTCAAGACCGGAAAACGATATGACGACTGGCAGGTGAACGATCACTGCATCCTGAAAGGCCAGGACCAGCGCTGGCACGCCTTCGGCATCACCCATCCCGCCATTCCCGGCCACGAGCCGAATCCCCACGAAGGCGAGTGGATGTCCTTTCATGCCGTGGCAGACAAGGGAACCTTCAAGGAACACGCGAAACCCGGCGCGTGGAAAGATCATCCCAAGATCCTTCCGCCCTCGGCCCGACCCGGTGAGATCAAGGAGAACCACGCGCCCTTCACCGTCTTCCACGACGGCCAATACTGGATGTTCTACGGAAAGAGCCCGATCCGCTACGCGACCTCGCCGGACTTGTGGAAATGGACGTCGCGCGGCGAATTGTTCCATCACCCCGATGGACGCGACCCCCACATCCTGTCCCACGACGGCAGGTTCTACATGTCCTACACCAGCCAGCAATCGGTCTTCATTCGCACCTCCACCGACCTGAAGAACTGGAGCGAGCCGACGATGATCTATTCGCTGCCCGCCGGTGAATCGGGTGGCCCGGAATCCCCGTCCATCCTCGCCCGGCACGGCGGATTCTATCTGATCTGGTGCCGCTGGGATCCCAAGCTCAGCAAGAAGGGTCTCACCTATCAGGACCGGAGCTTCGTATTCTTTTCCAAGACGCCGATGGATTTCAAGAACCGCCAGCCGGTCGCGGAAATCCAAAGCCACGCCCCGGAACTCTTCCAGGACGAGGACGGCGACTGGTGGATTTCCAGCGCCGAACGGCCGCACCGCGGCGTGAGCATCGCACCGGTCAAATGGCAGCCCATGACCGCCCCCGCCGACGTTCTCAGCCCGGCGACCCTGCAGCCGACTTCCGCCGCATCTAAGCTCAAAAAATTGTAACTTCGCCTCCAGTTCCGGAATTCCAACAGGGAAAGTAAAGTCATGAAATTATAAGTGAAGTCATCAATCGGGATTAGTCATCTCCACCTGCCTCTTCGCCGGCGGCCTGAAAAAATGCCGACCATTCCACAGCAACCCAAAACCTGATAAAAAAACCATGAAATCGACATTCAATCCACTACTCCGCGCCTCGCGCCTCGCCCTTGCCGCTATCACTTTCGGCGCTCTTCCCGCCTTCGCCGGAACCATTTGGGACGGTGACGGTGGCAGCGACACCAATCTCGGCACAGGAGCCAACTGGAACGTCGACGATCTCGCTCCCGCCTTCGACGGCACCCAGAACGTCACATTCTCTTCCGCCGGCACCACCGCCACCGTGGCACCTGCCGGAAACATCGATTTCAACAGCATCAAGCTCAATCAGGCCAGCGGCTTCACCATACAGTCCGGCGCCGGCACGCTCCGCATCAAAGGCACCACTTCCAGCTCCACCTCCAACGGATGCATCAATGCCAGCGGATCGAACGGAATGACCATCAGCGCGCCAGTGGTGGTCAGCACTGTGGGATCCATCTTCAACGTCAACAACTCGAACAGCGCCGCCACCGGCCTCACTCTCTCAGGCGGCCTCAGCGCTTCCAGTGGCTCCTATTCCTTCCGTCTCGGCGGTAGTGGAAAAACCGTCATCTCCGGCACGGTCACCGGGGTGAACGGCATCCAGCAAAGCGGTGATGCTGGCAACAAATTTTCCGGAACCGTCGTCTTCGATTGCAACCTTGCCGCCACAGGGGCGCTCAACATTGCGACGACCGGAAGCGGCACGGTCATCGCGCCGACGATCCAAATGGGCACGTCCACCTCGCAGACGCAATCCTGGACCTCCAGCGCCATCAATCAGAACTCCACGATCATCGTCAATTCCACCGCCACGATGACCACGCTGTCAATCGGCGCCGCAGGTACAGGCGGTTCCTCCGGTGCCACCGTGGAGGTCGGCGGCAGCCTTTCTGGCACCACGCTGACAGTTGGGGGCTCGGCATATACCGGCAATCTCAAGGTATCCGGCACAGCCTCCTTCTCGGGAGATCTAGTCACCGGTTCTCAAGCAGGCAGCAAGATCGTCGGCAATGCCCCGGCCCCCGGAACGCTCAAACTCTCCTCGGGAAGCAACTTCAACACGGTCTCCACCGTCATCGGCGGTTTGGGCACCAACGAGAACAACCTCAATCTTGAGAAGATCAACTCCGGAACGCTGACCCTGACCGGCACCAACCCCTACACCGGCTCCACCACCGTCACCGCCGGCATTCTCGATATCACCGCCGCAACCCTCTCTGGAACGACCGCTCTCTCCGTCGGCGGGTCCGGCACCTTGGGACTGTCCGTATCCACTCCATCGACCATCCCCGGAAGCGCCACCTTCGCCGTCGGTTCCAAGGTAAAACTCACCGGCACCGCCACGGATGGTGCCGTGATCATGACCGCTAACGCCGGCATGTCAGGAACCGCGCCGACGCTCGATCCGGCCGTCTCGGGTTTCATCACCGAGATCTCCGGAACCCAACTCAAGCTCAAGGCCGCCGTGGTCCCCGCCCCTCTTAATACCTGGGACGCAGGTGCCGCACCGGACACCAATATCAACACTGCCGCCAACTGGGGCCAGGACACCCTTCCCGCCAGCTCCGCCACGGTCACCTTCGGCGATGCGGGCAGCACCGCCACCGTCAACGTGGACAGCCAGTTTGCCGCAGTGGTTCTAAATCGGAACGCCGCGTTCAACATCGCAGGACCTAACAACCTGATCCTTTCCAGCGTCAACTCGAGCGGTTCCACCAACCTTTCCGTGACGACCGCCGGCGGCACCCAGACCATCGACGCGCCGCTCCAGGTGGACACAACGAACACCACCAACAAGTTCCTCTCACTCGCCAACAGCAGCACCACTCAGACGCTGGACATCAACGGCTCGATCAGCCGCACCTCTGGCAGCATCGCGGACTATGCCCTGCGCTTCCAGAATACCGCTGGATCTACGACTCGCATCGACGGGGCGCTCAACAACTTGAGCGGTATTCAGCAAACTAACTCCGGCACCGTGGCCGGCGACCTTGTTTTCGGCGGAGATCGCACCAGCACGGCACCGGTCAGCATTGCCAGCACCGGCACCGGCGTTGCCCCAGCCACCACCGCACGCGTGTTCCTTGGTGAAACCCCCGCCGACGACCAAACATGGGGCAACCTGACGCTGAACAACACCATCAAACTCGTGGTCGGCGGAAATGTCACCGCCGGCACCATCTCTGTCGGTGGTGGCGCGACAGCCGCCAACACCCGCATCGTCGGCAACTCGGCCGCCAACTCGACGCTCTCGCTCACCGGCGGCACCATCAACAACCTGGTCACCCTCGGCGGAGCGGGCACCAATGAGAACAACCTCAGCCTCGTGATGGCCGGCCCCAATACCCTGACCATCTCCGGCGGCACCCACACCTACACCGGTCCCACTACCGTCAATGGCGGCACGCTCAACCTGGCCGCCGGCGTGACCCTGCCCTCATCCATCACCGTCAACGCCAACAGCACCCTTGCCGGTGAAGGCAGCACCTCCGGCACTCTCGCCTTCGGTGCCGGAAACACCACCATCGCCTTCGATCCCGCCACCTCGGGGTCCTTCACCGCGAACAGCGTGAACCTGACGGGAGCCGGAACCGTATACGTCGCGCCGACCGCCGCCATGACGAATGGCACGCCTTATGTCGTGCTCACGCGCAGCACCGGTTCATTCTCCGGCGGCCCCGGAGGAGATCTGGAGAAGTTCGCTCTGACCACCCGCGGCGGAGCGCTTTCGATCACCGGAGCTTCAAACAACGAAATCACCCTGACCGCCGCGGCTTCCACACCGGCTACGTTGGTTTGGAAGGGCAATGCGGCCAATCAGACATTCTGGGATGCCGCGATCACCCAGAACTGGACCAACGACGGCAGCCCGGATCGTTTCTACACGGATGACAACGTCACGTTCGACAACACGGCATCCTCGTTTGTGGTGAACGTACAGGGGACCTCGGTCATTCCCGGAGACATGGTGTTCAGCAACAACCTTCCCAACAACTACACCATCGGCGGCGGAACCATCGGCGGCACCGGTTCGCTCACCAAGAGTGGCACCGGCACCGTGACGCTCACCCAGGCTGGGACGAATACATTCAGCGGCCCGCTTGCCATCAACGCGGGCACGCTGAGCATCTCGAACCTCAACCAGATCGGCGGAGGCTCGAGCACCCGCGCCATCGAACTCGGTGGCGGAACCTTGCAATACACCTACAACACCAACGCCTCACAAACATCGAACACCCTACCGCTCACTCTGAACAGCGGCACCTCGACGTTTGAAATCACCGGCAGCGTGATCACCGGAGACATCAATGGCACTGTCCTACCAGTCACCCTCCGCCTCGGCGGAGCCGTCACCGGCGACGGAGATCTGGTCAAATCCGGCGGCGGCATCCTCGCCCTTGGACTCAACAGCGTCACCACCCAGAACAGCACCTTCACCGGAACCGTCTTGGTCACCGGCGGCGCGCTGGACATCCGGAATCCCGATTCCCTGGGAGACGTTGCCTCAGGCACCACCATCTCCAATGCCTCGCTGGAAATCTTCCCCTTCAACCAAAACGCGGGAGTCTCCTTTGCTGCGGAACCGCTCACCCTCTCGGGCACCAGCTACCTCCGCATGAAGAACGAGGACACGGACAGCGACATCGAAAACACCTGGACCGGTGACGTCACCGTTTCAGCCGGTGCCGTGGTCGGCATCAGCGCTCCGAAGCAGTACACGCTGTCCACTTCCATCGCCAACACCATCACGTCCACCTCTACCAACATCTCGAAACTGAACATCACGGGCAATGTTACCACGGGAGCGGGCTCGGTGCTCAAGCTGGGACTCATCCCTGCCAGCGCCACCGTGCCTGCCGTGCAAAGCGGCGTCGCCCAAACCGTTTCCATCAGCGGTGCTCTGACAGGTTCCGGCTCGGTCGAGACGCAGGGTGCCTCCACTTCCGTTTACACGCTCACGGATCCCGAGTATTCCGGCAACACCACCGTCAATGGCGGCACGCTCCAACTCGGCGCGGACAACTCCAGCAACAACGCCTCCACGATCAACGTGGCCTCCGTTGCCAAAATCGACATCGCCTTTTCCGGCGATGACACCGTCGCCGCTCTCGTCCTCGGCGGAACCAACGTGGGCCCCGGCACCTACAATGCCAGCCATCCCACCTATGGTTCCTACTTCCTTGCTACCGGCTCCGGCAGCATCGTGGTGGCCCCCACATCCGGCTACTCCACCTGGCAATCCGCCAACGGTGCCGGCAGCCAAACCGTCGATCAGGACCATGACAACGACGGCGTGGACAACGGCGTCGAATACTTCCTCGGCGGAAACACGAACACCACCGGCTTCACCGCCCTGCCCGTGCCCGTCGGCGGTGCCGTCACCTGGGTGAAGGCCGCGAGCTACACCGGCGTCTTCAACACCGACTTCAAGGTGCAAAGCTCCACCGACCTCATCTCGTGGACCAATGCCCCTGCCGGTGCCGGTCCGGGACAGGTCAATGTTTCCGGAAGCAACGTCACCTACACGCTGCCCACCGGAGCCGGCAAAACCTTCGTCCGCCTGCTCGTGAACCCGAACTGACGGTTCGCCACGGTTGTCCAACTTCCCGTTGTCCGCCCTGTTTGGCGGGCAACGGGATTTTTTTGCCGGTGTGCCCCATCCGCCTCTGCAGGTGGCGCTGCATTGATTCACTCGCCCCGCATGGCTCGCTCACCCCTTCGGGGCATGTCGCATTCGCTCCGGTCCAAAAGGGTTCCGTCCCTCACCCTTTTTGCCGGGGCAGCACGCGAATGAGCCGAGAAAGAACCGCCCCAGGCACGACGAAACGCCCCACTTGGCTCCCATCTTCCGCCTCCCAATCTCCACCCCGATCCCCGATCCCCGATCCCCGATCCCCGATCTCCAATCTCCCGAATCTAACACTTTGTCCGCCATTTGGGCGACAAGGGAAAACTTTTCATCGGTCCACAAACGGCGTCAGGGTTATCTGGTTCATCTGAAAACCCCATCAAGGACCCAACCCATCCCCATCGTCCTGCCTCCATCGAGACTGAAAAACAAACCCTGACCCCACAAACCCATCGACCATGAAAGCCAAATTCAATTCATTCCTCGTCCTCCTCGCCCTTTCCTCCGCAGCCGTCCATGGCGCCGCACTCACCTGGTCCGGTGGCGACGGCGATTGGCAGAACGGCGTCGCCGGCGGCTGGAGCGCCGTTTGGAACAATGGCACCGCCGGCCCGCCAGTCGTCGCCGCTGACACCGGCACCTTCAACGGTCCCGGCGGCACCGTCTCCGTCAAGAGTGCCATCACCACCGGTGCCGCGGCCCTGGCCTTCAACGGCGGCAACTACAACCTCTCCTCCGCAAGCCCCTTCACCATCACGCTCGGAGCCAACGCCATCAACCTGGCGGCCAGCGTCACCACCGACCTGTCATCCGGGGTCACCGTCGCCCGCAGTGGCGGTCCTTCCATCGCTGGAGCCGACACGGCCACCAGCATCCTCAACATCAACAACGGCGCAAAATTGGACGGCACGTCAGGCAACACCGCCTTCATCAATGCCTCGACGGTGAACGTGAAGACTGGTGGAGTGTTGGAGAACGGCACCAGTTGGGTGGTCGGAAACGGCACGGCCACGGTGCTGAACGTCTCCGGGGGCACCGTGAATGTCGAAGGCACGAACAGCAATCTGGTCGTTTGCAATTCAAGCACCGCCGGTGCCTCCGGCGAGGTCACCTTGACTTCCGGCGCGATCAATGTGCTCGCGACGACGACGGCCAACACCGGCGTGCGCTTCGGGGCCAACGCCACCAACGCCAACGCCATCACCGGAATCTTCAACCTCAACGGCGGAATCCTGAACACCCTCGGTGTGTTCAAGAACGCCGCGAACACCGGCATGGACGCCACCTTCAACTTCCATGGTGGCACACTAAAGGCCACCCGGGACAACGCCACCTTCGTCGCCAACATCGACAAGGCCTACGTCAAGTCGGGCGGCGCGATCATCGATTCCAACGGCAAGACGGTGACCATTCCGCAGGCTCTCATCGAGGATCCGTCCTCCACCGGCGGCGGCCTCACCAAGGAAGGCTCCGGCACGCTCTCCCTCACCGGCGCGAACACCTACACCGGAGCCACCATCATCAACGGCGGCAAACTTGGCATCACGGCTCCCTACAACGCCATCACCGCCACCACCATCAACAACGGCGGACGACTCAAGGTCACCTCCAACGGCACCACGCCCTCCGCGCTCGGCACCGTCTCCGTCAACACCGGCGGCGGCTTCGAGTTCGACCTCGGCACCCTCAACGCCGCCAACCAACCCGCGGTCAGCGTCGCCACCCTCGAAGCCAATGGCAACTACACTGTGGACCTCGCCGCGTCCTCCATTGCTGCCGGCAGCTACACGATCACCCTGCTGAACTTCACCTCGAAAACCGGCTCCGGCACCCCGTCCATCGGCACGCTCCCTTCCGGCGTGATCGTCACCAGTGGTCCCGCCTACGTCGGTTCCTCGATCCAGATCGGCATCACCGCTGCCAACCTGCTGACCTGGTCCAAGGGCGATGGCCAATGGGACACCTCCGTCTCAAACCTCAACTGGAACGCCAACGCCTCCGCCTACGCGGAACCAGCCGTCGTCGCCTTCCCTGACCTCTTGGAGATCGTCAACGGCGTCAACGACGTGGACGTCGTCGGCACGCTTTCTCCGCTTGCCGTCACCATCTCCAACGCCGGTGATTTCGACACCAATGCCTACAGCTTCACCGGCACCGGCGCCATCTCCGGCAACACCGGCATCACCAAGACCGGCGTGGGCGTCGTCACCTTCAGCAACCCGAACTCCTACACCGGTACCCTCGCCATCAACGCCGGCCACGTCATCAAGTCCGGTGTGGACACCACCTCCGGCAACATCACCGTCGCCGATGGCTCCACCTTCGCACTCTCCGGGGACATCGCCGACGGCTCCGGCCAGTCCGTGACCGTGGCGGGTCCCGGTGCCGCGGGCGGCATTCTCGCCAGCGGCACGAACACCCAGCGTGGCTCTCTCCAGAGCGTTTCCGGCGACAACACCTGGGATGGCGACATCGTTCTCTCCGGCACCGTCGGCACCGGCGGAAACACCCGCATCGGCGTCCAGAACGGAGCCTCCCTGACCTTGAACGGAAATATCAGCGAGGGCGTCGTCGGCATGAGCCCCTTCTTCCGTGGGGGCGACACGGGCACCCTCACCCTCAACGGCGTCGGTTCATGGACCGGGCCCACCCGCCTGTACTCCGATGGCGGGGCCATCAAACTCGGTGGCAACAACCGTTTCCCCACCGGCAGCCTGCTCACCGTCGGCACTTCCTCCGGTCCCACCACCCTCGATCTCGCGGGAAACAGCCAGACCGTCGCCGGTTTCGACGGTGCCGGTGCCGCCAAAATCATCAACACCGGCGGCGCTTCCACACTCACCTCCAATCCCGCCTCCGCCGTCACCTTCTCCGGCGTGATTCAGAATACCATCTCGCTCGTCATCGGCGGTGCCGCCATCCAGTCCCTCAGCGGAGACAACACCTACACCGGAAACACCACCGTCGGCTCCGGCGCGGCCCTCACCGTCACTGCCGCTGGCGAACTGAGGTTCTACCCCACCACCGATCTCGACACCAACGCCGTCGGCGGAACCGGCACCCTCCAGTTCGATGGCACCCTCCGCACCGACCTCTCCGGCGCGGACTCCGCCGCCGGCAACTCCTGGACGCTGGTGAACAAATCCACCCTCGCCGCCACCTTCGGCACCACCTTCACCGTGGCCGATGCCACCCTCGGGGCCTTCACCGAAACCGCTCTCAACTCCGGTATCTGGAAACTCACCGACAGCGGCAAGACATGGACCTTCACCGAATCCGACGGCAAACTCGCCGTCGCCGACGCCCTGGGCTACTCCACCTGGCAGGCCGCCAACGGCACCAGCCAGACCGTCGATGGCGACCACGACTCCGACGGCGTGGACAACGGCGTCGAATACTTCCTCGGCGGCAATACCAACACCACCGGCTTCACCGCCCTGCCCGTGCCCGTCGGCGGCACCGTCACCTGGACCAAGGCCGCGGGCTACACCGGTACCTTCGGCACCGACTTCAAGGTGCAGACCTCCACCGACCTCACCACCTGGGCCGACGCCCCCACGAGCGGAAGCCCCGGCGTTCCCGGCACGGTCTTCAACTCCGGCTCCAACTACACCTACACCATGCCCACCGGACCCTCCAAGACCTTCGTCCGCCTCCTCGTCAACCCGAACTGACGGTCCGTCTCTGATTGCTCCATCTTCCCGTTGTTCGCCAGGTATGGCGGGCAACGGGATTTTTTTGCCGGTGTGCCATTCCCGCCCCATTTGCCCCCCATTCGCCTCTTCAGGTCGCTGCCTGCCTTGAAGCTCGCTAACGCTCGCGGGGCATTCCGGTTCATTTCATCCAATTCGGGCACCCAGCATCCCTAGTGTAGGGACCCTGGGATTCGGACTGGCGACAGGATGTCGCGCGCCGACAGCCGATAGGATATCGGCGCTCCGGTTCACCCGATGCGAAGCTCTTCCGTTATCTCCAAGCGGCCATCCTCGTCCATATCGACGTAGATCTCCTGGCTGATCTCACGCGTCTCCGCCACCATGGAGCGCTTTCATCCTGAAAGCTGGCGGATGGCGGACATTCTGTCCGCAGGATTCGGACAGGCGGCTACATTAGGGAGGGTTCAACCTCAACCTGCCCAAGCCGGTCACACCCCCTGCCCAAGTCCAACCCTCGGCTGCCCGAGTCGGTCACGACCCCCTGCCCAAGCACAACCCGCGCCTGCCCAAGTCCAACATCCGGCTGCCCAAGCGCAATCCGCGGCCCTCCACCCCCAGCCCCGGCGATCAACAATCAACAATCAGCCCCC
>Ga0209398_1000735_pt1 | contig 19228 bp, 10 predicted proteins | sample AshMeaBigSpring_FD_184125 | JGI IMG/M metagenome (GOLD analysis project Ga0209398, IMG submission 184125) | Groundwater microbial communities from Big Spring, Nevada to study Microbial Dark Matter (Phase II) - Ash Meadows Big Spring (SPAdes)... | ecosystem: Environmental > Aquatic > Deep... | reverse complement strand
CGATGCCGAGAAGCTCAGTGGTGAGGTAGAAATAGAAGAAATTGTCATGGGCCCTAAGAGAGCTGGGACATCAGAAAAACCGAGGGATAAGGAAAAGCTGGTAATATTAGCCATAGAAAAAAGGGGCAAAGGTGCCAGCCGGATTACGGCTAAGGTAGTAGAATCCACCAGTAAAAAGGAATTAGAAGCATTTTTAGAAAACAAAATAGAAAAGGAGAGCGAAATTCTCACTAAGAAATGGCCGGTCTATGAAAATATAAGCCGGGACTATCCTAATATGGTCTGCGGAAAATCAAAGAGGGGAAAAAAATCCTTTACCTTAAAAGACCGTGTGATTATGGGCTTAAGAGCTTGGATACGGGGTACGCACCATCATATCACCTTAGTACAGAGCTATTTACATGAATATGGCTACCGATTTAATCGGCATATAGAAAAGACCGGCATCTTTGAAGAAATGGTGGAGCGGATGATGCATCACGGGCCTGCACCGTATAAAATAATTATTGCCTAAAGGCCTAATTCAGTAAACTATAAACTATTCGCACACCTGGTTCTGTTTCTGGTAAATCTGCTATATGGAATTAATTATGTGATAGCCAAGGAGGTTACACCCTATCCTATACCTCCATTTGGGTTTATTCTGCTGCGGGTGTCTGCGGCCTTTTGCTTCTTTTATATCCTCCAAAAAATAACCGCCGATGAAAAGGTAGCGGCCTCTGATCGTCCTTTGTTTTTCTGTTGTGCCCTTAGCGGTGTGGCTATAAATCAATTGCTTTTTTTTAAAGGACTTTCTATGACTACTCCGGTGCATGCCTCGCTTCTTATGATTATAACCCCGGTGGTAATGGTATTACTTAGCTCCATAAAGGAAGGCCGCAAGCCCAATGCCAGCCTCACCGGTGGAATATTTTGTAGTGCGACTGGTGCAGTGGGCATTACCCTGCTGGCAAAGGGGATGCCCGATGCGGGAATTTTTATGGGCGATGTTTTTATCTTTATAAATGCTCTGAGCTATGCCGTGTATCTCGTGATCGCAAGGCCCCTTATGCATAAGTATCACCCTTTTACGGTGATGAAACAGTTGTTTATGTTTGGCCTGCCGATGGTAGCCATCTCCGGTGCCGGAGATTTTATGCATATCCCCTGGCGGGCTATTCATATTAAGGAATGGCTGGCTATAGGCTATGTAATAGGGGGTACCACTATCTTGGCCTACCTGCTCAATATCTTTGCTATGCGCCATACCCATTCATCCATAGTGGGTGTCTATATCTACCTTCAACCTTTAGTGGCGGCTACACTATCCGTATGGATGGGCAGGGAGCTTATGAGTGCTGCGCTTATAGGCTGTGGCATAGCTGTCTTTGCCGGTGTATATTGGGTGAGCCGAGCCTATGATGCTTAGGGCTGGATCAATTACTTATAAAGCCTTTAGCAGAGCCGATATTACCTATTGTCTTCGTCTAATTATAACACCCATTGCAGCGAATAAATCCAAAATACCTCGCATTCTACATTATAAAATGAGAATTATAAACGGGGTAGCTAGCTTTAGATTAATAGTTCATGGCACTGCCAAATGTATAGAGGTTTCTTATAGATTTGAAAGCAATGTTTTATGTGCGATAGAGATAGAAGCGGATATCCTTTTAGGGTGTAAGGAAGAAATGTAGAAACAAGGAAGAATGAGGAGTAAATGGGATGATTTGTAATTTCGAAAATACGATGGAGACGCCCTAAAAGATAGTAGCGGATAGCTCGGGCCTGCCCTTCGACTTCGCTCAGGGACCGCCCCATAGACTTCGCTCAGAGATCGCCCATAGAATCCTGAGTGGAGTTCGAAGCCGACGAAGGGCAGGCATCGCCCTAATCACAAAAAATGGAGAAATGGAGCAAGCCCTACTTAACCTTATTAAGACCTATATTTCTGTCCCATACTCAGCCCAAAGATATGGTGAGGCGGGGATTTTTACCATCGGTATATTAAAAAAAAATGGAGACAATACTTAGAAAATACAGAAGCCTATAGCACAGGGTATGCTATAACTGAATGGCGGGATAGCCTATCTTACTCCTATAAGCATACCAAAGATTATAATCCAAATTATTTATAACGGCATTGCCATCGGCATCCCATTTTAAATATTGGTTGATAGCAGAATTAGAACTATACCAGAGATTATAATCCAAATTATTTATTACGGCATTGCCATCAAAATCGCCGGGTATCATTACATAATATCCATTTTGATATACAAGCTGGCCAGTACCTTTCGCTTTAGCAGCCGAAGTAGTAAAATTATAAGTGGAAGAATTGGGAAGATACTGTGCTGAATTGCTCATTATCCCTATATGATTTCTGTGGTAAACTACTACAAAATAGTAATCGCTCACCACATTTATAAATGAAACTCCCTCATAGCCGCTGAGATCGGTGAGTATCCCATCATTTCTGAGCAGGGCTACCTGGCGGGCTATAACATTATTTTCATCGTTTTTATCGCGCAATTCTACCAGTACCCAGTCCACTACATTATTGGCCAGGGAAGAAACCGAAGTCACTGCACCATAATTAAAGGGACTTACTCCGTATGGCTGACTAAGGGGGAGTAAATTATTGGTCCGCAAATCTGTGCGCATAAGACCGGCCCCGGTATGAAACCCGCCGAGGATGACCTTTATTTTCATCTTTAGGGAGGCTGTGGAGGGCTGGGTGATAACAACAGTAGTGGAAGTACTACAGTCCGATAGGTCGTAGCAGTTTCCATTTATGACTCCCCCATAAGCCGGGCTCAGCGAACCTATGCTTACAGACACAGTACCATCGTGGGCGATCCCCTGAATGCAATAGGTGCCTGCACCTAATGTGGCCCCGCTTATGGTACCTGAGCTGCCAAAATAGGCTACTAAGCCGGTAGAAGTATTAGTGATGATAAAGGCATAATAGCCGCTATCGGAATAGTTTACCGGATAGAATACGGTGCTCTGGGAGGTAGTGATACTAAGGCTTCCGTTCGTACTCAGGGTGCCGGCATCTGCGGTACAGGAAGAAGAGCAGACTTCCATACAGTCCGGTGCAGACTGATTAAATGTGGGCGAACCATTTTGGAGATGATCATTCACATCATTGAGGGTAGAACTGGCCCAATTATCATAGGAGCCCAGTATAGAAGACATAATAGAATTGTTTACATGATATTCTGCTCCGAGGGTATGGGTGACTTCGTGGGCATTCAAGTTTCTCAGAAGTACGCCATCCATAGAATTATTATCCTCCAGTACCAGATAAGAATAAGAAGTGCATACAGAGGGCAGATAGGCTAAGCCTACGATTGTATTTCCCGGATTGGCAGGAGGGGGATTACAGCCGGTATTATTTTGCAGATCGCGTGAGGTCCAAAACTGGGCCAGATCATAGCTGCTTATAAACCCTCCATTTTCGCCCCAGGTACGAAAATTAGATAATAGTTCGCAGGCACTGGTGGAGCCTGTCCAGGTGGTATAGCTATAACTATAATAATGCTCCGGTATGAAAAAACTAATATCACTATAAAATTCATCGGTAAAGAGGCCTATCATCGTATTGAGCACCGCTTCGGTTTGATTTACAGCACCACTTAATCCATTGTATTTGGCTAAAAAAAGGTAATCTCCCGCCATAGCTAAGTCTATTTGCTTACAAACATTGTTTTTAGAAATGGGGGTATGGACCGTTATTTTATGTTCTAAAACCGATTCATAACCACAGGATATAGGGGTACCGGGTATCAGATCCTGCACATCAAAATACAGATATACATCAGAGGTTACTATATGGCCATTTATATCCCGGTATGGCTCTATGAAATAAGTGTGCCCGCTGAGTACAAAAAACCCAAATATAAAACCCTCATCTACGGTAAATGCGGCACTACCGCCTTCATTCATATCTACATACCCTTGATAGGTGTGCGAGGGCAGATCCTTTATCACTTCATCGCCCAGGTGTATGATACTGCTTTCATCGTGCAGGGGAGCACTGTGGAGAACTAGGGTAATTTCCTTTTCTGCTAATGCTATACTAATCTTTTCCTCCTGGGCCAGAGCCATCTTCAACTCCTTAGAAGGAATAACGATGAGTGAATAAGTCCGGTATCCCGCCACTTTATCGTACTCGTTTGTCACATCCTGCCACCGGAAAGACGGCGGGGTATTTCCTGCAGGTAAGAGCAATGGTGAGAAAAATAAGAGATGAAAAGCAAAAGATATAATATTCCTTTGGATCATTTTTTGGTAAGGGAAAGGTCAGAAAATAGCCAGCTTCAAAACAGAACCAAAACAGACGGCAAATTAAATACCAATAATTCTAATATTATAACTTTATAGCCAAAAAATAGTGACTTTTTTACTTTTTCAACGACTAACGGGCTTTTATCAGGATTCATTCATCCAAAAATTCGATTTTTCCGGTTTCAATGCTTTTTACAACACCTAGAAAGGGACTTTTGAAGGATTATTTTAGGGAAATTTATTTTATTTTCCGGTATAACTCGTCTGGAGATAGGTTTACCTCCGGTCTTCTATGCGAGGAGGTGGCTGGTAAAAGGCCCCTTTAGAGGATTTAGGGGTAGGGGCATTGTCTCTCCTAAAGACCACGCCTTGCCCGTTGAGATTTTTTTTTACTGATGAGTAAGAAAAAACGACATATTTAAAATTGTATAAGCGTACTTCCCACTTTAGCCGATTCGTCTATCCAGAGATTATAATCCGTAGCATTTACCACCCCATTTAGATTAGCATCCTGGGAGAGATACAGATTTACCGCGGCGTTATTAGCTGCCCATATAGAGTAGTCGCTGGCATTTATAACCCCGCTGCCATTACAATCGCCGGCATAGAGCGCAAAAAAACCGTCGCCCATATCTTTGAGCTGTTCTGTGTCTTCTACGGCTGCAGCGTCTGTACGGAGGTCCACGAGAAGCACATCCGGTAGGCTATAAGCAGCCGAGGTTATCACAGCTAGATGATTTCGGTGAAAGATAGCGATGCGGTAGCTGCCCGGAGATAACCCGTCGAAGTTCAGCCCTTCCGATCCATCGGGACCTAGTAGTGTGCCATCTGTACCCAGGAGGCCGGCTCCGGAAGCCATTACCAGGATGGGATCTAGGGCATCGCGCAATTCTATATACACCCAGTCCACCACATCGGTAGGCAGCACAGTGGCAGAAATAGGATTTGTAAAATTCCAGGGCGAGGCCGTATAAGGCGGATCTGCCGGGAGAAGGTTTTGGGTGCGAAGGGTATTATGCATCGTTCCTAGCCCGGTATAGGCTCCTTCTAAAAAAAAACGCAATCCCAAGTGTACGCATTGAAATGCCACAGTAGCTTGTAGCTGGCTGGTGCATCCCTGTTCATCGCTTACTGTTACTGCATAATCACCGGCGCTGAGCCCGGTGTGGGTGGGGAGTACTGACCCGTCTTCCCATACATAGTTATATGGCGTTTGGCCGCCGGAAACCAGGAGGGTTATCGCTCCATCGGTGCCGGCACAGGACTCATCCGTGACGGAGCTTATGGCCGCATCAAATCCCGCACAGGGATTTACCAGTTTATAGATAATGCTATTAGCGGCATCTGAGAAGTAAATTTCTCCGGCAGCATCCTCGCCAAAGGCCACTATCCCCCCTCCGGGTAAAAAATTTGTGAGATGATAATTTGTATTCCACCCATTGCCATCGGGTTGTATAAACCACCAGTGCGAAAAAACATAATCTGCACAGATATACCACCCATAGAGCTGGGGTATAGCAGCTCCTCGATATACATAGCCCCCGGTAATGGATGCGCCACCTCCGCCCAGGCTATGGCTGTATTCAAAGATGGGATCTATATATTCGGGGGCAGTACATCCGGCCGTCTCATAGGTGTGCGTGGCCTCAAAACAGTCCCAGCCGTAGTTATAACCACCAGCCGAACCGCCGGCTTCTATATTCACTTCCTCCCACTGATTTTGTCCTACATCGGCTATCCACAGATCGCCGGTGAGACGATCGAAGGTAAACTTCCAGGGATTGCGCATACCCATCGCCCATATTTCGGGACGGTAAGGTGTTTGACCCACAAAGGGGTTGCTTGCCGGGATAGCATAATTAAGCCCTGCATCGGTATTATCCACATCTATTCGCAGCATTTTACCCAGAAGCTGAGAGGGATCCTGCGCCCGGTCATTAGGATCGCCTCCACTGCCGCCATCGCCCATCCCTATGTAGAGGTATCCATCCGGCCCAAATGCCAGATGCCCCCCATTATGATTTGAAAAATCCTGATTTATGGTGAGTAGTACCAGGGCAGAAGAGGCATCAGCCTGATTGGGATTAGAAGCACTCACCTGATAGCGGGCTATGCGGGTATGACCACCGGCGCCAGTGTAGTTTACATAAAAAAACCTATTATTTGCAAAATCCGGATGAAAGGCTAGACCCAGTAAACCCCGTTCAGATCCCGTAGTGATGAGGGTACTAATATTTAAAAAATCTCCTGCTACCAAACTACCATCCGCATTGGCGATACGAATATTTCCCGATTGCCTCACCAGAAACATACGATCATCGCCGGCATTTTTTATATCCACTACCCCGCTGAGATTGCAGAAAGTTTCATAAGCCAGCGGTAGCGGCTGAGCCTGAATGGCAGACAAGGCAGCAAGTAGGCTCATCGATATCATAATACAAATAGATCTCATAGCAGTAAAAAGTTTTTTTAATGAAGGGCTAAGATAACAATAAATGTAATAAAACAGAGAGAGAGTCTCCTGCCGGGTAGCCAGTTGCTGAATAAAAAGAGATCACCCTCCGATATTTAAATGACCGGTATTATACACTATGGCTCTTTATTCTTCATTCATTATTTTTGTATTTATTATCCCCTATGCATACGTTTCTACGCTGGGGCATCCTCGGCGCTGCACTCGGCATGGTAGCAGACATCTGCCTTCTCTATCACCCAGGTGGCTTTTATACAGACCCCGCTTATCAGTTTCTCACAGACATCAGCTATTTAAGACTGCTGGCCGGGCATTATATCGGTATTTTGGCCATTCCTCTGGAGCTGGTAGGGTTTTATGCGCTTTATTATCACGGATTTAAAAATCAGCAACAGTCTTTGGTTTGGTTTTTTGTTTCGGCTTTTATTCTTATAGTTGGTGTAGCCTATCACGCTACCATCGGGGTTATTGCTACTGTTCTTAGAGAGGATCCTGATGTGTCTCATTATTTTTCATCTCTTAAATTATTTTTCAAACCATTGGGCATTCTACTTATGGCCGGGTTCTTGCTACTTTCTATGATGATGTTTTATTATATTTATTCGCATAAGACTATTTGGCCACGTAATTATGCTTGGGTAAATCCGCTTTTACTTTATCTCTTTTGGATTTTTATATACTTTGTCTTCCCTCCATTGGGTTTTGTACTAGTGGTATCCGGATTTAATCTATCCATCTTGCTTTTTTTCTGTTTTTACTATTTCATTCGGTAGCAGGATTATTATAAATTGTTTTATGTGTTTATGTCATTTTACAGTATCTATTTACCCTGTTTCAAATTTATTTTATGGGCGATGCTGTGAGGCTTCATTCCATTTCACACCCGCCACATTGGGCGGGCATTGCATTTCATTGCGCTCACAGCCCGGGCTTTTCCGGGCTACGCTTGCGCACCGGTCTTCCGCTTCGCTACAGACCAAGCCCTCCATATCCTAAGGACAAGTTGGGGAGATTACCAATAATTTGAAATAGGACTTTAGAATTTAGCCTCATTTTTGGACTAGAGAGATGCCGTAAGAACTTGTCCTCTATACAAAACAGGCAAAACGGGGCGCCGGTTTGCTGAAGGCTTCCCTATCGCTTTTCTTTATAGCAAACTAAAACTTAAGGAGTATTAGCTAATTACATACATTTTTCTTATCTTTATATCGAAATGCCCATCCTGTTTTTATTCTTTTTTTTCCTGAGTTATGGCTCCCTCTATGCCCAGGTAACGGGATTGGATGATGGCTGGCCTTATGAAAACAGTGCCCTCATCTGGCAGGGATTTACCCAGGAATGGAGCTATAATCACCGGTTAAATCGCTTAGGCGATTACATCGCATCGCAGTCTATACAGCAGGACACTCTTATGGCCCGCATTCACCATAATGCTAGCACCGGCACCGGCACCGATGCCGGACCTTATGGTTCCTTCTATAGCTATATAGCAGTAAATGATGTGCATTTTACTACCGGCGATACTACCTTCCTCATCTCCGGTACAGAAGGACAAATGAGTACCCAGTCTTTTGTTATTAGAGGGCATCTGGCTGCCCATCTCAAAAAAAAAAACAGCACGCCGTATTACTCAATGGTTTTGACCTCTGTGCTACCGGCAAAGCCGATAAGATAGAACAACTCTCCATAGATCTGCGCGATGGTTATTATGATCACTACCGCGATGAATTGTTTTTCGATGGGCATATTCAGCTCACCGCAGATTGTAAATCACCAGAATGCAGCCCTATAAAAAATAAATTTTCTTATGAGATAAAAATAGGCTACCTCATTCTCTCTGCAGATGATGAGATGGCGGTATCTTCTGCAGAAAAAGGCAAATATATTTCCTGGAATAAAGAAATAGAATATCTGCCCATACCAGAAGAAGGCACTATAAAGGGCATACCCGATGAGGCATTTAATGCCGCTATTCTGGGCATTCAGTCTTTGTCTCTTCAGCTGGATCAGGAACAATGGTTTGTAAGCTGGCACTCTGCCCTAAAACCCTCCGTATATGATCCCCTTTCCGGCGAGTATTCCTTTTTCTACGATTTCCTATTTAAGCAGTGGAAAGAAAATATGAAAAAGGATTCTTTTAATCCCAAGCAGTCTTTTGCTTCTTCCCGAAAAAGTGGATGGGCCCATTTTTCCAGCCGCATAATCATGATACAACTTCGCAATGCCTGGGTAGAATCATCATCGGTAAATGGGATAGTATATGCCGAGGGCAAGAACCCTGATAATGAATGTGGCTATACGATGGAAAATCGCACCCTTCTCTTTCATCCGGATGCCTGTAGTTTTGAGGAGGCTATGCAAAAATATTCTGACGATGAGCTGGAAGAACTCCTGGAAAAATATCGGCAAGGTTTTGAGCTGAAACGGAAACAAAAAAAGAACAACCGCACGCAAACAAATAAAAATCCATTGACTGATAACTAAGGTCATTGCTCATTTTTTATTAGTAAATCATCATTGTTGCCTGAGGTGGCAAATGATTTTTGGGGTGTAATAATTTTTTATTACCCTAAATCCACCTAAATCATTATTCTAAAACAAGTTTTTGATATAGCCCTTCATTCCATTTTAAAATATCAATATTTAATTCCGGAAAAAGATTAAAATTTTCCTACTTCATCTAATCATAAAAAAACATATACCTTGTATCCGAAAATTGATCTAAATATGTTTTCTACCCTATTCCGCTGGACTTTATTTTTGAGTATGGGCATGGCTACTTATGCCCAAAACAGTTTATCACTGGCTATTCAGTACCTAAATCAGCATAATGCCCGGTATGGATTGCTTCCGGCTGAAGCGGCTTCTCTGCGCATAACAGATCTATATAGCAGCCAGCACAATGGCATCACCCATCTCTATACGGTGCAAACTTATGATGGCATAGATATCTATAATGCCCGTATGAATTTTGCCATCAGCAAAGCAGGAAAGATAGTATCTGCCCAGGGCATTTCTGTAGGTCATGTGAGCGAAAGAATAAAATTTACAGCCCCTTTTCTCACCGCCGATGATGCACTGGCATTAGCTGCTGCGCAAGTAGGCAGTGAGGTGTCTCCTATTCTCTCTTGGATAAAAAAAGAGGCGCATCATTTTGAGGCCCTAGCACCTGAATTTTTTCGCCATCCTGTAGCAGCCCATTTTGTTTACTACCTCACCGAAGATAAATCTATCCTACCTGCCTGGGATATTTCCTTTGCTCCTCTGCGCACCGCTGATTGGTGGAGTGTACGTATAAATGCCCTGGACGGCTCCCTGTTAGAACAAAATAATTTTACAAAATACTGCGATTTCGGAGCCAAAGGGTTTTGGGATCATCCTACAAAAAAGGCCGCACATCATCATCCGGAGCCACTTCCTTTGCCGGCTAGTAATGACTATCTGGTCTATGCTTTTCCGGTAGAAAGCCCCTCCTATGGAGAGCGCATCGTGGTCAATAGCCCTTGGCTTATAGCCGGCGATGCCGGTACCCTCGGATGGCATAATGATGGCATTCTGAGCTATACCCTCACCCGCGGAAACAATGTATATGCCCAGGAAGATATCAATGGCAATGACGGATTTGGCTACGCCCCTAATTCTCCGGGACTGGAATTTGTTTATCCCCTGGATTTTAGTATTCCCGTATCGCAGCAGCGCGATCCGGCTATCACTAATCTTTTTTATGTAAATAATTTAATGCACGATGTCTGGTATCAATATGGCTTTGATGAGCCGGCCGGCAATTTTCAAAACGATAATCTGGGACGAGGTGGCCAGGAAAATGATTATGTGATAGCTGATGCCCTCGATGGCAGTGGTACCAGCAATGCTAATTTTTCTGCCCCTCCTGATGGCGTTTATGGTCGCATGCAAATGTATGAATGGGGGTCCGGTGCCTCTAATCTTTTAGAAGTTTTAAATCCCTCCTCATTAGCCGGATATTACCTGAGCATAGAAGCCGCTTTCGGACCAGGTCTTCCCATCGCTCCTGATATCATTGAAGGAGCAGTAATCCTAGTAAATGATGGCAGTAGTACGCCTACACTGGGATGTTTTTCCTTGCAGAATGTGGAAGAAGTAGCCGGCAATATAGCCCTTATAGACCGCGGCGATTGCCTCTTTGTAGAAAAAATAACCCTGGCCGAAGAAGCCGGAGCCCTCGCTGTAATAGTCGTAAACAATGTAGCAGGAAGCCCTATAAGTATGGGTGCTGGTGAAGGCACTACGAATATTTCTATCCCATCCATTATGATTTCACAGAGCGATGGGGATCTTATAAAATCACAACTGGCCGGCGGTGTCACCGCCCGCCTACAGGCCGATGCTAATGCCCTTACCGTAGATGGAGATTATGATAATGGAGTAGTAGTCCACGAATATGCCCACGGCATCTCATTAAGGCTCACCGGCGGTCCTTCTACTTCAGACTGCTTGATAAATGCCGAGCATGCCGGAGAAGGCTGGAGCGATTATGCCGCACTTATGATGACCATAGAATCCGGAGATCTAGGTACAGATAGCCGACCTATGGGTATATATGTCACCTCCCAGCCGCTAAATGGTATAGGCATGCGCAATGCACCCTACAGTACCGATTTTAGTATTAATGACTATACCTATGGCGATTCTAATAATAGCAATGACATCGCCGCGCCACACGGCATAGGATTTATATTCTGCACCGCGCTCTGGGAAATGACCTGGGCACTCATAAATGTTTATGGTTTTGATCCGGATCTCTATCACGGCACCGGCGGCAATAATCTAGCTATGCAGCTCGTCATAGATGGTCTGAAACTGCAGCCCTGTAATCCTGGTATGATAGATTCGCGCGATGCCATTCTCTTTGCAGACAGGCTGCTCCATGGAGAAGACAGCCCCCATCAGTGTATTATTTGGGAAGCTTTTGCCCGCCGCGGTTTTGGCTTTAGCGCCAGCCAAGGCAGTTCGGCCAGCCGTACAGATCAAGTAGAGGCTTTCGATTTGCCTCCGCTTTGCCTTCCCATCCTCAAGATTACCAAGAGCGCCAGCCCGGCCATAGTAGCCCCGGATGGTACCCTCACTTACCATATCACCATTACTAATGATACCCCACAGCAACTAAATAATCTTACGATTACCGATGCCCTCCCTCCAGGACTGGAATTTTTGCCCGAAAATACTACCTGTACCTTTACAGAAAATACAGGCGTACTCACCATTACAGACCTCTACCTAGACACCGGAGAATCGCTGACCTGCTCATTCCAAACAAGGGTTACTTTTAGTGGCAGTACACAGTATTATATAGATGATATGGAAAATGGATCGGCAGAATGGATGCCCACACATAGCACCGGAACAACAGATTTTGTACTAGATGATAACCTGGCCCATAGTCCTCTCCGGGCTTGGTATGGCCGCGATATGAGCTCCGAGACGGATCTTTATCTGGCCTCCGCATCATCTCTTTTAGTAGCTGAAGAAAGTACTGAACTCAGGTTTTGGCATTTATATGATACGGAGGCTAGCTGGGATGGTGGCGTGGTAGAACTCTCCCTTAATGGCAGTTCTAACTGGATAGATCTGGGGCCCTATTTCACCCAAAATGGCTATAATAGCATTATACAAGAGAACCCGGCCAGTGCCATTTCCGGCCGATCTGCTTTTTCCGGTAATAGTGCAGCCTTTATAGAATCGGTCATCAGCCTTTCAGCCTGGGTCGGCCAGCAGGTATATATTCGCTTTCGCTTTACCTCCGATGGCCTAGAGGGTGGCAATGGGTGGTATATAGATGATGTATCCTTGCTCAATGCCCAGAATATCACAAACGAAGTTTGCGTATCTGATGGAGACGAAAATAACGCTTGTGATGAGGTAACCATATTAGTAAGCGATGGGGCAACTACTACTTGTAGCGCCCCTCCTTTTAGCATCATCCAACCTGACGGATCTACCGGTGCAATAAATATTTTATTAGGACAGGATCTGGATCCTTTTAGTACCACATTAGGGCAGGGCAATTCGGATATCTACTATCTCCTCGCCTCCTCCGCACCCACCTATGAAATAATCGCTGCCAATCGCACCGGTAATTTTAATTTCTCTACTCTTGTAGAAGGACAGTACACCATTTGGGCACTTTACTATAGCAGCCAAAATATTCCTATTGGCACTGTCTATATCGAAAACTCAGAAAGTATAAATGATATCCTTTCCGATCTGTCTTCTGAACTCTGTATGGGTATATCTAATACCACGACCGCCGGCGATATTGTACAAATTCAGGTGATTGTCTCTGGCATACAAGATCAAGCTAGTGATGCTATTACGCTCTATCCCACTCCGGCCAGCGATGAATTATTTATACAATTTCAGGATAACAAAACAAAGAAATATTCTCCTTTGATTAAAGACCTGTTAGGACGTACCCTGCCGCTTTCCTCGATAGACATGGGCAATGGATTATATCGTATTTCCTTATCGGCGCTTCCATCCGGTTTGTATTTTTGTACCCTCCATACAGGTTCAAATAATTTCGTGAAACCTTTTATCAAAAGATAAGTTTTCGGTTTTATTTTCATATTCGAAATCTTCGGCACGTAAAGGTGAGGGACTTTTTTCTGTGCAATGCATTTCCTCCTGGTCTATGATTGCACTGGCTATATCACACCAGCAGGGCCATTACCCGGAAATTATGAATCAGCTCGCCTAAGGCAAATGAACAGCAAAAGGCACCCTGTACCACACCTTTATTAGCTCAGCCTTAGCAAGGCATTCATCCATACATCCGGTATTTCATTTTTAAGTGCCAGTGCATAATCCTCATACAGGCAGGGTACAAATTCGTAACGGTCTTTTTGGCGGGCACGGGTTACCGGTATCTTCATCCACCAGCGTTCACTTTTTTTACTTTTTACAAAGAAAATATCGTGGCCGTTATCCTCCATTTTTACGGTATAATGAAAATAATCTTCCTTCGTCTGTGAGGGAAATTCATTCTTGCGGGCATAGTATCCCTCTATAAAATGCCAGATCATCTGTGCTACTACCTGAGCCGACTGCGAATAGCGATCTTTAGAACCGTAAAACTCATATAGCCCAAATGAACTCACCCGATCACTCAATCCGGCAAAGCGAGCCAGCTTACATGCATTTTCGCTATTGAGGCCATGGGGTGAATCATTTTTTTGCCCACACGCATCTGAATATTTTAATACCGACAGATCTATGCTCACCATATCGGCATTGCGTACTAATGGCTCCATACGATTGGGATTTTCCTGTAGATGTGCCAGCCGCCAGCAATCGAACTGCATATTTTCCAAAATATTTATAAGCTCAGGATCATTTAGAAAATGCTGATAACCCGCCTGCACATAATGATGTAGGTAATTAGGCTCGTGACCTAGTATATTAAACAAAAATGATGTGGAATCCGGAATTACTGATTGCTGCATTAAATCTATTTTTTCATCAAAAACCGCAAGGTTTATGGACTGATTCTTAAAACCATAAGCGAGAAACTGGCCTATGGTCATATCGTGGGTGCCCCCTATGATGATGGGCAGCACTCCTCTGCGCAGAAGGGTAGCCACTACAAAGGAGAGTCGCTCGCAGGTAACTAATGCTGTTTCGCCGGGAATAATATTTCCCATATCCACTCCAAAGAAATTGGGTTCCCAGTTATGTAGCTTAAATAATTCCCGCCTAATGATGTCCGGTCCATTCTTGCAGTTATTATCGTTCCGGTTTTCTCGATCTTCCGGTACGCCTAGGATAGCAATATCAAAATTCTCTAATTCCGTAGTTTCAGCATCAAATGTTTCGAAAAGCTGGCCATATTGATTTTGGGCAATCTTATCGGTTATCATATAATGCGATGTAGGAAGGGTATCTAGTATTTCGCTGATGTTCATGCGCTGGTTTTATCAGCAAATTTAATACAGCAATTGGGAAACCCTATATAGCAATAAAACACCCACTACAAAGGCATCATTCTTTGATCAGTTCTTTTTAACTCAATGCCTAAAGCTGGATGCCCTTCGTTATTGGCGCTGACATAATCATTGTTCTTTTCCGATAAACTTTCTACTTTGGATAAAATAGGAAAGTGATAGATAGTCTCATAAGATGATTTTCATTCATTTACCCGTTTTTAGCAAAAAAAACAAGGGTGTGGTACATAGAATGTTCTTTTTTTGCCCAGGGGCATTATTACTTTTAGCTTTGTCCGGCACTCTCTTTTTCAAAATTATTTTCCGTCATGTAAGTCATGGAGGTATGACTGGATCCTCGCTTAGATAAGCGCGCGATATTTTCTTCCGCTGATAGAACTCATCTATCGTGCTGCCGCCATGCACCGCCCAAATTAGGACTTCCGCGAAGTACAAAAAAGCAATCTCATTACTATAAAAACGGGCACCTGCAAGAAGGACTACGCATACTGTCTGCAATCGGCTAAGTTTAACCCGGAATCAGCGTTAGACTTTGCAATAATTGGAAATTATACAAATTAGCTAGGAGGTACGGAATTTTTCTCCCGCAGACATAGTAAAAACTTGAGGACAGAAAAATGAGTACAGAATTAGATATGAAGTAGAATTTTCTTGCAATAAATTGCTAATGCTGATTCTGGGTTTAATACTGATGTAGAGATATATCTCCTTATCAAAATAAAAACCGTGCTCAATAAGGCGCTAGAAAATAAGGAGACGGTGGGTTAGCGCGTAGGTATGGGAGCTTCCTAGCGTGAGGTGAGAGACAATCGCGATTTTGAAAAAGTGCTGGAGATGGTATCCAGCATCAATGAATTGGGCATGGAAGTATTCTGCAACCTAAGTAGGCTCATCTATCATCAGGCTAAGCAGCTCAAAGAAGATCTCCTTTGTCCATAAGCACAAGATAAATACCTACGGCATTTGAAATGATATAATCATTTATACATACCCGATTTGATGAGTGCCAGGAAACGCTGAAATCAATACACCCTGTTCGGCCACCCTGTGATGTAACGGCATCATAAGACCGATTGAAGCTGTGTAAGAACGCATAATAATGCTTCACCCGCTCCCACCATAAAGGTGCCTCCGGAATCAGTGCCTATCAATGAGCTGATACCCATACAGGGCGGCTTATTAGAAAACAATGACCTGTGCGCATAGATGAGATGGTAAGGATGATAGCCACTGCACGCATCCTTATGCCAAGTGGTAACATCCTCATTGCAATGCACCCTTATAGCATTACAGAAACCGAACTCCACCACATCTATGCAGTATTGAAAGCGTGCATAGGCCGCTATAGTCGTTAAGTGTATTCCCTGATTTCTGCGGTGTATAATAAAAAAAAGCCCCGGATAAATCCAGGGCTTTTGAGTAAAAACGAGGAGGTCTATACTTATACCGAAACTTCCGCCTTGGAGCGATTTAGAGCGATAAATTCATCTACGATTACTTCGGTGGTATATTTGGTTTGGCCGTCTTTGTCCTGATAAGAGCGGGAAGCAAGCTGCCCTTCTATGAGTACCTCCGATCCCTTTTCCAGTACCTTAGCCATAAGCTCAGCTGTACTGCCCCAGGCAGTGATATTGTGCCACATCGTTTCTTTTACCCATTCCTTAGCAGCATTCTGGTAGCCATTGGTTGTAGCCAGTCCTAGCTTCACATAGCATTTGCCACTTGGCAGGGTTTTGAGTTCGGGATCGCGACCTATATTTCCTATAAGACGCACACTATTGCGCATATTTTTCATGATTTGAGAGGATTAAATTGTTTATAAAAAAGATGAAATTAAAAGGGCTTGGGAGGACTTACCACACCACGGCTGAGGATAGTAAAATCCTGCACTAAGATCTCGGCAATACTGCGCGGCTGTCCATTGCGATCTTCATAGCTGCGATGGGTTATCATACCATCAATAATAACTTCCGATCCCTTTTGTAGGATCTTGTGCATCTGCTCGGCCGTTTTGCCCCAGGCCACTAGGGTGTGCCACTGCACATCATTAATGAGCTCACCATTGCTGTTTTTATATTTGCTATTGGTGGCTAGGGTTACGCGGGCTACAGAGCGGCCGCTTTCTAAGGCTTTTAACTCCGGGTCTCTTCCTAAATTGCCAATGAGACGGACGTTGTTCTTCAAACTTTTCATACTTGTAAAAAAATTTAGGGATAAAAAAATAATTTAAAAAAATCATCTTATCGAGCTGGGCGGTCCGGATCCGCTGTTATCGAAAGACGATGCAAAGATGGGGGTGCCACTTCCAAACTAACCAGCATGCACCGCAGTATTTCCGGTTGTAATCGAGTGTAATCGGGTGATTATCGGCTATGCCCGTATTAATAAAGGATTTTTATGGGAAGCAACCGGGGTAGAAATTTGCAAAAAATGAATAAAAAGAAAATCCGCCCACACAGAATTATCAAAATCAGAAGCAGGGATACCTACTGATTTGATTGTTGTTTTTTGACCCGCACAGATTTATTATACTGTTATACCGAGTCTTAAATGATAAATTTGCTACGCTCTACACTCATGAGCATAAGCCGGAAAATTGATAGCACAATATTTATCCTGCCCTTGAACGATAAAAAGTATAATGATTACTTTTATGCCTCAAGCAAGTCAGTAGAAAATAGATGCCAGGAAAACAACTTAAAAAATTAGAAGCCGAACCGTGGAGAGCCGCAGATCAACTCCGAGCCAATAGTAAACTGACTGCTGCTCAATACTTCATGCCTGTATCGGGAATGATATTTTTACGACCCGCCTACAACCGCTCGCAAAAAATAAAACAGAAGTAGAGAAATCTGTACCTTCACATCAGCAACGAGGCTATTAAACATTTTGCACAACCAAAATACCAAAATCCGAGAAGCAAGAGATACATTATTATCTAAACTAATGAACAGACAAATAAAAGTGTAAGGGCGTACCCTTATAGTCGCCCTTATTTACGAGGGCAACATAAGGGATTGCCCCGACAAAAAATGAAAAAAAAATGAACAAATACAACCCACATATCCACCACCGCAGATCAATTCGCCTAAAAGGCTACGATTATTCGAAGGCTGGATTGTATTTTATTACGATTTGTTGTCAGCGTAGAGGCAATCCCTCGTGGATGCCCTTTGGGGATATTAAAAATGGGCAAATGATATTAAATGATGCGGGAATGATGGTTGAAAACGAATGGTTAAAATTAAAAAACCGTTTTCCCAATATAGAATTGCACGAATTTGTGGTTATGCCCAATCATTTCCACGCCATTTTGGAAATCATTTCCGAAACCAACGTAGGGGCGACCCTTGTGGTCGCCCAAGATGATGTTGTCGCCCAAGATGATGTAGTCGCCCAAGATGATGTAGTCGCCCAAAATGATGTAGTCGCCCAAGATGATGTAGTCGCCCAAGATGATGTAGTCGCCCAAAAGGATGTGGTCACCCAAAATGATGTAGTCGCACAAAATGATGTGGTTATGCCCAATCATTTCCACGCCATTTTGGAGATCGTTTCCGAAACCAACGTAGGGGCGACCCTTGTAGTCGCCCAAAATGATGTAGTCGCCCAAAATGATGTGGTCACCCAAGATGATGTTGTCGCCCAAGATGATGTAGTCGCCCAAAAGGATGTGGTCGCCCAAAAGGATGTAGTCGCCCAAGATGATGTAGTCGCCCAAGATGATGTAGTCGCCCAAGATGATGTAGTCGCCCAAGATGATGTAGTCGCCCAAAAGGATGTAGTCGCCCAAAAGGATGTAGTCGCCCAAAAGGATGTAGTCGCCCAAAAGGATGTAGTCGCCCAAAATGATGTTGTCACCCAAGATGATGTAGTCGCCCAAGATGATGTAGTCGCCCAAGATGATGTAGTCGCCCAAAATGATGTAGTCGCCCAAAATGATGTAGTCGCCCAAAATGATGTGGTCACCCAAGATGATGTTGTCGCCCAAGATGATGTAGTCGCCCAAAAGGATGTAGTCGCCCAAAATGATGTAGTCGCCCAAAAGGATGTAGTCGCCCAAAATGATGTTGTCGCCCAAAAGGATGTAGTCGCCCAAGATGATGTTGTCGCCCAAAATGATGTAGTCGCCCAAAAGGATGTAGTCGCCCAAAATGATGTTGTCGCCCAAGATGATGTAGTCGCCCAAAATGATGTGGTTATGCCCAATCATTTCCACGCCATTTTGGAAATCGTTTCCGAAACCAACGTAGGGGCGACCCTTGTGGTCGCCCAAGATGATGTAGTCGCCCAAAAGGATGTAGTCGCCCAAGATGATGTAGTCGCCCAAGATGATGTTGTCGCCCAAGATGATGTAGTCGCCCAAGATGATGTTGTCGCCCAAGATGATGTTGTCGCCCAAAATGATGTGGTTATGCCCAATCATTTCCACGCCATTTTGGAAATCGTTTCCGAAACCAACGTAGGGGCGACCCTTGTGGTCGCCCAAGATGATGTTGTCGCC
>Ga0209398_1000731_pt1 | contig 19314 bp, 22 predicted proteins | sample AshMeaBigSpring_FD_184125 | JGI IMG/M metagenome (GOLD analysis project Ga0209398, IMG submission 184125) | Groundwater microbial communities from Big Spring, Nevada to study Microbial Dark Matter (Phase II) - Ash Meadows Big Spring (SPAdes)... | ecosystem: Environmental > Aquatic > Deep... | reverse complement strand
CGCCGCGCGCGAGATCGCGCTGGCCTTGGGCGTGCCGCCGATGCTGCTCGCCATCCCCGGCGACAACACCTACTCCAACTACCAGGAGGCGAGCCGCGGGTTCTGGCGCCAGACGGTGCCGCCGCTGGTCAGGCAGGCGGTGCTTCCGGCCGCCGGGCCCGATCACAACTGAATGAAACCTGACCGTGCCGCCACGACGGGTGGCGCGGCACGCTCCGCCAACAGCAAGAAGACCCACGCATGACCGACACGGCTTTGTCGCCGCCGGAAACGGCGCGAGAGGTGAAATTCTGCGCGCTCGACCTCAAGTCGGTCGGCCTCGACGGCTGGTTCGAGGGCTACGCCAGCCTGTTCGACCGCCAGGATCTCGGCGGCGACACCGTCGCGCCCGGCGCCTTCCGCGACAGCCTCGCTCGGCGCGGGCCTGCGGGCGTGCGGATGCTCTTCCAGCACGACCCCGCGCAACCGATCGGCACCTGGGACAGGCTGCGCGAGGACGCGCGCGGCCTGCATGCGCGCGGCAAGCTTGCGACCGAGGTCGCCAAGGCGCGCGAGGTGCTCGCCCTCATGCGCACGGGCGCCATCGACGGGCTGTCGATCGGCTTTCGTGCCGTCAAGGGCATCAAGAACCCGCGCACCGGCACGCGCCGGCTCGAGCGGATCGACCTCTGGGAAATCTCCATCGTCACGTTCCCGATGCTGCCCGAGGCGCGCATCACGAGCGTGAAGTCGCGCCCATTCCCCGGGCGCGCGCCGACGGAACGGGAATTCGAGCGCTGGCTCACGCAGGACGCTGGGTTTTCGCGCTCGGAGGCACGCGCGCTGATGCGCGCGGGCCTCAAGGGGCTCGCCTCCCGGCGGGATGCGGGCGGGGCCTCGAGTTGGGAGTGTCGGATCGTCGCGCAGATGCGCCAGGCGGCCGAGCTCCTCAAGACCATGCGCTAGCGAATGCAGAAAGGACGATCCATGATGAAAGATACTGGCCTCGAGACCAAGGCGACCGGCGACGGCGCCGAGGTCTTCGACGACATGATGAGCGCGTTCACCGCCTTCAAGGCGACGAACAATGCGCGGCTCACCGAGATCGAGCGGCGCATGAGCGCCGATCCGGTCACGCTCGACAGGCTCGACCGTCTCGGCCGGCGGCTCGACGAGCTGGCGCTCAAGCAGGTGCGGCCGCAGCTCTCCGGCACGGCGCCGCGCTCGGGCGCCGGCCTGCAGCACAAGACGGCGTTCGAGGGCTACGTCCGCAAGGGCGAGGTGGCGTCGCTGCGCGATCTCGAGAGCAAGGCGCTGTCGGTCGCCTCCGATCCGGACGGCGGCTACCTGGTGCCGGACGAGACCGAGCGCGCGGTGAACACGGCGCTGAAGGCGATCTCGCCAATCCGCGCCATCGCCGGCATCCGCCAGGTGTCGGGCTCGGTCTACAAGAAGCCGTTCTCGATCTCGGGCGCCGGAACCGGCTGGGTCGGTGAGACCGCGGCGCGGCCGGAGACGACCTCGCCGACGCTCGCCGAGTTGGCGTTCCCGACGATGGAGCTCTACGCGATGCCGGCGGCGACGGCCTCGCTGCTCGACGACAGTGCGGTTGACATCGATGCCTGGATCGCGGACGAGGTGCGCGACGCCTTCGCCCAGCAGGAGGGCACCGCCTTCGTCACCGGCAACGGCGTCAGCAAGCCGAAGGGCTTCCTCGACTACCCGAAGGTCGCCAACAGCGCATGGGCGTGGGGCTCGATCGGCACGCTCTCGACCGGCGTGTCGGGCGGCTTTTCCGCGTTGAACCCGGCCGACAAGCTCGTCGACCTCGTCTACGCGGTGAAGGCCGGCTATCGCGCCAACGGCACGTTCGTGATGAACCGCTCGACGCAGGCCGCGGTGCGCAAACTCAAGGATGGCGACGGCACCTACCTCTGGCAGCCCTCGGGCAGGCCCGGCGAGGCGGCGACGCTGATGGGCTTCCCCGTAGCCGAGTGCGAGGACATGCCCGACATCGCCGCCGACAGCCACGCGATCGCCTTCGGCGATTTCCGCCGCGGCTATCTGATCGTCGACCGCGTCGGCATCCGCGTGCTGCGCGATCCCTACTCCGCCAAGCCCTACGTGCTGTTCTACACGACCAAGCGCGTCGGCGGCGGCGTCCAGGATTTCGACGCGATCAAGCTGCTGAAGTTCGGCACCTGATCCCTCGAACTTTCGGGGTCAGACCCATGGGTCTGACCCCGAACTACCGCCCCTCGCGCGCGCAACCATCTCGGAGCTTCGATGTCCCTCATCCTGCTGAGCGGCCCTGCGGTCGAGCCGATCACGCTCGCCGAGGCCAAGGCGCACATGCGCGTCGATGGAACTGCCGAGGACGCGCTGATCGCGAGCCTCATCATCACCTCGCGGCTGCACATCGAGGCGGCGCTCGGCCTCGCGCTGATCACGCAGTCGTGGGCGCTCAGGCTCGACGCCTGGCCGAAGGGCGGCATCGTCATAATGCCGATCCGGCCCGTGCAGAGCGTCCAGAGCGTACGCGTGACGAATGCCGACGACACCCTCACCACGATCGAGCCGACGCGCTACCTGCTCGACGGCGCGAGCCTGCCGCCGCGCCTGCTGCCGACCGCGAGCCCGCTCCCCGATCCGGGCGTGCGCGCGCAAGGCATCGAGATCGCGTTCACGGCCGGATACGGCGCGAGCGCGGCGAGTGTGTCGCATCCGATCCGCCAGGCGATCCTGCTGCTCGTCGCCCACTGGTTCGAGTGCCGCACGCCGGTGTTCGTCGGTCACTCCGCGACGCGGCTGCCCGACATCGTCTCGGCGCTGCTCGCCCCCTACAGGATGCCGCGCCTATGAAAACGTGTGACGACGAGATCGCGGAGCTGCGCCACCGCGTGACCCTCGAGGCGCCGGTGCGCACGCCGGACGAGGGCGGCACGGCCGTCATCATCTGGTCGACGGTCGCGGACGTGTGGGCGGCGATCCGCTCGGTCGGCGGGCGCGAGCGGGTCGAGGCGGACCGGCTCGCGGGCCGCATCACGCACGAGATCCGCATCCGCTGGCGCGACGGCGTCGACGCCACGCAGCGCTTCCGGTTCGGCGCGCGGTTGTTCCTGATCCACGCCGCGCGCGATCCCGACGCGCGCCGCCGCGTGCTTCTCTGCGCCTGCGAGGAGGTCGGCCCATGAACATCTCGGTGCGGGTGACCGGGATCTCCGGGCAGCTCGGCGCGGCGGCGGTCAGGGCGCTGGCTGAGCGGCTGCGGCTCGCTGCTCCGCGCCGACCGGTCGGTGCGGCCGACACGCCGGACGAGGCCGCTCGGTCCCGGCCGGTGTCCGATGCCCCCCGATAGCCGCAACCGAGTTCGCCGATGTCGTCACAATCGAGCTGGCGCGAGCGTTGCGGCGCCCTGGAGTGGCACTGCGACCTCGCCTTCCTGCGCCTGCAAGTGGTCGCCTGGCGCTGCAGGCTCGTTCTGAAGGCTGGCTTCAAGCCGGACCAACCGCGCGGCGATCGAGGACGATGGACGGCTGACAGATCCGATGCGGCGGACACGGCCGCATCCGATTATGGCATCATCCAGGTCGCCGACAGCGGCTCGGGATTCGAAGTCGACATTCTCGAAGAGGGTGAGGTTGGCGCTCACATCTACGCTCGGCACGTCAACAAGAGCGACGACTTCCTACTTGGTCGTGTCCGCAGTGAAGGGTTCGCGAATCCATTCTTCAGCGTTGTACCCAAGAGAGCTGGCACTTTCCCGTCGGTGGCAGCGGCAAACAAGCTGATCAATTCGACACTGTCTGAGAATAGTGGAATCGTGGCCGGGATCATTGCTGGCAAACGGGCCGGCGGATTCATCGTCAAGACTTTCGGGAGCCCGACTGGACGCGAGGCATTCCGTCCATCGGCGCGCGCTCAACCATATATCCGTGATACTGATAGTGTCGCCGTGTTGATTGCCCATGATAAAACTGTTAAGCGCGGCTTTCGGATCATTACGGCCTACCCCATGTTCGATGATTGAGGCGCGCCCAATGGATGTTCCGAAGGAATTTCGAGACCTCTCGCGCAAAGTCAGTATCGACGTCCTCCCCCTTGTCGCGGACACCCCGGAAGGCATGATCGACTTCGTGGTGGAGGGAACGACGAATGCCGAGGCGAAAACGATCATTGCATTCCTCGACGATGTCCTTAGCGGGCGTCACAGTGACGAAGCCGTAGAGCACATGTGGGCAAAGGCACCTGCTGGCGTCTACTTCGGAAACGTCACCGAGCTGAAAGTGTTCCTGACCATGGTTCGAGATCGACTGGCAAAGATGTGAGGTGGCCGCCGGCAATCTTTCGCGCTGGCTGGCGCCGGCATGAAGATCGACAGGCGCTGCGCTCGACATCAATGAGACCTCCTCCATCATCCACCGGTTCCCAGATAAAGTGTTGAGCGGCCGACGGAGCCATGATCATTTGAATGCGTCATGGTGGGCGACGCCTGCCACACCGGCATTCTACGATGGTCGCGATGTCGAGAGATTCCTCGCACTCATGCGGACGGTTTTCAGTCAACCTCCGTACGCCTCGCCCGAAGGCACCTTGAAGTCCAACTGACGGGCCCCGCGGTCACACCCTGGAAGCCGTCCCACGAGGCCCCCCCATGCCCTCTGCCGCCTTCGCTTTGCAGAAATCGATCCATGGCGCGCTCACGGCTGCGCCGGCGCTGACCGGGCTGCTCGGCGGCCCGCACGTCTACGACGACGTGCCGCGCACCATCGCCTTTCCCTACGTGACGTTCGGGCTCTCCAGCGCGCGCGACTGGGACACCGGCACGGATGCGGGCGACGAGCACACGATCACGCTGCACGCCTGGTCGAAGGAGGCCGGGCGCAAGCAGACGCACGCGCTCATCCACGCGATCCGAGGCGTGCTGCACGACGCCGCGCTGGCGCTCGACGGACACCGACTCGTCAACCTGCGCCACGAGTTCTCGGAAGCTCGTCGCGACCCCGACGGGGAGACCTATCACGGCATCGTGCGGCTGCGCGCGGTGACCGAGCCGACCGGCTGAACGATCGCTGCGCGAACGCAGATCGGGTCAGCGCCCGCCTTGGCGCATGACCCGACACGCCACGCGATGTCGAGGCTGTCGGGTTACGGCCGCAAGCGCGGCCTGACGCAACCTGCGAGAACCCCGGTGCGTCGTCCGCACGTGCGGCGACAAGCCTTATCGAACACGCCCGGCCGCGTTCGCGCGCGACGCCGCTTCCTTCCCGCGCAGAGCCGCAGGCGCGGCCGGGTCGTGAGACGCACTCTTCCAACCAGCCCTCAACCGAGCGAGACCTCCGCATGGCTGCACAGAAAGGCAAGGACCTGCTGCTCAAGATCGACAGCGATCCTTCCGGCACATTCACCACCGTTGCGGGCTTGCGCTCGCGCACACTCGCATTCAACGCCGCGACAGTCGATATTACGCACCAGGAATCGGCCGGGCAGTGGCGCGAGCTCTTGGCCGGCGCCGGCGTGCGCAACGCGCGCATCACCGGCGCCGGCGTCTTCAAGGATGCGGCATCCGATGAGCAGGTGCGGGAGGTGTTCTTCGCCGGCACCATCCGCGCCTGGCAGATCGTCATCCCCGACTTCGGCACCGTGCAGGGGCCATTCCAGATATCGTCGCTCGAGTTCAGCGGCCGTCACGACGGCGAGGTCGCTTTCGAACTCGGCCTCGAAAGTGCCGGCGCGCTGACGTTCATGACGGTGTAGCCATGGCCAACCGACATCGCGGCGAGATCGAGGCAGTGCTCGACGGGCTGCCGCGCCGGCTTTGCCTGACGCTCGGCGCGCTCGCCGAGCTCGAGGCGGCGTTCGGCGACGCCGACATGCTGGCGCTCGCCGAGCGGTTCGAGTCAGGTCGCCTCAAGGCGAGCGATGCGGTACGCATCATCGGCGCAGGCCTGCGCGGTGGCGGCGCCGACATCCCCGACGCGGCGGTCGCCACGATGCGGACCGACGGTGGCGCGGCGGGCTTCGTCGCGATCGTCGCGAGCCTGCTGACCGCAACGTTCGGAGCGCCGGCGGAGCCACCGAAACCGGCGGGGCCCGCACCGCTCGCGCCGCGGGAGGGGCGCGCCGCCGCCGCCCCTTTCCCTGGGACGACGTGATGGCGGCAGGCTTCGGCCTGCTCCGCCTGTCGCCGCAGACGCTCTGGTCGATGACGCCATGCGAGCTCGCGGCGGCGATCACGGCGTTGATCGGGCCGCCGACATTGCCGATCTCGCGTTCCGACCTCGCGCACCTGATGCAACGCTTTCCCGACCGGTGAGGAGCCGCCATGGACCCGATCAACGGCGACCAGACGATTGGCGTCTGGGACGTGGAAGTGCGTGCCGACACGAGCGAGCTCAGGAAGGAGCTCGGCCGGGCCGCCCAATACGGCGAGGGCTTCGCGCGATCGCTGACCGGCGCATTCGAGGGTGTTGCGCTGAAGGGCAAGAGCCTCAGCGAGGCACTGCGTGGCGTCGCGCTCAGCCTGTCGAAGATGGTGCTGTCGTCGGCGTTCAAGCCGTTCGAGTCCGGCCTCTCGAAATTCTTCTCGAATGCTTTCGCCGGTACCCTCGGCTTCGCGAATGGCGGTGCCGTGCAATCGGGGCTGCCGGTTCCCTTCGCGAGCGGCGGCGTGATCGCCAGCCCGGTCGCATTCCCGCTCGCGGGCGGGCGCACGGGCGTCATGGGCGAACGTGGCGCGGAGGCGATCATGCCGCTCGCGCGCGGGCCCGACGGCCGGCTCGGCGTCCGAGCCGACGGAACTGGCGGCGCCATCAACGTCACCTTCAATGTCTCGACGCCAGATGCCGACAGTTTCCGCCGCTCCGAGACGCAGCTCGCCGCGCTCCTCGCGCGCGCGGTCGGGCAGGGACAGAGGAACCTGTAGTCCTCTCCTGTAGGTGTTCTGGTCTCAGGAGCGATCGGAACACTGGCGTTACGGCGCCCGCGCCGGCCGCCCTTGGCGGCTCGCCGAGCGGGTGGCGAAACGGGTCAATCCTCCTCTCCGCTCGGCGGTACAATCATGTCCTTCCACGAGATCCGCTTTCCGATCGAGATCGCGCGCGGCGCCCACGGCGGACCCGAGCGGCGCACCGATGTCGTCGTGCTCGGCTCGGGCGCGGAGGAGCGCAACGCGCGCTGGGCCGACTCGCGCCGGAGCTACAACGCCGGCTACGGCGTCAAGTCGCTCGACGACGTGCACGCGGTGATTGCGTTCTTCGAGGAGCGGCGGGGAAAGCTCTACGGCTTCCGCTTCCGCGATCCGGCCGACTGGAAATCGTGCCCGCCCGGGCAGACGCCTGCAGCGCTCGACCAGGTGATCGGCACGGGCGATGGCACCACGGCGATCTTCCAATTGCGCAAGACCTACGGCGGGGCGCACGCGCCCTGGGCGCGGGAGATCAGGAAACCGGTCGCCGGAACCGTGAATGTCGCGGTCGGTGGCGCGACGCAGACCGCCGGCTCGGCGTTCCTGATCGATACCTCGAGCGGCCGCGTGACGTTCCTCGCCGGCCACATTCCAGCGACCGGCGCCGTCGTCACCGCCGGCTTCGAGTTCGACGTGCCGGTGCGCTTCGACACCGACCGGCTCGAGATCGACGTGAGGGGCGTGCGGGCGGGCGCCATTCCCTCCATCCCGATCATCGAGGTGCGCGCATGAAGACGCTGCCCGCGGGCCTCGCCGCGCATCTCGCCGGCGGGGCGACGACGCTGTGCTGGTGCTGGCGGCTCTCGCGTGCCGACGGGGTGCGTCTCGGCTTCACCGATCACGATCGCGACCTCGCCTTCGACGGCACGACGTTCGAGGCCGCCGCAGGTTTCACCGCGAGCGAGATCAAGGACCAGGTCGGGCTCTCGGTCGACAACCTCGAGGTCGAGAGCGCGCTCACCTCGGGCCGGCTCGAGGAGCAGGACCTCGCGGCCGGGCTCTACGACGATGCGCGGGTCGAGATCTTCCGCGTCAACTGGCAGGCGGTCGACCAGCGCGTGCTGATGCGCGCGGGCTCGCTCGGCGAGGTCCGGCGCGCGGGCAAGGCGTTCGCCGCCGAGGTGCGCGGCCTCGCCCACTATCTCCAGCAGCCGAAGGGGCGCCTCTTTCAGTATTCCTGCGACGCGGATCTCGGCGACGCGCGCTGCACCGTGAACCTCGCGAGCGCGGCCTATCGCGGCACCGCGACCGTCGGCGCGCTTGCTTCGCCACGCCGGCTCACGGTGACCGGGCTCGCCTCGTTCGCCAGCGACTGGTTCACGCGCGGGCTCGCGACGTTCACGTCCGGCGCCAATGCGGGCCGGCGGATCGAGATCAAGCGGCATGCGGTGAGCGGGAGTGCCGTGGAAATCGAGCTGTGGCAGGAGCCGGCCGCACCGGTCGCGATCGGCGACGGGCTGATCGTCACTGCCGGCTGCGACAAGCAGCTCGGAACCTGCCAGGCGAAGTTCGCCAACGTCGCCAACTTCCGCGGCTTCCCGCACATGCCGGGCAACGACTTCGTCGCCTCGTTCGCGCGCCGCGGCGATGACGGCAGCGGAGGCCTCGCATGATCGCGCGCGCCGACGTCGTCGCTGCCGCACGCGGCTGGATCGGTACGCCCTATCATCATCAGGCGAGCATGCGCGGCGCCGGCGCCGACTGTCTCGGCCTCGTGCGCGGAGTGTGGCGCGAGCTCTACGGCTCCGATCCCGAAGTGCCGCCTGGCTACTCGCGCGACTGGGCCGAGGCGGCCGGCGAGGAGACGCTGCTCGCGGCGGCAACGCGCCATCTCATACCTCTGGACCGCTCAGCCCAGCCGCGACCCGGCGACGTGCTCGTCTTCCGCCTGCGCGCCGGATTTGTCGCCAAGCACGCCGCGATCGCCACGACACCCGCGACCATGGTCCACGCCATGGAGGGCGGCTCCGCGGTCGAGGTCGCGCTCGGTCACTGGTGGCGACGGCGTATCGCAGGCCGGTTCTCATTTCCCGGGATGGTCGACTGATGGCAACGCTCGCCCTTTCGCTCGCCGGCTCCGCGATCGGCGCCGCCGCGCTCCCTGCCGGCCTGTCGTTCCTCGGGGCGACGGTGACGGGCGCCGCAATCGGCTCGCAGGCCGGCGCGCTCGCCGGCTCATTCATCGACAATGCGCTGTTCGGATCGTCCGGCCAGGCGCGCACGGTGCAGGGTCCGCGGCTCTCCGACCTGCGCGTCACCGCCTCGACCGAGGGCGCCGCGATCCCGCGCATCTACGGCCGCGCCCGCGTCGGCGGGCAGGTGATCTGGGCCACCGACTTCGAGGAGGAGGTCGTCACGTCGCAATCGGGCGGCGGGGGCAAGGGCCGCGGCTCGGGCAGCTCGCCCAAGACGACGACGGTCGAGTATCGCTACTACGCCAATATCGCCGTGGCGCTGGCCGAGGGCGAGATCACGAGTCTCGGCCGCGTGTGGGCCGATGGGCGCGAGCTCGACCTCTCGACCGTCACCTATCGCCTCCATAGCGGCAGTGAAACGCAAGGATCCGACGGGCTCATCGTCGCGCGCGAAGGAGCCGATGCCGCGCCGGCCTATCGCGGCATCGCCTACATCGTGTTCGAGCGCCTGGCGCTGGCTCCGTTCGGCAACCGCCTGCCGCAGATGTCGTTCGAGGTGTTCCGGGCCGCCGACGACCTGCATCAGACGATCCGCGGCGTGGTGGTGATCCCGGGCTCGGGCGAGTTCGTCTACGCGACGGCGCCCGTCACCCGCAACGGCTTCGGCGGCGAGCGCGTTCCGGAGAACGTGCACACCCGCCAGGGCGTCGCCGACTGGGCGCTGTCGATCGACCAGCTCGAGGCGACGCTGCCGAACGCCCGCTCGGCCTCGCTGGTGGTGTCGTGGTTCGGCACGGACCTGCGTTCAGGCAACTGCCAGATCAGGCCGGGCGTCGAGCTCGTCGCGAAAGACAACGCGCCGATCGCCTGGAGCGTCGCCGGTCTCACACGCTCCGGCGCGCATGTGGTGAGCCAGAGCGGCGGGCGGCCGGCCTACGGCGGCACGCCCTCCGACCAGACGGTGGTAGCGGCGATCCGCGACCTCACGGCACGCGGCATCGCCGTGACGCTGACGCCGTTCATCCTGATGGACATCCCGGCCGGAAACACGCTGTCCGATCCTTACACCGGGTCGGCGCCGCAGCCGAGCTACCCCTGGCGCGGGCGGATCACGGTCGATCCCGCGCCCGGCCGGCCCGGCACGCCCGACAAGACCGCGGCCGCAGCGACTGAGCTCGCGAGCCTGATCGGTACGGCGGCGCCCGCGCACTTCTCGATCAGCGGCGACAGCGTGGTCTACAGCGGACCGGTCGAGTGGTCGCTGCGCCGGCAGGTGCTGCACTATGCCTATCTGGCGAAGGCGGCGGGCGGCGTCGGCGCGTTCCTGATCGGCTCGGAGCTGCGCGGGTTGACCCAGGTGCGGTCCAGCGCCTCGAGCTATCCGTTCGTCGCAGCCCTCGCCGCGCTGGCCGCCGACGTGAAGAGCGTGCTCGGCGCGTCGACCAAGGTCTCCTACGCGGCCGACTGGTCGGAGTACTTCGGGCACCAGCCAGCCGACGGCAGCGGCGATGTCTACTTCCATCTCGATGCGCTCTGGGCCTCGGCGGGCATCGACGCCATCGGCATCGACCTCTACTTGCTGCTCGCCGACTGGCGCGACGGCCGCGACCACGCCGATGCACTCGCCGGCGTGCGCTCGCCCTACGACCTCACCTACCTCAAGGGCAACATCGCCGGTGGCGAAGGCTTCGACTGGTACTACGCGAGCGCGGCCGATCGCGCCGCCCAGCTCCGCACGCCGATCACCGACGGCGCCGGCAAGCCGTGGATATTCCGCTACAAGGACCTCAAGTCCTGGTGGCTGAACCAGCATTTCGACCGGCCGGGCGGAACCGAAGGCGGGACGCCGACCGCTTGGGTGCCGCAATCGAAGCCGGTGTGGCTCATGGAGCTCGGCTGTCCGGCGGTCGACAAGGGCGCCAACCAGCCGAACGTCTTCGTCGACCCGAAGAGCGCGGAGACGGCGCTTCCGCATTACTCAACCGGTCGTCGCGACGACCTCGCGCAGCGCCGATACGTGCAGGCCATGGTCGAGGCCTACGATCCCGATCATGCGGGCGCGGTCGCCGGCCTCAATCCGGTCTCGATCGTCTACGGCGGGCGGATGGTGCCGCCGGACCGCATGCACGTCTATGCCTGGGACGCGCGGCCGTTTCCCGCATTCCCGAGCGATATCGAAAGCTGGGGCGATGGCGCAAACTGGCGGCTCGGCCACTGGCTCAACGGGCGCATCGCGGGGGTGCCTCTTGCCGACGCCGTAGAGCGCATCCTCGCCGATCATGCGTTCGAGGAGCACGATGCGGGCGGGCTCGACGGCGTCATGGCCGGCTATGTCATCGATCGCATCATGTCGGCACGCGAGGCGCTGCAGCCGCTCGAGCTCGCGTTCTTCTTCGATGCGATCGAGAGCGGCGGCGTCATTGCCTTCCGCCCGCGCGGCGCCGTTGCACCCGTTGCGACACTGACGGCCGACGAGCTGGTCGAGACGCGCGCCAATGCCGACCTGCTGACGCTCCGGCGCAAGCAGGAGACCGAGCTGCCGGCCGCCGCCAAGCTCGGCTATCTCGCGGCGAGCGGCGACTACCGCCAGGCGATCGCCGAGGCGCGGCGGTTGACCGGCGCGAGCGGGCGCATCGCGCAGGCCGATCTCGCTATCGCGCTCGAGGCTGACCAGGCGGTCGAGACGGCGGAGACCTGGCTGTTCGAGGCCTGGGCCGCGCGCGAGCGGGCCTCCTTCACCCTGCCGCCGAGCCGGATCGCGATCGAGCCCGGCGATGCGCTGACCATCGCGGCGCCGGAGCGCAGTCATACGGTGCGCGTCACCGAGGTCGCCGAGCACGGCGCCCGCGAGATCGAGGCGCTGAGCCTCGATGCGAGCGTCTACCAGCGTGCGCCCGCGCCCGAGCGCGAGAGCCGTGCGGTGGCATTGCCGGCGGCCGGTCCGCCGCTCGTCGAGCTGCTCGACCTGCCGCTGCTCGCCGGCGACGAACCGCCGGAGGCAGGCTATGCGGTCGCGAGCCAGTTCCCCTGGCCGGGGCCGGTCGCGCTCTACCGCTCGCCGGAGAGCACCGGCTTCTCGCTCGCGGCATTGATCGATGCGCCGAGCACGATCGGCGCGACGCTCGATCCCCTGCCGGCGGGTCCCACGAGCCGCATCGACCGGGCGACCCGCGTGCGCGTGCAGATCGACCGCGGCGAGCTCACCTCGGTGACGCGCCTGAAGCTGCTCTCGGGTGCCAACGCCGCGGCGATCCGCAATGCCGAAGGCGAGTGGGAGGTGCTTCAGTTCGAGACGGCGACGCTTGTCGCGCCGCGGGTCTACGAGCTGTCGAGCCTGCTGCGCGGCCAGGCCGGCACCGAGCGCGCCATGCGCTCGCCGGTGGCGGTGGGCGCGCGCTTCGTGCTGCTCGGCGCCGGGCTGCAGCGCGTCGCACTCACCGAGAACGAGCTCGGTCTGCCCTATACGTGGCGGTACGGCGCGGCGAGCCGCGATCTCGGCTCGAGCGACTACGCGCAAGTGTCCCACGCCTACACGGGCCTCGGACTGCGGCCGCTGAGCCCCGTCCACATTCGCGGCAAGCGCTCGGCGGGCGATCTGACGCTGACCTGGGTCAGGCGCACGCGGATCGGCGGCGACGGCTGGGATGCGACCGAGGTGCCGCTCGCCGAGGACTCCGAGCGTTACGAGGTCGACATCCTCTCGGGCGCGACCGTCAAGCGAACGCTGACGTCGACCGAACCGTCCGTCGTCTACAGCGCGGCCCAGCAGACGGCCGATTTCGGCGCGGCGCAGTCGAGCGTCGCCATGCGCGTCTACCAGATGAGCGCGACGCGCGGGCGCGGCGCCCCGCGCGAAGCGGTCGTGTGATTTAGGGCGTCGATCGGGGTCAGACCCCCGAACCTCGATCCACAGACGTATCGTCAATGTTCGAGCCGGGGGTCCGACCCCGACACTCAGGAGCCCCGCCGTGGCCGACACCACTCATCTCGTGCTGCCCTACATCGAGGCGGCGCAGGCGCAGAAGCACGTCACCCACAACGAGGCACTGCGCACGCTCGACAGCGTCGTGCAGCTCGCCGTGCTTGACACGGACCTCGCGGCTCCACCGGCCTCACCCGTGGAGGGCGCACGCTACATCGTCGCAACATCGGCCAGCGGAGCCTGGGCCGGCCAAGCGGGGCGCATTGCGGCGTGGCAGGATGGGGCCTGGGCCTTCCACGTCCCGCGCGAAGGCTGGCTCGCCTGGGTCGCCGACGAGGACAAGCTCTACGTCCACGACGGCGCGGCGTGGGTGCTGTTCGCGGGCGGCGCATCGGTCAACCCAGCGCCACTCGTCGGCGTCAATACCACCGCTGACGCGACCAATCGGCTCGCCGTCAAATCGGACGCCGCGCTGTTCAGCCACGACGACGTGACGCCGGGCAGCGGCGACATGCGGGCCAAGATCAACAAGAGCGCGGCGGCCAGGACCGCCTCGCTGCTGTTCCAGGATGGGTTCTCCGGCCGCGCCGAGGTCGGCCTCACTGGCGATGACGATTTCCACTTCAAGGTCTCCGCCGACGGCGCGACCTTCAAGGAGGCGATCGTCCTCGACCGGGCGACCGGCAAGGCGAGCTTCCCGCAGATGCGCGTGCTCGAGGAGCACGCCGTCAACCTGCTCCAGGACAGCGGGCGGATGTGCGATGCGGGATCGTGGATCAGCGCGCAAGTAACCTCGTTCGTCGCGCCGGGCTACTTCGCGCTCATCAACGCCTCGACCCTCACCAGTCACGCCAAGTTCATCTTCAACAACTCGACCTATGGCGGCTCCGGCGCCGCCCTCGACAGCTTCGTCTCCGATCTCATCGCCAAGATCCGCGTCGCCGGCAACGGCGGCCCGCGCTGCTACAACGTCGAGTTCTACGTCGCCAAGCTGACCAAGGGCGCGGGCACCGCCGGCGCCAACGTGGCCGGCGGTGTGACCCGCTACGAGGCGCTCTACTCGCGCCAGTCGCCGCGCCTCGCCAACGCGAGCATGCACTGCTACCTGCGCGCCAAGACCGGCACCTTCCATGTGCGCAACACCGGCGGCGCGACAATGTTCCTCGACGGCGTCAGCCAGGGCTTCGGCAACCCGGCGATCATCGCGCCGGCCGACGGCTGGAAGGCGGTGCTGATCCAGGACACGCTCGACCCGTTCAACTCCTACGGCTACTCGCCGGCGCTGTTCGACATCTACCAGGCGGCGACCAATGACGAGGTGCTGATCGCCTGCCCGGCGCTGCTCGGCGGCATCACCCAGGTCGACAAGAACATCGGCGTCGTGCCGGCGCAGAACGTGTGGACGGTATGATCCCTGAGCAACCGGCGTGGATGGCGTTTGCCTGGCGCGAGCTCGGCCAGCGGGAGGCGCTCGGCGCGGCGACCAACCCGCGCATCCGCGCGCTCTATCTCGATGCCGGCCACCCGGAGGTCACCCACGACGAGGTTGCATGGTGTGCGGCCTTTGTCGGCGCCTGCCTGGAGCGGGCCCGGCTCACGAGCTCGCGCTCGCTGCTCGCGCGCTCCTACCTCGGGTGGGGGGAGCCGACCGACGGCGAAGCGCTCGGTTCCATCGCCGTGCTCCGTCGTGGGGTGGACGAAGGCGCGGGCCATGTCGGCTTTCTCGTCGGCACCGCCGGCGACCGCATCTACCTGCTCGGCGGCAACCAGGGCGACGCGGTGACGGTCGCAGCGTTCGACCGATCGGAGCTGCTGGCATTGCGCCGGCCGGGGGCTGCGCGTACTTCGGCGGGGCCGGAAGACGACGGCTTCGAGGCCGCACTCCGCCACGTCCTCGCGATGGAGGGCGGGTGGTGCGACGATCCCTACGATCCGGGCGGGCCGACCAACTTCGGAGTTACCCTCGCAACGTTCGCCGCACACCGCGGGGTTGCCCTCGATGCAGCCAACATTGCAGCGGTGAAAACGGCACTGCGCGTCATTGCACCGGACGAGGTGCGCACGATCTATCGCGATCGCTACTGGGTCACGTCGCGGTGCGGTGCGCTGCCGCCGGCACTCGCCGTCATGCATTTCGATGCTGCGGTCAATCACGGCGTCGGTGGTGCCGCGCGCATGTTGCAGCAGGCGCTCGGTGTCGCCATCGACGGCGAGATCGGCGACGAGACGCTCGCCGCCGCACGTGCCCTGGATCCCCTGGCGGCAGCCGATCGCTACGCCGACCTCCGCCGCGCGCGTTACCGCAGCCTCGGCCACTTCTGGCGGTTCGGCCGCGGCTGGCTCGCGCGCGTCGACAAGACGCAGGTGGCGGCGCGTGCCGCGCACCGCTCGAACACTCGTCGCAGCAAGGAGCCACAAATGACACCTGTTCAACCATTACCCTCGGCCCTGCCGGCGCCCAAGTGGTGGGGCCACTCGCTCACCATCTGGGGCGCGATCGTCACCACGCTCGCGACCGTGCTGCCGGCGCTCGGACCGGTCATCGGCATCGACATCTCGGGCGAGATGGTGCGCGAACTCGGCGACCAGCTGGCGCGCGCGGTTCAGGCGGTCGGCGGGCTCGTCGGCATCGCGATGACGGTCTACGGCCGGTTCCGCGCAACGCGCCCGCTCGAGCGTCGCGACGTGCAGATGCGGGTGTGACCGTCCTGCCAGATATGCGGCTGCCGTGGCGTCCGCATTCATCCGGCATTCACATTGAAGGGACTAGCCGGGCTTGCTTTTGGAGGCATGCTTTGACCCACCGCATTCCCCTGCTTGCCGCGGCCTGCCTGGCCGCAACCGCGATCGCGCCGGCATCCGCCGCACGCGCGGACGCCTGCTATGCCGATTGGACCGATGCGCTGGCGATCATCAATCGTGAGAAGCTCGTCACGATGGAGCAGCTGAGCCCGATCGCGCGGGCGCAGGAGGCGGGCGATATTCTGAAGTCGACGCTGTGCGAGGAGCAGGGCCGTTACGTCTACCGCCTGGTCGTGCGCGACCGCCGGGGCCGGCTCAAAAACCTCGTCGTCGACGCGCGCAAGCCCTTCGGGCGCTAGCTTAACCATCCGGGATCGCTGTATAATCCCTTCGAACATTCGGGATCAAACATAGCGAGCTGGGTGGCCATCGGTGCGTGCTCTCGTCGTCGAGGATGATCGCGATCTCAACCGGCAACTGGTCGCCGCGCTGACCGAGGCCGGTTTCGCCGTGGACACCGCCAGCGACGGCGAGGAAGGCTATTTTCTTGGCGAAACAGAGCCTTACGATATAGTGATCCTCGATGTCGGGCTGCCCAAGATGGACGGCATCAGCGTCCTCGAACAGTGGCGGCGGGCGGAAAAAAAGATGCCGGTCATCATCCTGACCGCGCGCGACCGCTGGAGCGACAAGGTCGCCGGCATGGACGCCGGCGCCGACGACTACATGGCCAAGCCCTTCCACATGGAGGAGCTGCTCGCCCGCGTGCGCGCCCAGGTGCGCCGCGCCTCCGGCCACGCCAAGAGCGAGATCGAGTGCGGCGCGCTGCGCCTCGACACCAAGACCGCCCGCGTCACCTACGATGGCCAGCCGATCAAGCTCACCTCCCACGAGTACCGCCTGCTCGCCTATCTGCTCCATCACAACGGCCGCGTGGTCTCGCGCACCGAGCTCGTCGAGCACCTCTACGAGCAGGACTTCGATCGCGACAGCAACACGATCGAGGTGTTCATCGGCCGCCTGCGCAAGAAGATCCCGGGCGACCTGATCAAGACCGTGCGCGGCCTCGGCTATCGCCTCTCAGAAGAGCCCGATGCGGCTTAACTCTCTCGCCTTCCGCCTGTTCGCGACCGCGACCGCCTGGACCGCGCTCGTACTGCCGCTCGCCGGGCTGTTGATCTACTCGCTCTACCGCCAGGAGGCCGAGCAGAGCTTCGATGATCGCCTGCGCACGCTGCTGACCGTGGTGCAGGCCGACAGCCTCGATCATGCCGGCACCGAGCCCGGCGCGCCGAAAGACGTGGGCGAGCCGCTGTTCGAGATCAACAACTCGGGTTGGTACTGGCAGATCCGCCCGTTCGACTCTCTGCTCGGGCGCCGCCGCGTCTCGCCGTCGCTCTCGACCTTCGCGCTGCCCTCGCCCTACGAGCAGAAGATCGGTGCCGACGCGCTGGGCTTCCGCTGGATGGACACGATCGGGCCGCTCGGCCAGCCGCTGCGGATCGCCGAGTCGATCTATACGTTCGGCGACGAATCGACCGGGCCGCAATATTCCTACGTGGTCGCCGGCCCGCGCGATTGGCGGGACGCCCGCGTCGCCGCCTTCCGCAACCGCATGATCCTGTCGCTCGCGCTCGCCGGCCTCGGCCTTGTCGCGGTGACGCTGTTCCAGGTCCGCTTCGGCCTGCTGCCGTTGAAACAGATCGAGCGCGGGCTCGCGGCGATCCGGTCGGGCCAGGCCGAGAAGCTCGATTCGAACCTTCCGGCCGAAATCGAGCCCCTGCAGCAGGAGCTCAACGCGCTGATGCAGTCGAACCAGGACATCATCGAGCGCGCCCGCACCCAGGTCGGCAACCTCGCGCACGCCCTGAAGACGCCGCTCGCTGTCATCACCAACGAGGCGCGCGACGACAAGAGCCCGTTCGCCCGCAAAGTCGCCGAGCAGGCCGGCATCATGCGCGACCAGGTGACGAGCTACCTCGATCGCGCCCGCGTCGCCGCCCGCGTCGGCAGCATCGGCCGCATCGCCGAGGTCAAGCCGATCGTCGAGGGGCTGCAACGCGCGCTCGAACGGATCTATCGCGACAAGGGCATCGCGATACGCACGACGTGCGCGGGCGATGTGCGCTTCCAGGGCGAGAAGCAGGACCTCGAGGAGATGCTCGGCAATATTCTCGACAATGCCTGCAAGTGGGCACGCGCGGGCGTCTTCCTGACCGCGACAGTGGCCGACGGCAAGGCCGACGGCGGCCGGTGCCTGACCATCATCGTCGAGGACGATGGCGAAGGGCTCGACGCCGAGCAGAGGAAGCGGCTCGGCAAACGTGGCCTGCGTCTCGACGAGAGCAAGCCCGGTTCCGGCCTCGGCCTCTCGATCGTCGCCGACCTCGTGCAGTCATATCGCGGCACGCTTGCGCTCGATGCCTCGTCCCGCGGCGGCCTCAGCGTTCGCCTCGACCTGCCGGCGGCCTGACAGCGTGCCGCAACACGGCTGAGCATATCCGGGTCGAACTTTTGCCCGAATCACCGGAAATACGGCTGTGAACGAGGGTTGAAAGGCCCCGCGCGATCGTTCGCGACGGGGTGCGAGGGAAAAAAAGAACATCCGATGCTCAACAAGACGCTCATGCTGTCCGTGCTCACCCTGCCGCTCGCGCTCGCCGCCTGCGGCCCCGATGCCAAGAAGGCCGACACCGGCCTCGTCGTCGGCGCTGCCGCCGGCGGCCTGCTCGGCAACCAGTTCGGACGCGGCACGGGCCGGGTCGTCGCGACGGCGGCGGGCGCGGTGATCGGCGGCATCGTCGGCAGCGAGATCGGCCGGTCGATGGACAAGCAGGACCGCATCCTCGCCCAGCAGGCCGAGATGAACGCCTTCGAGCGCGGCCGCTCCGGCGAGCGCATCACCTGGCGCAACCCGGACAACGGGCGCTACGGCGAGGTCGTGCCGGGCTCGCCCTACAAGCGCGGCTACGAGGATTGTCGCGACTACAATCACACCATCTACATCGACGGGCGACCGCAGAGCATGCGCGGCACCGCATGCCGCAACCCGGACGGAACCTGGCGCAACGTCGGCTGACGACAACCGGCCTCCCTATATTCTCTTTGCAAGACGGTCCGGGGCAACCCGGGCCGTCTTTTTTGCGTTTCAAGGCCTTGTGAGGCGCCGTGCCGGTTGGGTGGGCCTTGTCAGTGCGGGTCGGCGACCCTATTGCCTGAAGGCGGAGGACGCGGACGACGCATGCTGGTCTGGCTCATCGCGGCGGCTCTGACGGGTGTGGTGGTGGGGGCGCTGCTGCGGCCGCTGCGGTCGGCCGCGCCGTCGCAATTGCCCGAGGCTGCCGCAGATATCGCCGTCTACCGCGACCAGCTCGCCGAGGTCGATCGTGACCGTGAGCGCGGGCTGATCGGTACCGCGGAAGCGGAGGCGGCGCGTGCCGAGATCGCGCGGCGGCTGCTCGCGCGCGCGACAGCCGATCATCGCCTGGCGCGCGAGGTCGCGGAGCCGCGGTCGCCGCGCTGGCCATTGCGGCTCGTCGCCGGTGGCGTGCCGGCCTTCGCCGCACTCG
>Ga0209398_1000729_pt1 | contig 19368 bp, 16 predicted proteins | sample AshMeaBigSpring_FD_184125 | JGI IMG/M metagenome (GOLD analysis project Ga0209398, IMG submission 184125) | Groundwater microbial communities from Big Spring, Nevada to study Microbial Dark Matter (Phase II) - Ash Meadows Big Spring (SPAdes)... | ecosystem: Environmental > Aquatic > Deep... | reverse complement strand
GCGCGGATCGCGGCAGCGGACCCGTTGGCGGAGGCGGCAATTTCTCGGCTTTCATCGAGTCCGATGCAAACTCTGGGCGTGTCAATGATCTTCCAGCTTGCTCGGTGGGCACTGTCAAAGACGGCTTCACGGAACCAGATCGAGGCGGAAACACTCATGCTTGCCGGTCAACACGTCGAGGAATGCTTGGCGGCGGCGGAGTTCCTAGACTCGATCTCGCGCCGCGCTGAGCTTGCCGATCAGGGCGAAGTGATGCTGGCGAGAATCCGGCATGAGTTCCGGGAAGTGGCAAAGGCTGGCAGCATCTTCCTGACCCGCTCGGACATCACTCGATTGTTTTGTCACAATCCGGGGCGGCGCGGGTCGCTCCAAGTTGCCGATGTATATCAGCGTGTCATTCCTGATCTGGAGCGGCGAGGTCTTGCTAGGCTGATCCGCAAGGAGCCGTCAGAATTGTATGCCTTCAAGGCGGAGGTGCTGCCATGAGGGTGACGATTGACTCCCGCGAACCGGAGCCGCATCCGTGGATTCCATTCCTTCCGGCAGGTTGGACTTTTGAGGTCGGCGGTCTGGAAACCGGAGACGTTTGCGTGTCTCGCCTGCCTGATGGTGTGGTCATCGAGCGGAAGGCCCCGGGAGACCTGGCCGGCTGCATTGGTTCGTCACGGGAGCGATTCGAACGTGAATTGCGCCGGGGTCGCTACTGCGGGAGGTTCATCGTGATCGTCGAGGGGACGCTTGGTGATGTCTGCTGCGCGGCTCGGGGGATTCCTGATTCGGCTATCATCGGTTCCATTGCGGCATGGACGGCACGGTTCTGCCCGTTCATTTTCGCGGGGTCTGTGAGGGCGGCGGCGGAGTTCAGCTTTCGGGCATTGGCCAGTCAGGTTCGAGACATCGAACGGGCAGCGAAGGCGATTAAAGGTGCAGAAGGGTCTGGAAGGACTTGGAAGGCGGAAATGTGAACATGGAAAAAATCAGAAAGAAAACAGGGCGAGCGGGAAAGGTGAAGCGGGGCCGGCCTGCTGTGAACACTTCGCGGGCGGTCGTGGTTGACTCGCTCGGGCAGGTGTCGCCGGAAGTGATGATGCAGGATTCGTGCCTTCGGGCATGGCTTCGCCTCGGGTCTGTCCGTGCCGTGGCTGATGCTCTTGGTATCAGCGTCGGGCTGGCGCATCGGCACATTTCGGAGGGGTCGGCTTACTTGCGCGAGGCGGGTTCTCCTGCTCATCGGGCTGCGGTTCTTGGGCTGGTCAAGGCGCGGTGCAATCATTTGTGGGCTGCGGTGAACGGGGCGCTTGAGCTTTGCATCGCTTCCGGCCAAATCGACAAAGTCGCCGCTCTTGCCGGGGCGGGGGCGCGGTTGTGCGAGTTGATGGCGCGTTTTCACGGCATCGGGTCTGATGCGGCTCCCTCTGCCGTCGTCAACGAGGCGCGGTCGGCGGAGGTTGCTCGCCGGCTTGCGTTGGTCGGGGTCCACAGCCGCGGGCGTGAAGTTGTCGAGCGGTCGGTGGCGGCAGGTGAGAAAATCGCGGACGCGGTGGGGGTGGAGCCATGAGCCGCGAAGAGCTGATTCTCTGGTTGGTGCAACGGAAAGAGGCGCGGGAAAAGCTACTGGCCGGCTATGACTTTGTTATTGCAGTCGCCGACAAGCACATCGCTGAGGGGCGGCGCGGCCATTTGACCGCACTGCGGAAAATCCGCGATGAGACCGTGAGGGCGCGGCGGGCGATTACCGGGTGACGCTGCATTCAGCGTTGGTGATGTCAGGTCCGGGGCGGCTTGAGTTGACAATTTCGGCATTCTGGCTTGTAGTGGGGCTGTCGCCGTGCTGTTGAGGGGCCATTCCCCAACGAAACAGCCGGTTCCGAGCCGGCAGGTGGTTGCCGGCTCGCTCCATTTTTACGCAGGATTCTGATCGGAGATTGCCGTTGTCGGTATTCCCTTCTGCGAGTTGGCGCGGGTTTTTTCTGTCGCGTCAATCCGCTTTCGCGAGCGAACTGTGCGAGGCGGGAGATTTCATTGTCTCCTGCTGCTTGCGGACCATCTCCTTGGTCAGAACGAATGGATTCGCCAAGCGCCTTTGCCGCGCCTCGGAGAAGATTCTTCGGACCTCCGAACCGGTCATGTGCTTTTTGGGTTCGTCGGGGGCGTTCATGCCCATAGGGTGCGCCAGGGGTCGCCGGAAGTGAAGCGATTTCCCGCACCACAAATTTGGGGAGCGACATTCCCGCATCCGTATTTTCGGAAGCGGTAGGGGTGCAATTCCGTCATTCGGGCTGACGGTTTTTGTAGTCGCCGGTGGAGGTCATCCGTTGTGGAGATAGTAGGAGCGGCAGATGCATGCCAACGTCCAGTCTTCCGGCTTCCCGTTAAGTTCGAGGGCTTCAAAGAGCTTTTCTATTCCGGCAAAACTGCCTTGGTCGTTTTTGAAAAACGGGTGCTTGGCGAGTTCCCGGAAGGCTTCCCGCTGCTTGACCGCCTCTTGCCCCTCGAACGACTGGAAGAGCATCGGGCATTCATCCTCATACATGTTGATGCCGCAGAAAACCGGCTCCGTGACTGGTTCGCAGTTGTATGGGCGCTCGTTTCCGAAGTAGTCGCAACTCTGGACGCTCAAAACGATTGAGGCCGTCCACAGGGCGTGACGTTCAAGGGAAGCCTCAAGCTGCTCGGCTTTTTTCAATTGCTGCTCGCTGATGTCCTCGGGGTTGTCGGAATCGTTCGGTTTCCGCATGTTCATGATGTCCTTGGCAATGTCTGTGGCTTTGGAAATCTGCACAGGCGCTCTCTCCATCCATTTCTCAAACCAAGGGTGAACGGTCTTGCAGAAGCCGTAATAGGTGAATTGCGGAGGGCAGGTGACGGGAGGCATGGCACGGCGAGCACTACCCCGAAGGCCGGAAAACTGCAACGAATAGATGGGAGCGGGTGGCAAGCGGGGAAATCCGGGCGTTCCTGTCGGGTGTCGGACGTTTCTTCCTTCAGGCAGTGAAGATTTTCCGGGGTGGCGGACGGTGAATTGAGGCTTCTTCCACTTCGCGCAAAACAAGGGGGGGTTCAGCCAAAAAGTGGCAGGATTATGGCAGGTTGGATTTTTTTTGAGCCGCTAAAATTCGGCGTAACCCATTGACTGTTAAAGAGAGCCGACGACGAGATTCGAACTCGTGACCTATCGATTACGAATCGATTGCACTACCACTGTGCTACGTCGGCGTGAGGCGTCACATATATGTCATGATCCCGCAGCTGCCAAACGGAAAATTCAGCAATCCGCGCATCGGGCAGGAACGTTCCGGCAGGCAGGTGATTTTCCTGGTTGCGCCTCCGCGATTCCCCGCGCAGACTCGGGGACAAATGAGCATTGCAGCAATTCTTCTCGGATTCGTTCTTGCGCTGGTTGGCGCTGTAGTCATCGTGGCTCTCTTCGCGATCGGACAATACAACGGACTGGTGACACTGAAAAACAGGTTCAAAAACGCATTCGCCCAGATCGATGTCCAACTCAAGCGCCGGTATGACCTGATCCCCAATCTGGTAGAGACAGTCAAAGGCTACATGAAGCACGAGAGCGGGACGCTGGAGGCGGTCACACAAGCCAGAAACCTTGCGCAGTCTGCCGGAGGCCGTGCGGCTTCAAACCCCGGAGATCCCCAGGCGATGAAGGAGCTTGCGGGTGCGGAAGCCGGACTCACCGGCGCGCTTGGCCGCCTGCTCGCTGTTGCCGAAGCCTACCCCGACCTCAAGGCCAACCAGAACATGATGCAGCTCACCGAGGAGCTGACTTCGACCGAAAACAAAGTCGCTTTCGCCAGACAGGCCTACAACGATTCCGTCATGGCATATAACACCAAGCGGGAGACGTTTCCGACGAGCATCATCGCCGGCATATTTCAGTTCACCCCCGCCGAACTATTCCAGATCGACAATCCCGGGGAAAGGCTGGCTCCGAAGGTTTCGTTCACATGATGCCGCTCAACCCGTCGCGCGGGGAATTCGCGCAACTGGCGGAGAGAGCCGCGGTTGTCCCAGTCTGGTGTGAGATTGTCGCGGACGGTGATACTCCCGTTTCCGCCTTTGCCAAGATCTGCGGCACCGCGCCATCCTTTCTGCTCGAGTCGGCAGAGCAAAGCGACCATGTCGGACGTTTTTCCTTCCTGGGGAGCGGCTGCCGGGCGATGTTCTCGGCAACCGGGAAAACGATCACGATTACCGAGCAAGGAAATTCCCGCAAGTTTGTTGCCGCCCGCGATCCTCTCGACGAACTCGAAAAGTGGATGGCCCGTTTTCGGACCCGGCCGGATCCGCTCCTGCCGGCATTTCACGGCGGGGCGGTCGGGTATGTCGGTTATGATTGCGTGCGCTGGTTTGAGCCCACGATCCCGCCGCCGCCAAAGGACGAACTCGGAATCCCCGATATGTTTTTCCAGGTGGCCGATTCGGTTGTGATCTTTGACCACCGGCGCCGGCGAATGAAAATTGTAGCCAACGCGTTTGTGGAGGACGGGGATACTGCCTACGAAGCTGCCGCGGCAAGAATCACATCGATCCTTGATGCGCTGCGCAGGCCGCTGGCCTTCGAGCCGATCTTTTCGGAAAACTCTCCGGCCCCCGCTCCGGCAAACTCAAACACCACCCGTGAAGAATATCACAACATGGTGCGCAAGGCGCAGGAATACATCCGCGCCGGAGACATCTTTCAGATTGTTCCATCCCAGCGCTTCGAGACGGATTTTCCCGGCGATGCGCTCGACCTTTACCGCGCGCTGCGCTTCGTGAATCCCTCCCCTTACATGTTCTGCCTGCGGTGCCCAGGGGGCTACTCCCTTGTGGGCAGTTCGCCAGAAGTCCATGTGCGCCTCACCGGCCGGCATGTTGAGATCCGCCCTATCGCCGGAACGCGGCGCCGCGGAGAAACCCCCGAGGAGGATGCCGCCAATGTGGACGACCTCCTCGCTGATCCGAAAGAACGCGCGGAGCACCTGATGCTGGTCGACCTGGCAAGAAATGATGTCGGGCGCATTGCCGAGTTCGGGTCCGTGCAGGTCACAGACTTCATGACCATCGAGAAATACAGCCACGTGATGCATATCGTTTCCCATGTCTCCGGCCAGCTTGCCGGAGGCCGCAGTGCCTACGATGTGATGCGGGCGACGTTTCCCGCAGGGACGGTCTCCGGATCGCCGAAGGTCCGAGCGATGCAGATCATCAATGAGCTCGAGAAAAGCAAGCGCTGCTCGTATGCCGGCGCGGTGGGATACTTCGGGTTCGACGGGAACCTGGATTCCTGCATCGCACTCCGCACAGTCCTGCTCAAGGACGGGAAGGCATTTGTTCAGTCCGGAGGCGGAGTGGTTGCAGACTCCACACCCGAGGGGGAATTTCAAGAGACCGTCAACAAGGCGATGGCTGGAATGCGGGCTATCGACCGCGCTAGAATATGATTCTCGTCATCGATAACTACGATTCCTTCACCTACAACCTCGTCCAGTACTTCGGCGAACTGGGAGCGGAATTGCTGGTAAAGCGGAACGATGAGGTGACAATCCCCGAGATTGAGGCTCTCGGCCCCTCGAAGATCTGCGTGTCGCCGGGGCCGTGCACGCCATCGGAAGCCGGAATCAGCTGCGACGTGATCCGACACTTCGGAGGACGAATCCCGATTTTTGGCGTATGCCTCGGACACCAGAGCATCGGGCAGGTCTACGGAGGCGAGGTTGTCCGCGCCGGCCGCCTCATGCACGGCAAAACGTCGCCGATCATTCATACCGGGGAAAACGTATTCGCCGGGCTCCCCTCGCCTTTCGAGGCCACCCGCTACCATTCGCTCCTCGTCCGGCGAAGCACCCTTCCGGATTGCCTGAAGATCACCGCGGAAACCGCCGAGGGAGAAATCATGGGACTTGCCCACCGCGAGCTTCCGGTATTCGGGGTCCAGTTCCACCCAGAATCGATCCTCACACTGGAGGGAAAGCGGATCCTGAAAAACTTTTTGGAAATCGGGAGTTACTGAAGCTTGTCGATGGCGGCCTGCACCTCGGCGGCGTGCTCGCCGGTTTTGGCTTTTGGCGAAGTCCAGACAACCTTTCCCTCCTTGATCAGAAACGATTGCCGGCTGCTGACCGGGAGCCCCAGCATCCCGGGAACCCCGAACGCCTCCGCCACCTTGCCGTCCTTATCGGCAATCAAAGTGAACGGAAGTTTGTATTTCTCCTGGAACTTTTTCTGGGCCTCTGGCGTGTCGCGGCTGACGCCGAGAATCTGGAGATTCTCCCCCTTGAGCGCCGCGAAGGCATCCCGCAGCGAGCACGCCTGGGCGGTGCAGCCCGGTGTGTCAGCCTTGGGGTAAAAGTAAACCAAGGTCATCCCCTTGGCATAGACTCCGGCGAAGCTTACTTGGTTGCCATCCTGATCCTGCGCGGTGGGCGCCGGAGCGGGGTCGCCGGGAACGATCCCTTTTGCTGCTCCTCCAAATCCGAAAAATGTCATCATGGATAATACCATTACGGTTGCACGCATCCTCATGCCAGCACCATAGTGGCAACAAGCTGATGTGCAACTGCTCGCTCCATGAAAATCCTTAAGACGCCGATCCTTGCTGCCTGCGCGGGATTCGCAGGATTGGCCTTGGCCGCACCCTGCTTTTTTACGCGCACGGACACGTTCAGTGCGGTCGCGCGGGGAACTGCGGCGCGCGCCGGCATTGATGACGCCTCGCTTGCTGATCAGGCCGCTGCCATCGCGTTCCGGCTGGGTGGATGGACTGCCGCGGATGGGGCCCGGGCGCTTCTCGTTTTCCTGCCGGTTTTTTTCATCCTCCTCGCCGCAGCCATACTATCCGCCCGGCTACCGGCTCGATTTTCGTCTATCGTGCGCGCGGGTCTCCTCATTACCGCTTTCGTGTTGACCGTTCTGGGTGGCCTGAACTCCGCGAACTGCTGGTCACGCGACGCCACTCAAAATATCCGCCTGCTGGCACCTGTGGATCTCTTTGATCTGGCGGCCAAGTCCGGTCGACCGGTTTTCTATAACCCGGCTGCTGCAAACCTGATTGCAGCGCACGCGCCCGGGTTGCTTGATCCCGCGATATCCCAAGCGGAGAGAGCAAATCTGGTGCAGTCGCCGGTTGCGTTCCGCGCCAAGGACAAAGCGACCCCCTTTGCAGCGGTTCTGCTTTGCGGGAATCTTTCCGAATCCCGGGCGCTGATCGACATGCTCCTCGCCTCGCCGAATTGGCACCTCGAACTCGCCGATCACCACGGGCTTTTGTTCCGGAGAGGCGGCGGCCCCGCATTCCGTCCGCTTCCGGTGGAATCCGTTCCATTTTCCGAACCGCATGAAAAGGCCCTCTGTCTGGCTCGGACCGCACTCTCGTTTGAGATAGCCGGACTGAAAACCGAAGCCCGGGACTACATGACAGCGGCCACCGCTCTGGATTCCAGCGCGCCGGATGTCCTCATCGCGTCTTCCGCCCTTTTTGCCTCGCAAGGCCGATGGCTCAAAGCCAGGACAATGGCAGAGCGCGCCTTGAAAAGATGGCCCGACTCAGCCCAGGCAGCCTACTTAAATGCCCGGGCGATGCTCGAGCTGGGTGCCGTGGAAAAGGCTTACCAGCAGAGTTCGCGCCTTGTCAGACGAAATCCCCGGGATATCTCAGCGCTGTTGCTTCATGCCCGTGCGGCACGGGCCGTCCACAACCCGGAGGCGGAGATCAGATCCCTTGAAAAGCTTCTTGCGATTGCCGGTGCCGGTGGGGTGCCCGCAGGGCGGATTCGCATCTACCTAGGCCAGGCGTGGAGTCAGCGCGGGTTTCCGGAGCAGGCCCTCGAAAACTACCGCGCCGCTCTGGCCGGGGAGTTGCTTCCCGAAGAGGAAAAAGATGTCCGGGAAGCCATTCAGACAATTGAGAGAAACCGCCTCCCGTCCTCACAGTCCTGAGCGGGCGGCAAGCGCCCGCCCGCAATATCCGACGATTCACATGACGGAAAATAATCATGGCGGGAAGTGGATCTCCCTGTGCATCATCACGCACAAGAAGACGCTTTCCAGCTCATGTTAAAAAAGGTCGTTCTCACAAATATTTACACCTCAAAGTCCACCGAAGTCATCGTGGATACGGAGGACGACGCGAAGGCCGTGCTCGGTGCGGGAAAGGCACCGAACGAAACCGCCGTCGTCAGCGATGTGACCGGCGCGGACGAACTGGTGCAGCGCCTGACCGGAAAAAAGCCGAGTCTGGACGAAACCGTTTCCCTCTTCAGCGGGCTGGCCCGGTGCCTTGATCGCAATATCTCGACCATCAAGAGCCTGGAGCTCATGGCCGCGCGTCTGAAATCCCCGCGCTACCGGGGCGCCGTGGCCGATATTTCGCACCACATCCTCTCCGGCGACAAGATGAGCGACTGCTTCGCGATGCATCCGGATTTGTTCACCGAGGACGTCGTCGCTCTCATTCGGGCCGGTGAAGAGTCCGGACAAATCCACCAGGTGTTCAACCAAATCGCGCGCGGACGAAACAAATCCCTCCGGATCCTGAGAAAGCTTCGCTCAGGAATGATCTACCCCTGTATTGTTCTGGTCCTCGCCGTCGCCGTCGTGATCATCATGGCGTTCACGCTGATCCCGGCCATCTCGAAGCTTTACCTGGCGATGAACGCCTCGCTCCCCTTCGCCACACGACTCCTGATTTCCTTTTCGGAAATTCTGCTCCAACAGCCGTGGCTTGCCGCAATCCCCATCATCGGGCTCGTCATGCTGTTCAAATACTGGTCGAAAATCTACCGGAAGCCGGCGGTTCAAATCGCCCTGACGCGGATGCCGACAGTGGGAAACATCATCCGCAAATCCGCAGCCATGGTGAGCTTCCGCTGTCTCGCCCTGCTGCTTCAGGCCAACGTCCGGATCGTGACCGCACTGGAAATCACGGCTAAAAGTTCCAATCACGTGGAGTTCGAGCGCTTCTTTCTTACCGTTCGCGACCATATCAATGACGGGCTCTCCCTGCCGGAGAGCTTCCTCATGGAATCCCACCGCCTCGGACCGGACGGTCGCACCATCGCGGCCGTGGTCCAGATGGCCGGCGAGACCGGTGGCGTGAACGAGATGCTTGATGAGATTGCGGTCGACTACGAGGAGGATCTGGACGTGATCGCCAGCCAGATTGACAAAATCCTTGAACCCTTTGTGCTTGTGCTCATGGGCACGATCGTCGGAGGGCTTGTCTACGCCATCTATGGTCCGATTTTCAATTTGAGCTCGGTCATTCTTCCGAAGAAACCCGCCACCCCCCCGGCGGCTTCCGCACCCCGCTAAGGGCATGCACCGCACCGCATCAGCCGCTTCCATTGAGAGACCGGCCCGCGAGGAACTCCTCCGTCCGGCCGCCTTCAACCTGCCGGGGCAGACGGTTTACTCGAAAGCACTCACGCTTTTTGTCGGCCTGTCGCTTCTCCTTGGAACGGCCGTTGTTTTTCTCACCAGCGAAATCATCCTCAGGGAGTTCCGCCAAACCGAGCGTCTGGAAATGGTTTCGACTCTGCAGAGGTTGACGGTCGTCTTGAGCCGTGAGACCCGACCGCTGGAGATCTCCCTCGCCGACTGGATTGGAAGGAATTCCGATCCGGTGAGCGGGACTCTGATGAAGCCGACCGCCAAGGGTCTGGCAGCCCTTCAAGTCGACTTTCTTGCGAGCCTCGCATCGGATGGACGGACATTGGAGTCCGCATTCGTGGACAGCAAGGTAAAGGAAATCTACATGGAGCCGGCGCTATGGACAGGCTGGCTCAACAACCTTGCGCAGCGGGGATACGAACCTCCGCGCACCGGATTTATTCTGATGGGTGATAACCTCACGGCTCTGGCCTGGATTCCTTCGGATGGCGGATCAAAAATGATAGCCGGACGAATTTTTGGCGAGCAGTCCTTTTCCTTTCTCGAGGGAATTTTCGGTGCTCGTGTGAAGTTTGAGCCACTCAGGAGCCTTCAGGTTTCGCCCGGCAGCACCGATCCGCTGCTCACGATGCTGGCCAAGCACGAGTTCGTCGTCGAAGCAAAGGGTCCGAACCAACTTGTCGGTTACGTTTTGATCCGCGGGATCAACGGCAACCCGATCGGCCAGATCCAGCTCACGCAGGGCCGGCCGCTTTTTCGTGCGGGTCTTCAGGCCGTTCAGGTTTTCCTGACCGTCCTCACATTTGCCGGCGGCACCCTTTTCCTGATCGTGTGGATTTTGCTCGACCGGACCATCCTGGCACGGATCCGTGATCTCACGCGCCGGGTCGAGGCGGAAAAAGATTGGGCTAATCTTCCCTTGGAGCTGAAATTCCGGGGAAATGATGAGCTTGCTCTGCTGGCCCGCCGGATCGAGGAACTCACAGGCGAGCTTGACCGGGCGCAGTGGAGTTATCGCGCCATTGTCGAGGACCAGACGGAGGTCATCTGTCGTTTCAATGCCTCCTTTGCCATCACGTTCTCGAACGGCGTCTTCCGGAGGATTTTTCCACACGATCCAGTCAGCGGCAACTTCTTGCAGCGTTGTCTGCCCTCGAAAATGTTCGAGGCCCTGACGAAAAAATTTCTCGAACTCACTCCAGAGAGGCCTTCGGCGGTGTTTCTGCAACAGATCGAAGGTGATGGCGGTAGATCCGGCGTCTGGTTTCGCTCCACGCTGCGTGCACACTTCGATCCCGACAGTCGCGCGCAGGGCGCCCAGTGGGTGGCAACCGACATCACGACCCAGGTCCAGGCTCAGCAGCGCGTGGAGGACTCTGAACGCCGGCTGCGCTCACTCTCCAGCCGGCTCATGCGTCTTCAGGATGATGAGCGTCGCAAAATTGCGCGCGAACTCCACGACTCGACTGCGCAGAGCCTGTCCGCACTTGAGATGAACATGAGCCTCCTGGAGCCGCTTGCCGCCGACGAGAAGACCAAGCGTATCGTTGCCGAAACACGACAGATCACCAGGGACTGCTGCCTGGAACTGAGAACCATTTCCTACCTACTGCATCCACCGCTCCTCGACGAGGTCGGGCTCCGATTTGCCATACAATGGTTTGCGGACGGATTCACGAAGCGGACCTCAATCGACGTCCGCCTCGACCTCATGGAGGATTTTCCTCGCCTCGACGCCGATGTCGAAACCACGTTGTTCAGGGTCCTGCAGGAGGCGATGACAAACATCTACCGGCATTCGGGAGCCACCCGCGCCTGGATCAGCCTCGCCGCCCGGCCGGACGGCATTTTTCTCGAGATCCGCGACAACGGCACGGGGATCGATGCCTCCGCGCAGGATAAGCCGGCAGGAAGCGAGGGCGTCGGTTTTGCAGGAATGCGTGAACGCCTGATTCAGCTGAACGGCCGCCTCGACATCCAGTCCTCGCCCTATGGCCTCAGGATTCAGGTCTCCCTCAACACCCCACCGGCCACAGCATCTTAACCGCGTTTGAACAAGCACCATGCCTTCCCAATCCATTAAAATCCTGATCGCAGACGACCATGAAATCGTGCGGCACGGAGTGCGCAATCTCATCGGAAGCGTCCCTGCCTACGTTTGCTGTGCAGAGGCAACGACCGGCCGCGATGCCGTCCGGCTTGCCGAGGAGCAGAAACCGGCAGTTGCGATTCTGGATATCAGCATGCCGGAGCTCAACGGAATTGAAGCCGCGCGGCAGATCTTAAAAAAATGCCCGGGCACGAAGGTTCTGATTTTTACCGTCCACGATGCCGAGCAACTTGTCTATGAGGTGTTCAATGCAGGTGCTCATGGATACGTTTTGAAATCCGATGCCGGCCGCCACCTGCTCACGGCTATTGAGAGTGTCCTTGCCGGGAAGCACTACTTCAGCTCCCGGGTCTCCGAAGTGCTTTTCGAAAGCTTCCAGAAGAAGGACATGCCCCACCTGCCTGCAGATGACGGAACAAAACCGACAACCAGGGAGCGCGAAATCATCCAGTTGCTGGCCGAGGGAAAAAGCAACAAGGAGGTCGCCTCCGCGTTGGGAATCAGCATCAAAACGGCTGAAACCCACCGCGCAGCGATCATGCGGAAGCTCGGGCTCCACTCAATCGGCGAGCTCGTGCGCTACGCCATCCGCAACCACATTATCCAGGCCTGAGGCGTTCTCAGAGTAGCTCTGCGATCTGAACAGCGTTGAGCGCCGCCCCCTTGAGGAGCTGGTCGCCGCAAACCCAAAACGCGAGGCCGTTCTCCAATGCGCAGTCCAGCCGCATGCGGCCAACGAAGCAATCGTCCTTGCCCGCACAGCCCAGCGGCATCGGATAACCGTCCTCCATGATCTGGACACCGGGGGCAGCCTGAATGGCGGCGCATGCCTCCCTCACTCCGACAGGGCGCTCGAACTCCGCGCTGACAGCCACGGAATGCGCGCGATAAACCGGAACGCGCACGCACGTGACCGACGCCTTGAATGTCGAAAGATGCATGATCCTGCGTCCCTCATTCTGCATTTTCATTTCCTCCTTCGTGTAGCCGCTGTCGAGAAAGCTATCGACCTGTGGGATTACATTGAACGCGATCTGGTGGGGAAAAACCTCCCGCTTGACCTCAAGATCCCTGGCGACCGAATCGATCTGGTGGCGGAGCTCCTCGATAGCCCGCGCACCGGCCCCGGAAACAGCCTGGTAGCTCGACGCAAAAATCCGCTTGACGCGGAATTTCTGGTGGAGCGGGAAAAGAGCCAGCAAAGTGACTGCCGTGGTACAATTCGGATTTGCGATGATGCCCTTGTGATTTTTCACATCCCCGGGGTTGATCTCCGGAACGACCAGCGGCACATGGTCCACCATCCGGAAAGCGGATGAATTGTCCACGACCACGGCGCCGGATTCAACCGCGACCGGGCCGAATTCCTTCGAGATCGGCGAGCCGGCACTGAAGAGGGCAATATCGATCCCCTCAAAGGAATTAACTCCCAGCGGTTCAATGGCGATTTCCTCCCCTCTGAACTTCAGGGTCCGGCCGGCCGAGCGGGGAGATGCCAGCAGACGAAGGCTGGAAACGGGGAAATTCCGGCGCTCCATGACACGGAGCATTTCGACACCAACGGCTCCGGATGCACCGACGATTGCGACTTTGAATGATTTGGACATAATAATTGAATGGAACTGAATCAACCGAACGGCGAGGACGCCAACCCTATCGAGATTCGCGTGGAGGTCGCCGAGCAGACCCTCCATCTTCTCTCTAATGGCAAAATCGTCAAGTCTTGGCCGGTGTCGACCTCGGCATTTGGCCTCGGGTTTGAGCAGGGAAGCTTGCGCACACCAACCGGACGGTTTCGAATTGCCGAAAAAATCGGGCATGGGGCCCCGCCTTGGGCGGTTTTCAGGTCCCGGGTTCCCACGGGGGAAATTGCGTGCCCGGGCGGGGAGTCCGATGCGGTGCTCACCAGAATCCTCTGGCTGGAAGGCCTCGATCCCGAAAATGCCAATACCCGGGACCGATACATTTATATCCATGGGACGAATCAGGAGGATCTCATTGGTGCCCCAGCCAGCCATGGATGCATCAGACTCCGAAACGACGACGTCAGGGAACTTTTCGACATGACACCGCCCGGGACACACCTGACAATCGCCTAGATTCAGAGCCCCCCGTTGCGTTTCTTGAGATCGCCCGCGAAATGTTATTGTCAGTTCGCGAAGATGTGACAATGTCCCCACAGGCAACACGCCAGGAAAGGGGGGGAATATCAACGTGAACTTTGTTAAAATCGCAACAGCGGCAGCCATTGCCGTGGCAGCGCTCAGCCTCGGTGCTTGCGCAAGCAAGCCGAAGCCGGCACCGGCGCCAAGCAGCATCGGCTGCTCCAAATAAGGGCAACCACAATCAGTTTAGGCCGGGCAGAAAGCAATTTCTGCCCGGCCTTTACTATTTTTAGAGCCCGGTCGGATGGTCGATGAACCGGGCCGGAAGCGCGAATTTTTCCGAGAGATGGTCGGACAACGCCCTCACGCCGAATGTTTCCGTGGCGTAGTGGCCGGCGAGGAACAGATTGATTCCGAGTTCCTCCGCCGCCGTGTAGGCCCAGTGGGGTCCCTCTCCTGTGATCAGCGTATCGAGTCCGGCAGCGGCCGCCTTGGCAACCTCACCTCCGGCCGCGCCGGTGACGACTCCAATTTTGCGGGCGACGATCGGTCCGCCTGCCGCCAGGTGGATATGCCCACCGACCGCACGTTCCAGATGATCAAAAAGCACCTCGCGATTCACCTCGGCATCGAAGCGCAGCCCGACCGGTTGCCCACCGTAATCCAAAAAGCCCGACCCCTCCTCCAAACCGATTGCTTCAGCAAGGAGAGCATTGTTGCCGAATTCCGGGTGGCGGTCCAAAGGCAGATGGGCGCTGTAAACCGCCATGTCGGCCTCGATAAGCATCCGCATCTTGCGGTAATTCGCGCCTGTCACGGGGGCGGGACCGCTCCAAAAAAGCCCGTGGTGGACCAGGAGAAAATCCACCCCCGCCTCGGCCGCCTCCTGAATCACCGCTTCGCAGGCATCAACAGCGGCGCCGATCCGCGAGAGCCCGCCCGAATTGCACACCTGCAGGCCGTTCATGGCATTCGCGTAATCCGGCGAGTCTCCGATGCGGAGCAACTCGTCGAGGTATCGGGTCATTTCGTGCAGATGCATGTCCCATTTGAACCGATCATCCTCTTGAAAAGAAGATTTTTCCTTTTGCCGCCAATCCGATACGTTCCGCCTCTATGCTCAGGACCGGAATCGTCGGGCTGCCCAACGTGGGCAAGTCCACACTCTTTAACGCAGTCACCCGTACGCGCAAGGCGCAGGCGGCCAACTTCCCATTTTGCACGATCGAACCGAATGTCGGCATCGTCAACGTCCCCGACGACCGGCTCGCCACGCTGGCGGCGATCACGAAATCGGAAAAGATCCTTCCGGCAGCCATCGAGTTCGTGGACATTGCCGGACTTGTGGCAGGTGCAAGCATCGGAGAGGGCCTGGGAAACCAGTTCCTGAGCCACATCCGGGAGGTTGATGCGATCATCCAGGTTGTCAGATGCTTTGAGAGCGAGGACATCCACCACGTCACGGGATCGGTCGATCCCGTCCGCGACATTGAGATCATCAACACCGAGCTGATCCTCGCGGATCTGGCCTCGGTGAAGAAGCGCGCAGACCGCGCGCAGAAGGGAGCGCGCAGCGGCGACAAGACCGCTAAGGCCGAGCTGGCGCTCGCCGAAAAGCTGATTCCCCACCTTGATGCCGGCCGGCCGGCGCTCGTCGCCGAACTCCTGCCTGAGGAAAAAGCACTTCTCCATGGATTCTTCCTGCTTTCCTCGAAGCCGACGCTCTTTGCCTGCAATGTCGGTGAAAACGATCTCTCCGCGCTTGAGGGCGACTCCACTGTAGCAAAACACGTGCGGGCGGTCCGGGAGTTCGCAGCCACCCACCTCGGCAGCGAGGCGGTTGTGATCAGCGCCCAGATCGAAAGCGAGCTCGCCGATCTGCCGCCGGAGGAGGCGCTCGAATTTCTTTCCGGCCTGGGAGTGACCGACAGCGGGGTCAGCCAACTGATCCGGGCGGCCTACCATCTTCTCGGCCTGCGCACATATCTGACCACCGGCCCAAAGGAGACGCGTGCCTGGACGATCCATGCAGGCGACAAGGCCCCGGCCGCTGCCGGCGTCATCCACAGTGACTTCGAGCGGGGGTTCATTGCGGCGCAAATCATCGCGTTCGACGATCTCGTCGCATTTGGTTCCGAGGCAAAAGCCCGCGAAGCGGGCAAACTCCGCCTTGAGGGAAAAGAATATGTCGTCCAGGACGGCGACGTCGTGGAATTCCGATTCAACGTGTGAGTGCTGGCCGGCTGCAACCCAACGGAATTTTTTGCGCCTCACCGGCGCGGCACCACGCCGGCACAAGTGGCTGACATCGGCAACCGGCGATGGCGAACATTTTTCCGAAGTGGACGAACGCCCTGCCGATCAAACTGGCCGGGTGCCTGTTGGTTCTGGCTGCGGGTTCAGTCTTCGGCATCACCTATTACTTCACGCCCAAATATACCCGGGTCGGCTACGAGCCCACTCAGCCGGTTCCCTTCTCGCACGCCCTTCACGTGCAGCAGCTCGGGATGGATTGCCGGTTTTGCCATGGATTCGTTGAGCTGGCCGCGCATTCCAACCTTCCGACCACCCAGAGCTGTATGGCCTGCCACGCGCAAATCCGTGCGAGCAGTCCCAAGCTGGCTCCGCTCCGTGAGAGCTGGATGACCGGAGAGCCTGTGCGATGGGAGCGAATCCACCAAGCCCCTGATTTTGTCTACTTCAACCATGCCGTCCATGTTAACCGCGGCGTGAGTTGTGTGAGCTGCCACGGTGCCGTGAATGAGATGGAGGCTGTCTATCAGGCGAAGCCCCAAAGCATGTCGTGGTGCCTGGATTGCCACCGCGCGCCCGAAAACTTTTTGCGTCCCCCGGGTGCGGTTTATGACATGGTATGGAATCCCCCGGCGGATGCCGTCCAGAGGACAATCGGAACAAATTTGAAAGTCGAATGGGAAGTCAATCCCCCGGTAACCTGCGGAGGCTGCCACCGATGAAGCGAATGACTCAGCATCCGCCGCGCCCGGAGCCGCCGGCTCTCTGGCGCAGCTTGCGGGAACATGGCAACGATCCGGATTTTGAAAAATTGCTTCATGAGGAATTTCCTGGCGGGGCTGCGTCGCCGGGAGCCAATGGCCTGACAAAGCGCGACTTCCTCAAGCTGATGGGTGCCTCCGTGGCGCTCGCCAGCGCGGGGCTGAGCGGATGCCGGCGACCGCCGTCATCGCTGGTGCCGTTCTCAAAAGGCGCCGAGTGGGCGGTGCCGGGGAAGTTCCTCTACTACGCAACCGCAATGCCGTCCCGGCAGGGGGCGATTCCGCTCGTGGCCACCACCGTGGATGGGCGTCCCACGAAACTGGAAGGAAATCCCCTGCACCCCTCCAGCAACGGAGGAACGAACAGTTTCGCCCAAGCTTCGATCCTCGATCTTTACGATCCCCACCGGTCACAGCGGATTACCGAGCGCGGCCGCCCCTGCGAAGATGGCGCATTTGACAGTTTCCTCAAAGACCTTGGCGCAAATCCCCCTGGCGGACTCGCGGTTCTTGCTGAGCCCAAGCATTCGCCGACACGCGACCGGCTGCGGGCGGAATTGCAAAAAAATTTCCCGGACTTGCTCTGGTGTGATTACGACCCTCTGGGCGACAGCGAAGTTTCTGTTGCCACTGCGACTTGCTTCGGGGCAGGCGTGCGACTGGCCATTGACTACGGCGCAGCCGACGTGATCCTTGCCATCGACAGTGACTTTTTAAACCCGGCGGCCACGCTCGACACGGGAGGCTTTTTTCAGCGGCGGGAACCGGGCGAGCGCCCCATGAACCGCCTTTACGTGGTGGAGAATCACTTCACCCTCACTGGCGGCATGGCTGACCATCGGCTTCGCACAAAGGTCTCCCACATCTGGCGGATCGTCCGCATGCTGGCCCGGCATATATCCGACAAAACAAACAACGAGGTGCTGGCCGCCCTCCTCGCCTCGTTTCCCCCGTCCGAGGCGCTCCCCGAGGAAGACTGGATCAACGCTTGCGCAAATGATCTACTAAATGCACCCGCTCGCTCTCTCGTTCTGACCGGCCCGCAAACTCCGGCTCCGATCCAGGTGCTGGTTCATGGGATCAACCTTGCGCTGGGCAATCACGGCGCAACGATCACCGGAGTTTCAGACCCGGCGCCGAAACCCGCTGCGATTTCTGAACTGTCCTCCGCCATCGCCGCAGGCACCGTCAAGACTCTCCTCATCCTCGAAGGCAACCCGGCTTACAATGCCCCAGCGGATCTCAACTTCCCTGCCCTCCTGGCAAGCGTCCCGGATGTTGTCCGCCTGGGACTCTTTGAAGACGAGACGAGCAAATTTTCCAGATGGCATGTGCCGGCTGCGCACTTTCTGGAATCCTGGGGTGACGCGCGGGCCCGGGACGGAACGTATTCATCCATTCAGCCGATGATCCTGCCGCTCTGGGGCGGACTGTCTGAGCTGTCATTGCTCGGAAAGCTTCTAGGCATTGCCGATCTGGATGGCCCCGGGATCGTGCGCGCCACATTCGATGGTCTGATAAATTCGCAGAGCGGATCGGATGAACTCTGGAGCGAATTCCTTCGCACTGGCTTTTTGCCCGGGAGCAAGTCGCCGAAGGTCCCCCTCATGTTCCGGCAGGAAGCGGCTGCCGTCCTCGCCGCGGGATATTCTCCGCCCCAGGATGGCACGGAACTCGTTTTTCTAGCGAGCAACAGCGTGGATGACGGGCGCTTCTCCAATAACGCATGGCTCCAGGAGACGCCCGATTTTGCCACGAAGCTTGTCTGGGACAACGCGGCGCTTGTCAGCCCGGCGACCGCGCAGTGGCTAGGCATCCGCACCAGCCACAGCGGACTTGGAGACATCATCGAAATCAGCCAAGGAGGGCGGAGCATTGAAGCGGCCGCGCTCGTTGCGCCCGGGCACGCCGACGACTCGATCTCCATCGCGCTGGGATATGGACGCAAGGGAGTTTCCTCCCTGCTCGAGAATGTCGGCTTCAATGCCTATCCGCTCCGGTTGAGCGGAACCCCGCGAAGCCTCGGAGGGGTTTCGGTGCGAGTGACAGGGAAGACACATGAGTTCGCGCTCACGCAGGAACATCACAGCATGGAAGGGCGCGACCTCGTCCGCGAGGGAACGGTCGAACACTTTCAGCGCGACCCGCAATTTGCCAGTCACCCGGGTAGCGGAACACCGGATCATCCCGGTGCGGCGCTCGATCAGACCTCTCCCCCAGGCTCGCAAGAGCAATGGGGCATGGCAATCGATCTGAATACCTGCACCGGCTGCAACGCCTGTGCTGTTGCCTGCCAGGCGGAAAATAACGTCCCGGTGGTCGGCAAGGTTCAGGTCCGCAATAGCCGGGACATGGCTTGGATCAGGATCGACCGTTACTTTGCCGGCAGCCCGGATGATCCGGAAATGCTGCCCCAGCCGGTCATGTGCCAGCATTGTGAGAAGGCCCCCTGCGAACCGGTCTGTCCGGTAAATGCGACCGTGCACAGCGAGGACGGGCTCAACCTCATGACCTACAACCGCTGCATCGGCACACGGTATTGCGCAAGCAACTGCCCATGGAAAGTCAGGAGGTTCAATTTCTTCGACTACAACGAGCGCCCGCTCGATGAACTCTACTGGGGGCCACTTGCAGAGAAAGGCATGGCCGAGAGCCTCAAAATGGCAAAAAATCCGAATGTCACGGTGCGGATGCGCGGGGTGATGGAGAAATGCACGTTCTGCATACAGAGGATCGAGGAGGCGAAAAT